>Ga0187893_10000168_pt1 | contig 156606 bp, 147 predicted proteins | sample MA1701074metaG_FD_139574 | JGI IMG/M metagenome (GOLD analysis project Ga0187893, IMG submission 139574) | White microbial mat communities from a basaltic lava cave in the Kipuka Kanohina Cave System on the Island of Hawaii, USA - MA170107-4 metaG ...
GCGGTCGTGCTGCTGCATGGCTGGCCGCAGACCTCGCACATGTGGCGCGACATTCTCCCCGGGCTGGCCGCACGGTACCGCGTGGTCGCGCCGGACCTGCGCGGCCTGGGCGATTCGTCGCGGCCGGCGAGCGGCTACGACAAAAAGACGGTGGCCAACGATGTGTGGCGGTTGATGCACGATGTGCTGGGCGAGAAGCGGATGTTCGTCGTCGGCCACGACTGGGGCGGCCCGGTGGCGTATTCGTTCGCCGCGCAGCATCGCGACGCCGTGCGCCGAATGGCGATCTTCGACGTGCCGGTGCCGGGCGACGGCACGCCGGTGATGTTCAATAACCGCTGGCACCACGGCTTCCACTGGGAGGCGGACATGCCGGAAGAACTGACCGCCGGGCGTGAGCACATCTATCTCGGCTTCTTCTACAGGGTCTGGGGCGCCCGGCCGGACGCGATTCCGCCCGAAGCGCAGGCCGAGTACCTGCGCTGCTACCGCCAGCCGGAGGCAATGCACGCCGGGTTCAACTATTACCGCGCCACGCCGCAGGACATGAAGGACAACGAGGCCTTCCTCGCGCAGGGCAAGCTGGACATGCCCATTCTCTGCTACGGCGGGGACAAGGGCCGGGGCCGCGGCGTGCTCGCCATCGAATCCTGGCGGCGCGTGGCCAGCAACGTGCGAGGCGGCGTTGCCGAGGGTTGCGGACACTGGATTCCGGAAGAGCGTCCCGAGTGGACGGTGCAGCAGATCCTCGACTTCTTCGGCGAGGAAGCCTGAAGCGCAAGTAGAAAATTGGACAAGCAAGACGAGCGTCAGGTCTTGCCTTGCCCCCTGGGCTTCAAGAATTTCTTTTTGCTGCATCAAAGATTCTGCGCCGTGGGGTCACAAGCGCAGGGTCAGGCCTTGCCTATGCCTCACCCTCCCCACTGTTATCCAGAAGAGAGATCAGCTCTCGCGGCCCAAATCAAGCAATCCGGTCTGGCCCTTCGGCGGATGTGCGCGAATGGCGTCTTCGTTGGGCTCGGTGCCCCAGCCGGGGCGGTCCGGTATTAACAGGTGGCCGTCGACGATCTCCGGCACGTGCGTCACCAGTTCGCGATCCCATGCGATACGGTCGATGTCGGTTTCCATGATGCGCAGGTTCGGCACCGCGGCCGAGAAGTGCGCGTTCATCATCGTGCACAGGTGGCCGTAGAAGTTGTGCGGCGCCACGTTGACCTCGTGCGCCTCCGCCGCGGCCGCAATTTTCATTGACTGCCACACCCCGTTCCAGGGCGTGTCCACGATGGCGACATCCATAGCTTGTTCGCGGAAGTACGGCAAAAACTCCCTTAGCCCGAGCAGCGTCTCGCACGAGCTGATCGGGTGGGGGCTCTGGCTGCGGATGTAGCCGAGCGCTTCCGGGTTGAAGCTGTCGATCTCCACCCAGAAGATATCGAGGTGCGCAATCGCGCGCAGGATTTTCAGGAAACCTTCTGTCTTCGCGTTGAAGTTGAGATCGAGCAGGATATCCATGTCGGGGCCCGCTCCGTCGCGCATTGCTTCCAGGTGTGTGACGAGGTTTCGTAGGACGTCGCGATCGACATTCAGTTCCGGCGCGAATGGTATGCCGAAACCGGGAATCCAGCCGCGCGCGTTCCTACCCTGAGCGTCGTATGTGAAGATGTTGGTCTTCAGCGCGGTGAAACCCCTGTCGCGGACTTCGCGGCCGAGCGCCCTAACACCGTCGAGATCGGTGATCGCAGGCTTGTAGACGTTGGGCAGATTGATCCGCCACGTCGCGCAATGCGACCAGTACACGCGGATGCGGTCGCGCACCTTGCCGCCGAGCAGTTCGTAGACCGGCACGCCGAGGCCCTTTGCCTTGGCATCGAGCAGCGCATTCTCGATCGCGCCCATCGCCAGCGCCACCACGCCGCCGGATGCCGGCCGCACTGCGCAATAGAGTTCCGCGTAGATGCGCTCGTGCGCGTACACGTCCTGCCCGACGATCCGCGGCGCAAGGCGCGCGATCACCGCGCTGACGCCCGGCGCGCCGAAGCCCTCGTCGAACTCGCTCCAGCTGACGATGCCGGTGTCGGTGGTCAGCTTGACGTAGTGGTAGTTGCGCCAACCCGCATCACAGGACAGCGTTTCGATCGCTTTTACTTTCATGTTCTCCTCTCCGAATGCCCTCTGGTTCCGTCGTCGCGGCATTGCCGAAGCTTACCTGCAAAGGGTACGGCGCTGACATGCCTGCCAACCGGGCTGTCGGGAAGTGGCCACGATTCGCGCACCGCTGAAGGCTTGGTTTGTTCCTGATGACTCTGGGAGGCCGTTGTGCTAAGGGAGATGGGCCGGATGGCCGGATTACATCAACGAACTGCAGCGACCGTCGAGATAGCGCAGAGCCCCCGCCGGACGGTTCAGCGATGACCAGTCGGCCCGGTGTCGCATGCGCGCCGCAATTCCTCCTCTTCGCCTTCGCTCAGGGTGGAACTGAAGTGCAGCACCTGGTCGAGGATGTCGTCGGTTTCGAAGTAGGCCCCACGACAGGCGAGGTGCACGAACCCTCCGGGTGCGAAGCGGCCCTCCTCCCAGAACGCCAGCCGGATGCGCCAGCTTGCGCGCTCGATCGGCTGGTGGCAATGACGACACTTGGCCTGCCCGCCCGGCGCCTTTTCCGCGCCGTCGATGCGTGGCAGCCGGTGCCGTGCCAGGCTGCTGCGGGCAACGCGTTCTAGCCGCTCCCGATCAGGCACGTTCTCGGGCGTTTCCTCGAGGGCGAGGAGCAGCGACTCGGGCCGCTTGTAAGCGGCGCAGGCGGGGTGAAACCACACCGTCATCTCACCCTCGGCGAACGGATTGGGCAACCGCTCGCCGAAACGCAACTCGCCACGCCCTATCGCCCGGCCGCAGCCGCGGCACTTGGAGCGAGCACTCGATGCAGGTTCGAAGAGATGAGGCATGGTGAAACGAGCAAACCGGTCAGGCTCGATTCCCGACTTGCTTTCTCGCCTGCCTGATTTCCCACCAGAGGACGCCAGAGTCGAACCAGGCGAAAAACCCGAGCGCGGCGTACAGGACGGCGTCGAACAGCCGATGCAGGTCCTCGAGGCAGCTCGACATCGGATCCAGATAGCGCACGCGCAGTTTCATGCCAGGCTCGAGGTCGGTCATCGTGGTGCCCTGTACGTGGAATCCGGACGGGCGCACGGCCTCTGCGGGTGATCGTTACGCTTCTGGCCAGAAGCTTCGGTCCGTTCTGCTACCGCTCCTACGGCTGCCCTTTACTGTCCCGGCTTGCACGGGCCGGTCCAGTTTCCTTCGATATCCGCGAGGACAACCGCGGACTCCGTCTTGGTTTTGGAAGCGATCCGCATGGTCCCGGTGAAACGCCGCGGGCTCTCGATTGTCACGGAAGTATCCGCATTCATGGTGAAACCGGAGCCTGAGCATTGGATCCGGTAGGCCAGTTTCCTTGGGTCGTTCGTGGGCCGCTGGGCCCTCTTGCACTGGGCCTTCGCGCCTTCCAGCGAAGGCGCGAAGTACGCGGCCAGATCCTTCAGCTCGTCGCCGAGGCACTCCTCCGAGTCCTGTACCGGTTCGGGCTTGCCGTTGATCGTGCTGGAGACTTTCAGCTTCCAGCTCCCTGGTTCCAGTTCGGTCTGGGCGGCCCACCCGGCGCCGGCTATTGCCACGGCGAAACTGATCAACCCGATTCGCGTCGCCTTTATCGCCCGCCGGTGTATCTCGAAGGTATCCATGCGCCCCTCCTGAATGAACGCCCCAGTGTACCCGTGCCGAAGTCAATGCGGCATCTGGTCCGGACCGCTTCTGGCACACGCGGAAAGGGACGGTGTGGGAGGGCCGAGGGCTCTGCAAACACCCTTCTGCCTCAGACGGCGGAAACCTCCTGGTCAGGTCCCGCCACTGGAACTGCTCGACGACGAAATCCACGAACCCCCGCGTCCTGGCTGCCAGCGGCTTCTGGCCCCCGTGCAACTGTTTCCTGGCGACCCGCTGCCTGCACTGAACCTGGTCAGGCTGACCGGTTAACCCGCGGTCCCGGGGGCCGGGGGAGTTGAACTCTCCACGGCCGACCCTATCTTTCCGCTGCCCATCAGGGCAAACGACCGTAGAAAGGAGGGATTGAAATGTTCGGCAGTCTGACCAGCTTCGACCAGCTCTTCGAGGAATTCAGGAGGATAGAGCAGCAAATGGACGAACTCTTCGGCTCCGGGGCGCAAGCGCCTGCGATTCGCTCGGTGGCACGCGGTACCTTTCCCCCGATCAACATGGGCGGAACCTCCGAGGGTATAGACGTCTATCTTTTTGCCGCCGGCCTCGACCCCAAGAGCATCGACCTCAACATCCAGCAGAACCTGCTCACCGTCTCCGGCGACCGCCGAGTACAGGTCAAGGATGGCGCGACCTACTACCGGCAGGAGAGGTATAGCGGCCCATTCCGGCGCGTCATTGCGCTTCCCGACGACGTGGATCCCGATCGGGTCGAGGCGAAGTACCGCGACGGGATTCTGCAGATCAAGGCCAAGCGGCGCGAGTCCACGAAACCGCGCCAGATCACCGTCCAGTAGCCGATCGCCAGGAGAACAGCGATGAAAGACAAGCAGGAAGTTCAGAAGATGGAATCCGGCGAAGTCGAGCGCAACCGCGAAGCCGTGCAGGTGATGGTGCCTCCGGCGGACGTCTTCGAGGACACCGACGGCATCACGTTGCAGCTCGACATGCCGGGAGTGGCGAAGGACCAGCTCAATCTCCAGACGAACCGGAATGCGCTGACCATCGAGGGGAATGCGCGTCTGGACATGCGCCAGGGCATGGAGGCGCTGTATGCGGACGTGCGCTCGACTCTCTATCGACGCAGCTTCGTCTTGAGTGACGAGCTTGACACCGACAAGACCGAGGCGAGCCTCAAGGACGGCGTGCTCACCGTGCGCATACCGAAGCGCATGGAGCTGCGTCCGCGGCGCATCGAGGTACGCACTTCCTAGCACTCGCCAGTAGGGGAACTCCGGAACGTCCGGCGCGCGCGGCCCGCCGGACGTTCCGGCGCGAGATCCAAGCCGCTCGAAGGCAGGGGGCGGCGGTGTTTCCTCTTCCGGCAGTTGCCGACCAGGCAGGCCGGGTTCTAACACGCAAGAGATTAATCGCACACGGACTCTCGCAAGAGTCGATGGTGCCGTGTTAGCTTCGCGCCATGTTCGCCCCTGTAGTCCGCCTGCGCACCTGGGTGCTGGTGCAACTCGGTCTCTGGCGCAGGCAATGGCGCCGGTGCCGGATCGAAGTGCCCGGCGCACGATCCTATTTCGGCCAGCTTGCGGTACGCGCCTGGCGCTACGGCCTGTACACACCCGCTGGGCTGGCCGATGATGAGAGCGCACCGCTGGTCGTCGTGCTGCACGGTTGCAGGCAACGCGCGCTGGGCTTCGCCCACGCCGCGGGCTGGACCGGCTTCGCCGATCGCGCGCGCCTACGCCTGCTGTGCCCCGACCAGCGCCGGCTCGCAAACATGCTCCGCTGCTGGAACTGGTTCCACTCGTCCGCCCAGCGCGGTCAGGGCGAGCTCGACGTCATCATTGCGATGATCGACGACGCGGCCGGACGGGTGCGGGTAAACACAAACGCGGTTGCGGTTGTCGGCATGTCCGCCGGCGGCGCGCTGGCGGCCTTGCTTGCGTTTCACCATCCGGATCGCTTCCGCGCCGTGGTAGCGGTAGCGTCCCCGCCATTGCTGGGCAGTCTGAGCGTACAGAACCCGCATGACGTTATGCGGCGCGGCCTCGCGTTCGGTCCAACCCTCGCGCTGGGCGCGTCTCGCCAGGCGTGCGCTCCGCTGGTAGTCGTTCACGGTACCGAAGACAAAGTGGTGCACCCGCGCTGCGCCGGGCAGCTGGTGGAGCAGGCGCTCGGGTCGATCCGACGCGCCGGCATGCAGGCGCAGAGCGGTAACACGGCCTCCGCATCCGCCGGCACGACGATCACCGACTACCTGGCTGAAGGCAAACTGTGGCTTCGCAGCATCGAAGTGCAGGGCCTCGGGCATGCCTGGACCGGCGGGCCGGGAGGCCATCCGTACTGCGAACAACGCGGCGCCCCGCTCACCGCGCTCTGTGCGCGATTCCTCCGCGACGTGGGGATGCTCAGAAGCTGATCTGCGCAGTAAACCCTCCGGGCTGTATTTCTTCCGCAAGCTCAGGCTGGATTAGGACTCTCTGCCGACCGCCGATAGTCGGACTCCAGCCTTCTGATCACCCCTGAATCCGGCGGGATATCTCAGTTAAAACATTACATATCAATTTGTTATGTCACTACTTGTCCGGATACTAGCGTTTTACAAATGAGAAGAGTTATCATCCGCATTCGCAATTATCCGCGCCCGGAAACGGGTGACTCAAGGTCAAAGCTCGAGTGCGGACCCACCACCGGTCGCGGAGGCGCGCAAATACTTGCCAGAGGAAAGGGGAAAGGAATGAAGCAGGGGGGTAGTCAAAAGCAAGAAGCGCTGGCGGCGTTGGCCGCTGCGCTGCTGACAAGCAGCATCGCCCTGGCGCAGGACCAGCAGCCTAGCCCGGAAGAGATGTGGCGCATGATCCAGCAGCAACAGAAGGAAATAGAAGGTCTCAAATCGCGCCAGTCGGACACCGACGAGAAAGTCGAGGCGGCCGGCGAGCGCATCGAAGAAGTCGCCTCGAAGGAACCCGCCGGCGGCGGAATGGTGGAAGGCTGGTGGAACAGGACTTCCCTCGGCGGCTACGGCGAGCTGCATTACAACGGCGGCAACCAGGACCAGATCGACTTCCATCGGTTCGTCTTGTTCCTCGGGCACCAGTTCACCGACCGTGTCCGTCTGCAGTCTGAATTGGAAGTCGAGCATTCTCTTGCTGGCGAGAGCAAGCCCGGAGAGGTCGAGCTGGAGCAGGCTTACATCGAGTTCGACCTCACCGATCGCATCCAGTCAAAGGCCGGCCTGTTTCTTCTGCCGGTGGGTATTCTCAACGAAACGCACGAACCACCGACCTTCTTCGGCGTGGAGCGCAACATCGTCGAGACCAACATCATTCCGACGACCTGGTGGGAAGGCGGGCTCGCCGGCCGGGCTGATCTCGGCGGCGGTTTCAGCGCAGATCTCGCTGCGCACTCCGGGCTGAGCGTCGCGACCACCGGCAGCAGCGCCTACCTGATCCGCGGCGGGCGGCAGAAGGTAGCAAACGCGAAAGCCGAGGATCCGGCCGTGACCGGCAGAGTGAAATGGACCGGAACGCCGGGAGTGGAGCTGGCGCTCAGCGCACAGTACCAGGACGACCTCACGCAGGGCGTGCAGGACATCGACGCCACGCTTTTCGAGACCCATGCCAACATCCGCCGCGGCCCATGGTCGCTGCGGGCACTGTACGCGCGCTGGGACCTGGGTGGCGACCAGCCCAAGGCAGTCGGCCGCGACCAGCAATACGGCTGGTATGTCGAGCCGGGATACATCTTCGCCACCGGCAGGGGTGAAGTCGGCATCTTTGCCCGCTACTCCCAGGTGGACAACACGGCGGGCGATTCGGCAGATTCCAAGGTCAAACAGAGCGACTTCGGCGTGAGCTACTGGCCGCATCCGCAGGTAGTGGTGAAGGCGGATTACCAAGTGCAGGACCTGCCACCGGGACAGGTGGACGACGATCGCATCAACGTCGGCGTGGGCTTCATGTTCTGATCGACCGTGAAGGGGAACAGTCGCCGACTCTCCCTGTCGACCGGCATGACGGACCGCACTATGAAATCGTGGATCGCGGCGCTCGCCCTGGCGACCTACTGCTCGCCCGGGCTGGGCGCCGACGTCTATCTGCAGCCCGAGAAGTTTCTCGCCGAAACCTTCGGCGGCGACGCGCCGAAACCCTCGGTTCTTTGGATCAGCGGCGGTACGCGCGACGCGCTCGAGAATATGCTCGGGCACAGCGCGGGGGCGCTGCGTGTGCGCTACTGGGCACAGGGGGACCGCACCGCCTGGATACTGGAGGAAATCGGCAAGACCGAGCCCATCACCACCGGAATCGTGGTGGATAAGGGCGCGATCGCGCGGGTCAGCGTGCTGATATACCGGGAAAGCCGGGGGTGGGAAGTGCGCTACCCGTTCTTCACTGACCAGTTCAAGGGCGCGACGCTGACGGCGATGAATGAACTCGACCGCCACATCGACGGCATCTCCGGGGCGACGCTGTCGGTGCGCGCACTGACTCGCCTGGCGCGTGTCGCGCTCCTGCTTGACGCCAAAGCGAGAGAGGACAAGAAGACAAGATGAACGACGGACGATTTCCCGCGCAAAGTCCGATTCCGGCGAAGGTCAGCCGGCGGCGCTTCCTGCAGATCTCGGCAGCCGCGGCCAGCGGGGTGGCGTTGCCCGGATTCGGCGCAGAGTCGCCGCGGCGCCTCGTGCGACGAGGCGTCCTGCTCGGCGCCGAGACCGAGATCCAGCTCTATCATCGCGACACACAGGCAGCGCGCGCGACCATCGATGCCTGTCTCACGGAAGTGCGCCAGCTGGAGGCTATTTTCAGCCTTCACCAGCCGGGCTCGGCGCTGTCGAGCCTGAACTCCGCCGGTCGGCTCACCGACCCGCCGACAGAGTTGGTCGAGTTGCTGAACATCGCTGCCAGGTTCAGCCATGCGACCGGCGGCGCGTTCGACGTGACGGTGCAGCCTCTGTGGACGCTGTATGCGCGCCACTTCGCGTCCGGCAGTGCGGATCCGGAAGGTCCGGCACTCCCGGAGATCCGGCGCGCGCTCGCCCGCGTCGATTACCGGGAAATCTCGGTGAGAGACTCAGTCGTTGCTTTCACGCGGCCCGGGATGGCTGTCACGCTCAACGGCATCGCACAGGGATTCATCACCGACCGCGTCGCGCAGATGCTGCGATTGCGCGGCTTCGAGCACGTACTGGTGAATATGGGAGAGATGCGCGCTCTGCAGGGCCATCCCGATGGAAGCTCGTGGCGCGTGGGTATCGCCGACCCGGCACAACCCTTCCGCAGCCTGACCACGCTGCCGTTGCGGGAGCAGGCGATCGCCACATCCGGCGGATACGGCACGCGCTTCGACGCCGGCGGGCGCCACCATCACCTGTTCGATCCGCGTACCGGCACGAGCGCGAACTACTATCGCAGCGTCTCGGTGATCGCGCCTGATGCCACCACTGCCGACGCTCTGTCCACCGGGCTGTCGGCCCTTTCACCGGAGGCCGCGCGCTCGGTGCTGGAAGCCTATCCGCAAAGCAGCGCGATCTTCATCGCCGCCGACGGCTCGAGCCGGACCGCAGGACTCCCGATATCGAATGCAGGCGGATAGTCCCCTGCCTCACCGGAGAAGGATCTTGCGGCCGTTTCGGGTTACGAACGCTGGGCATGGGCCGCGATCACCTGCGCCACGCAGGCGGTGAGCTTCTTGGCGTAACCGAGGTGCAGGAACTCGTTGGGTCCGTGGGCGTTGGATTGAGGGCCGAGCACGCCGGTTATCAGGAACTGCGCCTCGGGGAACTGCCTGCCGAGCATCGCCATGAACGGAATGGTGCCGCCCTCGCCCATCATCGCCGCTGCCTTGCCATAGGTCGCCTGCGACGCCTTCTCCACTGCGGACTTCAGCCATGTCGCGGTGGCGGGCGCGTGCCAGCCCGTGGCGCCCTGGTCGGCGTCGAAGCCGACACCCGCGCCTTCGGGTGGGTTCGCCTCGAGAATGCGCTTCATGTCCTGGGTCGCGCGCTTGCCGTCGAGCAGCGGCGGGATGCGCAGCGAAAGCTTCAGCGCGGTCTTCGGCCGCAGGACGTTGCCCGCGTCCTTGATCGGCGGAATGAAATCGGCGCCGACTACCGACAGGAATGGCCTCCAGGTCCGGTTGAGCACCGCTTCCACGGGGTCCCGCGCCATCGGCTCGGTTCGGCCCACGAACGGGAACTTGGTCCAGATCGATTCGCCGAGAATCCTGCCGGCGGCCCTCGCCTGCTCGAGCCGCTCGGTGGGAATCTCGCAGTGAAACTCCCGGGGCAGGATGCGGCCGGTCTTCGAGTCCTCGATCCGGTCGAGCAACTGCCGAGCGATGCGAAACGACGACGGCACCACGCCGCTGGCGTCGCCCGAGTGCACGCCCTCGGTCAGCACCTCGACGGTAAGCGTGCCGGCAGCAATTCCGCGCAACGAGGTCGTCATCCAGAGCTGGTCGTAGTTGCCGCAGCCGGAATCCAGGCCGATGACGAGGTCGGGCTTGCCGATGCGGGCGGCTAACGCCTTGAGGTACGCCGGCAGATCATAGCTGCCGCTTTCCTCGCAACACTCGATCAGGCCGACGATCCGCGCGTGCTTGGCGCCCTGTTGCTTCAACGCCTGGATTGCGGCGAGCGAGGCGAAGGTCGCATAGCCGTCGTCCGCCCCGCCTCGACCATAGAGCTTGCCGCCCGAGATGACCGGAGTCCACGGGCCGAAAGTATCTCGCCAACCGGTCATCTCCGGTTGCTTGTCCAGGTGGCCGTACATCAGCACCGTGCCTGGAGCTTCGCCTTGAATCTCGAAGACCAGAAGCGGCGTGCGGCCTTCAAGACGCACGATCTCGACGCTCATCCTCGGCACCGGCTGCGCCTTGCACCACTCTTCCGCCAGCCCCACTGCCTGCTCGAGATAGCCGTTGCGCTGCCAGTCGGGGTCGAAGTGCGGCGACTTGCTGGGAATGCGGATGTAGTCGATGAGCCTGAGGATGATGTCCCCGTCCCACTTGCGGTCGATGAAGGACTGAGTCACGGCCAGATCGAGCTTGACTGATGTGGTTTCTTGCATAGAGTTGGCTGAGTAGCTGACAAAGGCGGGGTACCCCTGCATTCTACGGGACCCTGCCCGGACAACGGTAAGGAGGAGGCGATGCGCGCACAGATCAGGTACTTCGCATCGGTCGCGGCGTTTGCGACCGGCACAGCAGTATGGGGAGCCGGATTCGAGGCCGCGCGCACCAGTGCGGACGAGATCCCCTGGCCGGAAGAGTCGCTGCGTCAGGAGGGCACGGCGATGCGCCGCGGCTTGCAGACAGTCGTCGTCGCCGGAGACGCAAAAGCGGCCAGTCTGTACACGATGATGGTCCGGCTGCCGCCGAACACCAGGATTCCGCCACACTCGCATCCGGACGAGCGTTCCTGCCTTGTGCTCTACGGAACCTGGTACTTCGCTTACGGAGAAGTGCGCGACGACCGCCAGCTCAAGGCGCTCCCGGCGGGAAGCCACTACACCGAGCCCGCCGGCATGAACCACTTCGCCGAAACGCGCGACGAGACGGTAGTGGCAGCATGCACTGCGATCGGCCCGACAGGCACGACGTTCGTCAATCCGGCGGACGATCCGAGAGCGCGCTGAGCCGCTGTGACTACGCTGAACCTCTTGGTGTCGCGCCACGCGGCGTTCTACAGTCCCCTGATCGCGGGGATTGCTGGCGGGTTTTTCAAGGCTGAAGGGTTCAAGCCTGTGTATCGCGTGGTTCCCGCGGGCCGCTCCATCGCCGAGTTCATCGCTTCGGGCGAGATCGACGTTGCCCAGAGCGCGGTTTCCGCAAGCTGGGGCCCTCTCGAACGGGAGACCATACCACCCATGGTTCACTTCGCGCAGATCAATCAGCGCGACGGATTCCTGATCGCGTCACGCGAGGAAACACCCGCTTTCGACTGGCAGATGCTGCTCGGCGCACGTTTCATGTACGTCCACCGGGGGCAGCCACAGGCGATGCTCGCGTACGCACTTCATCTCAAAGGCGCCGACCTTGCGAAGGTCCGCGGTATCGACGCCGGGAACACCGAGCAGATGATGGCTGCCTTCCGTGCCGGCGAAGCCGATTTCTTTCACGAACAGGGGCCTTATCCGCAGCAGCTCGAGCACGAACAGCAAGCGTACATCGTGGCCTCAGTCGGCGAGGTGGTCGGGCGGGTAGCGTTCAGCAGCCTGGCGGCATCATCACAGTGGCTTGCGCGGCCGGAGGCGAAGCGTTTCATGCGCGCCTATCGTCAGTCCCGCCTTTGGACCCACTCGTCCCCGGCAGGGGAGGTCGCTGCGGCAGAGCAGTCCTTCTTTCCCGGAATCGCACTCGAGGCCTTGACGCGATCAATCGCGTTCTACCAGAAGCTCTGCACCTGGAGCGGGCCAGTCTCGATCGAACGCGAGGCCTACGAAGTTGCCCTGGACGTGTTCCTGCACTCGCAGTTGATCACGCGCCGGCATGCTTACGAGGAGGTGGTGGCACCGCCGCCGGACTGACTGATCCAGGGGCCCGCAGCCTTGCGCGCCAGGACCACGGAAGCCTCGATCTGCCGCTCGGGGATCGACCAGTACTTCCTCAGCAGCCGGTCTTTTTCTTCCGGCGACACAAGCCTGAAGCCGTGCTGTTCGTAGAAGCGGATCGCCCAGGTTGCGCTAGCCCAGGTGCCGATCAGGAGCGGGCGGCCGGTGAGCGACTTGAGGTGTTCGACCAGCCTTCCGCCGATACCGCGGCGGCGCAGCGCGCTGCGCACATAGGCATGGCGGACCAGCGTGACGTCGAGAACCTCCTGTATTCCCATCACGCCGGCTAGTTGTCCGTTGTCCTCAGCGCCCCAGAAGTGCACGCCGGTGTCAATCTCGTGGCGCAGTTCTTGGCGCGGCATATACGGCTCACTCCAGCGGTCGGCCGGAATGACTCCCCTGTAGGCCAATGCGGCGTCATTGACGATCTGGTAGATCGTCTCGAAGTCCGGTTCTGTACAGCGTCGGATCATATCCACCATCACCTCTGCCCTCCCCCGCGTGCGGGCGCACAGAACGATCGGACGCTCGGCGCCAGACTCATGAACCCGGTTTCCGCCTCCTTCTCCGCGCAGCGGGAACCAGCCGCGCTATGAAGTGCCACTACGGTTTCCAGGCTGAAGGATGGCAGCGCATGTAGTTCTTCGCGTAGGGCGCCTGGGCATCAAGTTCACGCGCCGCGCGCCATGCCCAGCGCGGGTCATCCAGCATGGCGCGGGCGATTGCAACCATGTCCGCCTTGCCGCTCGCGACGATGTCCTCTGCCTGCCCGGCTCTGGAGATCATCCCGACCGACATGGTGACGATGCCGGCCTCTTTCCTGACCTTTTCCGCGAATTGCACGTTGTATCCGGGGGCGAACGGGATCTGCTGACGCGGATCGAGTGCGCCAGAGGTCACGTCGACGAAATCGCACTCCAGCGCTCTGAGTTCACGGGCGAACAGCACCGTTTCTTCCGGCGTCCAGCCGCCGTCCAGCCAGTCGGTAGCGGATACGCGCACCCCGAGCGCCCGGTCCTTCGGCCACGCGGCGCGCACCGCCTCGAACACTTCGAGCGGGAAACGGATCCGGTTCGCAGTCGTGCCGCCGTATTCGTCATCCCGCCGATTCGAGATCGGCGAAAGGAATTCGTGCAGCAAGTACCCGTGTCCGGCGTGCAGCTCCGCCACGTCGAATCCGATTCTGGCCGACCGCCTCGCCGAATCGACGAACTGCTCCCTCACGTCCTTCAAGCCCTGCCGGCTCAGGGCCTCGGGGACGTGCCAACCGGGACCGAAGGGCAGCGCGGAGGGCGCGACCGTGAGCCACGGGCTCTCTTCCGGCCCGAGCGGCTTGCCCCCTTCAGCGGGTGTATGTGCCGAGCCCTTGCGGCCTGAATGGGCCAACTGGATGCCGAGCTTGGCCACACCATGGCGGCGGCAGAAGTCGATCACGCGTTTCAGCTGCGTTTCGTTATCGTCGCTGTACAGGCCAAGGCAGCGGTGGGAGATTCTGCCGATGCGAGACACGTGTGTCGCCTCGGTCATCAGCAGGCCGGCCGCACCCATCGCGAACTGGCCAAGGTGCATCAGGTGCCAGTCGTTCGCCGAGCCGTCTTCCGACATGTACTGGCACATCGGGGATACGGCGATGCGGTTTGGTATCTCCACGCCGCGCAGGGCGATAGGAGTAAACAGTGTGCTGGTCATGGCTTGTGTCTTCGACTCGCTCCATCCGGCCGGTCGCGATTCTAGCAAGGCCGCCGACCGGGGTTCGGTTCGTCGCCGACGAACGACGCTTTTCGTCTTGCAGTGAACCGATGCGTTCTGGCATCGTCCAAGCTGAAATTCCCTCTGGAGAGAAAGATGAACCCGAAACAGGTTCCTACAGCCGGAAAGCGTGCCGCCGGACTCTGTTCATGCCTGATGCTGCTGTCGGCACTGTCGCTGGGCTCGGCGAGTTCCGTCCTGGCATTCGACAAGGGCACTTCCAACTTTGCCATCACGCTCGGTGCAGGGCGGGCGCTCGACCGGACCTATACCGTCATCGGCGGCCGCGTCGGCCACTACATCGCCGACGGCTTCGAACTGGCCTTTTCCGGAGAATTCTGGACCGACAACGATCCCGACATCATGAAGTTCACGCCGGAGGCACGCTACGTCTGGTACGGCCTGTCGCCGGTCAAGCCTTATGCCGGCGGCTTTCTGTCACGCACCATGTACGACGGCCTGCCGGACCGGAACACCTACGGCGCCAAGGGCGGGGTGTACTTCCAGGTCGGCCCGAATGCACATCTCGGGGTGGGCCTGGTGTACGAGCGCGTGGAATCCTGCGACCGCGCTACCTACGGTGACTGCGATCAGATCTATCCCGAAGCCGCGTTCAGCGTGAGATTCTGAAGGCCCGGTGCCACCAGTGCTCGAACGGATTGGAGTGGATGATCCTTTCGATCACCTCGCTTGATACCCGTGGCAGCCCGGTGCCCTTCACGACCTGGTTCACGTTGCGCATCCCGGAGATGCTCTCCTCAACGCCGGAGAACGGGAAGTCGGTGCCGAAGAACATCTTGTCGGTCACGCGGTACTCCTGCGCTGCGATCAGGATGTTCCAGAACTGCCACGGCCGGTAGAACAGCGCCGAGACTTCGCAGTACACGTTCGGCTGCTTGCGGACCACCGCGATCGTCTCCTCGTACCACGGGTGGCCCATGTGAGCGCAGATCATCTTGAGGTCGGGATATTCCATCGCTACAGGCTCGACGTGTATCGCGCGGCCCAGGTCGACTGGAGCGTTGCGGGCGAACGTCGTGCCCATGTGCATGGTGAGCGGCAGATCGTGCTTCACGCAGTAGTCGAACACCGGCTTGAGCCGCGGATCCCACAGCGGCACGCCGTTGTAGATCGGCCCGAACTTCACTCCCCTCAGGCCGAGATCCGCCACCGCGTGTTCCAGCCGTTCCATGTAGTCCGGCCGGCGTGGATCGACGTAGGCGAAACCGACGAACTTGTCCGGGTACTTAGCCACGCAGTCGGCGCAGGTTTCATCGTCGCTCTCGATCCCGGCGCTGTCCCCGTAGCCAAGCGGGAAAACTATCGCTCTATCCGCTGCTGCCATGGCGTGGAACAAGGTGTCGGCATCGGCTTTCAGTCCGGGCGCGCCATCCGGTCTCACGCGCGAGATCTGTTCGGCATACAGCGGGGTGAGATGCTCGTCGTTCCAGATGTTGACGTGGCAGTCGACAATCATCGCTTCCTCCGAACCAGCGCCATCTGGGGCTAGAGGCGGTCGAAGCGCGCAGTGAAATGCCGCAGGAACGGCGGCTGCTCGACGATGCGGTAGCCGTGCAACCGTTCGCGCTGCGCGTGAACATCGAGGATCGCCTCGACCACGTAGTCGATGTGGCTCTGGGTGTAGGCGCGGCGTGGAATCGCCAGCCTTACCAGCTCGTTTCGCGCCGCCCGCGCTTGACCGGATACCGGGTCCTCCGAGCCGAACATCACGCTGCCGATCTCGACCGCCCGGATGCCGGCCTCCTCGTACAGCGCGACGGCGAGCGAGATCCCCGGAAACTGGTGCGGTGGGATCTGTGGACAGAAACGCCCGGCGTCGATGTACACGGCGTGCCCTCCGGGAGGCTCGATGATGGGAACACCCTGGTCCGCGATGTGACGCCCAAGGTAGGCGGTCGATGCGATGCGGTATTGCTGATAATCCGGCTCGAGCGCCTCGTACAGTCCGATGGCGATCGCTTCGAGATCGCGTCCGGCGAGTCCGCCATAGGTGGGGAAACCCTCGGTCAGTATCAGCAGGTTGCGCTCCTGCGCCGCAAGCCGGTCATCGTTGGTCGCGAGGAAGCCGCCGATGTTGGCCATGCCGTCCTTCTTCGCCGACATGGTGCAACCATCCGAGTACGAGAACATTTCCCGCGCGATGTCGATCAGCGCGACGCTGCCGTAGCCTTCCTCGCGCTGCTGGATGAAGTACGCGTTCTCGGCAAAGCGGCAGGCGTCGATGTAGAGCGGGACGCCGTGGCCTCGGCAGATCTCCGACGCGGCGCGGATATTGGCCATCGAGACAGGCTGGCCGCCGCCGGCGTTGTTGGTGACCGTGATCATGGCGAGCGGAACTTCGCCGCCGCCGGCCTTCTCGATCAAGCCCTCCAGGGATTTCAGATCGATGTTGCCCTTGAACGGGTGCACCGCACCGAGGTCGGCCGCCTCGGCACACGGAAGGTCCGCCGCCTTCGCCTTGACGTACTCGATGTTGGCCCGTGTGGTGTCGAAGTGCGTGTTGTTGGGAACGACCTGGCCCGGCCGGCACATCACGCTGAACAGGATGCGCTCAGCCGCCCTGCCCTGGTGCGTCGGAATCACGTGCTTGAAGCCGAAGATGTCGCGCACGGCGCGCTCGAATCGGTAGTAGCTCTCGCTGCCGGCATAGGATTCGTCCCCGCGCATGACTCCGGCCCATTGGTCCGCACTCATCGCACCGGTTCCGCTGTCGGTGAGCAGATCTATGAGGACGTCCCGCGCGTGCAGCAGGAAGACGTTGTACCCGGCTTGCTCCATCAGCCGCTCGCGCTCCGTGCGCGTGGTCATGCGGATCGGTTCGACCGACTTGATCCGGAAGGGCTCGATGATCGTGCGCATGATGCGGCCGGGCAAGCGTTCCTCACAGCCATGCGGGGACAGGCAAGCCCCTGGTACGCAGGAACTCGGGGTTGTACAGCTTCGACTGGTAGCGAGCGCCGGAGTCCGCAAGGATGGTCACGACGGTATGGCCGGGACCAAGGTCCTTGGCCATACGGATCGCCCCTGCGACATTGATTCCGCTCGAGCCTCCCAGGCACAGACCTTCGCTTCTCAGCAGATCGAACAGCACCAGCAACGCTTCCTCGTCGCCGATCCGATAGGCGTCATCGACCGGCGCGCCGCCGATATTGCCGGTGATGCGGCCCTGACCGATGCCCTCCACCACCGAACTGCCCTCGCTCTTCAGCTCGCCGTGCTTGAAATAGTGGTACATCGCAGCCCCCATCGGATCGGCAGCCGCGATAACCACGCCGGGGTTCTTTTCCTTGAGATGCATCCCGACGCCGGCGAGCGTGCCGCCCGTGCCGATCGCACAGGTGAAGCCATCCAGCCTGCCGAGGGTCTGCTTCCAGATCTCCGGTCCGGTGGAGCGGTAATGTCCGTTGCGATTCGAGGGGTTGTCCCACTGGTTGGCGTAGAGCACGCCGCTGGACTCGCTCTGTGCAAGCTGTGTTGCCAGCCGTTCGGCGACGTGAACATAGTTGTCCGGGTTGCTATAAGGCACTGCAGGAACCTCCCGCAGCTCGGCGCCGCACAGACGCAGCATGTCCTTCTTCTCCTGGCTTTGCGTGTCCGGGATAACGATGATCGTGCGGTAGCCGCGCGCATTGGCGACCAGCGCCAGGCCGATTCCGGTGTTGCCGGCGGTGCCTTCGACGATGACCCCGCCCGGACAAAGTTCGCCACGCTGCTCCGCATCGAGCACGATATACAGCGCCGTGCGATCCTTCACCGAGCCACCCGGGTTGAGAAATTCGGCCTTGCCAAGAATGGTGCACCCGGTGAGCTCCGAGGCTTTGCGCAGCCGGATCAGCGGCGTACTACCTATCGCTCCGACAAGACCTTCGCGAATGTCCAAGTGCCGACCCCTTCGATACGATCCAGAGTGTATCCGCGAGCCACATGGTAACTCCACGAAAAGAAAAGGGCGCTGGAGGCGCCCTTGCCTTTCGCATCAGATCTCTCAGGCAAGCACGTAACTGGTCTTGACCGTAGTGAAGAACTCCTGGGCATAACGCCCTTGCTCGCGCGGACCGTAGCTCGACCCTTTGCGTCCGCCGAACGGAACGTGGTAGTCCACGCCAGCGGTCGGCAGGTTCACCATTACCATTCCCGCCTGGCTGTTCTTGCGGAAGTGCGCTGCGCTCTTGAGAGAACTCGTGACGATCCCCGCGGACAGGCCAAACGGCGTGTCATTCGCCACCGCCAGGGCCTCCTCGTAGTCTTTCGCGGCAATCACCGTCGCGACCGGACCGAATACTTCCTCACGGTTGATCCGCATCCGGTTGTCGGTCTCTGTGAACAGCGCCGGCTCGAGATAGAAGCCCTCGGTCTCGCGCTTGAGCAGGTTGCCGCCGTGGACCAGCTTCGCCCCTTCCTTCTTGCCCTCTTCAATGTAGAAAAGATCCTGGTTGAGCTGATTCTTGTCCACTACCGGCCCGATATCAGTACCCTGCTTCAAGGCGTTGTCCACTTTCAGGCCTTTCATCCGCTCGACCATGGCGGAGACGAACCTGTCGTGGATGCCCCTGGTCGCGATCACCCGTGAAGAAGCGGTACAGCGCTGGCCAGTGGAGAAGAACGCGCCGTTCACCGCGCATTCCACCGCGATCTTGAGGTCGGCGTCGTCGAGCACCACCAGCGGGTTCTTGCCGCCCATTTCGAGCTGGAACTTCGCCATCCTGGCCACCGCTTTCGCCGCCACCTTGCGCCCTGTATCGACCGAGCCGGTGAACGTGATCGCGTCGACCCGCGGGTCACTGACCAGCACTTCACCCACCACGCTGCCGCGGCCCATCACGAAGTTGAACGCGCCCTTTGGGACACCGGCATTGGCGATGATCTGCGCAATCGCGTGCGCCATTCCGGGCACGAGGTCCGCCGGCTTGAACACCACCGTGTTGCCGTAGGCGAGCGCGGGCGCGATCTTCCACGCCGGGATCGCCGCTGGAAAATTCCACGGCGAGATGACGCCGACCACGCCCACAGGCTCTCGCACGATCTCGACATCGATTCCCGGCCGGACGGATGACACCAGCTCCCCCGTGCGGCGGAGGACTTCGCCTGCGAAGAACTTGAAGATGTTGCCGGCGCGCACCACTTCGCCGATGCCCTCGGGCAGCGTCTTGCCTTCCTCGCGCGACAGCAGCTTCCCGAGTTCCTCGCGGCGAGCCAGGATCTCGGCTCCGATCTTGTCCAGCAGATCGGCGCGCGCCTGGGTGTTGAAGGTTGCCCATGCGGGAAACGCGGCGCGCGCGGCGGCGATCGCCGTTTCTGCGTGTTTCTGGTCGGCCTGAGCGTATTCGCCCAGCACGTCGGATGTATCTGAAGGGTTGACATCCTTGGAAATACTGGCGCCAGGAATCCATTCGCCGGCGACGTAGTTCAGGAACTGCTGGGTAGCCATGTCACTCCCCCCTGCTTTGGTGAGGGGGCGATGCTAGCCAACCGCAACGGCCCCAGTCAAATCACTTCGGCTTGCGTCTGCGCCGCAGCTGGTGAAAGGCGTCCAGCTCCCAGGGCCGCACTGCAAGCACCAGGCTTGCCGGCCGGCGCTCACCGAGAGGCAGCCGCTTGTCCTCCTCGTGCAATTCTGCGAACTCAGCCGCGAGTCGCCTGAGCCGTCCGATCATGCGATCGGTCGCTGTCCTGGAGAGCATGCCGTTGATCACGGCGATATGCTCGCCCGGAGCATCGAAGTTGGAGCGAAAGTACTCGCGCTCGGCGCGCTCGAGGAAAAAACGGCGGATCGGCCCGTTGGGCAGCCAGGAGAAAGTGCGCGACACCTTGAGCTTGATGCGATTGTTCGGCAGAAGCTCGAGGAATCGTATGCGGTCGAGCCTGACCAGGAGCTGGATGCATTCGGCCTTGGTGAAATCGTAGATGTCGACGATCTGCTCCAGGCTCAAGTGGTTGAGCGCGCACACCGCTACCAGCAGCAGCCTCGGATTGCCGACGACCTCCTTTTCCTGTTCCAGGGTCAGATGGGAAATGAAGGTACTCGCGCTGTCCAGGTCGCGGGCAAGGCTGGTTACCGTCACGTCCGCAAGTTTGCATGCCTGCTCGAACCGCTCGAGGGAGAAATCGTTTTTGGAAAACATGCGCTTGACCGTGGCTTCGCTCAGGCCCAGCCCCCTGGCGACCTGGGCGTAGTTGAGCTTCCTGGCGCGGAGCGCCTTCTTCAGCGCCTCCACCATATCTGTGGTCTGCGACATCGCTCCCCCTGGTTATGACGACAGTAAGTAGCCCTATTTGATACTGGCAGGGTCAGGCGTATCAACCCCTCTCAGGATCGTTTACTCGGGCGGCATTACTTGGAAACATGGCGCCGAACCCGCCGAAACGGCGACCGACCAGGGAGAGACTGATGAAGACGCAATCACTTGCTTCCGCCTTTCAGGCCGCTCTTGCCCGTACCAACCAGAACCGCGAACTGGAAACGCCTGCGTCCCGGGACGACCTGCTGCTGCTGGCTTTGCAGAAAAGCGCGACCGCAATGGACCAGATCGTTTCCCGCCGCATCGGGCTGATCACCGAAGCAATCTGTCTGGCGCCGTAATGAAATCCTAGCGGCGGGGCTCCCCTAAGGGAGGCGAAGTTGGCCCCGCTCCGTTTGGCCGGCATCCGCGAGGATGACCGGCCATTTTTTTTGATTCCGCAAGCAGGCCAATCCTGGCCGCAACAAGCTGGCAAGGGGCATGGCCGTCACCAGGCCCAGGGAACGACTTTCAATATCCCTGGCCGCCGGCTTGTACAGTTCCTCGACGCAGCACGAGCTCATGAGACAATGGCGCCTTTTGTTACTTCAATGAATATGCAGGATTTTCCGCTCACCGCGCGACCCGGAGTCCAGGCGCTGCGTTCCTCGAAGATCCGCGAAGTGGCCAATGCGGGTATCGGCAGGGAGGACCTCGCTGCGTTCTGGTTCGGCGAGCCGGACGAGGTGACGCCCGAATTCATACGGCGGGCAGCGGTCGACGCGCTGAACGGCGGCCACACCTTCTACACTCAGAATCTGGGCATTCCGCCGTTGCGCGAGGCGATCGCGTCCTACATCTCGCGACTCCACCGCAGCACCGAACCGGAGAATATTGCAGTCACCAACTAGGGGATGTCGGCGCTGATGCTGACCCAACAGGCTCTGGTAGGTCCAGGGGACCGCGTCGTGATCGTGACACCGGTCTGGCCGAACCTGGTGGAAATCCCAAGAGTACTCGGCGCCGAGGCAGTGACCTTTCCGTTGACGTTTTCTCCGGCGGGATGGAGCCTTGACCTCGACCGCCTGCTGGCAGCGCTTACCCCGAAGACGCGGGTGCTCTGCGTCAACTCGCCAAGCAATCCCACTGGATGGACGATAGACTCGACGGAACTGCAGACCATTCTCGATCACTGCCGAAAGCACGGTATCTGGATCCTGGCCGACGACGCCTACGAGCGGCTTTATTTCGGCAACGGCTCAGGGGTCGCGCCCTCATTCCTCGACCATGCCGATCCCGGCGACAGAGTCGTAAGCGCCAACACGTTCTCCAAGAGTTGGCTGATGACAGGCTGGCGCCTGGGCTGGATCGTCATGCCCAAGCCGCTTGTGGCGGACATGGCCACGCTGATCGAGTACAACACGTCCTGCGCCCCGCCCTTTGTCCAGGCAGCGGGTGTGGTAGCGATCAGTCGTGGCGAGGATGTGGTCAAGGCCTTCAACGCACGCCTGAGGCATGCCCGCGATTTTCTGCTTTCCCGGATCCGCCAGCTTCCCGGCGTCGAAGCAGCCGTTCCGGCGGGCGCAATGTACGCGTTCTTCCGTCTGGCGGGGGCAACTGACAGCCTAGGCTTCTGCAAACGACTGGTAGCCGACGCCGGGCTGGGACTGGCCCCCGGGATCGCGTTCGGCCAACAGGGAGAGGGGTTCGTGCGCTGGTGTTTCGCTGCCAGCGAGGAGCGTCTGGAACAGGGAATCGAACGGCTGGGCCGTGTCCTGCACCGATGATGAACGCCTCCCGCGCCGCTCACCGGACCGACGTGTTCGTTAACCGCGAGATCGTGGCTCGATGAACTACACTCGTGCCGGCGTGAATGACTGGCAGGCAGTGCTCGCGCTCCAGGAAGCGAACCTCGGCTGGAATCTGGAAGACGACGACAGGGCCGGGGGGTTCCTGTCGGCGCGCTTCTCGCGAGCTCAGTTCGAGGCAATGAATTCGGCGGGAGCGGTGGTGATCGCCCGCGACCACGGCGCACTCGTTGGCTACGCCTGCGCCTCCACTCAGGCGTCCAACACCGGGGTGCCGATCATCGCGGCGATGATGGCGGAGTTTCCGCAGCTGACTTTCCGGGGCCGCCCGGTGCAATCGCCGGAGACGATCATCTACGGGCCGGTGTGCGTGGAACGGGCTTGCCGCGGAAAAGGGATCTTCCGCGGGTTGATCGAGGCGTTGAAACGGGAGTTGCGGGGTCGGTACGGGACGGCGGTAGCGTTCATCGCCAAGTCGAACAGCCGTTCGCTGGCGGCACATGTCGATGGGCTGGGCATGACCATCATCGGCGACTTCGAATTCGAGGGCGGGTCCTTCTGGATGATCGCCTTCGGGATCACCTCGGAATCCATCACCTGCCACAACTGACAACGAACGGGCGACCTCCCGGTCCGCCTTTATACCGTCGGCCTTCTGCTCAGCCGCGCTTCTCGAAGACGCGCTCCAGATGCTCCATGTCGTTCACGACCCGCCAGTCGGTTGCGCCCGCCTCGCGAGCCCGTTTTTCCCACCACTCGAGCCGGCCGACGTAGCGGCGGGGATCGACGTTGTCGGTATCGAGCTTGGTGACATTGAGCGCGATGATGCGGATGCCATCCAGCCTGATCGGGAAATCTCGAACTGTCTTGTAGTCCAGTTCCTCCTGCATGTCGGAAAAGATGATGATGGTCTTCTTTCCCGCACCCGTTTCCTGCAGGAACTCCGCGGCCTGCATCACCCCGCCCGTTATGTCGGTGTACTTGCTGCCACTCGCGCTCTTGGCGGAGCTGGTGAAGGCAGAAATCTGCTCGCTGAACGTGCGCTTCTGTGCATTGGCCTGAAGCGGGTCTTTCTGCAGACTGACCTTGGCGACTATATCTTTCTCGCTGAAGCTGCGGCTCTTGACCCGTCCAACAGCAAGCGCGTCACCGGGGTTGAGTGAGCCCAGAAGGTAGTTGATCACTGCCTGTGCCTTGCCCACTTCCCTGGCGTAGGTGCCCGAGGTGTCGATCAGCACATAGACGGCCTGGCTGTGGTTCGCCTTGGGACCGCAGGCGCACAGAAGCGTTGCCGCCAGGGCCACGAGAACGGGTGATCTCATACCACCTCCTCGCTGCCCGACGCCCGCTTGCCGAAAGCGGGAACCGGTCGCATCTTGTTTCGCCGCACGGCGTTTTCCCGCAGCTGCGTGATCCAGCGCTCTATCGCCAGCGGCGCAAAGATCAGAACGTCGTAGAAGATCACTGCGAGCTTCCCGGTCTCGCGCGACAGGTTCGCCGCCAGCCTGAGGACGAACGCACCGGCACGCATGGCCATCACTAGGACCGCGCCAAGGACGATTCGACCGGCGTTGACGAAGTACTCAAGGGGAATGGCCACGAACGCCAGGGCGAACGGCAGGGTGAATCCCAGAATCATCTGCCCGAAAGTCGGAATCCGCGTCACCCACCCATTCTCCGGCGGCAGTGTCACGGGCGCGCCGGCCCCGAGCGTCTGCTTCAGGGCAACGTCGGCGCTGATGATCAGGTCGCGCATGACCGCGAGCGCGACTTCAACGCCGGCCAGCACAAGGAGGATGGTGAGGGATGCCCACATGAGGCGTCGTCGCATCTTTTCCGTGATGTTGCCGAGCGGAAAAAGGTTGGTGAACCGGAGGGTCTCCATGAGGAACAGGCCCATCAGGGTCTCGAACAGTATGATTACGAGGGCCGCGACTTCGGAGGCGCGCAGATTCTCCGTGATGTAGTCGCCTCCGCCCACCATCGCCGACATCGGAAGTGCGATCAGCTTGAAGTTGACGTAAGCGCCACCGAAAGCGATCAGCATCACGAGGCCGGCGATGAAAAACTGGGTGGACGCCGAGGCGGTCAGGAAATGCTCGGCCTGGTCGCGGCGGGCGAAGATTCCTTCCAGCTTGGCGACGTTGGCGTCGATCTTCACCGCGCTATCCTGCATGCCGGTTATGTTGCGTTCGACCTGCAGGAGCGTCTGGCTCACCGAGCGCCAGAACGGCAAGAAGCTCTTCAGTACATGGTGCCGCTCCTGGTAGGCGCCGCGATATTCGGCAACAACCTTCTTGTAGATCTCGTCGATCGAGTCGCGGATGTCTGAGAGTATCCGCTCCACCACTCCGTCCCCAGAAGCCTTGATCTTGGCGATCGCCTCGATCGCCTTGACCCACTCCGGCGGCGGTGGCGGCACTTCGCCACTGCGCTTGTAGTCTTCCTCGATGCGGGTGATCTCATCCATCAGCTTGCGTTGCAGCGCCGGATAGCCCTCGAGGTCGCGCTGCACCAGCGTGGTCACGCGCTCGAACTCCCGTTCGATGGCGAGTTTTACCTCCCGGCTACCGTGCGCGAACAGCACTTCGCGGTTTCGTGCGCGCAGGCGCACGGCCGTATCCGAGAGCCAGCGGCTGCCGAGCTTCAGCGGGCCGGACACAACCCGGGCGAGTCGACGAATGAGGCCGTGCACCGGCTCACGCGCGACGTACAGGAAGGGCATCGCGATCACCAGCAGCAACAGCAACGAGGGCAGTGGGCGATCCGGCCAGATGAACAACGACTCCCAGAATCCCATTTTTTGCTCCTTAGGATGATCCGTATCGGCTGGTGCGGAAGCCGCAGCCGTGCCCAGACGGAAATGGAACCACTTGGAAGCTGCAACCCACGGGCCAGTAGCCGACGCTGCGCCGCGTCATTACCGGACCCCGGCGAATACCGCCTACGTGACTGTTATTTCAAGCTAATGAGCATCTGGTGGCGGAGCGGCAACTGGGCGCTTGCATTGACCTTGTCGCCCAGCGGCGACTTGGTGTGCCCAATTTGGTATGGCGTGGGCTGACTTGTCGTGAGCGCGCAACAGTGCTTTGATCGCAACTGAGCTTCTCCTCGAAAACTGTTCAATGCCTTTTGACCCGACCCAACCAGGCGGGGGCCGAGCCCGAAATGTGCTGGGCGGGCCCCTTCAAAGCTGCGGGGCCGATCCGCTGACCGGGTTTTTCCGCAACGGCTGTTGCGATACCGGCCCGCAAGACGCCGGCTTGCACGTCGTTTGCGCGCAGATGACCAGGGAGTTCCTCGATTTCTCGGTTGCGCGCGGCAACGATCTGGTCACTCCGGTGTCCGAGTTCGAGTTCCCCGGATTGAAACCGGGAGATCGCTGGTGCCTTTGCGCTGCGCGCTGGAAAGAGGCGTTGCACGACGGTGTGGCGCCGCCGGTGATACTCGCGGCGACTCATGAACTCGTTCTGCGAGCTGTCTCGCTGGAAGACCTGAAGAAACACGCACTGGACCTGCAGTAGCGACAAGCCCCCGGTTCTTCGAGGCGCGACCAGGGCAGCGCCCGCAACGCCTGCGTGGAAGCGGATTGCGCTGTGCACCGGTCGACGATCGCTCAAACGATCAAGGAGGAAAGAGTTGAAAGCTTACGAACTGGATCTGTCCAAGAAAGGCTTCGGCGCCATTCACGCAGTCGAACGCCGGCAGCCCGAACCGGGCCCGGGGCAAGTGCTGATTCGGATGCACGCCTGGTCGCTCAATTTTCGCGACCTCCTGATCATCGATCATCTCTACCCGGTAGCGGCGAACGTTCTGACGCTGACACCGCTTTCCGACGGCGCAGGAGAAGTCGCCGGGGTCGGTGCCGGGGTCACTCGTTTCCGGGTCGGCGACCCGGTGATTGGCAGTTTTTTTCAGGGCTGGATCGACGGGCCGCTCACGTACCCGGCCATGGGCACCTCGCTCGGTGGCGCCATCGAGGGACTCCTTGCCGAGTATGTCGTGCTGTCGGAAGAGGGCCTGGTGAAAGTTCCGCAAGGGCTGTCACACGAGGAGGCGGCCACGCTGCCGTGCGCCGGCGTCACCGCCTGGCACGCCCTGGTCGAGAGCGGCGGGATCAAGCCAGGACAGTCGGTATTGCTGCTTGGAACCGGCGGAGTCTCGATTTTCGGCCTTCAGATCGCCAAGGCCTTTGGAGCCAAGGCCTTCATCACCTCATCGAGCGACGAGAAACTGACTCGCGTCCCAGGCGCAGACGGGATGATCAACCACAAGCGAAGGCAGGACTGGGAGAAAGAGGTGCTCGAGCTGACCGGGGGGGCTGGAGTCGATCATGTGCTCGAGGTCGCGGGCGTCGGAACCCTGCAGAAATCCCTTCAAAGTGTGGCGATTCACGGCCAGGTCAACATCATCGGCGTACTTACCGGACCCCTGATCGGCAAGGTGGACCTCACGCCCATGCTGGTGAAGACCGCGCGCCTGCAGGGGATCTTCGTCGGCAGCCGGGTGATGCTGGAGCGACTTTGCGCGTTCGTGGTCGAAAAGAGGGTGATCCCGGTGGTCGACAGGGTCTTCGGATTCGACCAGGCGGTGGATGCCTACCGCTACCTCGCGTCGGCGCAGCACTTCGGCAAGGTAGTCATCAAGGCCTGAGGCAACCCACCGGGGTCAGGAGCGAACGGTCCTGCCCTCTGCCGTCGACGCCAGTCGCCGGCCGATCATCGATCTCCGCGTCTGCCGAATCTGCGGAAGGCGCTCCAGTCCCGCCAGATACATGCCGACAAAACTCTCCGCATCCCTCGCCAGCGGAAACATGTCCGGCTTGAGCAGCCAGTTGTAGAGCAGACCGTCGATCAGGGCCATCAGGCCAATCGTGGCTTTGCGTACATCCACGGTCTTCGCCAACTGGCCGCGGCGAATGGCGTTGCGCAGCGCCTTCTGGAACATTTCCATGCCCTCGGTGCGGCAATCCATCTGCCGACCGGCCAGTTGCTTGATGTCGTCGTCGATCTCACATTTGAAGAAGGCTATCTCGAGCACTCGCCTTACCCGCCGGTCTTCCGCAGTCTTTTTCAGCACGTAGACGCAGGCCGCCCGAATCCGTTCGAGCGGGTCCTCGGCAGACTCGTCTGCGGCAGCGCGCACCATGTCCTCCATCGGCAGCACCACGCGCTCGATCATTGCCTGAAAAACATCGGCTTTATTCTTGAAATGCCAGTAGATTGCACCGCGGGTCACCCCCGCGGCATCGGCCACGTCGGCAAGCGAAGTGCGCGAAACGCCCTTGGCGCTGAATACCCGCTCGGCGGTATCGAGAATCTGGTTGCGCGTCTCCAGAGCCTCTTCCCTGGTCCTTCTCACCCCTGCCTCCCCGAAAAATCAGCAAGCCGGTACTTTACATACATTCGTGCATGTATGTAAACTCGCCGCCTTTCGTGCTCCGGCCCCGCCGGCTGTCACGTAACTGATACGGAGCAGACCATGAACGCAGCCGAACTTGCCCAACGCAGCCTGATATTCGCGCTCGCCGTGCTTGCAGCCGCCTGCAATGAACCGTCGGCCCAACAACAGGCCGCCCCGCCGCCGCCGGAAGTCAACGTCGTCAAGGCAGAACCCCGCGACTTGCCGGCAATATATGAATATGTCGGGCAGATTGCCGGGATACGCGAAGTCGAAGTGCGTCCGCGGGTTTCCGGCATCCTCGAGAAGTGGAACTACACCGAGGGCGCTCGCGTCGCCGCCGGCCAGAGCCTGTTCACCATCGATCCGCAGCCGTACCGGGCAGCGCTGGCGAGAGCGGAGGCGCAACTGGCGGGCGCCGAGGCGAGCGCCGCCCAGGCTGATCGCGACGCAGCCCGTCTCAAGCCGCTGTGGGAGGCGAAGGCGGTGAGCCAGAAAGACTATGACGATGCCCTGTCGGCGCAGCAGGTCGCCGCGGCGAGCGCGAAAGCGGCGCAGGCCGCCGTCACCGAGGCTCGCTTGAATCTGTCCTACACCCGGGTTGAGGCGCCGATCGGCGGAATCACCGGCCGAGCGCTGCAGTCCGAGGGCAGCCTGGTGCAGGCGCAGCAGACCCTGCTGACCACGATCTCGCAGATCAATCCGATCCACGTGATCTTCAGTTTCACCGAAGCAGAGCATCTGAAGTTCACCCGTGCGATCGCCGAGGGCCGGCTGGTGCTGCCCAAAGACCGGAAGTTCGACGTCAGACTCAGGCTTGCCGACGACAGCGAATACGCCCAGGCAGGCAAGGTGGACTTCACCGACGTGCGCGTGGACTCGAACACCGGAACGATAGAAACGCGCGCGGTAGTCGCCAATTCGCAGGGCCTGCTTCGCCCGGGCCAGTTTGTTCGCGTCCAGCTCTCTGGTGCGGTGAGACCGAAGGCGATCGCGATTCCGCAGCGCGCGGTGCTTGAGGGCCCGGGCACCAAGATCGTCCTCACTGTGAACGCCCAGGGAATCGTCGAGCCACGGCCGGTGCAAGTGGGCGACTGGCAGGGCGAAGACTGGATCATTCTCGGCGGTCTGAACCCTGGCGACCAGGTAATCGTGGATGGCATGGTCAAGGCTCGTCCCGGCTCGCCGGTACGCATCGCCCAACCTGCACCTGCCTCCGCGCCGGTGCAGCCGCAGAAATCCGGTTCCACGACGGCAGACGCCGGCGCGGCCAAGCCGGTCAACTGACAGTCAGGAACGGCAACGATGTTCTCCCGATTCTTCATAGACCGCCCGATCTTCGCAGCGGTCCTGTCGATCTTCATGGTGCTTGCGGGGCTGGCCGCGATGCGTGTCCTGCCGATCGCGCAGTACCCGGAGATCGCCCCTCCGGTGGTCACCGTGCGGGCGATCTATCCGGGCGCTTCCGCCGAGGTCCTCGAGCAGACGGTCGCGGCGCCGCTGGAAAACCAGATCAACGGCGTAGAGGACATGCTGTACATGTCCTCCAATTCCGGTTCGAACGGGGTAGTCGAGATCAACGTCACGTTCGAGATCGGCATCAACGTCGACCAGGCCGCGGTCAACGTCAACAACCGGGTCAAGCAGGCAGAGGCCCGGCTGCCGCAGGAAGTGCGCCGCCAGGGCGTCACCGTCGAAAAGAACTCGACTTCGTTCCTGCAGGTGCTGGCGTTCAATTCGCCTGACGGGCGTTTCGATGACCTGTACGTTTCGAACTATGTGACCTTGAATGTTCTCGACACGATCAAGCGCATTCCGGGAACCACCAACGTCCAGATCTTCGGCGCCAAGGACTACGCCATGCGCATCTGGCTTCGGCCCGACCGGATGACGCAACTGAAGCTCACCACCGCCGATCTGCTGCAGGCGCTCAACGAGCAGAACGCGCAGTTCGCCGCAGGCAAGGTCGGGCAGTCGCCGAACAGTGGCTCGCAGGAGCTGGTTTACACGGTCACAACGAAAGGCCGGCTCGTAGACCCGCGCGAGTTCGAGGAGATCATAGTTCGTTCCAACCCGGACGGCTCGGCATTGAGGCTGAAGGACATTGCGCGGGTGGAACTGGCGGCGAAGGACTACGACTTCATCGGGCGCGTCAACGGCAGGCAGTCGGCGCTGCTCGGCATCTTCCTGCAGCCGGGAGCCAACGCGCTCGACGTCGCCGACGAGGTCGAGCGGACCGTCAAGGACTTGTCGAAGAGATTCCCGGCCGGTCTGGAATACCAGATCGTGTACGACACCACCAACTTCGTCGAGGTGTCGATTCGAGAGGTGGTGAAGACGCTGTTGGAAGCGATGGCGCTGGTATTTCTGGTGGTGTACCTGTTCCTCCAGAACTGGCGGGCAACACTGATCCCGTTTGCCGCGGTGCCGGTGTCGCTGATAGGCACCTTCGCCGGGCTGTTTGTCCTCGGCTACTCGATCAACACTCTCACCCTGTTCGGCATGGTGCTGGCAATCGGCATCGTGGTCGACGATGCCATCGTCGTGCTCGAAAACGTCGAACGAATCATGCACGAGGAGCATCTCGAGGCTCGCGAAGCCGCTATAAAGGCCATGCGCGAGGTCAGCGGGCCGGTGATCGCCATCGTCCTCACGCTTTGCGCAGTGTTCGTGCCGATCGCGTTCCTCGGCGGCCTGACCGGCGAGCTTTACCGTCAGTTCGCGGTCACCATCGCCATCGCCGTGGTGCTGTCGGGAATCATCGCGCTCACCCTCACGCCCAGCCTCTGCGTGCTCATTCTCAAGCGCGAGCACAAGGCGCCTGGTCGCTTCTTCAGCTGGTTCAACGACTGGTTCCACCGCGTTACCGGTCGCTATACCGACGGTGCGGCATGGATGATCCGGCGCGGAGCGATCGGGGTGCTCCTGTTCGCCGGGATGGTGGCGGTCACCGCCGGCCTGTGGCGCTTCACGCCGGGCAGCCTTGTGCCGGACGAAGACCAGGGCTACTACATCGGCGCGGTGTTCCTTCCCGATGGCGCCACGCTGGAGCGAACCGACAGGGTGGTAAGCGAGGTGCTCAAAGCGATCCAGTCCAACCCGGCAAACGAATATGCAGTGGCCTTTACCGGGCTGGACTTCATCGGCGGCGGGTTCCGCAACAACGCCGCCACCATCTTCGTTACCCAGAAGCACTGGGATGAGCGCACCGGAATCGGCACCCAACAGCTGATCGGCGACTTCTTCATGAAGACCTCGCAGATCAAGGAAGGACTGGTGCTGGCGTTCGCGCCGCCGCCGATCTTCGGCCTGGGCAATGCCGGCGGTTTCGAGTTTTACGTCCAGAACCGCGGCGAGGGCGGGCCCCAGCGCCTGGCGCAGGAAATGGGCAGGTTCCTGGCCGCCGCCAACAAGGATCCGATGCTGGCCGGCGTGCAGACATTGTGGCGCTCGAATGTCCCGCAGCTGCGGGTCGATGTCGACCGGGAGAAGGCCAAGGCGCTCGGCGTGCCGATCAACGAGGTGTACGACACGCTTTCGGCGACACTCGGGGCTTACTACGTGAACGACTTCAACCGGTTCGGCAGAACCTGGCAGGTGCTCATGTCCGCCGAGCCGCATTACCGCAAGAGCCCCGATTCGATCGGCGAGCTGTATGTGCGCTCGGGCAGCGGCGAGATGGTGCCGGTGAAGGCATTGGCCCGGGTCGAGTACACGTCCGGGCCGGACTCGCTCGACCGGTTCAACAACCTTCCCGCGGTCAAGCTGCTCGGCCAGGGCGCTCCCGGCGTCTCCTCCGGCCAGGCGATACAGGTAGTGGAAAGGATCGCAGACCAGGTACTGCCCGCGGATTTCAGCTACGACTGGGGCGGGGCTTCCTTCCAGGAGAAGAAGTCGAGCGGGACATCAGGCCTGGCGTTGGGACTGGCAGCGGTCATGGTTTTCCTGATACTTGCCGCCCAATACGAGAAGTGGTCGCTGCCGCTGTCGGTCATGATGGCCCTGCCTTTCGGCACCTTCGGTGCGCTCGCCGCAGTGTGGCTGCGCGGATTGACCAACGACGTTTACTTCCAGATCGGCCTGGTGACACTGCTCGGCCTCGCAGCAAAGAACGCGATCCTGATCGTCGAGTACGCTTTGCTGAAGAATCAGGAGGGCCTGTCCCCGTCGGCGGCAGCACTGGAAGCGGCACGGCTTCGGTTCCGTCCCATCCTCATGACTTCGCTGGCGTTCATTCTCGGGGTCGCACCGCTGGCGTTTTCTTCCGGCGCCGGCGCCGGGGCGCGAATCGCGGTCGGGACCGGCGTGATGGGCGGGATGCTCGCAGCAACCTTCCTCGCGATCTTCTTCGTGCCGATGTTCTTCAAGCTGATCACCGACCGGCACCTGACCGAAAACCGCTCGACCGCGCAGATCCGCTCCGAGATCGAGCGCCACAAGTCGGCGGCGGCACACGCCACGACGGTGCCGCATCACCCTCCCGGAGGCCTGGAGCCGCGCCATGCTTGACAGGATCTTGGTGTTGACCGCGGCCGGCGTGCTTGCCGGATGTATGACCCTCGGGCCGGACTACAAGCGTCCGCAGGTCGAAACGCCGGAGCGTTGGCGGGTCGAAACCGCCGCAGAGCCAGTGCCGTCGCAGTGGTGGAGGAGTTACGGTGATCCGGCGCTCGAACGGATGATCGACGAGGCGCTGATCCATAACCTGGACCTGCGCCAGGCGGTTGCTCGCGTGGCGGAGGCCCGTGCCCAGCTTGGAGTATCGAGCGCCGATCAATACCCGGGCGTGACAGCCGGCGCCGAAGCCTCGCGCAGTCGAGCCAGCCAGGAGAGCGTTCTCGGCATCCCGCCGGGCGCCGACCCCACTTTCAGCGATTACTCGGGCTCGCTCAACCTCTCCTACGAGATCGATTTCTGGGGCAAGTACCGGCGAGCGACCGAGGCGGCGCGGGCCGAGCTGCTTTCGGCCCAGCACAATCGCGACGCGGTCCGGCTGACCCTGGTCGGCGACGTGGCAAAGGCTTACTTCAGCCTGCGTGCGCTCGATAGCCAGGTCGAAGTGACCAAACGCACGATTTCGACGCGGCTTGCTTCCACCGCGCTGCAGAGGATGCGTTTCCAGTCCGGCGTGGCCTCCGAATTGGACCTGCGCCAGGTGGAAGCCCAGGCCGCGCAGGCGCTGGCCCTGTTGCCGAGCCTGGAGCGACAGGTGGCGGCGCAGGAGAACGCGCTTTCGGTACTGATCGGTCGCAGTCCGCGCGCGATCGTCGAGCAGGCAGTCGAGCGCGGGAGCGCGATCGACGCATTGACGGTGCCGCTGGCGATCCCCGCCGGCCTGCCGTCGGACCTGCTCGAAAAGCGCCCGGATCTGCGGCAGGCAGAGCAGAGCCTCGTTGCCGCCAACGCCCGCATCGGCCAGGCCAAAGCCGCGTACTACCCCTCGATTTCGCTCACCGGTGCGTTCGGCGGCGCGAGCGAATCGCTTGGCGATCTGTTCAAGTCCTCGGCGCGGGTATGGCAGTTCTCGGCACAAGCGGCACAGACCATCTTCGACGCCGGTCGCACGGCCTCTCGGGTGGAAGCTGCCAAGGCACGCGAGCAGCAGGTGCTGGCGCAGTACCAGTCGGCGATTCAGAACGCGTTCCGCGAGACGCTCGATGCGCTCGTGGCGCAGCGCAAGGCTCGGGAAACGCTGGAGGCAGAGCGGTCGCGGGTCGAAGCTCTGACGAGCGCGCTGCGACTTGCACAATTGCGGTACGACAACGGCGTATCGAGCCTGCTCGACGTGCTTGACGCCGAGCGCGGCCTGCTGGAAGCGGAGCTCAATCGGCTGGAGGCGCAACGCGCACAGCTCTCAGCCACGGCCGACCTGTTCAAGGCGCTGGGTGGCGGCTGGGACCCGGCACGACCCGAACAATCGGCGAGAACCGATCGCGCTGAGCGCGCCAACTAGCCCGCGCTCAGCGCAGAGTCCCGAAGGGACGGCAAACCGGCGCTGCGACGAACGTGGTTATCGCCGGATCCGGTTGTGGGACCCGGGCACCTTCGCTGTTCAGGCGACATTCAGGACGAAGTCGAAGCGGCCGAGCCTGTCGGGGCCGGCGTCAGCGAGTTCCATCAGCAGCGCGGGCTTGAAGAGGAAATCGTTGCCGTTACCGGCGTTGCCCGGGAAGTAAAGCTGGGTCGTCAGGATGCGGCCGCCTGTCGCCTGCACCTTGACGTGGATATGCCGGGTGCGGCCAGGGTACTCGCCGGGAACGATGGTTTCCAGCCGGTAGCGCCCGCCTTCATCGGTGAACTGGTGGCCGCGCAGGCGGAAGCCCCGATTGTCGTAGTTGCCGTTGGCGTCGCAGTGCCAGAAGTCGAGCACAGCGCCGGCAAGCGGCTTGCAGCCCCGGCTTAGCACGAATCCGGTAAGCACGAGCTTTGCGCCGCCGACTCCGGGTTCGAGCAGAGTTGTACGCAGGGGTGAGCTCGGCTTGTAGAACGGCCCCTCGTAGTCCTTGGGGGTGGGTTCGTCTCCGCAAGTCGGTGTGGCTGGCAGTTCTCCTGCCTGCGCGAGAACGTCCCGCATCCCCGGCAGGACCAGTGCCGGCGCCGCAAGCCCTGCCGCGAGAAGCCGCCTGCGTCTGCTGATGCGTTCCGGGTGCATTGCGAGCCCTCCTAATCTTGTGCTTGCTCTCTTCGGACCGCGTGCACCTGCGGTGGTTCTGCGAATGCGACAGGACGAGGCCCGGGAATACGCCCGGATCATAGCGCGAAGACCAGGCATGTCGTCGAGCCGTGGGCGTAGAGTTTGCCGTCCGGCCCATACAGCTTGCCGTCGGCCGTGGCGACCTGGCGGCCAGCGTGAACGATCCAGCCCTCTGCGCGCAGCGGGCCGGTATCGGCCGCGATTGCCCTGACCAGGTTGATCTTCAGTTCGAGGGTGGTGTACGCCTGGCCGGCTTTCAGGGTTGTTTGCACGGCGCAGGCCATGCAGGAATCGAGCAGGGTCGAGGCCCAGCCGCCGTGGATGCTGCCGACCGGGTTGTAGAACTCGGCCTTCGGCTCACCCTGAAATACGACGTGACCCTCCTGTACCTCCTGCAGAAAGAAGTTCAGCGTCCTGCCGATCGGCGGCGACGGCAGCTCGCAGTTCGCGATCGCGCGCAGGAACTCGAGACCCGAGCGCGTTCGCAGCTGCTCCAGCGTGCTCACGCCCCAATCACGGGCGAGCCCTTCGAGCCGCCTTTGAGCTTCGATCCATGCTTCGTGGCTCAATCCATTCTCCTTGTGGCAAACGCCCGGTCAAACCGTCTCAGTCCTTCAGGGTTCTGAGCTCACGTCGGATGATTTTCCCGGTGGTGGTAAGCGGCAGCGAGTCTAGGTAGCGCATCTGGCGCGGGTATTCGTGCGCCGCGAGCCGGGTCCGCACGTGGTCCTGCAACTCCTTTGTCAACAGTTCACTCGGCGCGAATCCGTGCCTCAAGACGATGAAGGCCTTGACGACCTCGGTGCGCTGGGCATCCGGGACACCGACCACGGCCGCCATTCTCACCGCCGGATGGGACAGCAGGCAATCCTCGATCGGGCCGGGACCGATACGGTATCCAGCACTGGTGATCACATCGTCGTTGCGGCCGACGAAGGTTATGTAGCCGTCCGGATCCATGCGCCCGGTGTCGCCGCTGATCAGCCAGTCGCCGATGAATTTTTCCGAGGTCGCATTCTCGTTGTTCCAGTAACCGAGGAACATCACCGGGTCGGGGCGCCGCACCGCGATATGCCCCCGCTCCCCCGCCGGCACAGCCCGCCCCGAGTCGTCGAGGATCCCGACATCGTGCCCTGGAACCGCCTTGCCGATCGCCCCCGGCCTGGCCTCGAAAAGCGCAGCGCAGGAAGCCACCGTCATGTTGCACTCGGTCTGCCCATAGAACTCGTTGATGCTCAGCCCGAACGTGTCCCGCCCCCACTGCAGCAGCTCTTCCCCGAGCGATTCGCCGCCGCTGGCGATCGAGCGCAGATCGAGCCTCCAGCGCGATCTCGGCTCCGGAACCGAGCGCATCATCTTCAGCGCAGTCGGCGGCAGAAAGGTATTCCGGACCGCATGGCGGGCCATCAACTCGAAGGCCGCTTCCGGATCGAACTTCTCGAAACGCCGGGCGACCACCGCCAGCCCGTGATGCCAGGCGGGGAACAGAACGTCGACCAGCCCACCGATCCAGGACCAGTCGGCCGGCGTCCACATCAGGTCGCCCTTTAGACCCAGAAAGTCGTGCGACATCTCGACGCCGGGCAGGTGGCCGAGCAGCGTTCGATGCGCAAGCAGCGCGCCTTTCGGCGGTCCGGTCGTGCCTGAGGTATAGATGATGAGGGCCGGATCACCCGACAAAGTGGGCAACGTTACGAACTGCTCCGAAGCACGCGCCAACGACTCTCCGAAGTGCTCGGCGCCGGGCAGCTGGTCGTCGATGCAGAACACGGTGTGCAGGTCCGGCAGCCCCGCACGAATCTGCGCCAGCTTGGCGGCACCCTGCGAATCGGTCACCACCAGCTTCGTACCGGAATCAGACAACCGGAATTTGAGCGCGTCGATTCCGAAAAGAGTGAACAGCGGGACGGCAATCGCGCCGATCTTGTAGGCCGCCAGGTGCGAAACCGCGGTTTCGGGCTCCTGCGGCAGGAGGATGCCGACCCGGTCTCCTGCTCTTACACCCCTGGAGAGGAAAAGATTCGCTGCCCGGTTTGCCAGTCGCTGGATGTCCCCGAAGGTGTAACGCGCGACGTTGCCGTCGCGCCCTTCGTGAATCAATGCCATCCGTCCCGGCTCGGCAGCCCAGCGGTCGCAGATATCCGCTGCGATGTTGTACAACTTCGGCACATCCCATCGAAACAGCCGGCATACTGTTTCGTACGATTTCTCCCGCGGAAGCACGACCCCCCCAGTCTTCTCGCCTGCTCTATTCTATGCGCCGGCAAGAGCGAGCAATCATGGCCAGACACAGAAGCAAGAAAACCTGGAAGATAACCCCGGCCGCGGGCAGCGCAAGAAGGCGCCTTGTCCGCGCGCTGAAGCTCGGATGGTGGTCGACCTGCCTGGCTGTAATCGCGTGGTGGTTCGTTGCGATCGATCCGGTCGCGGTCGCGACCCAGGCAAACGAGCCGCTTCAGCAGCAGACGCTGAAAGGCGTCATGGCGCTGCTTGCGTTTCCTGCCGGTCTGCTGTGGGTGTGGTTCATGCCCGGACTCGCGCCGGCAGTGGAGGCGGCCGGAGTGCCGCTGGAGGGCTGGCCATGGTACACGCCGACCTTGCTGACGTGGCTGGGCTGTGCGCTGCTCGGCTACGCGCAATGGTTCTGGCTCCTCCCTTACGTCTTCACCCTGCGCGCGTCGGACTCGTGAGCCAGTTGATTTGCCTAGACTTTCCCCGGCACAATAGGCCGTCTGCAGCGAGGGGGACATGAGCATAAAGTTCAGCCGAAAGGATCTCAAACCGGCAGAGATCTCGTTCTTGAAATGGCAGTACGGATTCGAGGACGAAGACGATCCGTTTGAACGATCGTTGTGGCACACCATCCTGCGCGCCTGGGAGGCCGACAGCGAACCGAGCCTTCCGGGAAAACGTCCGACTCGTCACCTCGACAGGCTGGGCTCACGGGAGGCGTATCCAGACGAGGTTGCGCTGTTCGTCAAGTTCAAGTCGGACCAGAGCGACAAGTTCTGGCGCGAGCTGATCGAGCGCGCGGGTCTGGCTGACCGGCGTCAGCGCCACGCTCCGCCGCCGATCGAGCGCCGCCGCCGCTCCGAAGCGCGAAGATAGGGCTTCGCTTCCAGAACCCGCGGCACATCACCTTGTGCATCTTGCGACCGGCGCTTCGCCGGCGCTGGGAAGTGGTCTTCTTCGTGGCGAGGCATCGATCGATTCGCCCTCCCCCTTGAACACAGCAATGCGGCACGCTGCTTGCTCGTTCTCGGGGATGCACCTTCACTCTGAGCGCTGCCCACTCCGGATTCACGAGCCGGCAATGGCTGCCCGTTTCGAGGCAGGTCCCTTCGCGGCGGGTCGAGATCCTCTGCACCCCGGCGTCCACCGTGTACAGAGGGCTACGTTGCTCCAGCAACTGATGACGACCCTGGGCTGCTTCTTTCTGATGTTCCCGCTGGCCACGGCCTTCGGAGGGCAGGCTGTAGAGCTGCATCACCTGCTCGATCTGCCCTCCTCAGAGGAAAAGACTGTGGCGCTCACGCTCGACTCCTGCGGCGGCGCTTATGATGCCGATATTCTGAAGTTTCTCGTCGAGCAGCGGATACCGGCAACGGTATTCGCGACCCGGAAGTGGCTCGAACGTCACCCGGCAGCGGTTAGCCTGCTCAACTCCCATCCCCTTCTTTTCGATGTCGAAGACCATGGCGAGCGTCATGTCCCGGCAATCATCGGCGCCGGGCGCACGGTGCGCGGCATGGCCGGCAACCCGGATGCCGATCACCTGAGGCGCGAAGTAATCGGCGGGGCGAAGGCAGTCGAAGCAGCGACCGGGAAAGCGCCGCGTTGGTACCGCGGAGCCGGCGGCGAGTACGATCCCGAAGCTCTGGAGATCATCGAGAACATTGGCCTGCGGGTCGCCGGATTCTCGGTCAACGCTGACGACGGAGCCACGCTCACCCGGCGCCAGGTCATTCGCAGGCTGCAACAGGTCAGGAACGGCGACATCATCATCGCGCACATGAACCGACCAGACTCCGATACCGCAGAAGGTCTCGCCGTAGGCCTGAACGAGCTGCTGGCTCGGGGATTCCGTTTCGTGACCTTGCGCGAGGCGAAGGTCTCCCGGCGCGCCGGACCCGGTCCGGCGAGATCGCTCAGACCTGTCGAATCCCGGAGCTTCCGGCAGTTCACCATCTGAGCCGGCAGATGCACCCAAGGGACGAACTGTCGATTCGCCCTGTCGCCGGGCAGCGCGAGATCGAGTCTTGCGCGTGCATGATGCGCGACTCCGAGCCGTGGCTCACCCTCGGGCGCGGCTACGAGTCCGGGCTGGCCATGCTCGAGGACCCGACACGGGAGTGTCATGTTGCGATTGCCGGAAGCGAGGTCGTTGGTTTCGCAGCCCTGATCATGCGCGGGGCACTGGTAGGCTACCTGCAGGCGATTTGCGTGGCGCCCGCGTTCCGTGGCCGTGGAATCGGCCGCGCCCTGATGGATTTCTCGGAAACGCTGGTATTCAGCCGCCACCCGAACCTTTTCCTCGCGGTGTCTGACTTCAACGTGGACGCACGTGCCTTCTATCAGCGGCTTGGCTACCAGGTGGTCGGTGAGCTGAAGAATTACCTGGTTGCAGGCCACAGCGAAATCCTGATGCGCAAGACTCGAGGGCCGATTCGCGGTTATTCGCGGCAGTAGCGCGGGGACCACCCTACGCCGTCACCCCAGGGCCTTCTCGGCAACCCGCGCGACCATACGCCCGAGCGCGCGCGCGGTGGTCCACTTCCCGCCGAACACGGTGAGCACCCGGCCGGTTCTTTCCAGTGCGTACTCGCGGCTGGTTGCTGAAACCCCGCTGCCGCGCGAGGCGACCAGCGGGCGCACGCCGGAGAAGGTACTCAGTACCTCCGCTGCGCTCAGGGCGGGATGGAAAAACGCGTTGAATACCCGCAGAAGATAGTCTCTCTCGTGCTCGCTGCACTCGATCGGCTCATCGAGTGTCTGCCGCACTTCTGTCGTCCCGACCAGGGTGAGGCCCTGGTACGGCAGCGCAAAGCACACGCGGCCGTCGTCGGGCGATTGCAGCAGGTATCCGAACGCGATTCGCCGGTCGACCACCAGGTGACTGCCGCGGGCGAGATCCAGTTTGTGCGCGGACCGGATCGCACTGTCTTCGAGCAAGCGCTGCGCCCATGGCCCGGCGACGTTTACCACGAAGTCGAAACGCTCTGGTCGTCCTTCTACGAATATCTCGCCACTGCGGTCGATGCGCTCGACTCGCGCGTGGGTTCTCAGAGCAGCGCCCTTCTCTGTCGCCTCGTTAAGGGCCCACAGTCCGAGTGCTCGATCGTCCATCTGGCCGTCAAAGTAGCGGAATCCGCCGATCAGTCCTTCGGCGCGAAGTTCAGGTGCGCGGCCGCGCAGCTCGGCCACGGTGAGCCATTCATGCCAGCCCAGCCGATCGCCGCCGGCGAACAGGTCGTAGGCGATCAACCCGAGTTTGAGTGCCAGCCGGCTTCTCGGGGAACCGGGATAGACCGGGATGACGATTTCCACGGGGTGCGCGAGATGCGGCGCCGCCTTGAGCCACCATGCGCGCTCCCGAAGACCCTCGCGCACCAGACCGAAGTGGCCGTACTCGAGGTAACGCAGTCCGCCGTGCAGCAGCTTGCTCGATCGGCTGCTGGTTCCGTCCATGGGCTCACCGCGCTCGAACACGGTCACCTGGTGTTTCGCCGCGATCAGTGCCCAGGCCGACATGATGCCGTTGATCCCGGCGCCGACAATCGCCACCCGCATCGATGCGTCCGTCCTTGGATTGCCCGTTGGCTATTGTGCACCGACGGCCGCGACCCCCGTCGCACGATGATGCGCCTCGAAGCCTGGCTGCTCCGGTTCACCGCTGGTCCGAGGCAATCCGCACTCCCGGAGCGATGTCCCGGTATTCCGCCAGGCTGCGGTGGCCTCCGGGGATCTATTCCGGCGGGACGTATCCGTGTCGCAGCGTGCTCTCGGAAACCACGCGGCTCCACAGGAATTGCTTGATGTAGTCCGGTCCGCCGGCCTGGATGCCGGTGCCCGAATGACCGACTCCGCCGAACGGCTGCACCCCGACGCGAGCGCCGGTGATTCGCCGGTTGATGTACAGATTTCCCACACGATATTCGCACCGGGCCAGCTCGACATGCTCCGGCAGGCGGGAAAAGACACCGCCGGTGAGCGCGTAGTCGCTGTCCTGTGCTATTCGCAGCGCCTGTTCGAAGTCCTTCGCCCGCAGGACCGACAGAACCGGCCCGAAGATTTCCTCTCTGGCTATCCGCATCGCCGGCGTAACCTCGCTGAATATTGCCGGCGCAACGTAGAAGCCCCGCTCAGGCGTGCGTCCGCGATAGAACAGTCGCGCCTCCTGATTCCCCGTCGTGATCCAGGATTCGATTCGCCGCCGTGCTTCTTCGCTGATGACCGGGCCGAACTGGTGCTGCGGATCCTCCGGCGGCCCGTAGCTCTGGGCATCGAGAGCCTGCGCCAGGCGCGAGAGAAAACGGTCGTGGATCCCATCGACGGCGACGACACGGGATGCAGCCGAACACTTCTGCCCCTGGTATCCGAACGCCGACGCCAGCGTTTCGGCGACCGCTTCGTCCAGATCGGCGTCAGCATCGACGACAATGGCGTTCTTGCCGCCCATTTCGCACACCACTCGCTTCAAGTGGCGCTGGCCGGACGCCACTTCGCCGGCGCGACGCAGGATAGAGAAACCGACTTCCCGCGAGCCGGTGAACGCGACGGTGACGACGGCGGGGTGCGCGGCGAGGCGCTCGCCCACTGAAGTCCCCGGGCCCGGCAGAAACTGCACGATATCCGGCGCAATCCCCGCACGGTGCAGCAGCTTCGCCAGGCGCCAGGCGACGATCTGGGCTGGCGCAGCCGGTTTCATGATGACGGTGTTCCCGGTCACCAGCGCAGCCGCCGTCATTCCGGCAAGGATCGCCAGCGGGAAGTTCCAGGGCGCGATCACCGCAGTCACCCCGCGCGGTTCGTAACGCAGATGGTTGCGCTCGCCCGGGAAGCCGTGAGTCGACCGCCAGCCGCCGGTCGATTCCATCTGCGCCGCGTAGTAGTCGAAAAAGTCGATCGCCTCGGCGACGTCGGCGTCCGCCTCCCGCCAGTTCTTGCCCGCCTCGAACACCTCCCATGCCGCAAGCTCCAGTCGTTCCTGCCGTATCAATCCGGCGGCCCGCCGGCACAGGGCGATTCTCTCTTCGGGGGAAGTACGCCTCCAGGATTCGAACGCTGCAGCGGCCCGCCCGATCGCGATGTCGGCCTGCACTGCGTCCGCCTGCTGGACCCGCCCGAGCACCTCCGAGGGCTCGGCGGGGTTCACTCTCTCGTACAGCTCAGGCGGCTCGGACGGCTTTCCAAGGGTTTCGATCGAGTAAGTCCCGCCCAGTTGCCTGCGAACGCCGTTCAACGCCTGCGCGAAGGCAGCGCGTACGCGCGCGTCGCCGAAGTCCAGTAACGGGGTGTTGGTGTTCGTCTCCTCGGAACCGGGCGGGTCCAGCCCGAGCCGGGGGGCAGGCGCCGTGAGCAAGGTCGGCGGTGCGACCGGATCGGCCCAGGTCTGGCGCAGGATCGAAGTGTTGGCAGTGTTCTCCACCAGCCGGCGGATGAGATAGGCGATACCGTCTATCAGATCGCCGGTCGGGATGTAAACCCGCAGCGGCACGCCCCCTGCTGCCAGTGCCACGGCAAGCGGCTCTGCCATGCCGTGGAGCATCTGCACCTCCCAGGTCGAATAGGCGCGGCCGCGCGAACGCGCCTGGGCAATGGCGTGGCTGAGGCTGCGCACGTTGTGGGTCGCGAACGCGGGAAACACCACATCGTGAGCTTCGAACAGCACTTCGGTCAGGCGCTCGTACTGCGCATCGGTGGCCGTCTTGTCCAGCAGCACCGGCGCCGGCCAATCCCGCTGAGAGGCGGCCGCGACTTCGGTATCCCAGTAAGCTCCCTTGACCAGACGCACGCTGATCCTGCGCCCGAGGCGGCGAGCGGCGGTCAGGAGATGCTCCACATCCTCTCCCGCAGTTCGCAGATAGGCCTGAACAGCGATCCCGGGCACCCAGTTGTGTCCAGGGTAAGCGTCCAGCAACGCCAGGAAGATATCGAATACCAACGGCTTGAAGTCGTGGTGCTCCATGTCCACCGTCAGTGTGCCTCCGAGTGCCTGCAGCCGCGGCATGAGGCGGCGCAACCGCTCCAGCACGCGCTGGCGCGAGCCTTCGGGATCGATCGGATCGAAACGCGGGGTCAGCGCAGAAAGCTTGATCGAAAGATTGGGTGCGCCGGCACCGATTCCGCCAAGGTGGTCAAGCAGTTCGAGGTTGCGCTCGAGGTAGCGCTCAGCCTCACGTTCGGTCAGGACTTCCTCCCCGACTGCGTCAAAGCTGGCGACCGCCGGCAGGCGCCGCAGGTGTGCGAGCACACGCCTCAACGCTGCCGGCGTCTCTTCGACCAGGAAATTGCGGGCGAAGCGTTGCACCGAGGCGCGCACGGCGGGCGCCAAGAGACGGTTTCCGCCGAGCCTCAGCAGCCGGCCCCATACGCCGCCGAGATCGTAACCGCTCAGGTAGGCGCGAAAATGCCCGGAGACCTCCGCCGCGGTCTTGAGCTGCGGCAATACATCGACGAAGCGAAACAGCGCCGCGCGCAGGTCTTCGTCTTGGAGCGCTCGCGCCAGCAGCCTGCCACGCAGCCCGCGCGGGTCAAACACGGCCGGCCGGGTTTTGGCTGCGCGGTCCAGCAGCTCGGTGCCAATCTCGCTGATCAGTGTCTCCGAGAACGGCTTGCGCCCCGGATCGCCCATATGCATGGCCCGGCTGTTCGTTTCCAGAAGTATAGGAACTGTTGGAACCATCGCCAGTTCCGGCGGGTGCATGGTTGGTTGATCGTGTCTCGCCGCGCCCACGCATCACTGACCGGCGGCGCACGAATCTGTGCTCCGACACACTTAAGGGATTTCACATCCCGAAATCGCGGGCCGCATCGTAGCAATCCGCGGCGTCGCGAGTATCATCAGTGCCGCCTACAGCGTGGCGATCGAGCCCGCGTTGCGTCGCTTAACCACTGTCCTCGAGTGCAAAGGAACAAGAAATGGCCAGTCACCTGGAGATCGCTGCGATCGAGTACCACGAGCAACCCACCCCCGGAAAAATCTCTGTTGTTCCCACCAAGGGCCTGACCAATCAGCGTGACCTGGCACTCGCCTACTCGCCCGGGGTCGCGTACGCCTGCAAGGCGATCGAGGCCGATCCGTCTCGCGCGGCGCGGCTCACCTCCCGCGGAAATCTGGTCGGGGTCGTCACGAACGGCACCGCGGTGCTTGGCCTGGGAAATATCGGGCCGCTCGCCGGCAAGCCGGTGATGGAGGGAAAGGGTTGTCTGTTCAAGAAATTCGCCGGAATCGACGTGTTCGACATCGAGCTGGCGGAAACCGACCCGGACAAGCTGGTCGACATCATCGCCGCACTGGAGCCGACCCTGGGCGGAATCAACCTGGAGGACATCAAGGCCCCGGAGTGCTTCCATATCGAGGCGAAGCTGCGGGAGCGTATGAAGATTCCGGTGTTTCACGACGATCAGCACGGCACCGCAATCATTGTCGGGGCTGCAGTCATCAACGCTCTGAAGGTCGTCGGCAAGGAGATCGGCAAGGTACGACTGGTCTGCTCGGGCGCCGGGGCTTCGGCGATCGCCTGCCTCGACCTTCTGGTCAGACTCGGACTGAAGAAGGAAAACGTCACGGTCTGCGACACCAAGGGCGTGATCTATCAGGGCCGCGACAAGAACATGGAGCCCAACAAGGCGCGTTACGCCCGCCAGTCCGATGCCCGCAAACTCGCAGACGCGATCCCCGGAGCAGACGTCTTCCTTGGCCTTTCGGGCCCGGGCGCAATGAAGCAGGAGTGGGTCGGGGCCATGGCGGCGAAACCGCTGGTATTGGCGCTCGCCAACCCGACTCCCGAGATCCTTCCAGAGGAGGTCAAGGCAGTGCGCCCGGATGCAATCATCGCCACCGGCCGCTCGGACTACCCGAATCAGGTCAACAACGTGCTGTGCTTTCCATTCATCTTCCGTGGCGCCCTGGATGTCGGCGCCACCAAAATCACCGAGGAAATGAAACTCGCCTGCGTGCACGCTATTGCCGATCTGGCCCAGGCCGAGCAGTCGGATGTCGTGGCTTCGGCCTACGAAGGCCAGGAGCTTTCCTTCGGCCCGGAATACATCATTCCCAAGCCCTTCGACCCGAGGCTGATCGTGCGCATCGCGCCGGCGGTAGCCAAAGCCGCGATGGACAGCGGCGTGGCCACCCGCCCGATCGCCGACTTCGACACCTACCGCGACCAGCTCACCAACTTCGTCTATCACTCCGGCTTCGTCATGAAGCCGGTGTTCACCGCAGCGAAAAAGTCGCCGCGTCGCGTTATCTACGCCGAAGGCGAGGATGAGCGGGTGCTGCGTGCGGTCCAGGTGGTAGTCGACGAGAAGCTGGCGCAGCCGATCCTGATCGGACGACCAGACGTCGTCGAGACGCGGCTCAAGCGTTTCGGGCTGCGGCTAGCTCCCGGCAGGGACTTCGAGCTGGTCAATCCGGAGAGCGACCCGCGCTACAAGGAGGTATGGACCGAGTACCACACGCTCATGCGCAGACGGGGCGTGTCGCCAGACGACGCCAGGGTGCATGTCCGCCAGTCCACCACCCTGATCGGCGCGATGCTGCTGCGACGCGGCGATGCAGACGCGATGCTGTGTGGTACTTTCGGCCGCCACAAGGACCACCTGCGCCACGTCAACAACGTAATCGGGCTCAAGCCGGGCTCCACCATTTACGCAGCGATGAACCTGCTGCTGCTGTCCAAGAGGACCCTGTTCATCACCGATACCTACGTCAACGAAGACCCCTCTCCGGAGCAGCTCGCCGAGATCACCTTGATGGCGGCGGAAGAGGTGCGGCGCTTCGGGCTGATGCCCAGGGTTGCGCTGCTGTCGCATTCCAACTTCGGCACCGACGATGCCCCGTCGGCATTGAAGATGAGCAAAGCCCTCGACCTCATCGAAGCGCTGGCTCCGGACCTCGAGATCGATGGCGAGATGCACGGAGACGCCGCCTTGTCGGAATCCATCCGCAAACACGTCAACCCCGACTCGAGGCTGAAAGGTGAGGCGAACCTGCTGATCATGCCGAACCTTGACGCCGCCAATATCGCTTTCAACCTCCTCAAGATGGTGGGCAGCGAAGGCGTGACCGTCGGTCCGATCCTGCTCGGCGCCAAGGCGCCGGTACATATCCTCACTCCGACCGCGACTGTGCGCCGGCTGGTGAATATGACCGCGTTGTGCAGCGTCGATGCCGAAGCCCAGCAGCGCTCGCTGTTCTAGAACCCCGCGGCCGGCTGTTGGCGTCGTTCAGTAAAAGCCTGCCTGAGCTACTTCAATTCGAATTCAACAAGCTCCACCGCGGTGGTTCCGTGATTTCTGATCGTCGTGGTCGCCGGCCGGTCTCGAAAGACGAACTGCGCCGGTGCCAGATCGAGGATGGCCTGGTCGCGACCGTCCACTCTTTCGCTGATTCGTCCTGCGGTCATAGCGATTCGGATGCCGGGGCCCGGAATCGCCAGGGGCCCTACGCTCTGCCCCGGTGCAATCGCGATGCGATAGGCCCGCACCCGCTCGGTGTCGAGCACGGTCCTGACCGAAGGCGATGCGGCCAGAGGATCCTTCACCCGGCCGCCCGCCTGCAACGGCATCAGCAGTTCGATGCCGATGGCTCGAAAGGTCCCTGGTCCGCGGTTGATGAAGCGATGGGTATACACGCCCTGAGTTGAGGCGCGGTAGTAGCCCACCACCCCGCGCTCGATCTTCACTTCCTGCGGTTCCCGCCCGTACACCTGGTTTTCCAGGGTCACGCTGCTGATCATGACGTACGGGTAATCGAGCGAATGCGCGTGATACATCGTGCGTTCGCCTTCCGGAATCTCGACATCGATGATGCGCACCCACTGGTTCTCGAGCTTGGCCACATGCCGCGGTTCCTCATGCGCCGGCACAACGCGATCGTCGTCCTGCGACCACGCCGGGGCGCACTGCGCCAGGATGATCACCAACAGCCAGCCGCTCGGTATCCGCATCTTCGCCTCACGCCTCACGCCTCACGCCTCACGCCTCACGCCTCACGCCTCACGCTTTAGAGGCTACCTCCCGAACTGCAACTCTGCCAGCCGGGTGTACATGGTATTCGAACGCAACAGCTCGTCATGGCGCCCGATCCCAGAGAGCTGTCCGCGGTCGATGACCGCGATGCGATCGGCGCTCTTCACCGTTGAGAGCCGATGGGCGATGATCAGCACGGTTCGTCCGCGCATCAGGCGTTCCAGCGCCATCTGCACCATTCTCTCCGACTCCGAATCCAGTGCCGAAGTAGCCTCGTCGAGCAACAGTACCGGCCGGCCGGACAGGATCGCGCGGGCGATCGCCAGGCGCTGTCGCTGTCCGCCCGAGAGCCGCACGCCCCGCTCACCCAGGTAAGTCTGGTACCCGTCCGGCAGGCGTTCGATGAATTCGGCGGCAAAGGCAGCATCGCACGCCGCCCGCACTTCCTGCTCCCCTGCTTCCGGCCGCCCATAACGCACGTTCTCGGCAACGCTGGCGGCGAATATCGCCGGCTCCTGCGGCACGATCGCGATCCGGCTGCGCACCGCCGCCGGATCGGCCAGCCGCAGATCGACGCCGTCGAGCCGCACCGCGCCTGCGGTCGGGTCGTAAAACCGCAGCAGCAGCTGGAACACGGTGGACTTCCCGGCGCCCGAAGGCCCGACCAGCGCCAGTTTCTCCCCCGGGTTTACGTCGAGGGAGAAATCGTCGAGGGCCGCTGTCGCGGGGCGAGTCGGATAGAAGAAAGTCACGCGCTCGAGCGTCACTCTTCCGACCGGGGGCTCCGGCAGCGGAATCGGAAGCGGCGGCGCACTCACCTGAGGCAGTGTTCCGAGAATCTCCAGCAGCCGCTCCGCTGCGCCGGCTCCGCGCTGGAGATCGCCGATCACTTCGCTGACCGCACCTGCCGCGCCTGCCACGATGGCCGCATAGAAAACGAACGCGGACAGCTCGCCGGCGGAAATCCGGCCCGCAAGGACATCGTGTCCGCCGATCCAGAGAATGATGCCGACGCCGGCGAAGACCAGCAGGATGACGGCGGCGATCAGCGCCGCGCGCACCCGGATCCGCTGGCGGGCGGCGGCAAAAGCATCCTCGATACGCCGCCCGAAAGTCCGCTCCTCCTCCTGCTCGTGCACGTAGGCTTGCACCGTGCGGATCTCGTGGAGGGTCTCGTCGACATGGGCGCCCAGGTCGGCGACACGGTCCTGGCTTTCCCGCGACAATCTGCGCACCCGCCGCCCGAAGATCACGATCGGCCCGACGACAATGGGCACCGTGAGCAGCACCAGGACGGTCAGTTTCCAGCTGGTCACGGTCAGCATGACCAGCGCACCGGCGCCGGTAAAGACGTTTCTCAACGCCATCGACACGCTGGTGCCCATGATTTGCTCGAGCAGCGCGGTATCGGTGGTCAGGCGCGAAATCACTTCTCCAGTGCGCGCCTGCTCGAACCACCCGGGCGAGAGCTTCAGGATGCGGGCAAACACTTCCCTGCGGATGTCGGCGATCACACGCTCGCCGAGCCAGGAAACGAGGTAGAAGCGCACGTACGTGGCTGACGCCATCACGGCGACCACGGCCAGGAGGAAGAACAACGCCTGGTTCAGCGCCCGGGAATCTCCTTGCGCGAAACCGCGGTCGATGACGATCTTCAGCCCCTGGCCGATCACCAGAAATCCAGCCGCCGCGACAATCAGCGCGAGCGCAAATCCCGCTATCCGCGTCTTATACCGGCTGGCAAAGCGCCAGAGCACGGACAGCGAGGCAAGACCGCGCAGCCCGGGCGGGCTTGCCGGTACTGGTCGACTCAAGGATTCTCGGGACATCGGCAGCGGAGAGTGCGCCCTCACGCCAGAGCAATGCCGGACAGCCATCGGTGTCCGTAAAGAGCCGCGACGTACAGCGCAATGCCGATCGCAGCCACCGCGATGTCACGCGAGATCGGCCGTACGGTCTGGGAGACCTTTATGCCACGCTGTGTCTGAGACCACATGGCGTACGGAGAATAGGCGGCGAAGGCTCCGAACAGCAATAGCGAAGCCATGTCGCCGTTCGCCAGCAGGTGAAGCACAGCCCACAGCGTCACGCCCCACAGCATCGGATGCGCCGTGAGCCGCTTGAGGTTGCTCGGCACATACGCGCCCACGAGGAGAATGAAAGCCAACGGCATGACCGACAGGGCAAGGGAGTGTCCCCATGACGGCGGTTCCCACAGCGGCAGCAGATCGGCCTTGGTTTTCCCCCACACGATCAAGGCGAAACCGGTGCCCGACAGAAGCGAATACCCGGCCTTGTAGGGTTTGTCGCCATAACGGGCGATGAGCGTGTCGCGCGCGTCAGTGAAACTGGACACGATGTGCACGGAAAAGAAAACCGCGAGCCCGAGTACCAGCAGTCCCATGGCCGTTCTCTCCATTGAGCGATGCCGGCCATGATGCCGCCCGTGCGGCTGCTTGGGAAGCATTGCTGCGCGAGCAACACCGGCTCCCGCCCGAGCTGCAGGCGCCTCCTTGACGGGAGGAAGGACCCGGGCGTATAAAGGCCGCCTCCCACGGCGGATACTTCGGTCCGCGACAAAGCGTAGCAAGAGGCAAGAAGATGGCAATCGGCACGATGGCCGAGAAGCAGGCTGCGTTCCGCGAGGAGTACAAGGCCCACATCGCTCCCTGGTACAACGGCTGGGGACACGTGCTCTCGATCTTCGTTCCGGGCCTTGCCGTGATCTGGTACTGCCTTTCACTAATCGAGGCGCCGAGCGTGTGGGAAGTGCTGTTCGCGGTTCCGGTGCTGGTCATCTACAACTGGAACGAATGGTGGCTGCACCGCAACGCGATGCACCGGCCGATCAAGGGCCTGGGCGGCGTCCTGATGCCGGCCTTCCACCGCCATACCCATCAGCACCATCAGTACTTCACGGCACAGCGCATGACCTATGACACCAACCGGGAGTGGCGCATCGTTCTGTTCCCGCCCTATGCGCTCATCATTTTCATGTTGCTGACGCTGCCAGTTGCGCTGATCGTCGGCTACTTCTGGTCGGCAAACGCGGGTTACATCCTGATGATGCTGACCCCGATCTACTACCTGAACTACGAAACCTTCCATCTGTGCTGTCATGTCGAGGACAACTGGCTGGTCCGGCATCTTCCGCTGGTCAACACGATTCGCCGTCATCATGCGGCGCATCACAGCCAGCCGATCATGATGGAACGCAACATGAACCTGACCTATCCGCTTGCCGACTGGTACATGGGCACCAGTGATCTTGACAGGGGGCTGCTGGGGCACCTGTTCAATGGCTACAGCACGAAACATGTCAAGAAGGAATTTCTCGCGGACCAGGGGAAAGAACTGGACGGTGGTATGAGACCGGCATAGAGTGCGCGACTCCCGCTGCGCACGTGCACGGAATACTTGCGGGGGGAGGGGGAGAGCCGCCTTAGAAGCGGCACACAGGAGGGGGCCCACGAAGCATCGCTTCGTGGGCCCTTCCGTTTATGGCGGAGCGAAACGGCCGCTCATGACAACGAGGAACCGAGGGCGTCTGCCCGCGGCGCTTGACACGCGCCATGGGAGCACTAAAGTGGCACAGGGTCTTGCCGAGAAAAGACGCTGAAGCGTCTGCCATGTTGGCATCCGAGCGCGGCCGAGGGAGGCCGGCAGCGCAGTCCGCACTTGTGAAAGGAGCCGCGGAAATGCTGCAGTCCATCGCTTGGCAGGCGACCACCATTTGCGTGGCAGCGCTGCTTCTCGTGTTCTGGTACGTCGCACTTAACGCTTCCTCGAAGGCCGACGGCGCCAGCGGAACGCTGGCGCGCTCCCGAGATTGGGTTTTCTGGATTCTCGTCGGAGTTTTCGTCCCGGTCATCGGCTATTCCCTGATCGATCTTCCCTACGCTGCGCCTCGCGATCGCGTGGGCGCGCCGCTGGTCGTGAAAGCCATCGGCTACCAGTGGCGCTGGGAAATCGAACCGGCGCAGGTGCCCGCGCGCCAAGCTGTAGAGTTCCACGTCATGAGCCACGACGTGAATCATGGTTTCGCCATCTACGGTCCGGATCTGAGGATCGTTGCCCAGACTCAGGCGATGCCGGGATACACGAACGTGCTTCATGTGAGTTTCGATCAGCCCGGCGAGTACCGGGTTCTGTGCCTCGAGTATTGCGGCCTGGCGCATCACAAGATGATGGCGCTGCTGACGGTCACCGAAGCGAAATAGGGAGGCAAAGATGGCAACTCTGTCGACCAGCCATGCACCCGGCCCCGCGCAGCGCCGCGCGGTGCTTCTGTATGCCGCTGTCACCGCGGTCGTGCTCGTGCTCCTGATGCTTTTCGGTGTGCTGATGCGGTTCACCCAGAGCGGCGACCTGCCGCTGCCCCCGGACCGGTTCTACCAGCTGATGACCGCGCACGGGATCGGAATGGTAGCGATCGTGGGGCTGGGCGGCGCAGCCGTGATGTGGTTCTTTCTCTCTCGCCACGTAGCCCTCTCGACCGGCATTTTCATTGCCAACCTCATCGTGTTTCTCGCCGGGGTGGTGCTGGTGCTAGGCGGCATCTTCCTTGGCGGATTCGCCGGAGGCTGGACATTCCTCTACCCGCTGCCGTCAAAGTCGATGGGTGTTTGGAGCAGCACTGCCGCAGCTTCGTATCTGCTAGGGGTGCTTGTGGTGGGCACCGGTTTTCTGCTCCTCTTCCTCGATACGGCACGTGCGATCCTGGCGAAGTACGGCAGTTTTGCGGCCTCTTTGGGCTGGCGCCAGCTGTTTCGCGGTGATCCCTCGGAGGCCCCGCCACCGGTAGTGGTCGCTGCGACAGTGGTCACGGTGATCAATCTGCTTTCCATACTCGTTGGCGCCGTAATTCTGTCGGTAATGGTGGTCGACCTCTATGTGCCCGGCATCGGCCTCGACGCCTTGCTGGCAAAAAACCTCATATTCTTCTTCGGCCACGTATTCATCAATTCGACCATCTACATGGCCGTAATCGCGGTGTATGAGATCCTGCCCCGGTACACCGGCAGGCAGTGGAAGTCGAGCCGGCCCTTCCTCGCGGCGTGGAGCGCCACGCTGCTGATGGTCCTTGCGGTCTATCCTCATCATCTGCTGATGGACTTCGCCATGCCGACATGGGCGACGGTGATGGGGCAGATTCTTTCCTATACCAGCAGCTTGCCGGTGCTGGCGATCACTGCGGTGGCGACCCTCGCCAACGTCAATCGCTCCGGTATCCGCTGGGATCTCGCGTCCGGTCTGCTGTTCCTGTCTGTCTTCGGGTGGGCGGCCGGAATCGTGCCGGCGGTAATCGACGGTACGATCGCCGTTAACAAGGTGATGCACAACACGCTTTGGGTTCCCGGGCACTTTCACTTCTATCTGCTGCTCGGTGTCGTTGCGATGTTGCTCGGCTTCATGTACTGGCTGACAGCCCCCGAGGGTCGCACTCGCGACAACGCACTGGACAGGACGGCCTTCTGGACGTTCGGCGTGGGCGGGCTCGGCTTCGTATTCATGTTTCTATACTCGGGCCGCTACAGCATTCCGCGACGCTACGCCGAGCACTTGCCGGAATGGATGCCCTACGACCGGGTCGGCGCTCTGTTCGCGACTCTGGCCGCGCTGGGTGCGGTCACCCTTGTGGTGCGCTTCCTCCTGCGGCTGCGCGCGGGGTCAGTCGGCGCATGATGCGCGGCGCGCTGTCGGCTTTTGTGGTCGGCGCCCTGGGCATCGCGGCGCTGTACGCGGGTACTGACGGGTTCAACGCCTTCACCAGCGAACAGGCGCGCAGGCTTGCAGCATTGCGTGCGCCGCACTCACCGTCCCCCGTTAGGTTGGAAGATCAGCACGGACGCGAATTCGCGCTGCCCGAATACGAGGGTAAAGTGGTCCTGGTCGACTTCGTCTACACCCATTGTCTTTCGCTGTGCCGCGTCGCGGGTGCGCAGCTGGGCGCGATCGTGCGCAGGCTCGCCGCGCAGGGACTGGAGCACGAGGTGATGGTGGTAAGCATAAGTTTCGATCCGCTGCGAGATACGCCCGCGGTGCTCGGCGCGCACGCCGGCAAGCTCGGTGCCGATTCCAGGCACTGGCGCTTCGCGCGCCCAGTGAACCCGGCGCAACTGGGGCCGTTGCTTCGAACGTTTGGCGTTGTCGCCATCCCCGACGCCTCCGGTGAATTCCAGCACAACGGCGCGGTTCACGTCCTGGCGCGCGATGGCCGCCTGTCAGCGATCTATGACTACGATCGGCCTGACGAAGTCGTACGCGCCGTCAGGCAGTTCCTGTGACCCGTTACCTGTGCGCCGTTGCGGGCGCGGCGCTGATGATCGTTCTTGTGGCAACACCCGCGCGAGCGGCGCTCGAGGCCACGATGGTCACGCACATGCTGGTCCAGTTGCCCCTGTTGGCCCTTGCCGGAGCGCTGCTGGCCGGGCCGATACGCGCCAGACTCGGTGAGCTGCTCGCCCGTGCCGATCCTGGCGGGATCGCGACTGTGCTGGCCGCCGTATTCACTTCATCCTATTGGATGCTGCCGCGCGCGCTCGATTCCGCCCTCGCCGATCCGTGGATGGAGGCAGCGAAGCTGCTTTGCCTGCCGTTGCTCGTGGGGGTCCCGATCGTTCTGTGCCTGGAGCGGGTGTCGGCGATTACGGCCGGATTCTTCATCGCCAACGTGCTTTCCATGTGCGCCGCCGCAGGTTGGCTGTACCGCGCGTCTCCTGCACGGCTCTGCAACTACTACTTGATCGAGGATCAAGTACAGGCCGGCGAAGCATTATTGTCCGTGTCGGCGGCGCTCGCCGTACTCTGGCTGGTGAGTTTCTTCCTGGGCCGTGCGCCCTTCGCGGGAGTTCCTGCCGTCTCAGCCGGGCGCCGGTGAGCGGCTCGCCTTCAGCCGCGCGCCCGACGGGGACGGAACCTGCCAGCCCAGTCCTGGTGGGGGCTTCAGCTGCTTCGGGCAGCGCAAAGTGCAGGAGCAGCTTTCCCGCCGACCAGAACTGTCCAGCTCGGCGCAGTCTTCTACCCCTCCTTCTATGTTCTTGATAAAACGGATGAATATGAAAATCTATCAACATGATAGATTTGACTTTCAGGGATCGACGATGCATCTTGATGAAGACTCGCAGGGGCTGGCGATTCGCGCCATGAGTTCCTGCCAGCATTCCAGTCTTGCCGTCCTAAAGGGAGGTCGCGCAGAGTGGTGATCGCAGGTTCCAGGCAGTTCTGTACGTCCGGACGAAATCGCGCAGCATGGCTCCCTGCCAGGGGCCTCCGGAGGATAGTCCGTGCAGGCGAGCCTCCGAAGTGAGCGAAAATGATGGGCAGCGAGGCGGGCGCAGCGACCACGGCGCTTGCAGGTCTCAAAGTCATGGTGGTCGATGACTCCAACACCATCCGCCGCAGCGCGGAAACATTCCTCAAACAAGCCGGTTGCGAAGTGATCCTGGCCGAGGACGGCTTCGACGCCCTCGGAAAGGTCGCGGCACACCGGCCGGATGTGATTTTCTGCGACATCATGATGCCGCGCCTCGACGGCTATCAGACGTGCGCGTTGATCAAGAAGAGCGCGATCTACGGCGCGATCCCGATCGTCATGCTCTCGTCCAAGGATGGCCTGTTCGATCGAGCCCGCGGAAATATTGTCGGATCCGACGACTACCTCACCAAGCCGTTCAGCCGCGAAAGCCTGCTGGAGGTGCTGCAGTCGCACTGCTGCCGCGCGCTCGACTGATGCTGGAAGCGTCGATTCGAAGGAGGCCCGGATGACAGCCAAGAGAATTCTCATCGTAGACGACTCGCCGACCGATCAACAGTTCCTGCGAGAACTGCTCACCGCAAAGGGTTATCACGTGGTGACGGCCTCGGGTGCCGAGGAAGGGATCGCCAAGGCGAAGACGCTTCGCCCGGACTTGATCCTGATGGACGTCGTGATGCCCGGGGTGAACGGATTTCAGGCCACCCGACAACTCGGCCAGGACGCGGCGACCAAGGACATTCCGGTCATCATCTGCACCACCAAACAGCAGGAAACAGATCGTTTCTGGGGTCTCAAGCAGGGCGCCAGGGATTACGTCACTAAGCCTGTGGACGGCGCCGAGTTGCTCGCCAAGATCGCCGCTCAGGGACTCTAGAGTTGAACGGGTCATGAAATCCGAGATCACGAAGGATCGCCCCAGCCTGCGCCGGTTCCAGGAGGATCTGGCGCGACGCATCGCTGCCGCGGCGGGCGCGGCCCACGCGGAAGTCCGGCTCGGAGTGAGTTGCGCAAGTCGCCTGTGGCTGCTGAAGCTGCCGGACGCCGGAGAAATCGTTGCCATCCCGCCGTTGACGCCTGTGCCGCTGACTCGTCCGTGGTTCCGGGGCATGGCCAGTATCCGCGGCATCCTCTACGCGGTCATCGACCTCGGCCAGTTTTTGGGCGAGCCGCCGGCAGCAATGGGGCAGCACACCCGCCTGCTGCTCGTCGGCCGGCACTACGGGATGAACTCGGCACTGATGGTGGAGCGCGTTCTGGGGCTGCGGAACCTGCGGGATTTCGCAGTCGCGGAACGCTCGCAGGGCGCTGCCTGGCTCGGGGCTGAATACACCGACGCACAGGGCCAGCGCTGGTGCGAGCTGGAGATTTCGGTACTGGTGACAGCCTCCGAGTTCCTCGATGTAGCCGCGTAAGGCGATCGCCTGGCTCGAGCCGCAACTCACAGCTCACAACGTATTCAGCGAGGTTGAAATGGAAGCAGCCAACACGATGAAACTGCCAAGACCGAAGGCGCCGCCCACCGACATGCGCAGCCAGACACCTCCTGGCAGCCGTGGTTTTCTGCGCGACCTCTCCTCGCTTGTCCTCATGTGCGCCTTGTTCCTGATCCCGATCGCGGTTCTCGCCTGGCACATGGTGGCGCAGCAGCGAGATTCGCTCGACAGAGCACAAACCCGGCTGGCCGCCTACGAGTACGGCGCCGCACTGTCGCGTTTCGTGGCCGCCCTTTCGGTACACCGGACGGTGTCGGCCCAATTGCTCGCCGGCGAGCAGGCTGCCGCGGACATCGCTGGTCGCGCCGCGGTCGATGTCGGAGCTGCCGCCGCCGCGATCGACACGGTAAACGTCGAGCACGGCGCCAGACTGAACATCGCCGACCGCTGGGCACAGGCGCGGGGCCGCTGGGCACGACTGCAGGCACAGCAGAAAACGCTCTCGGCTTCCCAGAGCTTCGACGCACACACCGATCTGATCAGGACCGCCGAGGGTCTCCTTGGCAACGTCGCCAGGAATGCGGACGCGGCGGCGGATCTGGCTGCGACCGAGGCAACAATGTCACAGGTGCGAGAGCTAGTTGCGGTGGGCGTGCGGATCGGTGCCGTACAGGCTCAGGCGTCGGTGCTCTGGCGCTCCCGCCAGATTACTGCGGAGCAACGCGAGCAGTTCGGCCGGTCGGTGGTGGAGGCACGCGCCGCGCTGGAGCGCGCGGCAGCCGTCCTCGGGCCAAGAGAAGCCGGTCAGGTAGCCGCTGCCGCACTCGATTCAGCGCACCGGACCCTGGATCAGGCCGAGGCCGGCTTTGCTTCCAGTCCTGCGCCCCAGTTCGATGCGACCGCGTGGTTCGTCCAGGGTGCGCAGACCGTCAAGGCGCTTGGCAACGTCGTTGCGGAATGGACCCTGCGAACGCGCGACCGGCTGAGCCAGCACCTGGCAGCCTTGCAGCGTCAGTCCCTGGTCACGCAAATCGCCGCCGGTGCATCCACCGGTCTTGCCCTTCTGGTCATGATTCTTTTCGGTGGCAGGCTGGTGCGTTCGAGTCGCGATCGCCAGGCCTTGTCGGCGGCAGTCTTCGAGGAGAGTCGGCGTGCGCAGGCAGCGATCCGACGGCTGATGGAGGAGATGGCGGCGATCGAAAAGGGGGACTTGAGGGCGCAGGTGACGGTCACCGAGGACATCACCGGCGCGATCGCAGACAGCGTCAACCTGACCGTTGGTGAGCTCCGCAAGGTAGTCACGGATATCAATTCTGCGTCCGCCCAGGTTACAGCCGCCACTGGTCAAGCCCTGGATACAGCACGCAGGCTTATCGCTGCCGCCACAAGGCAGGCACAGGACATCGAAGCTGCCGACGTCTCCGTGGAAATGATGACCCAGTCGATGGGGGAGGTCGCACAGAGCGCCGGTGAATCATCGAAGGTAGCACGCCGGTCTCTTGTCAGCACACAGCGCGGCTCGCGCGCCGTGCAGGAGTCGATCGGCGGAATGAACGGAATCCGTGAGCAGATCCAGGAAACCTCGAAACGCATCAAGCGGCTGGGAGAAAGCTCGCAGGAGATCGGCCAGATTGTGGATGTGATCACGGATATCACCGAGCAAACCGACGTGCTCGCTCTCAACGCCGCCATTCAGGCAGCGGCTGCGGGCGAAAGCGGCCGTGCTTTCGCCGTGGTGGCCGAGGAAGTCCAGCTGCTAGCTGAGCGCTCCAAGGACGCGACCACCCAGATCGCAGCGCTCGTCAAGAACATACAGTCCGACACGCAGGAAGCAGTCGCCGCCATGGAGCGCAGCATCCAGGGAGTGGTCGAAGGCACTCGATTGTCAAACGCCGCTGGGCAGTCCCTGAAGGAGATCGAACAAGTGACGCGCGACCTGACCGAGATGATTCAGGGAATTGCCGTGAGCACGGAGACACAGGTCGTTGTGGCGCAGGAGGTGCGAGACATCATGCGCGACGTGCTCGGTGTCACCGGCTCGGCCACAGAGGGAACCCAGCGCACCAGTACCTCGATCGCCCAGGTGGCGGAGCTGGCGAACGCGCTGAGAGCCTCGGTAGTGCGATTCAAGGTGGGATAATCGGTGGAAATGCAGGACGCGGCGGGCGTTGACACGTCGGCGCTGGGCATCCTCGCCGAAGAGATCGAACGCAGCCTCGGAGCAGCGGCGGCAGCGCTGGACCGTTGGGAAGCGCAGCCTGGCGATCCAGAAGCGCTCAACGGCGCGCATCGCGCTCTGGGCCAGGTGCGCGGCGCGCTGGAAGTCGCGGATGTAGTGGGTGTGCCTCGCGTAGTCCGGGAACTGGAATCGCTGTTCGAAGACTTGGAGCGCGATCGTTTCCGGCCGGACAGCGATATTCCTGGTCTGGCGCGTTACGCGCTCTCGACGATTCGGCGCTACCTCGCAGCCCAGGCGCTGGGCTCTCCACAGGACATGGCAGTCCTGTCCCAGGTCCTGCAGCGGCTGCTCTTGGCACGAGGCTCGGACCGGCTGGGAGCGATCGAGTTGTTTCGCCCCGATCTGTCGCTCCTGCCTCCCGAGCGGCCCGGCAGCAAGCGTGTGCACGAAGCGCTGGATCCGGCAGGCCTGCAGGCGGTGCGCGCACGCTATCAGAAAGGCCTGCTTTCCTGGCTGCGCCTCGGCGAGCAAAGCGGGTTGTTGATCATGCGCTCCGCTATTGAGAGCGTCGAGGCGGCATGCGATTCAGCGACCGCGCGAGCACCGTGGTGGGTTGCCGCGGGTCTGCTCGACCTTCTGGTCGAAGGCGCGCTCGAGCCTAACGTCCATGTCAAACGCGCCTGCTCGGCCCTCGATCAGTGGCTGCGGCGGGTAATCGACGGAGCTGTGACACCGCCGGAGCAGCTCATGCGCGAGTTGCTCTACTTCCTTGCGACCAGCCCAGCCGCCACCAATCGGGCGGCGGAAATCCGGCAAGCGTACCGGATTGACCGTATGCCCCAGGTCGACCGGCAGCCGCAGGAGCGGGCCATCCCCTTCATGCGTCAATTCCAACCGCTGCGGGATCTCGAGCGCGCGCTCGAGAGATCCGTCAACGGCGACGCGTCAAGCCTCAGGGCATTCAAAGACGGCCTGGAGGAAGCCATACGCCAGGCGCCCCAGGATGCCACGCTGACCGAACTGCTCAACGAGGTGTTGCGCGCGGCCGATCGGCTGGGAACGCATCCGCTCAATGCCTGCGCGCCACTGGCGGTTGAGATGGCAACGACCTTGCTGTTCTTGCAGGATGTCCTTTCCCGCTGGACCACCCCCGACGCCGATCTAAAGGAGCGCATGAGCGCTGCTTTGCAGCGCCTGCGTGCAGCGCGCGAGGGGCTGGGCGACAGCGGTGCCGCTGGCTGGGCCAGCCTGTTCGGCGCCGCGCGGCGCAAGGCACAAGACAGCGTGCTGAGCGAGAGACTGATCGCCGAACTCTTATCGACTTTGGCAAACGCTGAGCAGCGTCTGAACCGATATTTCCAGGACCCGAGCAGCGCCGGCGAAGAATTGGCCGCCGCGCAGACCGCCCTGACGCAGGCCTGCGGCGCACTGCAAGTCGCGGGACAGGCTGCCGCCGCGGCTGCAGCCAGCTACTGCGTCGAGCAGGTCAAGCGCTACCGCGCCGAACCGGGAGCGGTGGGCCGGGAAGATCACGAGGCGCTCGCGGCAGCATTGTCCGGGCTGCACTACTACCTGGAGCAACTTCGGTTCGGCCCGGTGGATTTCGGCGGCATCATGGCGCGCGCCAACGCCCCGGAATCGATTTACTCCGCCGCCGCTGCACAGCCCGGGAGCGGCGAACCTGCGAGGGCTTCCGACGCGGTCAAGGCGACTGTCACCGTTGTCCCTGCTGCGGCGCAGGATGGGAGAAAAGACGAGATCTGGGACTTGGCCAGCGACGCCGGTCTGCTTCGCGTATTCATTGACGAGGCGAAAGAGGTTCTGGAGCAAGTGAAAGGGGCGGTCGCCCGGATGAGCGAGTACGCCGGGGACCGGCAGGCGCTCGCCACGATCCGAAGGAGTTTTCATACCCTGAAGGGCAGCAGCCGGATGGTTCAGCTTGCCGGTCTGGGAGATGTTTGCTGGGAAATCGAACAGGCACTGAACCATGTTCTGGAAGCCGCCGGGCCTGCCGACAGCGAGCTACTGGAAATGATCGAGGTTGCGCGCGCGCGTTGCGACGACTGGATCGCGCAGCTCGATAGCGACGGGCGGGCTCGAGTCGATGCGACCGATCTCATCGCCTGGGCCCGGCGCCTGCGACTGCGTCGGTCTGCACCTCAGGATGACGCCACCGAGGATCACAGCATCACGATCGGCGGATCACGGTTCTCAAGAACCCTGTTCGATGTCTTCCTGACCGAAGCAGGACAGATCCTGGACTCGCTCGACGCCGAACTGCGTATTATGCAGGCGGACCCGGATGCCAGGACCGGTCACGAGATGTTCCGCCTGGCGCATACGCTTTCGGGAATCGCGGGAACGATGCGCCTCGACACCGTCCGCGATCTGGCGGGGTCGCTGGAATCCGTCATCCGCATCCTCCACGAGGGCACGCTGTCGACCAACCCCGAGGAACGCGAACTGCTTGGACACTCCGCCCTGGCCTTGCGGGCGATGATCGCGCAGGTTGCCGAACGCAGCGCGCCCGAGCCTCGCAGCGACCTTCAAGCAAAGCTGGAGTCCATGCAAATGCGGCTGGCAGATCAATGGCCGGCACGCACCGGCCGCGAAGCCCCGTCGCACCGCATTCTTTCCTCCGTTGACGCCGACGTCGCGCTGCGCGGCGAAAATACCGTCGCCTTCGAAATACCGGCCCGGGCCGGACAGCCGCCAGCCCGGCAAGTCGAGCACGTGTTCGAACCCGCGGTGGAACGGCGACGGCAACGGCTGCGGGACGACGTCGATACGCGGATGCTGCATGTGTTCCTCGAAGAGGCGTCGGATCTGGTGCCGCAGATCGGACAGGAGCTGCATGCGTGGCGCAAGCGCCCCGGTAGCCCGCTCGGGACCCAGGCTCTCGCCCGCTTACTGCACACGCTCAAAGGAAGCGCTCGCATGGCCGGGGCGATGGGGCTGGGCGAACTGATTCACAGCATCGAGACACGGGTTCTCGCTGCGGCGCAATTGGCGGTCATACCGGACAGCGTGTTCGAGGCGCTGGAGGCAGCGTACGACCGCATCGGCCTGCTGCTCGAGCGCCTGTCGAGCTCGAGGGCCACTGCTGCGCCGCAGACGCCCGCGAACGCCGCAGACCGCGCCGCCTTGCGGGACGCGAGCCAAGAAGGCTCGGTTCCGGAGGATGCGGCGGCCGGGTCCAGCGGCGACGCGGGACGGGCCCAGACTGCCGGCCAGGCTCAGGATTTCGCGCAATCACCGGTGGCGCCGGTCACTCAGTTGCGGGTGCAATCCGACCTTATCGAACGGCTTGTCGCTGAGGCTGGCGAAGTGGCCATCACGCGCTCGAGACTGGAGAGCGAGATGCGCAACATGCGCGGGGCGCTGCGCGAGATGGCAGAGAACATCGCGCGGCTGCGCACCCAGGCGCGCGAGATCGAAATCCAGGCCGAATCTCAGATGCAATCGCGCCTGACGGTAGCGCAATCGGCCCAGGGCACGATGGACCCGCTGGAATTCGACCGATTTACTCGACTTCAGGAGCTCACGCGTTTCATCACCGAGAGCGCAAACGACGTCGCCACGCTGCAGCACAACCTCGTGCGGCGGGTTGACGGCTGCGACGCAGCACTCGCGTCCCAGGCGAGAATGACCCGTGTGTTGCAAGACGCTCTGGCCGGTGTGCGGCTGGTTCCGTTCTCCAGCTTGAGCGAGCGGCTGCACCGGGTTGTCAGGCTGGCCGCGCGCGAAGCAGGCAAACGGGTAAATCTGGACATCCGTGGCGGCACGGTCGAGCTCGATCGCGGAGTGCTGGATCGCATTGTTGCGGCGCTCGAGCACCTGTTGCGCAATGCCGTCGCACACGGGATCGAGACTGTTGACGCGCGCAAGTCCGCTGGTAAGGCGGCGACCGGCGAGATCGACCTCGAAGTCGTTCAGGAAGGCAACGAGGTTGCCATCGCCGTGCGTGACGACGGCGCCGGATTTGACCTCGAGCGCCTGCTCGCCAAAGCGATCGCCGCCGGCTTGACCACGGCAGACAAGGTGCTTTCCGAGCGTGAGGTCGCGCAGTTCGCTTTCGTCCCCGGGGTAAGTACCGTGGAGCAGGTGACTGAGGCGGCAGGACGCGGCGTGGGGCTTGACGTGGTGCGCAGCGAAGTAGCGTCCGTCGGGGGCCGCGTTGACGTTGCTTTCGAGCAAGGCAAGGGTACCGACTTCACGCTGCACCTGCCGCTCGTAGTTTCGGTGATGCAGGTGCTGCTGGTGCGTTGCGATCGGCAGCTCTTCGCGATTCCATCGGCGATCGTCGAGCAGACACGTACGGTGGATCGGGAATCCTTCGAGCAGACTCGTGCCGCGGGTCGCTTCGAATGGCGAGGCCACGCCTACCCGGTACACGATCTCGGGCGACTGCTGGGGCTGGGTGCATCCGAGGCGGGGCATAAGCGCCGCCTGCCGCTGGTCCTGGTCAAAGCGGGCACCGAGCGGGTGGCAATACAGGTAGAGGAGCTGGTGGCCCATCAAGAAGTAGTCGTGAAGAACGTAGGCATTCAGGTTGCGCGGGTGGCTGGCGTGTCTGGCGCGGCGGTGATCGACAGCGGCGAAGTCGTGCTCATCCTGAATCCGGTACTCCTGACGCAGCGTGCCGAGGCTCATGTCGGCCAGCTGCCCAGAACGCGCCCTGCAGCCCCACCTCGGCCGGCGAAGGCGACGGTGATAGTCGTCGACGACTCGGTAACGATGCGACGAATCACCAGCCGGGTGCTTTCGCGTCAGGGTTTCGACGTTGTCGAGGCACGCGACGGGGTCGAAGCACTCAGCAAGCTCGAAACGATCACGCCCGACGTCCTGCTGCTCGACATCGAGATGCCGAGAATGGACGGCTTCGAACTGCTGAGGCGCATGCGGGGCGATGCCCGCTGGCGAGATATTCCGGTGATCGTGATCAGCTCGCGAACCGCCGACAAGCACCGCGAGTACGCTGCCCAGCTCGGGGTCGCCGTCTTCCTTGGCAAGCCGTTCGAGGAGCACGATCTCGTTGCCCGAGTCGCAGGGCTGGTTACGGCTGCCCGCTGAGCGCCCGCGCGTACAGGCGACAGAGCGTGCCGGACTCGATCGAACCGACCGTACTCGTCGCGGCCGCCTCCGAGGACGGGCGAGCGCTGCTCATGCAATACGTGGCGATCGAGTGGCCCAACGCCGTAGTCATGGAGCTGGATACATCCGCGTCCGGCTTTGCCTCTGTGGAGGCACGGGCCACGGGATGCGACCTTGCGGTTGTAGGACTTGTCCAGGGCGACGCCCGGGACCTGAGCTGGCTGGAGAGCATGAGCCGGCGGCCGGGCGCCGCGCCTGTGGTGGCAGTCATCGAAGACGAGCCTGGCGTCGTCCAGACGCTGCTGAGCCGTGGCGTCTATTGCCATGATCGAAACTCGATGTCCGTGGTAGAGCTGCGGTCGGCAATGCGTGCGGCCTTGCGCGAGCGCGTTTCGAGCGTCGACGATGCCGACAGGACCGCGATCATGGATGCCGCGGCGTCCCGTGCCGGAGAAACGACGCACCCCATACAGGCACCGGCCTTGCAGCGCGTGGAGGTTCGCGGTTACCGCCTCCTCAGAAAGCTCGGCAAAGGCGGCATGTCCGAGGTTTATCTTGCTCAGAGAAAGGGCGGTCAAGTGTGCGCCCTGAAGATCCTGCGCACCGAGAGAACGAACTCAGCGGTTCTCGACCTGTTCATCGAGGAGTGCACAATCGTGTCGGGATTGAGCAGTCCTTACGTGGTCAAGATCCACGACCACGGCGTCACCGACAATTACGTCTTCGTGGCGATGGAATTCATCCAGGGCGGCGACCTCCGGGAGCGCATCGCGCTGGGAATCGCCCCGGAGGAGGCCATGCGGATATACCTGCAGCTTGCCCACGCGCTGGACACGATCCATCGCGCCGGGATCATACATGGCGACATCAAGCCTCAGAACGTCATGTTTCGCGATGCAACTTCGCTGGTTCTGGTGGACTTCGGCGTTTCCCGCATCATCGAGACCAGCACGGTGCTGCGGGCAGGACAGGTTGTCGGAACGCCAGCTTACATAAGTCCGGAGCATGTCCTCGGCGAGCCGATGGACGGCCGCAGCGATCTGTATAGTTCCGGGGTGCTCCTCTACGAGATGCTCATCGGCCGAAAGCCGTTTACAGCCGACAGCGTCGACCAGTTGTTGCGCATGCACGCCGAGACTGCCATGCCGCGGTTGCCAGACGAGTTGGGCGGATATCAGGAACTGCTGGACCGGCTTGTGGCCAAGCGGCCGGCGGACCGGTTCTTCAGCTCGAAGGACGTGGTCGACTACTTGCAAAGGTCGGCGGCATGGCCGCGCCCATGATCATGGGCCACGGGCAGGCCGCGCATGAGCGGTGGGGACGTATCGCCTCCGTGCGCTTTCCCCGACCCGCACGCAGGACTGCATCCGGGAACGTCACACCCGGGAGGCACCGGCTCTCTCATCTGTAGTGGGAAAAGGAGTCAGCAATGGCATATACCGACAAATTTAGAAGGCAACACGGCGAGTTGCTCAACGTGGTGAAGTCGATGGCCGCGCTGTTGGATGCGGACCTTCTGAGGAAGGACGCAACAGAGGTCCGACACCTGCTGTCCGTGCTTCACGGCAAGCTCAGCGTACACCTGGTCATGGAAGACAAGAGTCTGTATCCCCGGCTGCTGAATCACCATGACGGGCAGATCCGGGACACGACCCAGCGCTTCGTCGACGAGATGGGCACGCTTGCTGGCGTGTTCAAGGGCTACGTGAGCAAATGGCCTACGCCCTCGGCCATACAGGCGGATCCCGCCGCATTCATCGCCGAAACCAGCACCGTTTTCGAGGCTCTCGGCAACCGGATCAAACGGGAGAACAACGAGCTTTACGTCATGGCGGACCAGCAGGCGGCCTAGATGCGCGGCCGCAGCACCTGATTTCCCAGCCCAGCGGCTGCGGGGACCGCGGTTCGCGCCGCGAACGTGGTTGATCGATCGACTGCGCTGCATTATTTACAATGATCGCGTCTCCCGATCAGAGTACCGCCGTGATCAATGCCCTGCCCTCCCCGCGTCAGCTGCGCTACCTGGTGACGCTCGCCGAGACGCTCAATTTCCGCAGGGCTGCCGAAGTGCTGTACGTGACCCAGTCCACCCTGTCCGCCGGAATAAGGGAGCTGGAGAGCCTGCTCGGGACGACGCTGTTCGAGCGCAACAAGCGCTCGGTGCGCCTTACCGCAGTCGGCGGGCAGGTGGTCGAGCGAGCCCGCGAACTGCTCGCCCAGGCCGAGGACCTGGTGATGATCGCACGCGGCGCGCAGCAGCCTCTTTCCGGATTGCGGCGCCTGGGAATCATCCCTACTGTCGCCCCTTTCCTTCTGCCGGCCATCATGCCCTCGGCACGTTACCGTTATCCGAAGCTGCAACTCTATCTGCGCGAGGACCTGACCGACAGATTGATCGACCAGTTGCACGCCGGTGATCTGGATTTCGCGCTGATCGCAGTTCCCTACGAGACGGGCGACCTCGAGGTCAAGGAACTGTTCAGGGATGAGTTCCGGTTCGTCGCGCCACAGTCCGATCCGGTCGCGAAGCTGAAGCAAGTCGCGGTGCGCGAAGTCGACCCCGGCCGGGTACTGCTGCTGGAAGAAGGCCACTGCCTGCGCGAGCACGCGATCCAGGCCTGCGGTGCGGGCCGGATGGCCCGGCAAGAGGGCGGTCTCGAGGCGACCAGTCTCTACACGCTGCTGCAGATGGTAGAAGGCGGCCTGGGCGTGACACTGCTGCCGGAAATGATGATCAAGGCCGGCGTGCTGAACGGCACCCGGCTCGTTGCCCGGCCGTTTTCCGGCCGGGTGCCCTCTCGCGCCATCGCGCTGGCGATGCGCCGCACAGGCGCCCAGCGGAAGGATTTCGAGCTGCTTTCCGAACTCATCATCGAGCAGCATGGCCGCGCGACACGAACCCGCAGTGCCCCCCGGGGTTCAAGGGTTGAGAAACTCCCGTAGCACGCTCACGACGAAGGCGTGATCCTCTGCTTGCGGCAGGCCCGACACCGTGACGGTGCCGACGACGCCCACCTGACGCACGATCACCGGGAAAGCACCGCCATGGGCGGCATACCGGTCCGGATCGAGGCGTGAGGAATGCTCGAAGGTGGTGTTCCTGGCACGAAACTGCGTGCCCACGAACAACGAGCTATGCCCGAACCGGTTCACCACGTTGTTCTTGCGGATTATCCATGCGTCGTTATCGGCGGACGTTCCCGCCAGCGCCAGGTGAAACAGCTGCTGTCCATTACGGCAGATGTCCACCGTAATCGCCTTGTTCTGCGCTTTCGCCCGTTCCACCAGCCTCATTCCCAGAAGCAGCGCATCGTCGTTGCCGAACCGGCTGAACTGCAGTTCCTGCTCCTGCCGCAGCAGCTCTTCAAGCAGCGCATCGTGGTCTTCCATCAGTGCCCCCTTACGTCTGTGCTTCGCTCTGGACCGCCGGGCCGCAGGACTGCCGTACTATCAGCCTGGGCTCCGTAACCCGTCGGATTGGCGGCGCGTCGGGATTCGCAAGCCGCTGGAGGAGCGCATCGGCTGCCGAGGCGCCCAACTGGGCCGGATGGGTCTCCACTGTGGTGAGCGGCGGATTGGTGTGCGCGGCCGCAATCACGCCATCGAATCCGGTTATCGCAAAATCCCGCCCGGCGGTGAACCCCTGCTCGCCCAGTTCGCTCAGCGCGCCGAACGCCACCACGTCGTTGTAGCAGACCGCTGCTGTCGGCTGCGGCTGCATGGCCAGGGCCCGGCGGATGCCGCTGCGCCCGCCTTCGCGGGTCAGCGAGATGTCAACGATCCAGTCCGGCAGGGGCTCTAGCCGGTGCTCGGTCATAGCCCGCTGGTAGCCGGCTCGCCTCTGCTCGTAGACCAGGCCTGCGCCGATGCGGGCGAGAAAGGCGATGCGCCGATGGCCGCGTTGGATCAGGTGGGTGGTCGCAGCGTGCGTTCCCCGCTCGTGGTCGGTACCGACGAAGTCGTACTCAGGGCTCTCCGGCGGTCGTACTGTAATGATCAAGGGGGTGCCTGATGTCCGGACTGCCTCCAGCAGCCCGTCCGGCGTGCCGAATGCGGGACATATGATCACGCCGGCAGCGTTGTACTCGCGCATGGAAGTAAGCACTCTCTCCTGAACGTCGAGCCTCTCGTCGGTATGCGCCATGAGGCTGATATAGCCGGCCTCCACCAGCCGCCTTTCCATCCCCACCAGCAACTCTGCGAAGAAGGGGTTGGCAAGGTCGTTGATGATGATCCCGATGACTCGGGTGGACTGCCGGCGAAGGTCGGCAGCCCGCCGGTTGTAGACGTAACCCAAGGAGTGCGCAGCCTCCCGAACCCTGTTCGCGGTTTCCGGCGCGATCAGCGGGCTGCCCTGCAACACCAGGGAAACCGTTGATTTGGAGACGTTTGCCGCAGCGGCGACCTCGGTAATGGTTACCGAGCCGCGACTGAAAGAGGAAGCAGACCCTTTTTTCACGTGGCCATTATTGACAATCGGCCAGCGGATTGCCATAGTTTCCCGAAAATTGGAACGTTCCAAAATCAGCTTTGGAACGATACAAAGTGCTTAACTTCGGCTAAAGACGTGTATCGTGCGCTTATTTCGGAGGAGCCATGGGGAAAGTGGTTGGGTGGGGGCTGATCGGCGCGAGCACGATCGCCCGGGAGTGGATGGTGAGCGCCATTCGCTCGCAGCCCGGCAATCAGGTGGCAGCAGTAATGAGCACCCATCCCGAGCGCGGCCGCAAGTTCGCAGCCGAAAACGGAATCCCTGCCACCTACTCCGATCTAGCGGGACTGCTCTCGGACCCGAAGATCCAGGCCGTCTATATCTCCACGACCAACGAATTGCACAAGGAACAGACGCTGGCCGCCGCCGCAGCCGGCAAGCATGTGCTGTGCGAAAAACCGCTGGCGCTGACGATCGCCGACGGCCGTGAAATGGTGGCTGCCTGCGCCAAAGCCGGGGTGGTGATGGGCACGAACCATCACCTGCGCAACGCTGCGACCCATCGCAAGGTCCGGGAACTGGTGCATGCGGGCGCGATCGGCAAACCCCTGTTTGCGCGCGTGTTCCACGCGGTGTACTTGCCGCCGCACCTGCAGGGGTGGAGGCTGAACAAGCCGGATACCGGCGCCGGGGTCATTCTCGATATCACGGTGCACGACGCCGACACCCTGCGCTTTGTGCTCGGCGCCGAATCGCTGGAAGCGACCGGAATCTCCCAGCAGGCGGGCATGGCCAGCCAGGGACTGGAGGACGGCGTGATGGCGGTGCTGCGCTTCGATAACGGCGTGCTCGCGCAGGTTCACGATGCCTTCACGGTGAAGCACGCCGGCACCGGGCTCGAGATACACGGCACAGAGGGCTCGATCGTGGCCCGCAATGTCATGACCCAGCGGCCGCTCGGCGAAGTGACGTTGCGAAACGCCGCCGGCGATACCACGTTTGAGCTCGAACATGAAAACCTCTACGAGCGCGGACTGCGCTCCTTCGTCTCCGCGATCAACGGCCGGGGGCAGCCCGCAGCCACCGGCGAGGACGGGGTGCGCTCGCTCGCCACCGCGCTGGCGGTGCTCGAGGCATGCAATTCCGGTCGCCGCACGCCGGTTCGGTACCAGTGACCGCCAGGGGATGAACAAGCTGATCTCCGCAGAGCAGGCCGCGCGACTGGTTCGCGACGGCGACGTCGTGACGGTCAGCTCTTCAAGCGGCCTGGGCTGTCCCGACAAGGTACTGGCGGCGCTCGGAGCCCGCTTCGCTGCCGAAGGCCACCCGCGCGAACTCACCACCCTGCACCCGATCGCCGCGGGCGACATGTACGGGGTTCCTGGAATCGACCACCTCGCCCGCCCCGGAATGCTGACAAAGGTGCTCGCTGGTTCCTACCCGAGCGGCCCGTCCTCGCTGCCGATGCCGCAGATCTGGCGCCTGATCACCGAGAACCAGGTCGCCGCCTGGAACCTCCCGAGCGGGGTGATGTTCGACATGCATCGCGACGCGGCGGCAAAGCGTCCCGGCGTGCTCACCAAAGTGGGGCTCGATACCTTCGTCGATCCCGACCACCAGGGCGGCGCGATGAACCCGCGCGCCCAAGCCCTGCCGTTGGTGCAAAAGCTCACGTTTGCCGGGGAGGAGTGGCTGTTCTATCCGGCGATCGCGCCTCGGGTGGCGATCCTGCGCGCCACCAGCGCCGACGAGCGCGGTAACCTGTCTTTCGAGCACGAAGGCGCGCTATTGGGCGCGTTCGACCAGGCGATCGCGACTCGCAACAACGGCGGCACGGTGATCGCCCAGGTGAAACGCGTGGTCCGCGCCGGGTCTCTCAAGCCGCACCATGTCCATGTGCCGGGTTCGCTGGTGGACTTCGTCGTCGTCGACCCCGAACAGAAGCAGACCACACAGACGAGCTACGATCCGGCGATCAGCGGCGAGATTCTCCGGCCCGACGACAGCTTCGAACTCGCCCAGTGGGGATCGGAAAAGGTCATCGCCCGGCGCGCTGCGCTCGAGCTGGAGCAAGGCCAGACCGCGGTGCTTGGATTCGGCATCTCGGCCAACGTGCCGCGTATCCTTATCGAAGAAGGCCTGCACGGCAGCGTCACCTGGGCAATCGAGCAGGGCGCGGTTGGGGGCGTACCGTTGCTCGGCTTTGCCTTTGGCTGCGCAGCGAACGCCGATGCCATTGTGCCTTCGTCGGACCAGTTCACCTATTTCCAGGGTGGGGGCTTCGATGTCGCCCTGCTGTCTTTCCTGCAGATCGACCGCAATGGCAGCGTCAACGTCTCCAGACTCGGGGCCAAACCCTACCTCACCGCCGGCTGCGGCGGATTCGTCGACATCACCACGCATGCCTCGAAGCTGGTTTTCTCGGGCTTCTTCACGGCGGGCGCGAAGCTGCGCGCCGGCGACGGGCGGCTTGCGATCCTTCAGGAAGGCAGGTCGCGAAAGTTCATCGACAACATCGAGCATGTGACTTTCAGCGGCAGGATGGGTGTAGAGCGCGGCCAGCAGGTGACCTACGTCACCGAACGTTGCGTAATCGACCTCACCGCCGATGGGTTGGTGGTTCGGGAAATCGCGCCTGGTGTGGACCTGCAGCGCGACGTGCTCGGCCAGGCGGAGTTCGCGCTCAAGGTCTCGCCGAACCTGAGAACCATGGAGGAGCGCTTGTTCCGTGAAGATCCGCTGGGGCTGCGGCTGCCGGAGAGGGCGCATGCCTGACCGCGAATTGCTCCGCCTGGCGATCGACGACTCGGTCGCAACCGTCACCCTGAACCGGCCGGACAAGCTCAATGCGCTGACCCCGGAGATGCTGGAGCAACTCTCCGCCGCCGCCGCCAGGCTCGATGGCGACAGGCAGATTCGCTGCGTGATTCTAACGGGCGCTGGCGACAAGGCTTTCTGCGTCGGAGCCGATGTGCACGCCTGGTCGGCGCTGCCGCCTCTGGAAATGTGGCGCAGCTGGGTCAAACGCGGGCACCAGGTGTTCGATCAGTGGGCGCGCCTTCGCCAGCCGGTGATTGCCGCGATCAACGGCCACGCGCTGGGCGGCGGGCTCGAATTGGCTGCCGCGTCGGACATCCGCATCGCCTGCGCCGGAGCGACCTTCGGGCTGCCGGAAGCGTCGATCGCCACCTGTCCCGGCTGGTCAGGCACGCAGCGCCTGGCATCGCTGCTCGGAATCGCCGGGGTGAAATGGCTGGCGCTGACCGGACGCCGAATCGATGCCGAAGAGGCGCATCGAATAGGCCTGATCGCCGAGCCGGCCGCAACCGATGCGCTCAAGCGGGCGAACGAAGTTGCGGCGCAAGTCTGCCGCCTGGCACCGGTGGCGGTGCAACTGACCAAGCAGCTGATCGACGCCGGCCAGGGTGACGGGCTGGCCGTGACGCTTGAAGCAATGGCAGGCGCGCTTGCCGCGAGCACCGAAGACGGGCGCGAAGGCAGGGCCAGCTTCGCGCAGAAGCGCGCACCGCAGTACAAGGGGCACTGACGGGCTCAGCGGCACCATGGGCCGTCATCCGATCCGACGGCTCGAGGTCGCCGCCAAGAGGCGCTGCAGCCGGGAGTTCGGCCGCGCGCCTCGGAGCGCGTACCGCTGGCGGCCGCAGAGATGACCTAGGCAGACAGCAGGTTTAGGATTGGCAATACGGCGATTGTCCGGGCCGCAATCGGGCATGCAAAACTGACAAGGAGGAGAACATGCGTAGGAAATTGATCGCGACGCTGGTCGCGAGCGGGCTGGGGCTGGCCGGGAGCGCGTTCGCGGCCGACGACTCGGTGGAGGTCTTGCACTGGTGGACCTCTGGCGGCGAAGCAGCGGCGCTGAACGTGCTGAAGAAGAACCTCGAAAAGCAGGGAGTCAAGTGGAACGACATGCCGGTGGCAGGTGGCGGCGGTGAGCAGGCGATGACTGCGCTGCGCGCCCGAGTCACCGCCGGCAATCCGCCCACCGCGGTGCAGATGCTCGGCTTCGACATCCTCGACTGGGCCAAGCAAGGCGTCGTGGCCGACCTCAACCAGGTAGCCGCCAGGGAAGGCTGGGACAAGACCGTTCCGAACGCGCTGCAGAAGTTCGCCAAGTACAACGGCAAATGGATCGCGGCGCCGGTCAACGTGCATTCCACCAACTGGGTGTGGGCCAACAAGGAAGTCCTGACCAAGGCCGGCGTGACCGGCGAACCGAAGTCCTGGGACGAGTTCATCGCGGCCGCGCAGAAAGTGCAGAAGGCCGGCTTCATCGCCATCGCCCACGGCGGCCAGCCGTGGCAGGACGCGACCATCTTCGACGGCGTCGCGCTGTCCACCGGCGGGGTGGATTACTACCGCAAGGCGATGATCGAACTGGATCAGAAGACCCTCAATTCTCCGACGACTGAAAAGATCTTCCAGCGCATGTCGGAGATTCGCAAACTGGTCGACAAGGACTTCTCCGGCCGAGACTGGAACGTGGCCTCCGGCATGGTGATCAGCGGCAAGGCGGGTTTCCAGATGATGGGCGACTGGGCCAAGGGTGAGTTCATCACCGCCAAGAAGGTGCCGGGCAGGGACTTCCTGTGCTTCCGCACCCCGGGCAGCCAGGGAATCGTCTCCTTCAACTCCGACCAGTTCGTGATGTTCAAGGTCGGCGCGGACAAGGGTGGCTCGCAACAGAAACTGGCGTCGGCCATCATGGACCCGGGCTTCCAGTCGGCGTTCAACGTGGTGAAGGGCTCGGTGCCGGCACGCACCGATGTGCCGGACTCGGCCTTCGACGCTTGCGGCAAGAAGGGCATGAAGGACCTGGCGGAAGCCAACCAGAGCAATTCCCTGGTGGGCTCGATGGCGCACGGACACGCAGTTCCGGCCTCGATCAAGAACGCGATGTACGACGTGATCACCCGCCATTTCAACGGCCGGCTGGACGACAAGAAGGCGGTCGCAGCGCTCGCTTCGGCGGCAAAACAGTAATCCGGTACCTGGCGGAAATCGCTCCAGCGTGACTCGCCCGACGGCGCGCCAGGCGCCGCCGGGTCCAGTCCATGCGCACCGGCGCCCTGCCGAAGCTGCTGCTCAGTCCCAGCGTCCTGCTGGTGCTGGTGTGCGTCTATGGCTACATCATGTTCACGATTTACCTGTCGTTCACTCCGTCGACTCTGATGCCGGCGTACGACTGGGTCGGGACCGAGAACTACCGGCGGCTGTTCGGCCTGGAGAACTGGCATGTCTCCGTGAGCAACCTCCTGGTTTTCGCGACGCTCTACATCGGAGCGGCGATCGTGCTCGGCCTGGGGTTCGCGATCCTGATCGACCAGCAGATTCGCGCCGAAGGCGCGTTTCGCTCGATTTTTCTCTACCCGATGGCGCTTTCGTTCATCGTCACCGGCACCGCATGGAAGTGGCTGCTCGATCCCGGCGTGGGACTGGAGAGCACCATGCGCGAATTGGGCTGGGAGAGTTTCGCCTTCGGCTGGATCAAGGACAGCGACATGGCCATCTACTGCGTGGTCATCGCCGCAGCGTGGCAGACCACGGGGTTCGTCATGGCGCTGTTCCTCGCGGGGCTGCGGGGAGTAGACGTCGAGCAGGTCAGCGCCGCGCGGGTGGACGGCGCACGCCCCTGGCAGATCTACCTGCATGTCATCATCCCGCAGCTGGGCCCGGTATTCGTCTCGGCTTTCGTGATCCTGGCCCACATGGCGATCAAGTCCTACGACCTGGTGATCGCGCTCACCAGCGGCGGCCCGGGCCGGTCGACCTGGCTACCGTCGGTGTTCATGTATCAGTACAGCTTCACCCGCAACGAAATGGCGGTCGGCGCCGCCAGCGCGGTCATGATGCTGGCAGCAATCGCGCTGGTGGTGCTGCCTTACCTGCTCGCCGAGATGCGTCAGGCGAAGCATGGCTGAGCCGCGAGCAATCTGGCCGGGCGCGGAGCGGATCCTGCTTTACGCAGTGCTGCTGCTCCTGGCGCTGCTGTTCCTGCTGCCGGTCTACGTGATGGTGGCGAATTCTTTCAAGCCTCTCGACGAGATCCACGGCGGCAACCTGATGTCGCTGCCGCGGATCTGGACCCTGGAGCCGTGGTTTACCGCCTGGAGCACCGCCCAGATCGGCGTGCAGCCCACCGGGCTCAAACCCTATTTCTTCAATTCGTTCCTGCTGGTCGTGCCGGCAGTGGCGATCTCCACGCTGATCGGCGCGCTGAACGGCTACATCCTGACGCAGTTCAGGTTCCGCGGCGCTGCCCTGCTCTTCGGCGCGATGCTGTTCTCGGTGTTCATCCCGTTCCAGATCGTGCTGATCCCGATGGCAAAGACTCTCGGTGTCCTCGGAATCGCGGGAACGGTCGCCGGTCTCGTCTTTGTCAACGTGGTCTACGGGATCGGTTTCACCACGCTGTTCTTCCGCAACTACTACGCGGCCTTCCCCCACGAGCTGGTGCGTTCGGCGCGAATGGACGGTGCCGGTTTCTTCGGCGTGCTGTTCCGCATCCTGTTGCCCAACAGCGCACCGATCATTATCGTCACGGTGATCTGGCAGTTCACCAATATCTGGAACGAGTTCCTGTTCGGCGCCTCGTTCAGCGACTTCGACTCGTTTCCGCTTACAGTGGCGCTGAACAACCTGGTCAACAGCTCGACCGGCGTCAAGGAATACAACGTCCACTTTGCCGGCGCGTTCATCGCGGCCATTCCAACGCTGGTCGTCTACATCGTGTCCGGAAAGTACTTCGTCCGCGGATTGATGGCAGGCTCCGTGAAGGGGTGAGGATCATGGCATCGCTTGAACTGATCAACATCGAAAAGAGCTTCGGCTCGGTACACATCCTCCACGACATCTCGCTCGGCCTCGCCGACGGCGAGTTTCTGGTGCTGGTCGGGCCGTCGGGCTGCGGCAAGAGCACGCTCCTGAACGTCATCGCCGGCCTCGAAGAGCCTTCGAGCGGCAGGCTGCAGCTCGACGGGCGCGACATCACCTTGCTGCAGCCGGCGGATCGCAACATCTCGATGGTGTTCCAGTCCTACGCCCTCTACCCCAACATGACTGTGGCGCAGAACATCGAGTTTCCGCTGGCCATGCGCAAGGTCGACAAGGCCAGGCGCGCCGAGCGTGTGCAGAGCGTGGCCCGGCTGCTGCAGATCGAACACCTGCTGAGCCGCCGGCCGCGGCAACTCTCGGGTGGACAGCGCCAGCGAGTGGCGATCGGGCGCGCGCTGGCGCGCGAGCCGCTGCTGTACCTGTTCGACGAGCCGCTTTCCAACCTCGACGCGCAGCTGCGGCTCGACATGCGAACGGAGATAAAGAAGCTGCACCAGCGCCTGGGCGCCACGATCGTGTACGTCACCCATGACCAGATCGAGGCGATGACCCTGGCCACACGCATCGCGGTCATGAAGAGCGGCGTGGTGCAGCAGCTCGGCACGCCTTACGAGGTCTACAACCGCCCGGCCAACACGTTCGTCGCCGGATTCATGGGCTCGCCGCGCATGAACCTGATCAAGGCCCGCGTTGCCGCCGGCAACGGTGCGCTCGCGCTGGAATTGAACGCCGGCAACGCGCCGAAAGTCCGTATCGACCTGCCGTCCTCTTCCGGCACGATGAGCCGCTACGCCGGCCGCGAGGTCATCGCCGGACTGCGCGCCGAGGCGGTGAGCCTGGCGGGCAACGGCACCGCCGCCGGCCCGACGCAGCGCGTGGTCGAGGCGCGCGTGGAAGTCATGGAACCGACCGGCGCCGATACCCTCGCAGTGCTCAACCTCGGCGGTCATGAATTCACTGCGCGGCTCGATCCCGATGTATCGCTCAAACCGGGGCAGGACGCGCGTTTTCTTGTGGACCTGACCAAGCTGGTGTGCTTCGACGTCGACACGGAGACGCTGATCGCGTAACGCCGTGGCGGACTGCACCTTCGATGTCGTCATCGTCGGCTCGGGCGTCGGCGGCGGCTGCGTGGCGCTGTCGCTCGCCGACAGCGGCGCCAGCATCCTGATCCTGGAACGCGGCGAGCGCCTGCCGCGCGAAGCTCAGAACTGGGACCCCGAGGCGGTGTTCGTCGACAACCGCTACCGCACCCGGGAGACCTGGTACGACGGCACCGGCAAAGCATTCCGTCCGGGACAGTTCTACTACGTGGGCGGACATACAAAGGTATACGGCACCGCGATGTTCCGCTTCCGCGAGCGCGATTTCGAGGGCGTCTCGCACGACGAAGGCGACACCCGTCCGTGGCCGTTGCGCTACCGCGATCTCGAGCCGTGGTACACCCGTGCAGAGCAGATCTTCGGCGTTCACGGCCAGGCGGGGGACGATCCGACCGAGCCGCCCCGTTCCGCTGCCTACCCGCACGGTCCCATCCCGCACGAGCCGGTCATTGCCGAGGTGGCGCAGCGCATGAAGGCGCTCGGTCTGCATCCGGCGCACATGCCCGCCGCGATCGACCTGCACCCCGGAGGCACCTGCATCCGCTGCGACACCTGCGACGCCTTTCCATGCAAGGTCGGCGCCAAGGGTGACGCCGAGACCCGGCTGATCGACCCGGCGCTGAAGCATCCGAACGTACGCCTGCAGACGGGAAGCAGGGTCACGCGCCTGATCGCCGACGAGCGCGGCAGGCGCATCGTCGCCGTCGAGTACGAACGCGCCGGGGAAACGCTTCGGTCCGAGGGGCGGGTGTTCGTGCTGTCGGCCGGAGCGATCAACAGCGCGGCGATCCTGCTGTCTTCCGCCGGCCCGAAGAATCCCGCAGGGCTGGCGAACTCATCCGGGGTGGTCGGGCGTTACTACATGAATCACAACTGCACGGCGATCATGGCGGTCACGCCGTGGCGCATGAATCGCACGCGCTACCCGAAAACACTCACCCTCAACGACTTCTATTTCGGCGGCAGCGCCGGCCAGCGGCCTCTGGGCAATCTGCAACTGCTGGGCAAGATCAAGGAGCCGATGCTGCGCGGCGCGCTGCCGCACGCGCCGCGCTGGTCGCGCGCCTGGCTTGCAAGTCACAGCGTGGACTGGTACGTGATGTCGGAGGATCTTGCGCAGGCCGAGAGCCGGGTTCGCCTGCACGGGGATGGAGCGATCGCGCTGCACTGGAAACGCAGCAACCTGCACGGGCACCGGCGCTGGGTGGAGGTGGCGAAAAAGCTCCTGAGGGATATCGGCTTCCCCATCGTGCTGTCCAGGCCTTTCGGCACCGACACGCCCTCGCATCAGTGCGGCACTGTGCGCTTCGGAACCGATCCCGTCGACTCGGCGCTCGATTCGAACTGCCGCGCATGGGACCATGAGAACCTGTACGTGGTGGATGCGAGCTTCTTCCCCTCGTCGGCCGCGCTCAACCCGGCGCTCACGGTGGCGGCACAGGCGCTGCGCGCCGGCGCGCACCTGAAGTCGCGCCTGCGCGAGGTCTGAAGATGACCTCCGGACGTCCGATTGCGCTGGTGACCGTGGTCCGCCGCGGCACCGGCGCCGATATCTCACCCGCCTCGTCCTGTCCCTCTCTCCCGCAAGCGCGGCGCCGACAGGGGAACGGGATGCGGCCGAACGACGACTCTATCTCTCTCCCCGGCTCTCCCGCGCGTGAGTGGAGAGCACCCGGGTGGGGTGAGTGGGGCTGATTCGGGTCGGCGGAAATGACTAGTGCGTACGACTACATCATCGTCGGCGGCGGTTCTGCCGGCTGCGTGCTGGCCAACCGCCTGAGCGCCGACCCGTCCCTCAGCGTCCTGCTGCTCGAAGCCGGCGGGCCGGATCGTCACCCGCTGTTCCACATGCCGGCCGGGTTCGCCAAGATGACCAAGGGAATCGGCTCCTGGGGTTGGTCGACCGTGCCCCAGAAGCACCTGAAGAACCGCGTGCTGCGGTTCACGCAGGCAAGGGTGATCGGCGGGGGCTCCTCGATCAACGCTCAGATCTATACGCGAGGCGTGCCGGCCGACTACGACGAGTGGGCGCGCGATCATGGCGCAGCGGGCTGGTCCTACCGCGAGGTGCTGCCGTACTTCAAGCGGGCCGAGAACAACCAGCGCTTCGCCAACGAGTACCACGGTTACGGCGGGCCGATGGGCGTGTCCAATCCCGTGAGCCCGTTGCCGATCTGCGAGGCCTTCTTCCAGGCCGGACAGGAACTGGGCATTCCCTTCAACCCGGACTTCAACGGCGAGCACCAGGAGGGACTGGGCTACTATCAGCTAACCCAGCTCGATGCGCGCCGCTCCTCGACTTCGGTGGCATACCTCGGCCCGATCAGGCACCGGAGCAACCTCACCATACTGCTTCGAGCGCAGGCGTTGCGCGTCGTGGTGGAGAACGGCCGAGCGACCGGCGTTGAAATCGCGGTCGGCCGTTCGAGTACGCCGCGATTGCTGCGCGCGCAACGCGAACTGATCCTGGCCTCGGGCGCGATCGGCTCGCCCCGGCTGCTGATGCACTCGGGAATCGGGCCGGCCGATCACCTGCGCGCAACCGGCGTGAACGTCGTCCACCCCCTGCCGGGCGTCGGCGCCAATCTCCAGGACCACCTCGACCTGTTCGTCATCGCCGAATGCACCGGAGACCACACCTACGACAAGTACAACAAGCTTCACCACGCGGCGTGGGCCGGGCTGCAGTACCTGCTGTTCAGGAAAGGCCCGGTGGCCTCGAGCCTGTTCGAAACCGGCGGCTTCTGGTACGCCGAACGGGGCGCCCGATCACCCGACATCCAGTTGCATCTGGGCCTCGGTTCCGGCATCGAGGCCGGCGTGGCCAGGATGAGCAATGCCGGGGTCACAGTGAACAGTGCCTATCTGCGTCCCCGCTCGCGCGGCAGCGTCAGGCTGGCAAGCGCCGACCCGGTCGCTGCCCCGCTGATCGATCCGGATTACTGGTCCGACCCGCGCGACCGCGAACTTGCCATCGCGGGGCTGCGGCTTGCGCGCGAGATCGTGCGCCAGCCCGCGCTGAAACGCTTCGTGCTGGCCGAGCGACTGCCTGGTGAGCGGGTCGAGAACGACTCGCAACTGTTCGAGTACGCCTGCGCCAATGCCAAGACCGACCACCACCCGGTGGGCACCTGCCGCATCGGACCTGCGCGCGATCCGGCGAGCGTGGTCACTGCGGATCTGCGCGTTATCGGGCTCGATGGCCTGCGGGTAGCCGACGCGTCAGTCATGCCGGCAATACCGTCGAGCAACACCAACGCGCCCACCATCATGGTCGCCGAGAAAGCGGCAGACCACATCCTGGGAAGGATCTGACAGAAAGATGCGGCTTACCCTGCCCCGCGAAGACGGATCGCTGCAGCCATACACTCTGGTCAACACGGCGTCGCCATTCGCGGCGTTTGCGCCGGCGCGCTTCAATCGCGTCGCCTACGCCGCCGCGCACGTCGTCGTGGATCCGCTCAAGCCGGGCGATCCGTGGGACGGCTCGCCCGAGATGGACTGGGACGCCACGCTCGCCTTCCGCGAACTGCTGTGGCGCAGGGGATTCAAGATCGCGGAGGCGATGGACACCGCGCAGCGCGGGATGGGCGTGGACTGGGGCGTTTCCAAGGAATTGATCCGCAGGAGCGTGGCGCACGCCAGAACGGTTCCCGGCGCCGACCTCGCCTGCGGTGCGGGCACCGATCAGCTTGCGCCCGGCCCCGGAACCACGATCGCCGACGTGATGCGGGCTTATGAGGAGCAGATCGGGACGGTGGAAGCCGTTGGCGGTCGCGTCATCCTAATGGCGAGCCGCGCCCTCGCCGCGGCGACAAGAGATCCGGACGACTACAAGCGCGTGTACGGCGAGCTGCTCAGGCAATGCAGGGACAGGGTCGTTCTGCACTGGCTGGGCGAGATGTTCGATCCCGGGTTGAAGGGCTACTGGGGGACCGACAGCATTCCCGCCGCGATGCAGACCGTTCTCGAGATCATCCGGGCGAATGCCGACAAGGTCGAAGGCATAAAGATCTCCCTGCTGGATGCGAAGTGGGAAATCGAGATGCGCCGCAGGCTGCCGCCGGGCGTGCTGATGTTCACCGGCGACGATTTCAGCTACGACACGCTGATCGCCGGGGATGGCAGCAGCCATTCACACGCCCTGCTCGGCATCTTCGATCCGATCGCGCCGGCCGCTGCCGCAGCACTCAATGCGCTCGCCGCCGGCGACGAGGCGAGCTACCGCGCGATTCTGGCGCCGACCATCCCGTTGTCGCGCGAGATCTTCCGCGCACCGACCCGTCACTACAAGGCCGGGGTCGTCTTCATCGCCTGGCTGAACGGCCACCAGTCGCACTTTGTCGCCGCCGCCGGACTGCAATCGGCACGCAGCGTTCTGCATTACGCGAAAGTGTTCGAGCTGGCAGACCACTGCGGCGTGCTCACCGATCCGGCTCTCGCCGCTGCCCGGATGCGCAGCTTCCTGCAGGTCCATGGCGGCATCGGCTAGCCCGCGCACGATCCGCTCACGATTTCCATGGCTGCCAGCCCCTACCCCCGTTTTGTTTCCGCCGGCGAGGCGCTGACCGATTTCATCCGCACCGGCTCCGATACCTGGCTTTCGCGCGCCGGCGGATCGGACTGGAACGTCGCCAGGGTAGTATCCACGCTCGGTGTTTCCAGCGCCTTCGCCGGCTCGGTGAGCAGCGACCGCTTCGGCGACGACCTCGCCGCGCTCAGCCTCGCCGCGGGTCTGGACATGCGCTTCCTCCAGCGCGCGTCAAAGCCCCCGCTGCTGGCGATGGTGCACGAGGTCGATCCGCCGAAGTACTTCTTCGTCGGCGAGGACAGCGCCGACCTGGCGTTCGATCCCTCGCTGCTGCCCGCGGGCTGGCTCGACCATGTGCAATGGGTGCACTTCGGCTGCATCAGCCTGGTGCGCGAGCCGCTTGCCGGCAAGCTGTTGCGAATGCTGGACACGGTCAAGGCAGCCGGCAGGCGCGTGAGCTTCGACCCGAACTACCGCAACATCATGACAGCTGATTTCGACGCCACGCTGCGCCATGTCGGGGCGCAAGCCGATGTCATCAAGGTTTCCGACGAGGACCTGCGCGGGTTGTTTCGCGTCGGCGATGCTGCGGAGGGCCTGAGCCGCCTGCGCGCGCTCAACGCCTCCGCGCCGATCCTGCTTACCCGCGGACCGGCAGGCGCCGAAATGCATGTCCCCGGCCGTGTCGTGCGTCAAGGGCCGCCAGCGATCAAAGTCGCCGACACGGTCGGCGCCGGGGACGCCAGCGTCGGCGGCCTGCTCTACAGCCTCATGAGCGAGCCCGGGGCCGGCTGGGAGACACACCTGCGTTTTGCCGTGGCCGCCGGGGCGGCGGCCTGTCTCGAAGCCGGCGCGGTGCCGCCGACGCTGGATTCGGTGCAGCAACTCCTGAAACAGATGTGACTGGACCAGGATGCCCGACTTCCGCAGCCACCGGTTTCTGCTCGATCACATCCGCCACACGATGAATTTCTATCACCCGCGCGCGATCGACCCGCGCGGCGGTTTCTACCACTTCTTTCGCGACGACGGAGCAGTCTACGACCCCGACACGCGGCACCTGGTAAGCAGCACGCGCTTTGTCTTCAACTACGCCATGGCCTTTCGACAGTTCGGCGATCCTGAGTACCTGAACGCTGTCGAGCACGGCGTGGCTTTCCTGCGCGAGCGACACCGCGATTCCTTCACCTCCGGCTATGCCTGGTTGCTGGGCAGGGACCGCGTACTGGACGCGACCAACCACTGCTACGGGCTCGCTTTCGTGCTGCTTGCCTACGCCCACGCGCTCATGGCTGGAGTGAGGCAGGCGCGGCCATGGATCGGCGAGACCTTCGAGCTGATGGAGCAGCGCTTCTGGTCGCCGCAGCACGGTCTGTACGCCGACGAGGCTGCCGCGGACTGGTCGGTGCTGTCGCCCTATCGCGGGCAAAACGCCAACATGCATTCCTGCGAGGCATTGCTGGCGGCCTTCGACGCCACCGGCGAGGCACGCTACCTCGAGCGCGCGGCTCTGGTCGCGCACAACATCACGGTGCGGCAGGCAGCCCTCGCGGGCGGCATGGTGTGGGAGCACTACCGCGACGACTGGTCGGTGGACCTGGATTACAACCGTGGCGACCGGACCAATATCTTCAGGCCGTGGGGTTATCAGCCCGGGCACCTTGCAGAGTGGGCCAAGCTGCTCCTCATCCTCGAGCGCCGCCGGGATGCGCTTCGCCTGCGCTCGGACCGGCTTCTCGCGCGCGCCATCGAGCTGTTCGATTCAGCGCTCGAGCATGCATGGGATGCCGAATACGGCGGAATCTTCTATGGCTTCGCTCCGGACGGGAGCATCTGCGACGACGACAAGTACTTCTGGGTGCAGGCCGAGTCTCTCGCCGCTGCGGCGTTGCTGGGCAAGCGCACCGGCGCAGAGCGCTACTGGCAGTGGTACGACAGGATCTGGGCCTACAGCTGGGAATACTTCGTGGACCACCGCCACGGTGCCTGGTACCGCATCCTGAGCCGCAAAAATAACAGGTACAGCGACGAAAAAAGCCCCGCCGGCAAGACCGACTACCACACGATGGGCGCCTGCTACGAAGTGCTCAGTGTCATGGACGCGTAGTGCTTGCCCTTGAAGTCACGCCGCCTGGCGGGCGCGGCTCACGGCCTCGAGCAGGCGATCGAAAGCATCCTCGAATAGCTTCACGCCTTCGTCCAGAAGCTGGGAGGTAACAGCGTCGAACGAGATGCCGCTCGCACCGAGAGCGGCGAGCGCCGCTTTCGCCTCGGCCAGCCCTTGCTCCAGCGTCGGCGCAAGCCTGCCGTGGTCGCGGAAGGCGTCGAGCGTAGCCGGCGGGATCGTATTCACCGTGTCGGGACCGATCAGCTCATCCACGTACAGCGTGTCCGGGTAGGCGGGATTCTTGGTGCTGGTGCTGGCCCACAGCAGGCGCTGCACGTGCGCCCCGTGTGCCGTGAGTTTTCTCCAGCGGTCCGAGCCAACCACACTCCTGTAGTGCTCGTACGCGAGCTTGGCGTTGGCTATCGCTGCTTTGCCCCGCAGGTCGAGCAGTTTCTGCCGCTCGAAAGCGGGCAGCCCCGCCGCCTTGAGCTCCAGTTGCGCATCGATGTTGCTGTCGATGCGGCTGACGAAAAAGCTCGCCACGCTTGCGAGACTCCTGACCGGCTTGCCGGCAAGGATCCGGCTCTCCAGCCCGCGGATATAGGCCTCGGCGACCTGGGCATACATGTCCACCGAGAAAAGCAGGGTCACGTTGACGTTCACGCCTTCGGAAATAAGCCGCTGGATCGCGGGTATTCCGGCAGGCGTGGCAGGCACCTTGATCATGAGGTTCGGACGCGACACTTCGTCCCACAGCCGGTGCGCCTGCGCCACTGTCCGCTCGGTGTCGTGGGCCAGTTTCGGCGACACTTCCAGCGAGACGAATCCGTCGCGCCCGCCGCTTGCCTCGAACACCGGCCTTATCTGGTCTGCGGCCGCGCCGATATCCTCGATGGCGATGCGCTCGTAGACCCGCTCCGGATCGAGATCACCCAGCCTGCCGGCAGCGGCAAGCGGCACCTGATACTCGGCGCCTGAGCCGATGGCCTTCTCGAAAATCGCGGGGTTGGAAGTCAGTCCCTTGACCCCGTCCTCCCGCACCAGCTTCTCCAGCCCGCCGCCGGTCAACAGGCTTCGGCGGATGAAATCGATCCAGACCGATTGCCCGAAGCGTTCAAGCTCTTTCAGCCTGCTCATGTATCCTCCTCGCGCGTTGGCGCAAAGATACGCCAAAAGCGGCGCCCGCGGAAACGGGCGAAACTCGATCCTGCGCAAGTCAGCGCCTGTAGAGCGCCGCCGCGCTCAGTGTCAGCAGGCCTGACGCCGCGGCCAGCGAAAATTCCAGTCCCCACGCCTTGTTGGCTACGGCGCTCACCAGCAGTGGGCCGAGGATCTGCCCGATTGCGAAAGCGGCGGTCATCGCCGCCATCAGACTCGAGGCGCGATCCGGCGCGACCCGCCGGGCTTCCTGCATCCCTGCCATGGTCGCCACCATGAAGGTGCCGCCCACGCAGAAGGCAGAGAGCGTGATCGCTCCGATACCGCTCCAGGCGATCGGCACCGCCACACCGAATGCCATGATGAGGTGGCTCAGGATCCACAGCCCCCGATTGGAATGGCGTGCGGAAAGCGTGCCCGCCGCCAGCGACGAGAACAGCGCGGCAAGACCGAAGACCGGCCAGGCCCAGCCGAAGACGACCGGATCGTCCAACGCCTGCCTGGCCATCGCCGGCAGGAAAGTCGCGGGAATGATGTAGCCGAAGCCGAAGCAGCCATAGCAGGCAATCAGCCGGAATTGGTCCGGGTCCCGCCGTCTCGGCGCCGGCGGCCCTGTGTGCCCGGGCCCTGTCGGGGCCTCTTGCTCCGAATACACGTGCCAGGCAGCAAGACTGAGCAGCAGCGCGACCGATCCGAACGCGACCCAAGCCCGATCCGAAAGCCATTGCTGTTGCAGAAACACGAGACAGAGGCCGCCGGCCAGCGCGGTACCGAGACCGACTCCGCCGAACACCACCCCGCCGAGTTGCGTGCGGCCCACCGCAGCAAGCCGCTGGAGGACGAATGCCGAGGCGAACACCAGCGCCCATGCGCTGGCCACCCCGGCCAGAGCACGCAGCAGCAGCCACGCGGCCGGATCCCGGACGAAGCCCATCCCTGCGGTCAGCACCGCGATGCTGACCAGCGCAGCGCGCACCATGGTTGCCGGCGCAGCCCGGATCCATACAGCCGAGAGCGCGCCGGCGAAGTAGCCGAGATAGTTCGACGCCGCCAGCCACGCGCCAGCCTGCAAACTCAGTCCCGCGTCTGCCTGCATCATCGGCAGAAGAGGAGTGAAGGCGAAACGGCCGATGCCTATCGCAACCGCGAGCGTAAGCATGCCGGCGATCGCCAGCGGAATCGGCGAGGTGGTTTTCACGTCTTCGAAAAAGGTGCAGGCTGCCGGCCGTCATCGTACGATGCGCCCGGCGGTGTGAACACCCCGTGGGTCGCGGTCTTCTGCCGCGCGACCTGGCACCTCGGGCGGGTTGCGCAGACGTGGGCGAGGACGCAAACTACCGGTCTGCCTTGACCTGGGAGGTCACGCATGATCGGAGAGTACGACCTAGGGCTAGTCGCACTTTCCCTCGCAGTGGCGGTCATCGCGTCCTACACCGCGCTCGACCTCGCCGGCCGCGTCAGCCAAACGACAGGCCAGCGATCGTGGTTCTGGCTCCTGGGCGGCGCCTTCTCGATGGGAACCGGTATCTGGTCGATGCACTTCATCGGCATGCTGGCGTTCCATCTCCCCATCCCGGTCGCCTACGACGCCTGGATCAACACCCTGTCCTGGTTCGTCGCGGTCTCTGTGTCGGGAGTTGCACTGTCCGTCGTGCGGCACCCGGCCATGACCGGTCGCAATCTTTCCGTGGGTGCGGCGTTGATGGGTGCCGGCATTTCCACCATGCATTACACCGGCATGGCGGCGATGCGGATGTCCCCTCCGATCGTCTACGACCCCGCGCTTTTCATCGCCTCGGTGCTCATTGCCATCGGCGCTTCCCTTGCGGCGCTGTGGATCGCCTTCCAGTTGCGCCGAAAGCACTCCGCGGCAGCCATCTTCGCCAAGCTCGGAAGCGCACTGGTGATGGGCGTTGCCATCACCGGAATGCACTACACCGGCATGGCTGCGGCCCGCTTCGCGCCGGACAGTATCTGCCTCGCCACCGCCTCAGGCAGCGGGATCAGCAGCCCCGTGCTTGCCAGCCTGATTGCAGTGGCTACCGTGGCTATCCTGATCGCCACGCTGGTGCTCTCGGCGATCGACACCCAGCTCGCCGCGCACAATGCAAAGCACGCCGAAGCCCTCCAGGCCGCGAACGAGCAGCTGCGGAACATCGCGCTGTACGACAGCCTCACCGGGCTGCCAAACCGGCTGCTGCTCGATGACCGGGTGGAACAGGCCCTGCTGCGCTCCGGGCGCAATGGCAAACCCTGCGCGTTGATGTTCGTCGACCTGGACCACTTCAAGCCGGTCAACGATACCTTCGGCCACCAGGTTGGCGACCATCTGTTGAAAGCGGTCGCAGGACGACTCAGTGCCTGCCTGAGGAAGGAGGACACCGTGGCGCGCGCCGGCGGCGACGAGTTCATCATCGTATTGAATGAGCTCGGCAGTGCCGACGACGCCGCGCTGATCAGCGACAAGGTACTGCACGGGCTCTCGCAGCCGTTTGCGGTCGGGGGGCATGAGCTGACCATTTCGTGCAGCATCGGCATCAGCGTTTATCCCAGAGACGGCAAGAACCTGACCGAGCTGATGACAAACGCCGACATCGCGATGTACCAGGCCAAGAAGGGCGGGCGCAACCGCTACCGCTTCTTCACGGCTGGGTTCGAGGGAGCAGCTGGTCGTACCGCGGCTCCGTGAAGCGCCGCGGCTGAGGTTCACGCTGACCGCGGTTTCGTCTAAGCTGGCCGCGCTATGCACGATCTGGTCATCCGCAACGGCACAGTGGTCGACGGCACCGGCGTCCCGCGCCGAGTGGCGGACGTCGCGGTGGATCACGGCAAGGTCGCCTCGGCATCGGGTCGCGCCGGCCGGGGCCGCCGCGAGATCGACGCGACCGGAATGCTGGTCACCCCCGGCTTCGTCGACGTACACACCCACTATGACGGGCAGGCGACCTGGGACCCTTTCCTCACGCCCTCTTCCTGGCACGGCGTCACCACAGCGATCTTCGGCAATTGCGGGGTAGGCTTCGCGCCGGTGCGCCCCGGCTCGGCACCTTATCTGATCAACCTCATGGAAGGCGTGGAGGACATTCCGGGGAGCGTGCTCGCCGAAGGCGTTTCCTTCGAGTGGGAAACTTTTGCACAGTATCTCGACGCGCTCGATTCAGCTCCCAAGGTAATGGATGTCGGCGCGCAGGTGCCGCACGCCGCTCTGCGTTTCTACGTGATGGGCGAGCGCGGCTCCGATCACGGCGAGGACCCGACCGAGGAGGAGGTCGCGCGCATGGGGCGGCTGCTCGAAGATGCCTTGCGCGCCGGCGCGCTCGGCTTCACCACCTCGCGCACGATCAAGCACCGCGCCAAGGACGGCCGGCCCACGCCCAGCCTGTCGGCGCACGAGCCGGAACTGTTCGGGCTGGCGCAGGCGATGAAGCGGGCGGGGCGGGGCGTGATCGAGGTCAATTCCGACTTCGGCCCGGGCGAGTTCGAGGTGATGCGCGCTGCCGCGCAGATCGCCGGCCGTCCGCTCTCGGTCCTGCTGCTGCAGGTCAACAATGCGCCCGACCTCTGGCGGGACACTCGTGATCGGATCCACTCTGCGCGTAGATCCGGTCTCGAGGTCAGTGGCCAGGTCGGATGCCGGCCGATCGGCGTCATCATGGGACTGGAAACAACCGCACATCCGTTTTCCACCCATCCCGCGTGGACCGCGATGAAGCGCGTTTCGCCGGCGCAGCGCGTCGATGCGCTCAGGCGCGATGCCGGGCTTCGCCGCGCGCTGGTCGAACAGCGCCCGGACGACGATCACACCCGCACGGTCGAGCAGGCCCTGGCGCGGACCTATGTGCTGGACGATGCCTACGACTATGAACCGCATCCGTCAACCAGCCTGTCGGCCCGCGCGGCCGCCCAGGGCCGCACTCCCTGGGCGCTGGCGTTGGAGGCGATGATGGCCCACGACGGCAAAGGGCTGCTGACCCATACCTTCGAGAATTACAGCGAGGGGAGCCTGGAAGTCGTGCGCGAGATGCTGCTCGACGAGGCAACCATCATGGGTCTGGGAGACGGCGGCGCTCACGTATGCACGATATGCGATTGCAGCTCGCCCACTTTTCTCCTCAGTCACTGGGCCCGGGACCGCAGGCGCGGTGAGCAGTTGCCTCTGGAGTTCCTCGTGCGCAAACAGACGCGGGACAGCGCAGCGGCCTACGGCCTCAGCGATCGCGGCGTGCTGGCGCCCGGTTATCGCGCCGACATCAATGTAATCGACATGCAGCGTTTGCGGCTACTGCAGCCGCAGGTGGCTTACGACCTGCCAGCTGGCGGGCGCCGCCTGGTCCAGCGCGCGCAAGGCTACCGTCACACTTTCGTCGCCGGCACCGAGATCGTCTGCGACGACGAGCACACCGGCGCGCTCCCGGGCAGGTTGCTGCGTTAGCGGGCGCGGAAGCGATCATGTCCGAATCGAGTCACTGGGCCTTCCCCGACGGCGTGCAGCCCAAGCCCGACGAGGTGCGCTTCGACCTTGCCGCGGCTCTGGACGCAGTCGTGCAACTGCGCTCCGAGATTCCGGAAGACGCTTTCACCGCCTCGATCCTCGGTACCGAGCGGCTGGGCAGCGGCGTTGCTATCGGCGAGGATGGCGTGGTGCTGACGATCGGCTACCTGATCACGGAAGCGCAGTCGATCTGGCTCACCACCAACCGCGGCGAAGTGGTCGCAGGATATCCGCTGGCGTACGATCAGGTCACCGGTTTCGGACTGGTGCAGCCGCTGGGACGCCTGGCGGTGCCCGCTCTCGCTCGCGGCTTGTCGACGTCGTGTGTCGTCGGAGATGACGTGATACTGGCCGGTCACGGCGGACAGACGCATGCGCTGAAGGCCAAGGTGATCGCCAAGCGCGAGTTTGCGGGTTACTGGGAGTACGTTCTCGACGAGGCATTGTTTACCGCGCCGGCGCATCCGCAATGGGGCGGCGCCGCACTGCTCGGCATGGATGGGCGGCTGCTGGGAATAGGCTCCCTGTTCGTGCAGGAGTTGCTCGCCGGCCAGGCTGTGCAGGCCAACATGATCGTCCCGATCGATTTGCTCGAGCCGATCTACCAGGATCTGCGCACGCGCGGCAGCGCGAACCGCCCGCCGCGCCCCTGGCTCGGCATGTACACAACCGAAGCCGATAGCGGCGGCCAGTTCGTGGTCGCCGGTCTGGCCGAGGGCGGTCCGGCGGATAGCGCCGGCGTCAAGCGCGGCGACCTTGTGCTGGAAGTGGCCGGCACCCGGGTGTCGGCGCTGGCCGAGCTCTTCCGCCGGGTCTGGCGGCTGGGTTCCGCGGGAGTCAACGTGCCGTTGACGCTGGCGCGGGAAGGCGAAATCGTTCGAGTCGAGGTGCGCTCGGCGGACCGGAACGACTTCCTGAAGAAGCCTCAGTTGCATTAGGAAGATCAGGTAGAAATTTCCGCGGGCTTGCGTCTGCAGCAGCGGGATGGCAGCGTCGTGGGCAACCGTCTGGGCGAGCAGAAGGGCGGGCAAAGGCGCGATTATCTTTTTCACACTGGGAGAGGACACGCCGAAGGCGTAACGGCGTTGCATGGTGCTCGACTGAAACGAAAAAGCCCGCTTGCGCGGGCTTTTTCTCTTTCTTGCTTGTTCTTGTTGTTGTTGTTTTTCTTTTTCTGTCTGGCTCCTGCTCGGTCGCGGTCTCGTTCAGGCCGGCCGGATATTGGTAGCCTGATCTCCCTTGGGTCCCGTGGTCTTTTCGTAGGTAACTTTCTGATTCTCCTTGAGCGTCTTGAAACCGTCGCCCTGGATTGCCGAGAAATGTGCGAAGAGGTCCTTGCCGCCGTCATCCGGCGTAATGAATCCGAATCCCTTGGCGTCGTTGAACCACTTCACGGTACCTGTAGCCATCTATGATCTTCCTTCTGAAATATCTGTAAAAATGGGCTCACGCCCGACACGCGGGAACTTCAAGAGGCGAAATACGGAGATCTCGAGGGATGCCACCGCGAGAGCGGCTACGACGGACCAGCGATATCAGCGCTTGGAGAATCCTGCGCGGCCTTTATACCCGCATATGCCGTTGTGGTCAAAGGAAATGTGGCCCCTCCAGGGAGCCGTGCCCCGCTCAGGTTCAGCCCCGGCAGCCGGCCGACAGGCATCGGGTCGGGAACGGGCTGCGCTGGCGCGCCAGTTGGCCCAAGGGTAGCATTCGCCGCATGGACTGCCCCCACTGCAAGAGCCCGAGCGTCGAGCCCGTCGTGGCCGCCCAGAGCCACGCTCTTCATCATCCGGACTTCTATCGCTGCCGCGACTGCGGGAAACAGTTCTCCGTGGCCAAGGCGCCTCGCCCGGGGTTCTCCCCAAGGCCGGGTCAGCGCAGGACAGCCGGTCCGGCCGCAAGACCGGTTCGCGCCAATCCCCGCGGCGCGCGCGGAAGGTAGCGACGGTTCATATCGGTCGCACGGCCGGCAGGACTTGTCCGGCCGGTGCTGACGGACCTCAGAAGCGCTCCCGCCGGACGCAGCAGGCGGGCGCCTCATGCCGGGCAGCGGCATGGGGCTCAACGCGCCTGCCCACCAAGCCGGAGCGCAGTGAGCAGATGGCGCCGCAACAGCCAGACCGCGATCGAGACGGTGAGCAGATTCCAGGCGAAACCATGGACAAAGGCGGCGTCGTATGAGCCGGTCCAGTCGAAGATCGCCCCCGACAGCCAGCCGCCTAGCGCCATTCCGAACAATGACGCCATCATGACCGTGCCGACCCGCGCGCCGGCTTCCTGCGGCGGAAAGTACTCGCGCACGATGATCGCGTAGGAAGGCACGATTCCACCCTGGAACAGGCCGAACAGCGCTGATATCGCATAGAGCGTCACCAGTCCGTCGAACGGCAGGAACAGGAGCAGCGCCAGCGCCTGCAGGCTCGAACCGAGAAGCAGCGTGCGCAAGCCGCCGATGCGATCGCAGATCCAGCCGAAGGCAAGGCGGCTGACGATCCCGCAGCCCAGCATCAGCGAGAGCATCTGCGCCCCGCGGGCGGCGCCGTAGCCCAGGTCTCCGCAGTAGGCGACGAGGTGCACCTGTGGCATCGACATCGCCACGCAGCAACTCAGCGGCGCGATGATCAGTAGCGCCTGCAGCGTTGCCGGAGGAAGGCCCAGAGGGTTCGCTCGCGGCGAGCCGGCCGGCCACTGCGTGTCGATCGCCGCCATCGCCGGCACTCTCGTCCTCAAAATCAGCGAAAGCGGCAGCATGGTCGCCAGGCAGAACGCACCGACTCCCATATACGCCTGACGCCATCCGACATCGTCGATGAAGTGCTGCACCACCGGCGGCCAGATCGCGCCCGCGACGTAGTTTCCGCTGGCGAAGATCGCCACCGCGATGCCGCGCCGGCGGGTGAACCACAGTGAAGTGTTCGCCAGCAGAGGTGCAAACGTCGCCGAACTGCCTGCTCCGATCAACAATCCCTGGACCAGCGCGAATTGCCAGAGGCTGTCCGCTGCGGCGGCGACCAGGTATCCCAGCGCCAGCGCCACCGCGCCGGCAGCCACCGGCGGAAAAATCCCGAAGCGGTCGGCCAGCCGCCCCATTGCGATTCCGCTCAAACCGAAACCGACCATCGTGAGCGTGTACGGCAGCGACGCGTCCGCCCGGGCGACGCCGAACTCCGCCTGCACCGTCGGCAGTGCAACCACCACTGACCACATTCCAACCCCGCCGATGGTGGAAAGCAGCAGCGCCGCTGAAAGCCGCAGCCACGCGTAGGAAGTATCGGCACTGGCCTGCATCAGGCCTGGACCCGTCGTTCTTCGAAGCGAGTCAGTTCCGCTGCGGGCGCAGCCCCTCGCGGCCTAGATCGCGCTATCCTGCGCACGGGAGTATGGTCATGCTGCTGCAATGAAGTTGCCCGAGGCCACGAATGTTAAGGCTGGTAAGTTCGTGAGGCACTTGCGCCGCCTGGCGCAAACACGGCTACACTGTTGCGAGCGTTGATGGCAACGTTGGAGTTCGCGCAGCGACACGACGAGGAACAGAGAAAAAGGGTTTCCAGGTGAACACGCCCTTGCCCAGACGTCCGCGTCCGATCGCAGTCTGTGTGCGGTGCGGCAGACCGCATACCGAGGAGTTTATCGATAAGACAGCGATCTGTCTCCGCCCTGACCCGGCTGGCGGCGTCTGCGGAGGCCGGGTCACTTGGCGCGCCGACCCGCACGACTGGGTCGAGTGCTCGTTGTGCGCTGCGACAGGTCAGAGCGTGGGAGCTCGATGTTTTGGTTGCGAAGGTGCCGGCTGGAAGCTGCAGAGCCGTTAGCACATGAAGCCGGGGCGCCGACAGTACCAATGGCATCACTTATGGTGAGTTTGTGAGACATCGCATCGACCCGGAGGGCACGCGCCTGCCCATCAAGCTCGACTCGACCTCGAACGGCGAGTTCGAACCGGTAGCCCTGTCGCCTGCGAATCGCGCCGCCAATCATCTTGCGCAGGAAGCGGCCACGCGCAATGCGGGACGGCTGGGTTTGAGCCGACGCGACTTCCTTGTGTCCGCCTGCGGCGCGGCGAGCACGCTGCTCGCCTTCAATGCCGCCAACGCCGCTGCCGGCAGGAGCGGTGGTTACTTCGACCTTCGGGCCGAGGCGGCGCTCGAGCCCCGGCTCGCCCAGACGCAACTCGATGGCGGTGAGTTCATCTTCGACGTGCAAGGACATTTCGTCGATCCCACCGGCGCCTGGCTGAAGTCCGCGCCCGAGTCGGCTTTCAGGTGGGCCCCGAAGGCCGGATGCTCGCTGGCCGACCGTCCCGGCCCACGCAGCCACCTGGCCTGTCTGGCACCAGAGGAGTTCATCAAGGACGTCTTCCTCGACAGCGACACCGACATGATGGTGCTTTCGTTCGTGCCTTCGCGCCGTGACGCCGAGCCGCTTACCATCGAGGCCGCGGACGCCGTGCGCCGGATAGTCGAGCGCATGGAAGGTTCGCACCGGCTCATGATCCATGGGCGGGTCAACCCGAACCAGCCTGGCGATGTGGAATCCATGGACGAACTGAGGGAACGCTGGGGCGTGTGCGCGTGGAAGACCTACACCCAGTGGGGCCCGGACGGCCGGGGATTCTTTCTCTCTGACGAGGTCGGGGTGCGCTTCATCGAAAAAGCGCGGGCGCTTGGAGTGAAAGTGATCTGCATACACAAGGGGCTGCCGTTCGGAAGACAGTCCTACGAGCACAGCCAGTGCAGCGACATCGGCGTGGTGGCGAAGCGCTTCCCCGACGTGAGCTTCCTGATCTACCACTCCGGGTTCGTCACCGGAGTTGCCGAAGGCCCCTACACCGGTGGCGGTTCCGGCGATGGCATCGATACCCTGATCCGATCCCTGATCGACAACGGCATCAAGCCCGGAGCCAACGTGTACGCCGAGCTGGGCTCCACCTGGCGCTTCCTCATGCGCGACCCGCAGCAGGCAGCCCATGCGCTCGGCAAGCTGCTCAAGTACTGCGGCGAAGACAATGTTCTCTGGGGCACCGACTCGATCTGGTACGGCTCCCCGCAGGACCAGATACTGGCGTTTCGCACTTTCCAGATCTCACCCGAGTTCCGCGAAAGGTACGGCTATCCGCAGATCACTCCGGCTTTGCGCGCCAAGATCTTCGGGCTGAACGCCACCCGCCCGTATGGCATCAGTGCTGATGAAGTGAAGAAGCGTGCGCGCCGTGATCAGATTGCACGCGAGCGCCTTGCGTACCTCGAGCGCCCCGATCCCCACTACCTGACCTACGGTCCCAGGACCCGGCGCGAGTTCCTGAACCTGCTGCGCTGGAACGGCGGCTCCCGCGCCTGACGGTTTCTCAGGTCCTCGCCGCTCACCTCGGGTTTTCCCTTGAGGCGCACATGACACGAGTCGCGGTACTGGACGACTGGCAGGGCGTCGCCCGCGGCAGCGCCGACTGGTCTGCGCTGTCGACCAAGGCCGAGGTCGTTTTCTTCGACCGGGCGTTCGACGGTCCGGAGCACGCCGCGCTGTCGCTCGCCGGGTTCGAGATCCTCCTCGCGATGCGCGAGCGCACGCACTTTCCCGGTTCCCTGATCGACCGGCTGCCGAAGCTGAAGATGATCGCGCTCACCGGGTCGCGCACCTGGACCATGGACCTCGGCGCCTGCAGCGCCCGGGGAGTCGTGGTGTGCAGCACCGGCGGCGCCAACTCCGCCGCGGCGACGGCCGAGTTGGCGTTGGGACTGTTGCTCGCAGCCGCGCGCTCGATTCCCGCGGCCGATGCCTCGATGCGCGCAGGCCGCTTCCAGCAAGGCGTCCCGGCAGGCGATGTGCTCGAAGGCAGGACGCTCGGCATCATCGGGCTGGGCAAGATCGGCTCGCGCATGGCGCGCTACGGCCAGGCGCTCGGCATGCAGGTCCTGGCGTGGAGTCAGAATCTCACGGAAGAGAAAGCGGCCGCGGCCGGCGCGCGCCGGGTGGACAAATCGACCCTGCTGGCGGAGTCGGACGCGGTTTCCCTGCACCTTGTGCTTTCCGAGCGCACCCTTGGCGTTCTCGCTTCGGCGGATCTGGCGCGCATGAAGCCGGGCGCGATACTGGTCAATACCTCGCGCGGCCCGCTGGTCGACGAGTCGGCGCTGCTGGAAAGCCTGAGATCCGGTCGACTGGTCGCCGGACTGGATGTGTACGCTCACGAGCCTCTTCCCGTCGATCACCCGCTGCGCAGCCTGCCCAACACCGTCCTGACTCCGCACCAGGGCTATTGTTCGCGCGGGGTGTATGCGCAGTTTTACAGAGAATCGATCGAAAACGTGCTCGCCTTTCTCGACGGCAGACCGATCCGGGTGCTGAACCCCGAAGCGATAGTCGCCTGATGTGCAGGACGCAACGATTCCCGCCCAATCATTACGAGGAGCCACGGAATGTTTTCGATCCATCGCGCTTTGCTCGGACAGGCTGCCGTGTACGCCTTGCCCGCCAGCGGCCGAGCGCAGGAACCTGGCGGCGCCATCACTGCGGAACAGGCGCTGCGCGCCGAGGAAGTCCGCTACGCCGCACAGATGTCGAACGATTTTGCGGCGATGGAGAGATTCTTCGGTGAGGACCTGGTGTATGTCCACTCCAGCACCGTTGTGGACACCAAGGAGAGCTTCATCGAGTCGATGCGCTCGGGCACCGTGCGCTACCGCAACATGCAGGTGCGCGGCGAACCGAGGGTGCGTGCCTACGGCGGGGTCGCGATCATCACCGGCCGAGCCCTATTCGAGGTGACGGTAAGGGGCGAGGACCGGGCGCTCGACATCCTCTTTCACAGCGTCTGGGCCAGGCGGGAAGCGGGCCTGCAGTTCGTCTCCTGGCAGGCGACCCGGCTGCCGCCCAAGGCCTAGCCTCCGGCCGCCGCTGCGCTAGAATTGCCGATCCATGGGAACGCAGCGAATCGGGAGGGACAAATGATCGTCACAGCGGAATCCCTGCAGAAAGTCGACTATGGCGAGGCGCGCGGCGGATACAGCCCCGAGGAATGGAGAACGCGCGTGGAGCTGGCCGCCTGCTACCGGCTGGTGCACCACTACGGCTGGACCTCGCAAGTCTATAACCACATCACCGCCCGCATCCCCGGCACCGAACAACTGCTGATCAATGCCTACGGATTGCAGTACGAGGAAATCCGCGCCTCCAACCTCGTCAAGATCGACGTCGAGGGCGACAAGGTCGACAACTCGCCTTTCCCGGTGAACAAGGCCGGGTACGTGATCCACTCCGCGATCCATGCGGCCCGTAATGACGTCCAGTGCGTGCTCCACACCCACTCGGCGAACGCGATGGCGCTGGCGGCGGCGCAGACCGAGTTCGTCCCGCTGAATCAGGAAGGCTGCCAGTTTTACCAACGGGTGGGCTATCACGCGTTCGAGGGCATCGCGCTCGACACAGACGAGCGTCGCCGACTGGTGGAGGATCTCGGGCCGACCAACCACACGGTGCTGCTGTGGAACCACGGGCTGCTGACCATGGGACCGAGCATCTGCTGGGCCTTCGTGCGTCTCTACCAGTTCGAGGTCGCCGCCGGCGTGCAACTGCGGGCGATGGCCACCGGCGTGCCATTGCGGCGCATTCCCGAAAAGGTCATGGCGAGAACCCGCGAGCAGTTCGAGGGCGGGGATGCCCAGGCCGGTGCTTACGTGCGCCATCCGGAATGGCCTGCGGCGCTGCGGATGCTCGACCGTATCGATCCCTCGTACCGCACCTGAGCCGCGGCAGCCGGGCAATGGCGCAACGGCGGAGCATGCTGCTCCGCCGTTTGTTTTTGACCGACCGGCCATGAAGATTCACGTCCTCTCAGACCTGCACCTCGAGTTCTCCAGCCGACATCCACCGCTCGAACTGCCGCAAACCGGGGCCGAGGTCGTTGTCCTGGCGGGAGACATCGACAACGGCGTGCGTGCGATCGACTGGGCCGAGCGCACCTTTCGGGACAGCACCGTCTTGTACGTTCCCGGAAATCACGAGTACTACGACGCCGAGCTGCCGGTGGTGGCAGCGGCGCTGCGCGCCCGCGCCGAGAACAGCCGAAACGTTCGGCTCCTCGACAACGACGAAGTCATCGTCGATGGCGTGCGTTTCATCGGGTCGACCCTGTGGACCGACTTCGAGCTGTTCGGGGGCCATTCGACGGCTGCTGCAGTCACCGAGTCGCTCAAGTACGTGGTGGACTTCCGCGCCATACGGCAGGATCCACGTTCGCTGTTCACGCCCGAGCGCAGCATCGTCCTGCATCGACAGGCCGCGGCTTTCCTCGAGGAGCAGCTTGGCAAGCGCTTCGACGGCCGGACGGTGGTGATTACGCATCACGCGCCGCACCCGGGCAGCCTGCATCCGCGCTGGGCAGGCAACCTGACCAGCGCGGCGTTCATCTCCGACCTGACGCGGCTGCTGGGAAAGTCCGATTTGTGGATCCACGGCCACACGCACGACAGCTTCGACTACAACGTCAAGGGCACGCGGGTAATCGCCAACCCGATGGGCTACCGGACTTCAATCTGGCCCGGGGATCGAACCCACGATGCTCCGGTCACGGTGAGATACGAGAATGCGAGGTTCGATCCTGCGCTGACCGTTGCAGTCGGATCCATCTCAGGTCCGCGTCGAATATGAGGGTGCCTGTCGCGCGCCTTCGGTCTACACTTGGGCAGGGCGAGTCCGGCGAGTTGGCGTGGCGCGCCGGCACAGCAGCCTGAAGGAGGCGCGACGATGGACAAACCGATGAATGCGTTCGCTCGCTCACCGTCCCTGCCCCAGGTGGCCCGGGTCGAGCCGCTTCGGCCGGTCCACTGGATCGAACTCGGATGGAAGGACCTCTCGGCCAATCCGGTCCCGAGCCTGGCGCATGGACTGATTCTCGTCTCGGTCGGGTGGTTGATCCTGCTGCTGTGCAGCACCCACATCGACCTGCTGGCAGCGACGATCTCGGGCTTCCTGCTGGTGGGGCCGGTATTCGGCGCAGGCTTCTACGAGTTGTCGCGAAGACGCGAAGCCCATGAGCCTGCCGAATTCGACACTTCGCTCGACGGCGCACTGCGAAACGCCGGCTCGCTGGTGCGCCTGGGACTGCTGCTTGCGGTGCTGGGCGGCGCCTGGGTCGTGACTTCCCATTGGCTTTTCCGTGCGGAATTCGGCGGCACGGTCCCGCCGGTCGGACGGGATCTGTACCACACCATCTTCGACTGGGACAACTACGACTTCCTGGTCAACTACATCAGTACCGGTGCGGTGTACGCGATCGCGGTATTCGTCCTGTCCGTGGTGTCGGCACCGATGATCTTCGACCGCGCGGCCAGCACCCGCGCTGCGATCCTCACCAGCCTGAAGGCGGTGGTGATGAATCCGGCGGCGATGCTGTTCTGGGCAGCGCTGATCGCGGCACTGACCATCATCGGCTTCGCCACCTTCCTCTTCGGGCTGGTGATCGCGCTGCCGCTGCTCGGCCATGCCACCTGGCATGCATACCGCGACCTTGTTCGCTGACCGTTGAGGCCCGACCCGCGTTGAGCGATCAGGTGCCGATTCGCACCGGCGAGGAGAGCTTGCGCAGCAACGCGATGACGCTCTGCGCGGTGATGCGCCCGGTCCTTGGGTTCTCGGACGGGATGTTCTCGATGGTCATGCTGAAGCTCGCCGCGTCCGAGTCGACCTCGATGCGGTGAGTGTTGCGGCTGACCGTGGGATCGGCCCACACCTCCACCAGCGTGCGATCCGGGCCGATCCCGGCGAGCGACAGCGCTGCGGCCACGTTGAGATTCGCCGGGAAACCGTTCGCCGCTTCCCGGGCGGTTCCCGAGAAGACTTTGAGCGGCGCCCGGATATCGGAAAGATCGATGCTGTTCTCGATCAGAAAAGGCGCGCCGACCAGGCTCTTCACCGGCTTGCGAGTGATCATGCGGATCGAACGGATCGTGCCCTCCGCCGCCGCCATTACTGCATCCAGCCCCAGAAGCGCACCCGTAGGCACCAGGATCTGCCCGTTGTAGCGCTCGGCGATCTCTGCAAGTCGCGGATGTGACAGCAGCGCGCCGACCGACAGCACCACCAGCTTCTTTCCCTCCCTGAGCACTGCCTCGGCCAGGTCGCCGAGCAATCGCGCCGGCAGACATTCGATCACGATGTCCGCATGTTCTGCGAGTGCCTCGAGCGCTACGACGGCGGGTCGGTGCGACAGACTCTGAAGAAAAACGGCGGCGCGGTCTGGATCGCGGACGGCGACCGCGGTCAGCGCCAGTCCCGGGACGCCTTTGTCGAGCCTGCCCGCGACCGCCTTGCCGATCGCACCGAGTCCGGCGATCGCTACGCGCTGCACGTGTCGATCCCTGCTCGAAGGCGAGAAAGTGCTCGGATCCCGGCGCGCCGGCCTACTTCACTTCCGCCTTGGTCAATCTGCCTACACTGCCGTCGATCTCGACGGTCGCCTTATGGCCGCTGGGCAGGAACATCTCGTACTTGAAATACGGCTTGCCGGTAAAGCTCACGGAGTACTCCATCGAAAACAGCCGCACCGGTCCGGTAAACAACGTCGGCGCAAACGCGCGCGCCTGCGCCTCGGGGATCTTTGCGCGCTGGTACATCTCGTAGCGGTACAACCCGCCCTTGTCCTTGAACTCGAAGGCGATGTTGGCTGGATCGCAGAACGCCTCGGCGATCTTGCCCTCCGCGTTGAGAACGCTGACCGCGTAGGGAGGCTGCTCACCGCCGCCTGCCTGTCGCCAACCGGTGACAATTCCCTGTCGCTCGCGGGTCGCGGCGGTCAAGCACGTGTCCAGTACCCCGCCGGGATCCCAGGGCTCGGCGGCTGTTACGGTCTGGGCGGCGAGGAGCCCCACAAGTACGCCGAAAGCTATTACGATTCGCATGCTGTGCTCCTGTTGCTGGTGGGTCCCGACAAACGGACTTCGATAGCCGGCGAATCCGGCCGCAATGCCGCAAGTGTACACAGCGAGACACTGTCTCCCGGAAAAAAGTTCGCAGACGCCAGCCTGGGCGGACTCCGGTTCGACGCCCCTCAAGACCACCGTCACCAGAACTTGTCACGCTGAGGCATGTCGATTGTGAGAAGAGGCAGCCATGATCCGAACTAGATCGCTCTCCCGCTTTATTTTCTCCGGCCTGCCGGCCCTCTGCGCCGCGTTCTGGATCACGGCGCCGGCCGGCTATGCAGCGGACATCACCATAGTCAGACCACGCAACCAGGAAACTATTCACGACAATTCCGGAACGATCACGGTGACGGTCAAGGCCGCCACGGGGGATCGCCGGCGCGTTGTCCTGCTGCTGGACGGACGGCCGGCCGGGCCAGCCAGCAGCCGTACAACGATTACGCTGGGTGGCATCGATCGCGGGGAGCACACCCTCGAGGCCCTGCTGGTGGACGAAAAGGATGCCGTCCTCGCCACTTCCACGGCCGTCACTTTCCATGTGTGGCGGGCATCGTCGCAGTTTCCGGCGCGCAAACCAACGCCCACACCTTCGCCTCCATCCCCGTCGCCAGCCAAGCCCTGAACCACCGGTGCGGTACAGTTGCCCATTCCGATCAGGGTGCGCGCGGCAATGGCTGAAGTGATCCGGTTTCCCGACGGGGGCTACGCCTTCCTCAAAGGAGGGTTTCCGTACTCGCAGGGCGTGAAGGCCCTGAATGGCTACTCGATCGAGCGCTTGCGCTTTTCGCAGCCGATACCGGTCACGCAGGGCTTTGCCGCGATCGAAGCGCATCTGGCGAAAAACGGCCGGCCGCGCACCGCGCTGTGCGCCGCCGAGCTGCGCTCCCCTGCGCCCCTCACCATGGCCGGGTTCAAGAGCTTCAACGAGGGCTACGTCGAGGTATTGAAGGCGTGGAGACTGTTTCGCGACGGCCTGAATCCGGTGGCGCGCTCCAACGTAGCGCCTGAAGTCGCCGTTCCGGCCGAACCTTGCTTCTATGCGTTCAGCTACACGGTGCCGGCGAACAGTACCAGTGCTGATTTCGTGGTAGCCGGCAGCGGCGAGTGGCCTGAGGGCGGGAAGTTCCCCGAGGACATCGCCGCGCGCGGTGACGCCTCACCAGCAGGGCTGAAAGAGAAAGCGCGTTTCGTGCTGGGAAAGATGGAGGACCGCCTCGCGGGCCTGGGCGCATCGTGGCGCGAAGCGAGTGCAGTGCAGGTATACACGGTGCACGACATTCACTCCGTGCTTGCATCCGAGATCCTGCCGCGCACCGGCAACGGCGCGGGACTCGTCTGGCATTACTGCCGGCCGCCGATCAGGGAACTTGAATTCGAGATGGATCTGCGCGCAGTCTCGATCGAGCGAGTCATTCCTGTTTGATCGGTGCACTTGCAGTCTTCCCGGTTTTCAGGTGGGCAAGACAGCAACCCTCGCACGGCGGGTGTTCCATGCCGCGAGAGCGGCTCCGAGGATGCCCTTCGGCATGAAGATGATGAACAGGACCAGCATCAGTCCGTAGAGCGTCACGTCGAGCCCGTGGATGTCGTGGCCGAGTGCCAGCCGCAGCATCTCGGCGAGCAGCAGCGTGAACACCGCGCCCACTGTCGGGCCCAGCCGCACGAACATCCCGCCGGCGATCGCGCCGAACACCATCTGCAGGCTCACTCCGATCCCTGAAACCGTCTCCGGGTTCACGTAGAGCTGGTATTGCGCATACAGCGCCCCACCCAGGCAGGTCATCAGCGCCGAGACGATGGTCACGCCGAGCTTGAGCCGGGTGACGTTGATCCCGACCGAGGCGGCAGCGTCTTCCTCCTGGCTGATGGCCTCCAGCGCCAGCCGCGCCATCGAACGATCGACTCGCGCCCAGACCCAGAGCGCGAAGAGCCAGAAACCGAGAATCACGTAGAACCAGACGAGCTTCGACGAGAACTGCACCGCGACGAGCGACCACGATGCCTCGGAGAGCGCGGTATTGGGCGTGGCGCCGAGCGAGCCTCCGGTCTGGTCGCGCAGCGCGACGATGATCATGCGGGCGATCTCTCCGAGGGCGAGGGTCACCAGCGCGAAGTAATGGCCGACGATCTTCAGGCGGAAACACGGGTAGCCGATCAGGAACGCAACCAGCGCGGTGATCACGAACAGCGCCGGCAGGGACAGCCAGGGCGAAAGCGCGAACAGGTTCCACGCCATCACCACTCCATAGGCGCCGATCGCGAGGAAGGCCCCGTGTCCCAGGCTGGTCATTCCAAGCCGTCCCATCAAGGCCCAGCTGGTGTAGACGAAAGCCCACAGCAGACACATGATCATCAGGTGCAGCGGGTAATTGCCCATGCCGGTAAGCGGCGCCGCCGCCAGCAGGGCGATGCCGATCCAGGGCAGTGCGCGCGTCACGACTTGCCTCCGAGCAAACCCTGTGGTCGCCAGAACATGAAGGCGATGAAGAACAGAAAAGCGAGCACGTAACCCCACTCGAGGTGGAAGAAATATCCGCCCACCGAGATGAACTGCGCGAAGATGAAGGCGGCGAGAAAACCGCCGATCATGTTTCCCAGTCCCCCCAGAACGCACACCAGGAAGGTGATCGGTCCGAACGAAAGCCCGATCGCCGGGTGGATGTCGTACTGCAATACCAGGAGGCAGGCGGCCACGCCGGCAAGCGCGCCGCCCAGTGCGGAAGTGATCAGGAAGATCCGGGTCGGATTCACGCCCATCAGCGGCATGATGGTACGGTCTTGCGAAATCGCGCGGATCGCGGTCCCGAGGTAGGTCCGCTTGAGGAACAGGTACACCCCGATCATGCTGGCCAGAGCGATAACGAACGCCGTGAGCCTCGCCAGGCTGAGGAACATCTCGCCTACCTCGAAGGTCGGCAGCCTGACGCCGACATTCTTGAACTCCACCCCGAAAGCCAGCGTCGCCACCCCCTGGAGAAGAAACAGCACGCCGCCCGTGACCAAGAGCTGGTTGATCGGCTCGGCGCCGAGCACCGGGCGGATAACGAAGTGGTGCAGGGCCATGCCCAGCAGCGAGACCACCACGATGCACAGCGGAAAAGCTGCCCACAGCGGCCAGCCGTACTCGATGTGCAGGTAGAACACCGCGTACATCCCGATCATGATCAGCTCGGCATAGCAGATCCATACTACGTCGATCACGCCGAAGATCAGGTTCAGCCCGAGCGCCAGCAACGCCAGGATGCCGCCGAGCAGCACGCCGTTGACGATCGCCTCGAGCAGGAAGATATCGAAGATCTCCATCGCCTATACCCCGAGGTAGGCCTTCTTGATCTCGTCGGTGTCGAGCAGCTGCGCAGCCGTGCCCTCGGTGCGGATGCGGCCGGTCTCCAGCAGGTAGCCGCGCTTTGCCACCTTGAGCACCTGGCGGATGTTCTGCTCGACGATGAGCACGGTGTAGCCCTCTGCGCTCATCTGCCGCACCACCTCGAATATTGACTGCACCACCACCGGCGCCAGTCCTGCCGACGGCTCGTCGAGCAGCAGCAGCTTCGGCCCGGACATGAGCGCCCGGCCGATGGCGCACATCTGCTGCTCGCCACCCGACAGCGTGCCCGCCGGCTGATGGCGCCGCTCCCCCATACGGGGGAACAAGCTGTACACGCGCGCCAGCCGCTCCGCGAAGTGCGCCCGCGCCTGCGGCACGAACGCGCCCATCCGCAGGTTTTCCTCGACGGTGAGCTTGGGGAACAGCCGCCTGTTCTCCGGCACATGGGCGATGCCGTAACCGACCAGCTCGTGCGAGGCAACGTCGTTGAGCCGCCGGCCCTCCATCTTCATCTCGCCCGTGGTGGCGTTGATCAGCCGCGACACGACCCGCAGGAGCGTCGTCTTGCCCGCGCCGTTCGGCCCGATCACCGCGACGGTCTCTCCCGCCCTGACTTCGAGGCTGACGTCGAACAAGGCCTGGAAGCCGGCGTAGCCTGCCGATACGTTGCTCAGTTCGAGCATCAGTCGCTCCTCGCGGCGACGGTGGCCTGCACGTCCCCGGCGTCGGTGCCCAGGTACACTTCGATCACCTTGCGATCGTGCGCGACCGACTCCGGCCTGCCTTCGGCTATGACCTCGCCATGATCGAGCACCACGCACCGGTCCACCACGCGCATGAGCACACCCATGATGTGCTCCACCCAGACGATGGTGATGCCGCGGCTGGTGCGAATCTCCGCGAGCAGTTCCGCGGCCTGTTCCATTTCGTGCTCGTCCAGGCCGCCGAGCGATTCGTCGGCCAGCAGCAGCCTGGGCCGAGTGGCCAGCGCACGCGCGAGCTCCAGCTTCTTCAGTTCCGCCGCGCCCAGGCCCTCGATGCGCGAATCGGGGTCCGCGCGCAACCGCACCAGGTCGAGAACTTCCTTTGCCTCCGCGAATGCCTGCTCGCGGGTCGGGCGGTGTGCCTGCCCGTAATACGCAGAGAGAGCGATGTTCTCGACGATCGACAGCCGGCGGAAGGGCCTCGGGATCTGGTAGGTGCGGCCGATCCCGGCGTGAGCCACACGGTACGCCGGCCAGCCGCTGATCTCCTCGCCCATGAACAGGATCGACCCGGCAGTGGGTGCGAGCGCGCCGGCGATGAGATTGAATGTAGTGCTCTTTCCCGATCCGTTCGGGCCGATGAGCCCCAGGATCTCGCCTTCCTTCACCTCGAAGGAAACGCGGTTGACGGCTGTGAAGCCGCCGAACGCCTTGGTCAGTGCGCTAACCGCGAGCATCGGAATCGGTGAGACGACGGGCGCGAGGCCTCAGGCGCTAGGGAGAGGAGATAGTCGTGAGCCGGCTTACACCGCGATCTCGTGCCTCGCGCCTCTTTCACCTCCCTCCTCCCTCCTCGCCCCTTACACCTTTCGCCTCGCGCCCCACGCTTATTGGTTCGAGTAACCGTGGGTCTTCGGCCAGGGCAGCACCGGGTCGCCGGTGCGCAGCCGCGGCGGCCAGACGATCCTGCTGTCGCCTCCGACATACTGGATAACCACTGCCGACGCCCGCTCGTTCTGCCCGGACATCTCGTGCCCCGGAGGATGGAACTTGACCCCGTAGCCCTGGATCGTGCCGCCGTCCGGGATGTCGGTGTCGAGCGCCGCCTTGCGCAGCGCTTCCGGATCGATTCCCTTGTATTTCTTGATCGCGCGCGGCAGCACGTCCGTGAGAAATATCCACGTCTGGTTGAAGCCCATCGACACGTGCGGCGGCAGTTCGTCCACTTTGACCTCCGCCCTGTATCGCTTGACCATCTCCTGGATCAGCTGGCCGAGCCCGGGCGCGAGGCTTTTCGGATCGAGCAACTGCGCCGGCACCGGGTCCACGTCGAGGATGTACTCCGAGTCCTTGCCCAGAGAGTCGCGGAGCTTGTCGAACTGCGCGTAGCCGGCGCCGTGGCCGATGAGCGCCGCCCACTTCAGTCCCTGCTCGCGCGCCTGGCGCCAGAAAAGCGTGATGTCCGGGTTGTAGCCGGAGTGCAGGATCACGTCGGCGCGCGCCCGGCGAAGCTTGGTGACCAGGCTCGAAAGATCCGGCGCGGTCGCCGAGTAGCCCTCCTTCAGCACGATCTGCATGCCGAACTTCCTGCAGGAGTCCTCGTTGCCGGCGGCAACGCCGGCGCCGTACGGTCCGTCCTCGTAGATGATCGCGACCTTCAGGTCCTTCGGCTCGATGCCGAACCTGCTCTTTGCGGTTTCGTTCAACAGGCTGCACGAGGCGACTCCGAACTGGTCGGTGTGCACCTGCGGGCGGAAGACGTAGCGCAGGTTCTTTCCCTTGAACACCGTCGAGGCGGTGCAGACGTTGGCCCACATGAACTTCTTCGCGGCGTCGACTTTCTGCGCCATCGGCACGCAGTGCGCACTCGAGTACACCCCCATCACCAGGTCTACCTTCTCCTGGTCGAGCAGCCGGATAGCCTCGTTGATCGCGACTTCGGCCTTGGACTGCGCATCGGCGTAGACGGCGTTGATCCTGTATCCCTCGACTCCGCCGCGTTCGTTGAGCATGTCGATCGCGATCTTGGTGCCGATGGCCGCTGCAACCGAGCCGCCGGCGGCGAAGGGACCGGTATAGTCGTAGATCACCCCGATCTTCACTTCCTTCGCCTGCGCCGTAGCAGAAGCGAGCGTGCCGATACCCGCGGCAACCAGCGCCGCGATCAGCACGCGAGTGCGAATGTTTCGCCCACGCATGATCTTCTCCTCCAGCCGGATCGACCGGCCTTCCGCCGGCGTGCCGCCTGGGATGGGGCCACCGGATCTTCTGAATGGGCACAGCCAGACGACCGCCGTGCCGGCCCGATAATGCCCTGCATCCGCGCTCGACTCAAGCCGGAAGCGCGCAGCGGATCATTGCACCGCAAAAAATCCCGCGGGATCTGTGGATCGTGGTACGTTCCCCGGCGCTTGCCCTTTATGGGTTTACTTTTCACGCGTCACCGTTCTTCGGAGGTTGGCAATGCGCTACCGACTTCTCGGCCGATCCGGCCTCTTCGTATCGGAGATCTGCCTCGGCACCATGACCTATGGCGGCAAGGGCCGGTGGGAGCCCATCGGCAAACTGCAGCTCGCCGACGTCGAGGCCCAAGTCGGGATGGCGTTCGATTCCGGGGTCAATTTCATCGACACTGCGGACGTCTATTCCGACGGAGATTCCGAGTCGCTGCTCGGCCAGGCATTGAAGAAACTGAGACTGCCGCGGGAGCAACTGGTGGTCGCGACCAAAGTCCGCATCCGCATGGGACCTGCCCCCAACCAGGTCGGCCTGTCGCGCGCGTACATTCTCAACGCCGTGGAAGCAAGCCTGCGCCGCCTGCAACTGGATCACGTCGATCTCTACCAGATCCATGGCCAGGACCTTGCGACTCCGATGGAAGAAACGCTGCGCGCGCTGGAGGACCTGGTTCGCTGCGGAAAGGTGCGCTATCTCGGACTGAGCAACCATGCCGCCTGGCAGATCATGAAAGGGGTCGCGATCTCGGAGCGGCGAGGCTGGAACCGGTTCGAAAGCATCCAGGCCTACTACTCGCTCGCCGGCCGCGACATCGAGCGGGAGATCGTTCCGGTCACGCTCGACCAGGGATTGGGGATCATGGTGTGGAGCCCGCTGGCCGGCGGCCTGCTCTCGGGGAAATTCAGCGACAAGGAGAAAGGTCCGGAGGGTGCGCGCCGTACCGGTTTCGATTTCCCGCCAGTGGATCGCGCACGCGCGTTCAGATGCGTGGAGGCCATGCGTCCTATGGCCAAGGCGCACGGCGTCCCGGTCGCCCGCGTCGCGCTCGCGTGGCTGCTGCACCAGCCCGCCGTCGCCACGGTCATCGTCGGCGCAAAGACGAAGGAACAGCTCGCCGACAACATCGCCGCGACCGACCTGCGTCTGTCCGAGACCGAGCTGAGAACGCTCGACGAAGCAAGCAAACTGCCGCCCGAATATCCGGGCTGGATGTTCGAACGCCAGAACAAGGACCGCTATCCGGGCGGCGCAATTACCTGAGCCATCCGATCCTGCAGGCAGAAATGAAAAAAGCCCGGTTTCCCGGGCTTTTCTCGCTCAGTCCTGATTCCTCAGTCCTGGGCCCTCCATCCGTCCTGCCTACGCAGGGCGAATGTTGGATGCTTGATCGCCTTTCGGGCCGGTTGTCTTGTCGTAAGTCACTTTCTGGTTTTCCTGAAGCGACTTGAAGCCGGCGCTCTGGATCGCGGAGAAATGTGCAAAGAGATCCTTGCCACCGTCTTCCGGGGTAATGAATCCAAAACCCTTGGCGTCGTTGAACCACTTTACGGTACCTGTTGCCATATTCTGATCTTCCTCAGTGCAATTGATGAATGAGCTCTCGCTCGATAGCGGAAAAACCAAGAGGAGAAATTAGGGAGATCTGAAGAGTACCGTGGAACGGAGCTGCGACGGACCAGCAAAATCAGCGCTTGGAAGTCCTGCACCGTCCTTATACGCGGGTATCGAGGCGGGGTCAAAGCATTTGTTTCCGGCCCGTTCAGTGGCTCCCAGCCTGTTCGAGCCGGCCCCTACCGGTAGAAGATGTGCGCACCCACCCTGGCGACCGGCCGCTTGCCTCGCGACCAGCTGGGCTTGATGTACCTTGCGTGATAGAGCAGTGCGCCGTTCACCGTCGGCGGCTGTTGTCCCTCGTAGACCGCTTTCGCCACCTCCCAGGCCTGTTGCCACGGCTCGCCGTACGGGTGGGGCACCAAGTCGAATTCCGTCCAGGAGAACGCGCTGACGTATCGCTTGCGCAGCGGGTCCCACCTCTTCTGATACACGACCTCGCAGACCGTCCCCGGGTAGCGCGCAGAGGCAACCCGGTTCATGGTGACTTCCGCCACGGCGTATTGCCCGGCCAACTGTTCGCCGCGAGCCTCGTAGTAGACGTTCATGGCGAGACACGTCACCTCCCGCCGTTCCGAGGCAAGCGCCGACATCGAGTACATCAGAAAGCCGATCGCGGCGATACCGAGGCTGACCAGAGATACGACGATCAATGGAGTCTTGTCTCTGGTGTGCCAGTAGAAGCGCAAGTCGCTCCACCAGCGGGAAAACGGGGAGCTGAAGCGGGACGAACGTCGTTTGCTGAGGCGCTTTCCGGCCATATTGTCGAGATCGATGATCGGTGACGCGTGCCAATCCGACCGGCATCATCCTGCGATCCAGCAAAATTCACGCCGTGGCCGCGTTCGCCGCCCCCGCGTCGCGAAGCGGCGACGGTCGCAGGATCTTGCGATGGCTGGGTAGCGACCCATGCAGATTCGTTGCAGAAATCACGACTGGCGGGGCCTGAGCCACGGGCTGACTGCTGAGCGGGACGAACTGGCTGTGAATTGCCTCGGCCTGCGCTTCGACGGCACCTATATATGCGGCCAAGGCCGAGCAGCAGCTGGCGGCGGCAGCTGATCGTGGGACGGTGGTTACGGACGCGACGAAGAACGCCGCCGTTGGCGCGCGGCCAACGGCGTGCACTACATCGTCGGCCAGAACGGCCAGCGGGCCCGCATCGGCATCTACGGACTAACCGAGGACGGCCTCACCATGCGCATCACCTATGACCACGGCGGCAGGAAAGTGTGGAGCCGGCCCTGTTCGACAGGTCTGAAGCCGGCGCGTCACGGTTTAGGGGCGGAACCCGAACCGGGCAACGGAAACCGCAGTCCCACGAACCAGTAGGCGGTGTCGGCCTGAAAGTTGTAGCCGTAGCCGGCTTGCAGATAGTCACGAAAAGCCGAGAAGACGAGTCCCAATCCCGCCTCGAAGGACTCGTCGGAATTGAAGTCGAGTGCGGCGATGTTCACCCCTATGCCCGGCTGGAACAGCTCGTTCCAGAAAGTCGAACTGCGCCTGCCTCGTTTCAACAGGACGCTGTAGGACGGCGCCGCCTGAAAGCGGGAGCTCAATCCGGTGCTCTCGCGGGGATCGGCAAAGATCAGACTGACTGCGACGTCGACGTAGGTGAGTATCTTGTAGAGCCGCAACCGGCGCTCCTCCAGAACCCGCGCGGATCCTTCCGCCTTGGCCGCACCGAGGCGGACTATCAGGCCGGCGCCGGCATCCCGGGCACCGCTGCGCCGCAGGTCGAGCTCGGCCCGCTCTGGCAAGCTGCCTATGTCGTGCTTGAGCACCTTGTCGCTGTACTCCAGCGAACCCGTTCCGATATCGCGACCGTTTACCAGTACGTTGACGAAGCCTCTCAGATCGTTCAGATGCGCGGTAATGCCGTCCCCGCACTCCTTTGCCTTGGCGTTGAGCTGATCCGAAGTGCTGCGAACCTGCCCACTCAGGCTTGAGGCGGCTGCGCTGATCTGCTCCCGAAGGTTTCCGAGCTGTCCCGCAAGATTCACGGCCCTGGCCGTGAAATCGTCCACGTCGACGCGTAACGAGGAGTAAAGCGTGGACAGGTCGCCGATGGAGGCCAGGCGAACGTTGGAGTAGCGCGCTTGCAGGATGTGCGCGAAATCCACGAACTCGTCCACTGTGCGGCGGGCGTTGTCGATATCCGAGCGCAACTTGACGATAGCCGCATCACCGGCCCCCTGCAGCGTGCGCAAGGGATCGTCGAGCTGTTTGAGGCATTGCTGGTCCGCCTGGACCACATTGACCAGCGCCTGAGGCAGCGATTCCCTGAACAAGGACGCGACCGACTTGTGCCCGCTGTTGATATCGTTCGCAGCTCTCTGTGCTGCATCGAACAGTTCCTTGTTTTCCGGGCTCAGCAGCGCCGTGAGCTGCCAGCGCTTGATCTCGTTGAATTCGGCTTCGGGCAAGGTATCGAAGCCGGGCAGATGTATCGATGTGGTAGCGCCGGCATAGTCGAGCCAGGCCCCCATCTGCAGGTAGATTCCCTGTTCGGCCAGGCGCCGGTCTACGTCGCTTGCCAGCCTGGAGACATACACCGCAGCGGCCTCGAACACCGCCGCATAGCTCTCGGTCATGGAAGGAAGATTGGCAAGGCGTTTCTCGATCTCGGCTTCCAGTTCCGGGCTGCGCTGGGTGGCGTAAATGAGGATGGGCGTCGCCGCGTTTGCGACCCGGCCAACCGCCGTCCGTAATGCGTCCCTCTTCTCCGCCGTGCGGGTGGCGGGATCGGACCATCCAACTATGGCCCTGCCCATTTCCGGCAGCGCGTTCAAGCCCTCCTGAATCTGCTGCTGGATCAAGCGCACGGTCTTGATCTCGTCCGCGGGAGTCTGCGCAAAACGCTTTGCCAGTTCGGTGCGCAACGCCGTCTTGTCGATCTGCAGCAGAATCGTGCTGTTCACGTCGACTATTCCGGGCTCCCGATCGATCATGCGGGAGCGGTTGTCAAGGTCCCGCTCCTCCAGCGTTAATACATCGTCGGCCTGCGCCTGCCCGATTCCGGCAGCAAGCAGCAGGATCAGCCACGCGTATCTCATCACTGCTTCTCCGCTTCGGCGAATGCCAGCAGGATGCGTGTCAGACTGGGTACCGGTTCTGTACCTTTGATTACGTCCCGCACCTCGTCTGAAAGCGAAATGGAGAAACCGCGCGCGGTATCGAGCTTGTCGACGATCCGCTCGCTGTGGCTCAGTGCCGCCACCGCGGGCCTGATGTGTTGCGGATAGCGGGCCCATATGACCCACCTGGGGTCGGTCGGGCTTCCGGTGAGGTTATCGGCCCGTTGCACGACCGTTTCGGCCTCCGATCCTGTGCCGAGCGCGACAAAGATGTAGTAAGGCTGTTCGTGCACCATCTCCTTGAACATGTTCTCGGCGAGGGCCGCGTCATCAGTGGGAAGGACGGTGGTCTTTCTCAAGGCCATGATTCAACTCCTGTCTCGCTTTCTCGCCAGCGATGAAGCGGACCACCCGGAGGGGCGCCGGGTCTCCAAACTTTGCTCGGTATTACCCGAGCATATTGTGGGTATAGCAGCTAATACGGGAAAGGCAAATCTGACGGTTTGGCGAGCCTGGTGCGAAATCCGGATACGGCCTGTTGGGTTCGTTGGTGGCGCAAGCGGTCCGTGAAGTCCCGTAATCCCGGCAGACTCAACGTCGAACGACCTCCTGAACTATCGCACCGCGGAGCTTACTGACCGGTTACTCAGATTGAGTTGCATCATCTCAGGCGATGCGTTCAGCCTGCGCCGATCGAGGCGAAGTGCCGCAGCATCCTCTCCGCGTCCGGGGTGATGCCGGTGAACAGCCGGAACGCTTCGACCGCCTGGAACACCGCCATGCCGCCGCCATCGAGCGTGCGGCAGCCCAGGCTCCTGGCTTCGCGCAGCAACTCGGTTTCCAGCGGGAAGTAGACGATCTCGGCCACCCAGAGCGAAGGTCGAAGCAGTGTCCCGGGAAGCGGCAGCCCAGGGTATTTCGCCATGCCGGTCGGCGTGGCGTGGATCAGCCCATCGGTCTCGGCCATCGCCTGGCGAAGATCGCTGCCGGCCCTTGCCCTTCCGCGCCCGAAACGGGCGGACAGCGCGTCAACGAGTCGCTGCGCGCGGGTCTCGTCCTTGTCGAAGACCTCGAGCCGCTTCGCACCGAGGCTCATGGCTGCGTGGGCGACAGCGGCGCCCGCACCGCCGGCGCCAAGCTGGACCACTCGATCGAGTCTCGCGCCCGGCAGTCCACGCCGGAAACTCTCGGAGAAACCCCATCCGTCGGTGTTGTAGCCGATGCGTTCTCCGTTACGCAGCAGTACCGTGTTCACCGCCCCGACAGTCCGTGCTTCCTCGGTCAGGTCGGTAAGCAGCGGAATGACCGACTGCTTGCACGGATGCGTGATGTTCAAGCCCGCGAAACCCAGGCGCTCAGCCGCGGTCAGCAGCTCAGGCAGTGCCTCGGCGCCCACACCGAGTCTTTCCAGATCGATGAGCTTGTAGACGCAGCGCAGCCTCTGTTCATCCGCTTCCTGCTGGTGCAGATCCGGGGTGCGCGATTCCTGGATGCCGGCACCGACAAGGCCGACCAGAAATGAGGGCTGGCCGACGGGCGACTGCAAGCCCATTGTTCTCGATCTGCGCGAAGCCATTCGTTACGGGTTCGGGCCTGCCATGCCAGTCGCACGCAGTCGTGCCCACGGCGAAGCCTATCAGAGCGGGCCGGTGCGGCTCCTGCCACCTTCGAGCTTCATCCCCGCTCTGCAGCGAGTTCACGATCAGTGGCAGGAACTGGATTCCCCGGTAGCGCGCCGTCCGAGGCGGCAACGGCAGATTCGATTCCCGGCTGGTCGCGGGCACCTGCTCTTTTTTTGCTACCATCGCCCGACTCACATTGCGTTGGGACTCCCCGACATGGACAAGGACGAGGGTGCGCTGCTCAAGCGGCTGGAATCGGAGGCGCGCCAGATCCGGCGCAACGTCTGGCGAGCCCTGCGCGCCGGCGGCGGCGGCCATGCGGGCGGGTCCTTGTCCGCGGCGGACATCCTCGCAGTGCTGTACTTTCATCGCCTTCGCATCCGTCCAAAGGAACCCGACTGGCCCGAACGCGACCGCTTCGTGCTCTCCAAGGGTCACGCCAACGCCGCGCTCGGAGCAGTGCTGGCGCAGGCGGGATTCATCGCCGACGAAGTGCTCGACCGGTTCTACGGCTTCGAGTCGCCCTTCGGCATGCATCCCGACATCAAGGTTCCCGGCGTCGAGATGTGCACCGGCGCGCTGGGCCACGGTCTCGCGGTGGCGACGGGCATGGCTCTCGGCGCCCGCATCCAGGGATTGCCTTTCCATACCTTCGTCATGGTCGGCGACGGCGAGCTGCACGAGGGTTCGAACTGGGAGGCGGCGATGGCGGCCGCGCACTATCGACTGGCGAATCTCACCGCGGTCGTCGATTTCAACAAAGTCTGCCAGAGCGGCCGGGTGGGCGAGATCATCGGCGTCGACCCGCTCGCGGACAAGTGGCGCGCCTTCGGCTGGGAAGTGCGCGAGATTGACGGCCACGACATCGCGGAAGTCGTGGAGACGCTGGACTCCGTGCCGCTCAACCCGGACCGGCCCACCGCCATCGTCGCCCACACAGTCAAGGGCAAGGGAGTGGACTTCGCCGAGGACACCTACGTCTGGCACAGCAACTCGGTAAACGATGAGATCCTCGCCAAGGCGCTCGCCCAGCTGAACGAGCCGGGGAGCGGGTCGTGAACAGCGCTGTTCCGGCCGCGGCCGACTGGCGCGCGCGTTGCGCCAATCAGAGCCGCCTCGCCTATGGCCAGGCGCTGCTCGAAATCGGCGCGCGCGATCCTCGCGCGGTGGTGGTCTCGGCCGATACCCAGGATCTGCTGGGAATTCGCACGTGGATCGAGCGCTATGGCAGCCGCTTCATCGAGCTCGGCATCGCCGAACAGAACGCGATCGGCGCTGCCGCCGGGATGGCGACCACGGGCCTGCATCCCTACGTATGCGCCTACGCGCCGTTCATCAGCGCCCGCAGCATGGAGCAGGTACGAAACGACGTCGCCTACGCCGACCAGCGCGTGGTCATCGGCGCCGCGGCCAGCGGGATTTCCCTGGGCGTGGCCGGCGGCACGCATCACGCGCTTGAGGACCTCGCGTTGATGCGAAGCCTGCCCAACATGACGGTCATCGTGCCCGCGGACGTCGACGAAGCCTACAAGGCGACGCTCGCCACCCTCGATATCGACGGCCCGGTCTACCTGCGGCTGGGAGGCCGGGTGGAAGAGCCGCCGGTCAGCGACCCGCAGGCGCCGTTCCGGCTGGGCAAGGCGGTCGAGCTACGTGCCGGCAACGATGTCGCGGTCATCGCTTGCGGCACGCTGGTGGAGATGGCGGTGCGCGCCTCTGACACGCTGAAGAAGGAAGGCATCGGCGCGCGCGTGCTCAACATGCACACGCTCAAGCCCTTCGACCGCGACGCGGTGCTCACCGCGGCGACGCAGACGCGCGGTATCGTCACCGCGGAAGAACATCACCTGACCGGCGGCCTGGGCGGCGCGGTGGCGGAGCTGCTCGCCGTCGAGCATCCGACCCGCATGCGGATGATCGGCATGCCCGACGCCTTCGCGATGGTCGGTCCAACTGGGAAATTGCGCGCCAAGTACGGAATGAGCGCGGAAGCGATCATCGACGCCTGCCGGGCGCTGCTGCGCTAACCGCTCGACCCAGGTTCCCTCAGCCGCCCGCCACCGCGTACTGCTTCCGCAGGAAACGGCCCATGGCGTGAAAGCGTCTGCGCGTTTCCCACGCAAAGAGGGCTCCTGCGATCGGATCAAGCAGCGGGTCGAGCCATTTCGGCCGAAGCTTGATCGAGTACGTGTAGACCAGATCGCAGCCACCATCTTCCCTGTCGCGGAATCGCAGCGAGGCAGCCCATAAGCTGAAGAGACCGGTAGGCTCGATCAGCTCCGCCGCAGCGTGTCGGGGTGGTTCGCAGGCGATGAACCGGGTACGCATCGACAGACCCAGTTTCCATCCGCGTCCTTCGTTCGCTGAGATCGCACCCACGTACGGATGCGTCCCGCCGCCCTCGACGTGGGTTGCGCTGAGCAGCGTGTCCCACTTCAGTCTCACGCTGTGGTTGAAGAAGGCCTCGAACGCAGCCGTGCTGTTCGCGGGCATGACGAATATGAGCCTGCCGTGCGCCATCCTCAGCTCCCGGCGACCGGAAGCGGCCTTGCCACCATCAGGTAGAAGAGCGCGACGACCGCCGCAAACGCGGGGATTCCCAGGCTGAACCATACCCGGAACAGGCGGTGGAACCGCGCGGTCAGCCTCTCCGTCGACGAGGCCGCCTCTGCCTCACGCCTCAGCCGGATCTGGACCGCGACGACCGGCAGCCAGCAAAGGCCGACGAAAATAAAAAGCGCCCACACCAGGAGCCCCCACGGGCTCGCGTGCGACCAGCCCAGCAGGTTCATGAGCACCACCCCGCTCACCGCCTGAAGCACCACCGCGGGTGCCGTCAGACATGCGTCGGCCGTCACCGTAAGCCGGAGAAACGTGCGCAGAGTGCCGATTTCTCCCGCCCGCACCGCGCTCCGGTAGCCGAACCAGCAGAAGAACGCGATGCCGAACCCCGTCCCGAAGAGCACCGCGGCACCCACGACGTGAAGGGTCTTCCAAAGCTCATAAGCCGGGATCATGCGCTGCTCTCTTCGATACTGGCAGAAATGCGCCAGCGGGCAAACTCCGGCTCGAACTCCGCCAGCCGGAGCAGTCCGACGCAGGGGTATGCACCCGGCGGCGGCAGATCGCCGCGCGCGAGCTTGCTGGCCAGCACAGTTGCCGCCATGCAGGGAATCTCCGGCCCATGGTTCGCCTGCGCGGTCAGGTGCCACTCGACTCGCCCCCTGCTTCCGTCGCGCCGCACGCCTGTAACGCTGACCAGCATCCCGCCGTGATCGGTACCGAACCGGTCCAACAGCAAGGCCACGCGCCTCAACGGCCGCGCCGCACGCTCGAGCGTCAGCGGCAATCCGGCGCGACGAAGCGCAGCCCCGGTCCAGAGAGCAAACTGCTGCACCGCAAGCTCGAGCGCGGCCCGGAATTCTACAGTCCGGACTTCGGGGTAGCGTTGCGGAAACAGCGCGAGGTCCGGAACGTCGCAAGCCGCCGCCCAGCGCTGGCCCAGGCCTGCGAACCGCACGCGTTTCAACTCCTGCCAGCCCCAGACATCGCGCCAGACGCCGTCCCGCAGCCACTTGAACGGCTTCCCCGCATAGCTGAGCACGGCGGCGATGGTCGCTTCGCCGCGAGGCGCGCGCTGACCGGGTGCGATCGCCACTTGGATCTCTTCCATCTTCCGGAATCTGCCCTGCAGTTCATCGACGACCGCCGATGAAAGCGCCGGCACCGTGCTTGCACCCGACACCATCAGCACTCCCGCTGCGCGCGCCGCCGAATCGAACCGCTGCGCGAATCCGGTGACGAAGTCGCGCCCGTCCGCAAGGTCGATGTAATGAGCCCCCGCCGACAATGCTGCCTCCGCGACCCGGTAGTCCTGTCCCTGGAACGGCCCGGCGCAGTGGATCACCAGCGCCGGAGTCAATCTCTTCAGCTGCTGAGCGAAGTCGGGAGCCTGAAGGTCGAGACGCGCCTGTTCGACTTCGGCGCCCGCTGCGTGGCGCGAAACCCGGCGCGCTGCTGCGATCGCCCGGATCGCATCATCGGCCGCGAGGTCGCGACAGATGCGCGCGCCGAAGTTCCCGTTCCCGCCGATAACCACCGCTCGCCATGGACGAGGGCTGGGATCCCCGGGAGCAGCGATCATCGCACTCTAGGCCGGGCCCGCCTCGATCAGGCTCCAGGGCGTTGCCGTGGCCACCACCCGCGCCAGGCGCAGGCCTGCCGATCCGAGCAGTTCGCGATATTGCGCCTCGGTGCGCTCCATGCCGCCGTGATTGGTCATCAGCATGTGCAGGTCGATCAGCTTGGCGGGCGAGGGCTCGTTGCCCGGCGGCACGATCCGCTCGCAGATCAGCAGCCGTGCCTTTGCATCCATCGCCCTGCGGCAGGCGACCAGTATCTGCCCGCATTCCGCGTCGCCCCAGTCGTGAAGGATGTGCTTCATGAAGTAGCCGCCCGCGCCTGAGGGCACTGTCTCGAAGAAACTGCCGGCCACGAACCGGCACCGGTCGGAAAGCCCCCGTTCGGCGATGAACTCCAGGGCGCGCTGCTGCACATGCGCCAGGTCGAAGACAATGCCGCCCAGGCCCGGCGTCGCCTGGAGGATGCTGCACAGCGCGGCTCCGGTGCCACCGCCCACGTCCACCAGTGTCCCCAGCCCGGAAAAATCGTACGCCTCCACCACTGCCGCGTTGGTCGATGAGGAAGCGCTCGCCATCGCCCGATCGAACATCGCCGCAGTGTCGGGATGGCCCTGCAGATAGTCGAAGAACCTCTCGCCGTAGACATGCTCGAACGGCGCTTCTCCGGTGCGCACCGCGTGGACGATGCCTTCCCACGAGCGCCACGAAGTCTCGTCGCCGAAGAGCAGCGCCAGGTCGCGCAGCGAACCGGTCGCGCCGGAGCGAAGCAGTTCCGACAGCGGCGTGTTGCGGAAGCGTCGGTCGCGCTCTTCCTCGAAAATCCCCGAGGCCGCGAGCGCCCGCAACACGCGGTACAGAGACTGAGGGTGGCCGCCGACATCGGTCGCGAGCTGGTCGATGCTCTTCGGGCCGCCGGCCAGCGCCCCGGCGACATCCAGCACCGCCGCCGCGTACAGCGCCCGCGAAGTGAAATACTGGGTGATGAGGGTGCGCAGCCGGGCGACGTCTTCGGCCGGCGCAGCCGCAGCCTCCTGATTCGTCGTGTCGGCTCCGCCCGATGCCGGCATCTTCATCGCGGCTATTTTCCCTTGAAGGCCGGGGTGCGTTTCTCCATGAAGGCGCGGCGACCCTCGACGTAGTCCTCGCTCTTCATGCAGCGCGCGACGGCGGCTTCGGCATCCGCGAAATCGCCGTGTGCTTCGACCAGCGCGTTGATCACCGCCTTGGATGCGGCAATGGTGAGCGGAGCATTTGCCGCAAGCTCCAGCGCGACCTTCTGCACATACTCGTCGAGCTCCGCGTCCGGCAGCAGGCGATTGACCAGCCCCATCGCGGCCGCCTCTTCGGCATCGTAGCGTCGGGCGCTGAACATGATCTCGCGCGCCGCCGCGTGGCCCACGGTCGCCACCAGCCGGTTGGTGCCGTGGACACCGTAACCCACGCCGAGTCGCGCGGCAGGAACGGCGAAGCGGCTCGACCGCCCCGCGTAGCGAAGGTCGCAGGACAGCGCCAGCGCCAGCCCGCCGCCGACGCAGAAGCCGTGGATCAGCGCGACCACCGGCTTGGGCGAAGACTCTATCGCCTGATGCGCAGCCGAAGTCGCCGATTCGTACGCCTCGACCTGGGATTCGCTGGCGCGGTTCTTGTCGAACTCGGAGATGTCGGCACCAGCCGCGAACGCCTCGGTGCCCTCGCCGCGGATCACGATGCAGCGGATCGCAGGATCGGCATTGAATTCGGCCAGGGTCGGCGGGATCGCGCGCCACATCTGCGCGCTAATGGCGTTACGGCGCACCGGATGGTCCAGCACCAGGCGGCCGACCGGCCCGTCGCGCTCCATGCGAAGCCTGCCTTCGCTCATCCCCTCTCCCCGGCCGCGGCGATCGCTCGCCGCCGTCAAATCACCCCGGCCGCACGCAGGCCGGCAATGTCTGCATCGCCGTAGCCCAGCTCGCGCAGCACTTCGTCATTGTGCTCCCCCGCAGGACCCACGGTTCGCTTCATGCGCGCCGGCGTGCGCGAAAGCCTGAACGCCGGTCCCACCAGCGTCATGTCGCCACCGCTCCCGGCCTTCGGCACGCTGACCGCAAGACCGAGGTGGCGCACCTGCTCGTCGGCAAAAACCTGATCGAGCCTGTAGATCGGGCCGCAGGGCACACCGGCTTTCGCCAGCAGGGCGATGATTCCCTCCGAGGTGTGCCGCCGCGTGTGGGCGGCGATCGCAGCATTGAGCGCGACGCGATTGCGCGAGCGCAGCTTCGCGTCCTTGTAATCCGCGTGTGAGGCAAGCTCCCGGTCTCCCAGCGCATCGCACAGGCGGGCGAAGATAGGGTTGCCGGCCGCGGCGATGTTGACGAAACCATCCGAGGTCGGATAGACGCTGGTCGGCATCGAAGTCGGATGATCGTTGCCTGCCTGCCCCGGAACTTCGCCTTCCACCAGCCAGCGCGCCGCCTGGAAATCCATCATCGCCACCATCGCCGAGAGCAACGAGCTCTGCACCCACTGGCCCTTTCCGGAAACACTGCGCTCTTGCAGCGCGATGAGGATGCCCAGAGCGGCGAACAACCCGGCGCTCAGATCCGCCACCGGGATCCCTGCGCGCACCGGCCCCTGCCCCGGCAGCCCGGTCACCCACATCAGCCCGCCCATTCCCTGGGCGATCTGGTCGAACCCGGCACGGTCGCGATACGGGCCATCCTGGCCGAAGCCGGAGATGCTGGCGTAGATCAGTCGCGGGTTGTCCCGGGCCATCGTCTCGTAGTCGATTCCGAGCTTGTGCTTCACGTCCGGCCGGAAGTTCTCCACCAGCACGTCGGCGCTCTTTACCAGGCGCTTGAGCACCTCGACCCCGCGCTGGCTCTTGAGGTTCAGCGTCACGCAGCGCTTGTTACGGTGCAGGTTGTGAAAGTCCGACCCGTGTCGCGGACCGAGTATGTCGTCTCGCTCCTGCACCGGCATCTCGACCTTGATCACGTCCGCGCCCCAATCGGCGAACTGCTTGACGCAGGTCGGCCCGGCGCGCACCCGCGTCAGGTCGATCACTCGCAGATGGGACAGGGGTTCCATGGAATGCGGTGAGGGGTGAGGAGTGAGGGGTGAGGAGTGGAAAGCAGGCGCGAGTCTTCAGGTTCGAGAAAGCGAAAAGGGGCGTAAAGGACAGAAGACTCACAAGCGAAGGATAAGAACCGGGCTCCGGATTCACCGCGCCCGTTGCTGTTTCGCTCTTCACTCCTGTCTCTGTGCCTTTTCCTCCTCACTCCTCACTCCTTACGCCTCACGCCTCACCCATCTTCCGCTTTCGACCTGGTGGAAGAAATCCTCGAGCAGGCGGTTGAACAGCGCCGGTTCTTCCAGGTTGGTCATGTGACCGCTCTTTGGCAACACCGCCAGCGCCGCAGTCGGGATGGTGCGCTTCATCATGAGCGATGGATCGAGCGTCGGGTCGTCCTCGTCGCCGGCGACGATCAGCACGGGCGCGCTGATGCGCGCCATCTCTGCGGTCAAATCGTAGAGCGAAGGCCGCCGCGACTGGTAGCCGAGCATGGTATTGGCGGACCCCTGCGGCGAGTGCTCGGAAAAGCCGCGTATGAACTCGGCGAATCCGCAAGGATCCTTCTCCCGCAGTTGCAGGCGCGAGGGACCGTGGCCATAGGTTGCAGCGACGTGCGCCATGCCCTTGTCGAGGATGGTATGCGCCAGCTCGCGGGACTGCACCTGGAACTGGGCATATTGCGACGGGTGGGCGCCGTAGCCGCAGCCGCAGACGACCACCGACAGTGCGCGCGGCGAGTGGGACATTGCGAAATGCAGCGCGGCGAAACCGCCCATCGAGTTTCCGACGATATGCGCGCGCTCGATGCCCAGCGCATCGAGCACCGCCAGGATGTCGTCGCGCGCCTTCTTCTGGGAATAGCGCTCGACATCGGATGGCACTTCGGAGGGCGGATAACCACGGGCGTTGTAGGCGACACAGCGGTAGCGGCGCGAGAAGTGACGCACTTGCGGCTCCCAGGTCCGCCAGTCGCCGGCGAATTCGTGCACGAACACGATCGGCGCGCCGCTGCCGCACTCCTCGTAGCAGAGCTTGACGCCGTCGTCGGTGGTCAGGGTCGGCATGTGCGTCCGGCTAATGATTCACCTGGATCAGCTCGATGCTCACGCCATCCGGCGCAGCGACGTAGCAAAGCACCATTCCGGGCTTGAATTCCCAAGGCTCCACGGCCATGCGCACGCCTTTTTGTTTCAGCTCTGCGCAGAACGCCCGCAGGTTGCCACGGTAGGTGAAACCGAAATGATCGGTGCCCCATTCATCGTGGCTGGAGTAACCATCGAAGTGCTGCATCGGCTTGGTGCTGACCGGCTGTTCTCCCGGCCGCCGGCCTCGGATGACGATCGTCATGCTCCCGACCCGGACGTCGATCTGCGGCGCGCCGCGCAGGTTCTCCTGTACCGCGCTGATCTCGCCGCCGAACACCTCCCGATACCACTCCGCCGCCGCCTTCGGGTCCCGGCTGATCAGATGGATATGATCGAACGCAATCGCTTGGTCCATGAAACTACTCCTCCCGGCAGTGCGCCCCGCAACGGGTCCACAGAGGAAACCGCACTAGAAACCGACGACTCGCGTGTTGTCGCCTGCGGCAGCGGCGTAGAACTCGTTCATTCCCGCCATTGTGACGCGCTTGTCGAGGTCCGTTTCGGTGATGGTGCGAACTTCGGCGCACGGCTTGCACGCCAGCACCTTGGCCCCAGCATGCGACAGGACCTCCTCGAACCGGGGAGGCGGGCCGACCGGGACCAGCTTCTGCGCAGTGCCCTTGGTGGCAATGTGAACCGCGTCGTGGAACAGCATCAGCGTCACTGTGTCCCCCGCCTGCAGGGCCGAGGCGGCGAAGATGAAAGGAAGAGCCGCCCGGGTCGGGTCGGTGGGCCCCCAGGTGGCGGAAATGGCGAAATGCATGGCTACTCCATTTGCACGATGATTCGATCAAGGCTCTATAGTACGACAGTGACTCCGGGCGGACGACGCCGCAACGGACACGATACTTCTGCGGCTCGGAAAAGAAGATGCAAACAACGAAACTCGAAGAGGCCGTGCGGTTCGCGATCGACCACGAAGTGTCCTGGAGCCGGGACATCGGCGATAACTGGGGCATTCACAGCGAAGACCCCCCGCCCTGGAACCGCTTGCTCGGCCCGGTGCACGCACGCGGGCCGGTGTCGGGCACCCTCCTGCGGGACGGACAGACGCTGATCTCCTGGGGCGAGCCCGACCGGGCCGATCTCACCTTCAGCGTCGCCAAGACCTACCTGGCGCTGCTGGCAGGCGTCGCCTTCGATCGTGGCCTGCTGCCCGACGTCGACGAGCCGGTCGGCGCCCGGGTGCGCGGCATCGGGTTCGACCAGAGCCGCAACGCGCTGGTGACCTGGGCGCACCTGCTGCAACAGACCAGCGAGTGGGAAGGCGAGGTCTTCGGCGTGCCCGATCAGGTCGACCGGTACCGCAGCGTGCAGTTCCAGGGTGGCGCGGCGAAGGGCAGGAAAGGCGAGCCGCGGCCGCTCGAGGCGCCCGGCAGCTACTGGGAATACAACGACGTGCGCATCAACCAGCTCTCGCTGGCGTTGCTGCACGTTTTCGGGTGTGCCCTGCCCGAGGTGTTCAGGGAGTCGATCATGCGACCGATCGGCGCCAGCGAGAACTGGCGCTGGGCAGGTTACGACAATGCCTGGGTCGAGCTGAACGGTCGGCGGGTTCAATCGGTTCCCGGCGGCACGCACTGGGGCGGCGGGGTGTCGATCGGCAGCCATGATCAGGCGCTGATCGGCCGGATGATGCTCGACAATGGCAGGGTCGGTGCCCGGCAGGTGATCTCGGCCGAGTGGCTGCAGCGCATGCGCGCACCCTGCCCGATCGCGCCGTTCTACGGGTACCTCATCTGGCTCAACAACGGGAGAAGGATTTTCCCCAGCGTTTCCGAGACGAGCTATTTCGCCATCGGCGCAGGCGGCAACTTCACCTGGATCGATCCGGAACGACGGCTGGTGCTGGTAGTGCGCTGGCTGGAGTCGAGCTACGCCGACGAGTTTTTCGGGCGCATCGCAAAGGCCTTGAATGATCCCGCCTGAACGGCGCCGGCCCGCTGCCTTGCGGTTCATGAACCTGTGCGCAGCGAAAGCCGTGCTGCTTTTCGCCGCGGTTTGCGCGGCTCAGACGCAGACTGCTGATCCACCACCGCAGGTCTGGCTCAATCCCGGTTTCTTCTCGTACCACTTCGACCGCGACAAGTCTCTGCGTGAGGATAATTTCGGCGTCGGCGCCGAGGTCATCCTCAGGCGCGACCACGGCCTGATGGCGGGAACCTTTCTCAACAGCGACTTCGCGCGCACCCGGTACGTGGGATACGAATGGCGGCCTCTGCACTGGCAGCCTGCGGGCGTGCCAGTCCATGCCGGGATCACCGTTTCGGCGCTCGACGGCTATCCGCGCATGCGGGACGGCGGCTGGTTTCTTTCCCTGTTGCCCATCGTGGCGATCGAGGGAGAACGCCTGGGAATGAATTTCACCGTGGTGCCGGAGATAGAGGGCCGCCTGAACGGGGCGGTGGTGATCCAGTTCAAACTGAGGGTGTGGTGATCCGCGCCGGGGAACGCGGATCCGCCCCGCTGTTCCGGGCCGCACCAGGATTCCCGCCGAGCAAAATGTGTGATCATGGGCGCAAATACCGGATGAGCCCCGTTCGGCGCGCGAGCGCAGCAGCCCGAAGCCGATACGGAGGGAGGAGACTTTTCATGCTGGGCACACTCGCTGCGCGACTGGCATTGGGGCTGCTGGCCGGGGCGCTTGCCGCCGGCTGCTCGTCGCAGTCGGAGAGGTTGCGGCTCGCCAGCGGCCCTCAGGGCGGCTCGTGGTATCCGCTGGCCGGCGCGCTGAAGAGCGTCGTCGAAGCGCGCCTGCCCCAGCTGTCCGTGCAGGTTCTGCCCGGCGGCGGCATCACCAACGCCCTCGCGGTGGAGACCAATCGGGCGCAGATTGCCTTCGCCAACTCGGTGTCCACCCTGGATGCGATCAACGGCCAGCCGCCCTTCAAGACCAAGGCCACCCAGATCTGCAATGTCGGCACGCTCTACCCGCAGTACTTCCAGGCGGTGACGCTGGCAGATTCCGGAATCGGCAACCCTGCCGATTTTCGCGGCCGGGTGCTGTCCACGCAGCCCCGCGGCAACACCGGCGAGGCGATCACGCTGCACCTTCTGAAGGCCTTCGGCATGACCTATCAGGACATGGCGGGGGTGAGCTACGGCTCGTACAACGATTCGGTGTCGCTGATGAAGGACGGCAATGCCGACATCTTCACCCTCGGCACGTCGATTCCGGCGTCCGCGGTGATGGACCTTGCCAGCGGTCGCGACGTGAAACTGATCGACATACCGGACGATGGCCTGGCGAGAATGCGGGAGCTCAATCCCGGCTATGAGCGCAGTGTCATACCCGCCGGGACCTACCCGAAGCAGGAGCGCGACGTGCTTACCATCGGCTACGCCACGCACATCATCGCCCGCTGCGATCTCGACGCGACGGTGGTGTACCAGGTGCTCGACAGCCTCTACGCGCGGCGCGACGACCTTGCCGCGGTCACCCGTGCCTTGAGAAAAGCCACCCCGGAAAGCATGGGCCGAGACATCGGCGTGCCGATGCACGCCGGCGCAGCACGGTGGTACCGGGAGAAAGGCGTGGGGTCATGACGACCGCACCGGGCACCGACCTGGCCGGCGTGCCGCCGCAAGGCAGGAGCGCAATGGGCCGTCTCATCACGGTCGTGGCCCTGGCCATGTCCGGCTTTCATCTCTACGTCGGCTGGTACGGGCCGCCGGACGCGCTTACCTTGCGCAGCGTACACCTCGGATTCGCCCTGGTGCTCGGCTTCCTGGTGATGGCGCCGCGCTCGCGCTGGCTCCAATCCGCCCTGGTGCTCGCTTCGCTCGCGGTCAGCGGTTACCTGGTGGTGGAGCGCGAGTACATCAACAACCGCATGATCTACATCGATGCGCTGCTGCCGGTCGACTGGATCTTCTCCATCGCCGCCGTGCTGCTGGTGCTTGAAGCCACCCGTCGGGCGGTGGGTTGGGCCCTGCCGCTGACCGCGGCTGCTTTTCTGGGGTATGCCCTGACCCTGGGAGGCAGCGACCTGAGCGAGGTGGCCGAGCAGATGTATCTGGGAACCGAGGGCCTGTTCGGCATCCCGATCTACGTATCGGCCACCTACGTCATGCTGTTCGTCGTCTTCGGCGCGCTGGTGGAACGCACCGGCACCGGGCAACTGTTCATGGATTTCGCGCTGAGCCTGACCGGGCGCGCGGCCGGCGGACCGGCCAAGGTGGCCTGTATCACCAGCGGCATGTTCGGCACCGTGTCCGGCAGCGCGGTGGCCAACGTCATGACCACCGGCACCTTCACCATCCCGATGATGAAGCGCATCGGTTATTCCCCGGCTTTCGCCGGCGGTGTCGAAGCGGTGGCGTCCACCGGCGGCCAGATCATGCCGCCGATCATGGGGGCCGCGGCCTTCATCATGGCGGAGTTTCTCGGCATCAGTTATCTCAGCGTGACGGTGTACGCGCTCCTGCCGGCGCTGCTGTACTACTTCGCGCTGTACATGACGGTGCATTTCGAGGCCAAGCGCGTGGGAATGAAGGGGCTGCCGCGCGCCGAGCTGCCCCGCCTCGGCCAGGTGCTCGGTACCCGCGGACATCTGTTCCTGCCGCTGGTCATCATCATCGGCGTGCTGCTTGCCGGCTACAGCGCGCCGTTCGCCGCGCTGTGCGGGATCGCCTCCACCGTTCCGACCGCGCTGCTGCGCAGCGGCACGCGCCGCTACGTGCGCCTCGACAATATCGTCGGCGCGCTCGAAGCCGGCGCCCGCAACACCATCCCGGTGGCGCTGTCCTGCGCCTGCGCCGGCATCGTCATCGGCGCCATCTACCTGACCGGGCTGGGGCTCGAATTCACCGATGCGGTGCTGGGCGCCGCCGCCAATCATGTTCTCCTGGCGCTGCTCATGACCATGGTGGCGGGAATCGTGCTCGGAATGGGCATGCCCACGGCGCCGGCCTACATCATGCAGACCGCGCTGCTGGTCCCCGCCCTGGTGACCCTCGACGTACCGGTCGAGGCCGCCCACATGTTCGTGCTCTACTTCGCGATCCTCTCGGCGATCACGCCGCCGGTCGCGCTCGCGGTCTACGCCGCCAACGGCATTTCGGGAGCCGGGTTGTGGGAGTCGAGTGTCGCCGCTCTTCGCCTCGGCGCCAGCGGCTACATCATTCCCTTCATGTTCGTGTTCGGCCCGTCGCTGCTGATGATCGGCGCGCCGGAGACGATTGCGCTCAGTACGGCCACCGCCATTCTTGGAGTCACCTGCCTCGCCGGAGGGCTTGCCGGCTACTTCATCGGTATCGCGCTGTGGTGGCAGCGCCTGTTGCTGGTCGCGGCGGCTCTGGTGCTGATCAAGCCGGGAGTCATCACCGATGCGACCGGCATCGTCCTGATGGCAGTGGTCATCGCTTCGCAGCTGCTGTTGAAAAACAGATCGAAAGCGCAGGCGAAGCAGTCCTAGCGCTTACGCCGCCAGGTAGCCCCCGTCCACCACCAGTTCGGTGCCGGTGATGTAGGAGGCCTCGTCGGAGGCGAGGAAGAGCATCGCGTAGGCCGCCTCCTCCACCCGCCCTGCCCGGCGCATCGGGATCGACTCGATGGTCTTCTCGCGAATTTTCGGGTCGGCAGCGGTAACCGAGGTGCGCATCGGCGGCATGACTCCGGGATGCACCGAGTTCACGCGAATGTTCTCCCTGGCGTACTGCACGGCGGCGGACTTGGTCATGACCCGGATCGCAGCCTTGGCGCCGTTGTAGCCCATGTGCACGAACTCCTGCCCCACGAACCCGGAAATCGACGACAGGTTGACGATCGAGCCTCCGCCCTTCTTCTGCATCTCGGGAATCGCGTACTTCATTCCCAGAAAAGTCCCGCGCTGATTGACCTGCATCAGCTTGTCGAAGTACTCGACATTCATCCGGTCGGAAACCGCCCCGCTGATCCCGGCGTTGTTGACCAGGATATCCAGCCGGCCGTAGCGCGCGATCGCACCCCGGATCGCCTCGCGCCACTGGTCTTCGTCGGCCACGTCCAGCTTGAGAAAGATGGCGTCGCCCCCGCCTCCCCGGATCGCGCCGGCGACCGCGGCGCCTTCCTTCTCGAGAATATCGCTCACCACCACCTTCGCGCCTTCGCGCCCGAAGAGCCGCGCCGCGCTTTCCCCCATCCCGGATCCAGCACCGGTAATCAGCGCCACTTTGTCCTTGAGTCTCACCCTGCACCCCCTCGCGATTGCCTTTTTTATTCCCCGGTTGCCGGCAGCGAGCGCGCTCGCATGCGGGCTTCCGCAAAGAAAACGACAGCTCCTTACTTCGTCGGCGTCGGAAGAGCGAGCCTAGCTCACCCGAACCAGTTTCTGCAGGCAGCGCAATTCGTGGTCGGGCTTCTTGCCGAACAGGAACGACCAGTAGGTAGCCGAGACCTCGGCGACATAGATGTCGCCGCGCGTGTCCACGGCAACGCCGTGAGGCGCGATGAACTGGCCGAGCCCCTCTCCCACGGGTTGCGTGCCCAGATAGGCCAGGATCTCACCCCTGGCTGAAACGACGGTGACGCGGGGACCGAGATTGGGCACGTCCTTCGTCAACGTGCCGGCGGTCTCCGGCCCCAGCTCGCCGATGAAGGCCAGCGGATTTCCACCTCTGGTGACGAACAGGCCGCAAGGCCGCGCGAGGTTGTTCCACTGGCCCTGGTACCGGCCATTGCCATCGAACACCTGGACGCGGTGGTTCTCGCGATCGGCGACATAGACCAGGCCCTCGTCGTCGCAGGCGATGTTGTGCACCAGGTTGAACTGGCCCGGGCCAGTGCCCGGCTCGCCCCACGACAGCTGAAGTTTTCCGTCGGGCGAGAACTTGTGCACCCGGGCATTCTGGTATCCGTCGGAGACATAGACATGGCCCTGGGGAGAAAGCGCCGTGTGCGTGCAGCGATTAAACGGGTCGCCGCTGAAACGCGGGGCCGCGACTTTCGGCGTCCCGATCGTCATCACCACCTTGCCGTCGAGCGTGCACTTGCGCACGTTCTGCCCGTTGTCGTCGGTGAGATAGATCATGTCATCGGGGCCCATCGAGGCGCCATGCGGGCGATCGAAGCCGATGTCCTGTCCCCACGAGCGCAGGAATTTCCCGTCGCGGTCGAAGACGATGACCGGGTGCGCACCGCGGCTGAACACGTAGACATTGTCCTTGCTGTCCACCGTGACCGCCGCCGCCTCTCCAAACGTCATGCCCGGCGGCAGCTCGCCCCAGCTTTCGAGCACCCGGTAACGGTGCCGCCCTTTGCCGAGGATCACCGGCTGCACCGCGCTCGCGGTCGCGGCTCCGAGAAGAGCGCTTGCCCCGCCCAGCGCCCTCGCACCGAGCAACGTCCCCGCCCCGGCGGCGAATCCACCGAGGAACCGGCGGCGCTTGATGTCGCAAACGTGGCACATCTTCTTCTCCTCCTCGTTTCCCGTTATCTGGTGACCTGCCCGAGACCTTCAACTCGTCACTTGTCACTCGTCGCTGCCCTTGCAGGCTGCCAGGCCTCACGCACCTGCGGCACCGCCTCCATCAGCAGCGACAGCGCGCGCTTCAGCGCCCTGTCGCCATGCTCCTGGCCTTTGTAATGGCCGAGTCGCACCACCACGAGATCGTGCGTCGGAATGATGATCGCGTACTGCCCGCCTGCGCCCGCCATGAAGTACGCATCCGCGGGCACCGGCCACCTGCCGGTGCGGTTGAGCCAGAAGAAGGCGCCGTATACCGGCCTCGACCACGCCGGCGCCGGCGTGCGCACGAAGTCCGACCAGTAGTCCGGAAGAAGGCGCTCGCCGTTCCACACGCCGTTCTGCAGGTACAGCAGCCCCAGTCGAAGCCAGTCGCGTCCGGTGCCCAGATCGTAGCCCTGGAGCATCAGGTTGCCGTATGGATCGGCCTCGAGAACCATGCGGCGGATGCCGATCCGGTCGAACAGCAGCCGTTGCGGGAGCGAAAGGTACTCCTCCTTGCGCGCGGCGGCGGCCTTCCTGATCAGGTAGTTGATGACCAGCGGATCGGAGTTGCGATAGCGCCCGACGGTGTTGGCCGGCCACTGCGCCGGGCGCGTGATGGCCCAGCGCACGGCGTCGATCGCGCCGGTATAGATATACAGGTGATCGGGATAGCCGCGCGAGGGATCGTAGTCGGGATCCTGCGGCGCGACGAAGCGCAGCCCGCTCGACATCCGCAGCACGTCGGCGATGCGGATCGCGCGCCGCGGATCATCAGGCCCCTGCCACTCCTCCACCGGCGCCGGCTGCCACAGATCGTACACACCCTGGTGAATAAGCCGGGCCATCAGGGTGGCGGCGATGCTCTTGCCCATCGACCAGCTCGGCAGCGGCGTGGTGTGGTCGAGCCCGCGCTGGTAGCGCTCGGCGATGATCCGACCCTTGTAGGCGACGACAAAAGCAGCGGTGAGCGCTTCGGGAGGATCGAACGCGGCATCGGTCGCTGCCGCGACTTTTGCGCGTTCGATTTCCGAGGGCAGCGCCGCCCCGGGCAGCCGGTCTCCCATGGGCCAGGGGCGCGTCTCGGCGTCGGAAAGCGAGGAGCGGATGCCGACCGGCTTGAAGTGCACCGAATCCACGCCGCGAGGCAGGGTGACGCAGCCCTGGTCGCCGATCAGTCTGGCGCTGCGGGTGACGCCGCTGCCCAGCGTCAGCTGCACCGACTTGGCCTTGTCGTCCACCACCGTCTTCGTGACGAGCTGCCGCTCGGCGCGCGGCGAGACGAAGAATCCGTCTTCGTCGGCAGCGGTCGCAAGATCCCTGCCGGTGATGAACAGCGCCGAGCACAGGATCTTTGCGTAGCCGGCGGTCATGTGTTCGAGCGGGTCGCCCGGCGGAACTTCCCACGCGGTCGGAAATTCCGGCGCAGCGACTTGCCGGGCGTCCTCAGCCGCGGCTGATGACAGCAGTACCCAGGCCGGAAACAGCAAGAAGGCGGTTCGCATGGTGCGCAGATTCTCCTACTTCGCGCGGTCGTTTGTCACACTGATCCGTGGTCCTGTGCAAGCTCCGGCACCTCCCAGCGTGTAGAATTCGGGCGTTTGTGCCATCCACGGACGAAGTGAACGAACCCAGTACGATGCCTGCACTGGCGAGCGTCGTGTTCGCCAGGATCACTGAGTTTGCCCGCCGGCCTGTCGCCGAGCAGGCGCGCCTGCGCGCCCAGCTCGAAGCCGCCCTCGCGGTCGCGCTGGCCGATATCGATGCGGCGAGCCGGGTCATCCTCGATGCTCCAGACGGAATCGCGGTCGCGATGCTCGGCGATCCCGCCGGCGCGCTCGATATCGCGCAGCGCTGCCTGAACGCGACCGCTGCCGGCGTGCCGGTCGCCATCGCAGTGAACCATGGCGCGATCCGGTTTGCGCAGGACGAGGGCAATCATCAGGGCCTCATCGGCGACGCGATCGGCACGGCATCGGCCATAGCTCACTTCGCCGGGCCCTCCCGGCTCTTCGTCTCCAGGTCGTTCCGCGACGCGCTCGCCGAGGCCGCGCCGGGCCGCGCTGTCAGCCTGCGGCCCGCCGGCGTGTTCACCGACGGCAACGTCCGCACCCACGAGCTGCTCGCCCCGGACGGCGGGGCGGTCACGCGCAGACGGAAGATTCTTGTTGCAATCGGCATCGTGCTGATCTGCGGAATCGGTACCGCCGCGGCGATGTTCCGCGCCGACGTCCAGCGCGAGCTGCACGCCGGTGAGCCTGCGGTGCTGGCCTTCGACATCCATCCCGACGGCGACATCTACGTGAACGGCTTTCCGCGCGGCAAGAGCCCGCCGCTCATAGAAATGCAGCTCGAACCCGGCCCGCACTCGGTCGAAGTTCGGCGAAAGGGCGAACCCTCTGCCAGGTTCAACTTCGAGCTCGAGCCGGGCAAGACGCGGGTGGTGCGCCACGATTTCGAGCCGCGCATCGAGCGTGGAATGCTCGTCCGCCTGTGGGAAGCGATCACGCGGTAGCCATGACCACGAAGACCCGGGAAATAGGACGCTATCGGATCCTCGGCGAACTCGGGCGGGGCGCGATGGGCGTGGTGTACAAGGCGGAGGACCCGGTGCTCGACCGCCCGCTTGCCATCAAGACGATCGTCATCCCCGCGGACGAGGGCGAGCGCAAGGAGTACGAGGCGCGCTTCACCCAGGAAGCCCGCGCCGCCGGGAGGCTCGCTCATCCCGGCATCGTCACCGTCTACGACGTCGGCCGGGAAGGCGAAATGGTGTACATGACCATGGAGCTGCTGGAGGGCACCGACCTCGGCACCAAGGGGGAGCAGCATCGCTTCAGCGTGCGCGAAGCGGTCGGTATCTCTCTCCAGGTCGCGGAGGCGCTCGGGTTCGCGCACGACCGCGGCGTAGTGCACAGGGACATCAAGCCGCCCAACATCATGCTGGTCGCCGGCGGGCGGGTGAAGATCATGGACTTCGGCATCGCCCGCATGCGCTCGTCGGACCTCAAGACCCAGACCGGGCTCATGATGGGAACACCGCGCTACATGTCACCGGAGCAGGTAGGCGGCCGACCGGTCGACCATCGTTCGGACGTTTTCTCGCTGGGCACCGTGCTGTACGAAATGCTGACCGGCACCAAGCTCTTTGCCGGCGCGGACGCGACCGAGATCATGTACAACGTGTCGCAGCTTCGGCCGGTGGCGCCGAGCCGCATCAACCGCCAGGTTCCGGCGATGCTCGACCTCGTGGTGGCCAAGGCGCTGGAGAAGGACGTCGACGAACGCTACCAGGACGCCCACCAGTTCGCCGCCGACCTGCGGGCCTGCCTGAGCGAACTGGGAGGGCGCCGCTCCGAGGCCGAGCCGACGACCACAATCGGCCGGGCCGCGGCGGCATCCGCCGCAGCGGGGGACGGCGGCGTCGAGACGAAGACGTTGCGCCTGGGCGCTGACGGCGCCCCGGAGCCGGCGACGGCCAGATCGCCGGGCGCACGCACGCCGTTCATCATCGTCGATTCGAATACCCGGCTGAACCTTTCGCGTGTGCTGGACTCCACCGATGCGGTGAAGCGCCTCACCGAGCCCGCCTCCAGGGACCATGCGCAACTCACTCGATCGCCGCGGCCGCTGAGCGTGTTCACGTTGCTGCGGCGCGATCCCGATCTGGGTCTTCTGGTGGTCGCGGTCCTGCTGGCAATGGCAGCGGCGGGAGTTTTCGTGGTGTACTGAGAGCGGTGCACCGAGAGTGGCGCCCCGGGACCGCGTGCCGGCTCCAGCATGCCCGCGCTGACGCAACTGCATTTCGCTAACGCATAATGGGCTCCGCGGGCCGACCCGCTCCCGCGACCGCACGATCCAGGAAAGGACGTTTCGATGAATGCTCCCGCGCAAGGGTACACCCTGGGCTTCATCCAGAGCATGATCACCGAGAAATCGGGGCGTGCGTCCGGGTGGTTCAAGGACCTCGAGCTTCGGTCTGCGTTTCAGCCGGTGTACTGCCTGCCGTACAAGCGCGCGATCGGATTCGATGCCAGCCTGCGCAGCATCGACTCCCGGGGCAACCCGGTGCGCGCCGAGACGCTCTTCGGGCCGGTGGAGAACTACTCCGAGACCTCGCTGCTGGACCTTCTGTCCACCACCATCCATGTCCACAATTTCTTCGCCAGCCGGGCACGGGGACTGCTGTTCGTCAACCTGCACCCCGAGGTTTTCCTCGATTCGCAGCGCACTGCGGAATTTCTCGCGGCGCTGGTTCGTCATTACGCGGTGCCGGAAGGCAGGCTGGTGATCGATATTCCCGGCTCGGTGCTGAAAGACGAGCGGCTCAGCGCGCCGCTGGACGGCTACCGGCGGCTCGGATGCCTCATCTCGATCGACGATTTCGGCGTCGATAACTCGAATCTGGACACGGTTTGGAACACCGAGCCGGTTGTGGTGAAGATGGGACGCTCGGTCATCGCCAACGCCACCGAAGACCTGCGGGCGCGCCTGGCGCTGCCGCGGGCAGTGTCGCTGCTGCACGAGATGGGCACGCTGGTCGTCATGGAAGGCGTCGAAACCGACAGGGAGGCGCTGGCCGCGATCGATGCCGACGCCGATTTCGCCAGCGGTTTTCATTTCGGCGCGCCTTACGACAACCTCAACGAGTATTCCGAGGCGGCCCCCATCCTCGATGCGATGTGGAGCAGCTACAAGAAACGTGCGCCCGGCAGGGCCCGGGAGACGGCCGACAGGGCATCGCTGGAAGAGGAGAACCTTCATTCCTCCGGGGTCAAGAAACTGCGCACCGCCTCGCCCGCCGAGATCAACCGCTACCGGGAACAGCGTCGCCCGTTCATCTCGGCAATCCAGCACCTTGCTGCATTGGTGAAGTCGGGCGACTACTTCGACACCGCGTGCAGCGAGTTCCTGGCCCTGCCGGGGGCTATCCGCTGCTACCTGCTGGACGCGGACGGCAGACAGATCGATGCCGACGTGACTCCCCGTCACCCGCCGGCCCCGAAGGGGGTGGACTTCAACGCGCTGGCGGTGGCCTCGCAAGCCGACTGGTCGCGGCGCGATTTCTTCCGTCGTGCCCGCAGCGAGCCGGAAGTCGCCCAGGTCACTCGCCAGTACTGCTCGCTCTCCGGACACACCCGCTGCGTGACGTTCTCGATGGAAACGACGGTGAAAGGCAAAGCGGTGATCGTATGCGGCGACGTCGACTGGTCGTCGCACGCCCCCGCCCGGCACTGACCCCCTCTCCCCAGCCCTCTCCCGCAAGGGGAGAGGGAGCAGATTCAAGTGCAAGACGGCGCGAGTTTGTCCGCAGGCGAGCTCTCGCGTGCGCCCATGACGTGATGCCACGAAAAAGGGGCCCCACTGTTCGTCGACTCAGAACTCCCTCTCCCGCAAGGGGAGAGGGCTGGGGAGAGGGGCTACAACAGCGGCGCGCGCACCTGCGCCTCGTGCATCAGCAGCGCGCGCTTGCGCTCCAGGCCGCCGGCGTAACCGGTCAGCGACCTGTCCGCACCGATGACCCGGTGGCAGGGAACGATGATCGAGATCGGGTTGCGGGCGTTGGCGTGACCCACCGCGCGCGAAGCCTTCGGATTCCCCACCCGCTGCGCCAGCTCGGCATAGGAGATGGTTTCGCCGAACGGGATCCCGCGCAGCGTCTGCCACACCTTCATCTGGAACCCGGTGCCGCGCGGCGCCAAGGGCAGTTCGAAGTCGGTGCGCTTCCCGGCGAAGTAGGCGTCGAGCTGCGCCGAGACTTCCGCGAACGGCGCGACGTCGTCGTCGCGCACCCAGTCGGGGTCGATTCGCGGCCGATGCACATCGGTTTCGGTGTGCAGGCCGGTGAGGGCCTCGCCATCGGACATCAGCAGCAGCGGCCCGATCGGGCTGGGGTAAACGGTAAAGAACGTCTTCATGCCAGGGTCCTCCATAAGTGCATCGCCGCGTAACCACGCCAGGGCCGCCACGATTCCGCGTGCGCCAGAATGCGGCGGTCGTCGTCGGTGCCGAGAGCCCGGCGAATTCCGAGATCGGTCGAGGGAAACGCGTCCGGCCAGGAAAGCGCCCGCATCGCCACATACTGCGCAGTCCAGTCGCCGATTCCCGGAAGCGCCTTCAGCCGTGCCAGCGCCGCGTCGACATCGGCGCCGGGATCCAGCAGGCCCGGATTCTTCGCCATCGCCCGCGAAACCGTCAGCAGGGTGTGCGCCCGCGCCGAAGTCACGCCGATCTTCACCAGCGCTGCCAGCGCGGCCTTTGCCACTGCCTCGGCGGTCGGCATGTGCAGGTGCAGTTCCGGGAACGGTGTAGCCACCGGTTCGCCGAATTCGGCGGCGAAACGCCCGGCGAGCGTGGCGGCGGCCTTGACGCTGATCTGCTGGCCGAGCACCGCACGGACCGCAACCTCGTAGCCGTCGAAGGCGCCCGGCAGCCGCAATCCCGGGCGCCCTCGCGCGAGTTTGCCCAGGCGCTGCGCGATTCGCTGCGGCTCGGCGCCGAGATCGAACAGCCGTCGCACCCGAGACAGCACCGACGGAATGGCACGGCCGAGCCCCGGCGCAACCTCGACCGACAGCGCGTGTCGCTTCCGGCTCAGGCGCACGCGGAGCCAGCCGGTCTTGTCGCCGATTCGAACGGTTCGGAGGTAGCTGCCATCGACGACCGCCTCGACGCCGGTGTAGAGCCGCCGCGAGAGGAATTCGAGCAGGCCGTCCCAGTCCAGCGGCGGTCGGTACCCGAGCTCGAACCCGAACTGCAAGGCACTTTCGCGACGGGTTGCGGGTGCTGCGGAATCGCGGCGGAAACGGCTCGGGCTCAGGCGATAGCCGGTCTTGAAGGCGTCGTTGAAGCGGCGCAGGCTGGCGAAGCCGCTGGCGAACGCGATGTCGGTCACCGGCATCGTGGTGTCGGTGAGCAGCAGCTTCGCGGTAAGCAGCCTCTGCGTCTCGACCAGCTTGTTCGGCGACACGCCGAATTCCGCCTGGATAACGCGCCGAAGATGGCGCTCGCTGATTCCCAACTCGCCGGCGAGCGCGGCGACGCTGCTGTCGTTGAGCGCGCCGTCCTCGATGCGGCGGGCGATCGCGACCGCGATCCGGCTGCGGGCATCGATCCAGGCATTGCCGGGAGCGAGCTCGGGACGGCAGCGCAAGCACGGACGGTAGCCAGCCTGTTCCGCGCCGGCGGGAGTGGAGAAGAAAGAGCAGTTGCGTTTGAGCGGCCGGCGCGACGGGCAGACGATCCGGCAGTAGATGCCCGTGGAGGAAACCCCGACGTAGATCAGCCCGTCGAACCGCGGATCGCGGCTGACGAGGGCCTGGTAGCAGCTGTCCTGGTCGAGTTGCATGCCGCAATCGTGCCGCCTGCGGCGGAGATTGGCTAGCCGTTTTCGGACATCGAGTTTCGCCCCCTCCCCCTCTCCCCAGCCCTCTCCCGCGAGGGGAGAGGGAGCAGATTCAAGTGCAAGACGGCGCGAGTTTGTCCGCAGGCGAGCTCTCGCGTGCGCCCATGACGTGATGCCACGAAAAAGGGGCCCCACTGTTCGTCGACTTAGAACTCCCTCTCCCCTTGCGGGAGAGGGCTGGGGTGGGAGGGGGGTTGCCTACCCCGGAACGACGGCGACGATTCTCGGCAGCGTTTCGTGCAGGTGCACGGTAAGCCGCTTGGAGTCCTGCCAGGCGGGGAACTCACTGGTGTCGGTCATGAAAAACCGCTGGACGAAGTCCGGGTGCACGGAGGCAGCCCGCTCGCGCCGCCGGTCGCGGTTGCCGGAGAAGCGCAGCCAGTTGCCGAGCGCCCAGAGGATCTGCACCAGGCCGATCACGGCGATGATCCCGGCGTACAGGCCGAGCAGTTCCAGCAGCATCTCCCAGCCGTTCTTCACGATCATCGCTTCGTACAACGCGGCGTAACCCAGCCACCAGGCGAACAGCGTGGCGAGCGGCAGCAGGAGGTAGGCGTAGAAAGTCCACAGCGCGACGGTAAGCAGGCCGAAGACCACCCGCTGTCCTTTCGGCTGGAGTTCGGGCCGGTCAATGATCAGGTGTGTCATATGCGGTGTGAAGTCCTCTGTCGGGGCTGCGCCAGGTGGCACGCTTTCCGGTCCGGCGCAGAAGGACGCGGGGCGTGGCGACGACGGTGGTGAAGACGTTCAGCACCCAGAAGATCACCGGGTACCAGATCATCCAGAAGTAGTAGCGGAACAGGCCCTTTTCGTAGCGCGAGTCCATCGCCAGCCCGACCGCGATCTGCAGCATGCAGGTGATGCCGATCAGCACGCCGGAGAATCCGGGCAGCAGCGTGGGAACCTGCAGCGCCTGCGGCAGCTCGACCACCTTGCCGATGCCCCACAGACCGAAAGTGACGAGCATGGTGTAGGCCCACAGCATGCTGACGGTGTACTCGAAGTAGATCGGCCACATGCGCCGCTCGCGCCAGCCGCGCACCTGCCGCGCGCGGCGGAAAACGACCTGCGCGCCGCCGGTCGCCCAGCGCAGGCGCTGGCGCCACAGGCCGCGCAGCGTCTCCGGCATCAGGATCCAGCACTGGGCGCGCGGCTCGAAGCGCACGTCCCACTTGGCGATCTCCAGCTTGGACGTGATGTCGATGTCCTCGGTCAGCATGTCCTGGCTCCAGTAGCCGACCTGGTGCAGAGCCATCTTGCGGAAGCCGGCGATCACCCCGGAGATGGTGAACAGCCGGCCGTAGGTCCTTTGCGCGCGCTTGATCAGCCCGACCATCGAGGAAAACTCGCCGATCTGGATCCGGCCGAAGAGCCCCGAGCGGTTGCGGATGCGCGGGCTGCCGGTCACCGCGCCCACCCGCGCGCTCGACTCGAAGTGCCACATCATCCACGCCGCGGCGTGCGGCTCGAGCACCGCGTCCGAGTCGATGCAGATCAGGAACTCGTGACGCGACAGCAGCGCGCCGCTGGTGAGCGCCATCGCCTTGCCCTGGTTCGACGAGTGGTGGATCACCCGCAGGCGGTCGTGCCTGCCCGCGAGTTCGTCGAGAATCTCGCCGGTGCGATCCTGGCTGCCGTCGTTGATCGCCACGACCTCGAAGTCGGGATATTCCTGCTGCAGCAGGAACTCGATGGTCTCGGCGACGATCTTCTCGTCGTTGTGGCACGGGACCAGAAGGCTTATCGGCGGATAGTGCTTCAGCGTCGGCGGCGAATTCACCTTCCTGCTGTCGCGCAGCTCGTAGTGGAAGAAGTAGAAGATCGCGCCGATCATCCACAGGTAGGCCATGAACAGCGGATAGTAGAAGGCGAACCCGAAGAGGATCGCGCCGACGGTGCCGAAAGGTTCGATGCTCATCGCGTCAGTCCTCGCGCGGGAAGGTCTGCAGGGAGATCGCCGGCTTCACGCCGGTGAACCGGGGATGGTCCTGCAGGAAATCGTCCGGGTAGTAGCCGAAGTTGACCGCGCCCAGGCGCTGCAGACGCTCCATCTGCGCCGCCAGGGTCCCGGTCGGCACCGGCTGGCCGCTTCTCCAGTCCGCGGCCTGAAGTTCGAACACTGTTTTCTTCAGCGCGCCGGGGTGCTCGCCCACCTTTCGAACCAGTTCGCGCAGCCATGCGTCGGGCTTCGGCGCGCCTTCCATGTACGGCATCGCCATGAGCGCGGTGTAGTCGTAGGCGGCGACGAAGGCCGGCAGCGACTGCGCGAACCAGGCCTGCGACTGCGGCTCCAGCACCGGCATGGCGTAGAGGTTGCGCGCGGTCCGGATGGCGCCCTGGTAGCGGTGCACCCGGTCGGTGAGCTCGTGGGTAAAAGCGATCAGCGACTCGGTCTTGCGCTGCGTCCAGCGTTTGAACAGTTCCGGGTCCTGGCGGATCGTCTCCACCGAGGGCGGCAGTCCCCATTCGGTGTAGGCCGCGATGGCTCCCTCGCTCGCGTCCTCGAAGTCGTCCAGCACCGCGTCGTCGTGGAACAGCAGCCCGTCGAAGCGGGCGCTTCGCGCCAGGTCCTCGTAGATCTCCCCGATCGTCTCGCGAACCTCGAGGCTGAACGGCGAGAGCCGGCGGTAGCGGCCCGCCGATGCCGCGTTCGGGTCCAGCGAATGCACCATGAAGTGCGCGGCGGGATGCTGCGGCGGCAGCTCGATCGCGAGCACCGGCATCCAGGCATAGACCTTCACCTCGGCGCGGGTGGCGAGCTGCCAGGCGACATAGGAAAACAGGTCCGCCCGCAGCGGCAGATGCCGGCTGGGAAAATACAGCGCATCGGCCTGCCCGTTGCCATCGGGATCGGAAAACGCCTGCAGGTAGACGGCGGTGACCCGCAGCGCCTTGATGCGATCCAGAAGCCGGTCGAGGTTGTCCTGCTGCTGCTGCGCGTCCTCGTCGAAGACGTAGTCGAGGTCGACGTGCACGACTCTTTGCGGCGGCGGCTCAGGCTCCTTGCTTACCAATGGAATGAAATCGCGCAGCGGCGGGTTGCGCAGGACGAGGTCGCGCTTCACTTGCTGCAGCCCGTCCTTCAGGTGGTTGGCTCCGCCGCCCAGCCGCATCGCGACCGGCATGCCCAGCTCGCGCGCCAGCTCGATCGCCTGGCCGCTGTCGCGGCCGTACGGCCAGACCATCACCCGCGGCCGTTTGCCGGTGCGGGATTCGATGAGCGCGGAGTTGCGGGCCAGGTCCGCACGCAGCCGCGCCAGGTATTCGGCCTCGGTCTCGTATTCGTCCCTGTCGGCGTCGTAGCGGCGCGCCACCGCGGCCGGGATCAGGCTGCCCTGCGGATTGGCGGCGATGCCCTGGTGCAGCGCGTAGGTGTGGGAGGCGAACTCCACCAGTCCCGACGCCGCCATCTGCCGGATCTCTTCCCACGAGAGGAAGCGTTCGCGCGCGACCTGCTTGCCGTCGTAGTCGACGCTCCTGCCGGCAGGCGCATCGAGCCAGCCGCCGGAGAGCGCCACGATCGCCGGGTAGCCGAAGGCCTTGAGCAGCGGAAAGACCCGTGTGTAAACGCTGCGGTAGCCGTCGTCGAAAGTGAGCAGCACCGCCTTGTCGGGCAGCGCACGGCGTCCCCGCTGCGCCGCGATCACGTCGTCCAGGCTGACGACACGGAAGCCGTTCTCCTTCAGCCAGGCGAACTGCAACGCGAGCTGCCCGGCATCGACCGCGTAAGGGTCGGGCTGGTCGCGCACGTCCTGCGGCACATCGTGGTAGCACAGCACCCGGTAGGAGGTCGCCTCAGCGAACGCGGCGCTCGCCAGGCCCAACAGCAGCAACGCCAACAGGAGATTTTTCATTCAGAACCTCCAGGCGAGCGAGAGGTTGTAGTAGCTGGCGTACACCCGTTCGCCGTCGTAGGGGTGCAGCGAGCGCTGCGCTCCGTACAGCAGGTCGAGCTGCTCATCGAACGCCCACGCGTGCTCGTAGCGGATCGCGGCGCTCATGTCGGTGCCGAAACCGCTCTGGCGATAGTGGCCCAGCGTCAGGTGCAGCCGATGCACGAAGTCGCGGTCGTAGCGCCGCCACAGGCGCTGCTCGCCGATCAGCGTCGCATCCAGCCCGAGGTCGTCCTCCGGGTTGAAGTAGCTGGCGTTGTCGAGCGAATTCCAGGAGGTGTAGAGCGCAGCCAAGCCGTCGAGCTTGTACACCGGTCCGGTAACGAATCGCTGGAACGCGGAGGCGGTGAAGATCGTGCGGTGGTTGCCGTCGCTGAAGTCGATCGCCTGAAGCGCGGCCCCGAAGCGGCGCGATTCGCTGGCTCTGTACGTGGCTCCGGCACGCAACGAATCGCCCTCCACGCCCGCGAGACGCGCCTGGAGCGGAATGTCGTTGCTGGACGAATGCACCGCGGCGTCGAAAATCCAGTGATCGCTCGCCCACCATTCGCCGGTCACCGAGACGCCGACATCGGAGTCGTCGTCGTAGCTGTCGCTGATCTCCCCGGTCACCCGCAGGTCGCGGCCGCGGTACTCAGCGCCGGCGCCGAGGCGGCGGCGGTGGGCGTCGCCCTGGGGAAAATCAGCGGAAGCATCGTACTGGTGCAGGAAGGCGCGCCAGTCGTAACGGATCGGCGCGGAGAAAAGCCAGCTCTCGATCGTGCGCTCGCGCGTGCCCACCGGCCCGGTGCCGCCGCTGGAAGTGCCGCCGCCGACATCGAGGCGCAGCTCCGGCCGATTGTGGATGTCCCAGCGGCGGGCAATTCGCTGCACCTGCCGGTCCTCGGGATACAGTGCTTCGAGCGCCGCGGCCTCGCCCTCCGCGGCCCGCCATTCGTGCAAGTCGCGCAGGTTGTCGGCGTATCCCACCCGGGCCTCGCGGTGCTTCGGTTCCGCAGCCAGGATCCAGAGGTGTTCCTGCTCCGCCTTGCGCAGCCAGCCGCGCGCGCCGTAGACACCGGCCAGCTTCTCCCGCGCTTCCATGTTGTAGGGCGCCAGCGCCCGGAACGATTCCAGCCGCTGCTGCGCGTCGGCCAGACGATCCTGGTAGCCGCGCGCCGCACCCGCTGTAGCGAGAGCGCTGGCGTAATCGGGATTGTCGGCGACGGTCTGCGGGCTGGCCGCGCCGGTGCGCTGCGGCGTGGTGGCGGCTGTGCGGTCGATCTGCGCCAGCGCCTCCGCGTACTGGCCGGCTTCGGAATAGGCGTAGAACAACTGGACCTGGGTGGCAAAGCTGTCCTCCGCTTTCGGCAGCGCCTGGAGATAGAGATCCCTCGCCTGCTCCGGCCGCTCGAGATAGAGGTAGGCATCGGCCGCAGCGATCTGGGCCTGGGGCGGGACCTGCGCGCCCTCGGCGACGAGCTTCTCGTAAAGGTCCACCGCTTCGCGCATGCGAAAGCGGTTTCGCAGCGCTTCGATTCGGTCGAACAGCAACCGCCGCTCGGCGGCGCTCCCCGCCTTGCCCGCGGCGCCAAGCTCCTGCAGCAATTCCTCGTTGTAGGCCAGCGCAGCGTCGATGCTGGCGAAACGGTCGGGATCGTCGGCATCCGCAGCCGCGCCCCAGCGGGTGGTGATCGCCGCGCGGTCGGCTTTGAGGTTGTGCAGCTCTTCCTCGCCCAGCAGGCCGGGGGACTCTTCCGCGAGTTCGAGCGCCCGGTGCGCCGCGCCGAGCCTCGCGAGCGTGAAGATGCGGTTGCGCTGCGCCTCGCGGTTCCCGGGCTCGAGCGCGAGGATGCGCTCGTGGACGAGTAGTGCCTGCGCGTCGTCGCGCCGCGCGCGCAGCGCCTCGGCGTAGGCCTCGAGCAGAGGCACGTGCTGCCAGGTCAGCTGCCTGCGCCCTTCAAGCAGCGCGACCGCCTCGTCCGCCTTGCCGCTGTCGATCAGCGAATAGGAAAGGCCGGCGAGGGTGTCGATGCGCGAGGGCGTGCGCGGCAGGGCTGCGCGGTACACCTCGACCGCGAGGTCGAAACGCTTGAGGTTGGAAGCCGCCCGGCCGATACGGGCGAGCACGTTCACCGGTACGGTGGCGAGGTCCAGTTTCGGCACCAGCGTCAGGATTTCGGAATCCCGTCCCGCTTCACTCAGCGCGTTCACGTAGTCCTGCAACAGGCGGGGGTTGGCGGGATTGCGCTCGACCTGCTCCCTGAGCTTGAGCAGGCGGGCCTCGGCGGCAGTGGGAGCGCCCCCCTGCCCGGTCTGCTGCGACCAGGCGAGGTGTACCGCGGCTGCCCCCCAAAAGACAGCCCAAAGGACGATGAACCGCGAGCGATTCAATGACGCTCCCTGCTCCTCTCCTTGAAAGTCATCGAACTACGCGTGGAATTCGCGGGCTTTTTGCGATCTGTGTCTGGCGGTCCCCACCGCCAGGTCGCACCCGTCGCCCGGCAGGAACGTTCGCCGCCGGGAGCTCCTTCAAAGAGCTGGCTGGATTGTACGTTAAAAGCCGGCCCCGGGGCACAACATATTGGGGGCGAAATGCCTCGAAACTACAACAGGATGCGGTTTACCGACTGGCCGGCTCCATGCCCCGGCATTGATCCAGGTCAAGGCACCAGTGCAGCGTCCGGGTAGGTTCTATAGGATCAATCTGAGTGCGCTATCGAATGGCGAGCGCCACGGGGAGATTCTCATGAGCACGATCCGCAAGGATTCCGGCGCTGCGGCCCTGCTGGGACTCTTGGCCGTGGCCGGGCTTGCAGCGCCGGCGATTGCGGCTGAGCCCCCCGCGTACCGCGTCGACTTCGTCTCCAGCCCGGCGTTCGGCAGCGCCATGAACGATCAGGGTGTGGTTGTCGGAGTGCGGCAGACTCTGCCGCCCGGATGCACCCCCTCGACGTGTGCGCCGGTCGCGCGGGCGGTGGTATGGTCCGGCGATACCGTCGTCTCCCTGCCGGGTCTGGCCGGGTATTCGACCGTCACCACTGTCGGCATCAACGCCAGCGGGTGGGTGGCCGGCTACGCCGGCGATCCGACGACCACCGGATCGCGCGCCGTGGTGTGGAAACCCGTCGGCACCGGTTATTCAATCGTCGATCTGGGAGTCCTTCCCAACACCACTCGCTCCTGGGCTGCTGGGATCGACGATCTGGGACGCGTGGTCGGCTGGACTACGGACGACCCTACCTTTCCCAGGAACACTGCGCCCTTTGTCTGGACCGAAGCCGGCGGCCTGGTCGATCTCACTGCCCACGGATTCCCGAACGATATGCCGCTGGCGATCAGTCCCAGCGGAACCGTGGCCACTCCCGGCTACTGGTATGTGCTCGGGAACCCGGGCAGCGTGACCCCGCTCGCGTCCCCGCCTCCGGGTTTCTCCGGGCCCGGCAGCTATCCGGCGGCCATCAACGACGCCGGAGATCAGGTGCGATTCCAGATCTCGACCGGCTCGCAGTTCCTCCCGTACCTGTTCCGCTATCACCACACTGGAACGTGGCAACAGATCTGGTTTCTCCCTGCCGGCCAGCTCGCGCCATACGGCATCGGCTCGATCTCGAGCGAAGGGGACATCACCGCGACAGTCGGCGGCGTCGGGCTGATCGCCTACGGCCCCGACGGACTGGCCGGGCCGCTCGCCGGCAAGCTGTCTCCCGCCTACGGTGGCAACGATGTCTCCGACGGCGGACCGATCAACAGCGCGGGTGAGATCCTGGCGCAGGTGATGATCGGGCGGGCGCAGCGCCTGGTGCGATTAGTGCCGGTGCAGGCGTGCGCGAGCAACTGCATCCGGGTCGCCTCGATACAGATGGCGGCGAGATTCATCAGCGAACCCGGGAGTCCCGGACAGTGCACGCCGAACGCGCGCAATCTGGCGAGCGCGCAAGTAACTGTGAGAGATCAGGCCGGCAGGCCGCTGTCGGGTGCGGTGGTGACCGGACGCTTCCTCGACGATTATTACCTCGACACGCCGGTCACGGCGACGACCAACAGGCGCGGGATGGCCAGGTTCGTGCACCGGGGCCCGGCCTGCGTCGGAGCGATCGCGATCCTGATCGATGACGCGGCCACGACCGGCGGCACGCTCGACTTCACCACCGGCGAACTCAGTGACTACGTGATCCCGCTTCCCTGACCGCCCTCACGCCTCTCGGCTCGCTCCCTACTCCTCACGCCTCTCGTCACCCCTCACGCCTCACGCCTCTCGCTTTGGTTTTCTTCCTCGTGCCTCGTGCCTCGCGCCTCGTGCCTCGTGCCTCGTGCCTCATCATTTGAACTCGTGCAGCGCGATGCGGTTTTTGGCGATGAAGTCCCAGTCGTATTGAACGCCAAGGCCCGGCCCCGTCGGCACCGGCACGCAGCCGTCCTTGCCGATCGCCTCCAACTGGTCCGAGTAGCCGCACTTGTACACCGGCGGCACCGCGTTCGGAGTGCCGGGTCCCACCAGCGCCATCTCGTAGTAGTTGCTGTTGCGCATCGCCGACATGCAATGGCGGTGAGCCGGGCCGCAGGCATGGACCTCGGCGTCGATGCCGAAGGACTCGGCCAGGTGCGCGATCTTCATGCAGCCGGTGATCCCCATGTCGTACTCGGGATCGACCCGCAGGAAGTCGGTGCCGCCGGCCACCAGGAAGTCGGCCTTCGGCTCCACCCCGCGGACGTGCTCGGTCTGCAGCAGCGGGGTCTTGATCATCTCGCGCAGCTTCTTGTGGGCGAAGGCCGAGGTGCCGGCGTCGCGGAACGGATCCTCGTACCAGAAATAATCGGCCTCGTCGCAGGCGCGGCCGACGTAGAGCGCATCGGCAAAGGTGCGCAACTGGCAGGCCGGGTCGATCATCAGCTCCATCGTGTCGCCCACGCGGGCGCGCACGTGCAGGAGGTTCTCGGCCTCTTCGCGCTTGTCGCCTTCGTTCCAGCCGTGGATCTTGAACGCCCGGAATCCCATCTCGTGACACTGCACCGCGAAATCGCCGTAGGCTTCCTTCGATGAGAGCACGCCGTTGCGGTCTCCCATGTAGGTGCTGGCGTAGGTGGGCAGGCGCTTGCGGTAGCCGCCGAGCAATTCGCTCACGGACGCGTTGAGCTTCTTGCCGGCGAGGTCCCACAGCGCCATGTCGATCGGCCCGTGGCCCATGTGGTCGAACTGCCGCGCCTCGCGCTTGAGGTCGTCGTACAGACCCTCGCGCTCCTCGGCTTCGCGCCCGATGAGATAAGGCGCCAGCATCGTCGTCTGCCCGAGCGCCGAGGGCGACCCGACCCAGTGGGTGACGTACTCCCCGCGCAGGCCGTTCTCGGTCATGATCGCCACCGCGTACTTGGTCAGCCGCGTGGTTGCGCCCTTCTTGCAGCCGAGCGCCCCGATCCCGCCTCCGCCCCCCGCGCCGAGATTCCTGGCGTCGAACTGGAAGACGTGGATCTCCACTTTGTTTATACGGCTCATGTCCTCTCCTCCCGATCGCGGGTCCGTCTTGTTTTCGGCCGGTATGCTATCAGCGGGGTAGATTCAAAGAAAAGAGAAGCAAGGTGAGACAGGACCGAGGTCCGCGTCCAAATTTTTCTCGCCTTCAGGGATTCTGCCTCAGTCTCTTGACGGCGGCGCTGACGAGCCTACGGGCCTCTTGAACCTGCTTGACTGCTTCCTCGCCCTCTCTCACTAGTGCTTCCCGATTGACGGGCGCTGACGGGTCGGCTGTCTTGTTGGTTAGCGCCGCCTCGATCTGCTTTAGCGAACCCAGCTTCGCGTCAAGACCGGAGGTCAGTTGCTGCTGCAGAACCTGCGTGTCGAGGGTCTTGTCATCTACCATTGCGAACTGTTTGACCCTGACAATCGAGGCCTTCAACTGCCTCACCTCATTCTCGATGGCCTCGACGCGCCTGACCACTCGCGCATAGTCCATATCCGGATCCGTGACGCCCTCGTTCAACAGCTGTTTGTTGCTCTCGAGAACGAGCAACGAATCATTCACTTTCAGCAATTCTCTGGCCAGGGATTGCCGCATTTCGATGGATGTTTGCTGTTCTATAGCTCCGTCGAGTTTCTTGAAGAATTCAATGAGCTTCGAGACACCGTCGATGAAACTTGACACGCCAGAGTCCGTCTGTGCATGGCTGCCGCCAATGAGAAGGCTCGCTGCCATGGCCAGAACCAGTGCGCCGCAGTTCCTTAGGCAGTCCATTGGACGATCATCCTTTCTTGCGAATCAGAATGGTCACCCCCGCAACAAGTATGACGGCGCTGACCCAAAGCAGAATTGCGACGGACGCGAATCGAAGCACCTCAGGCGAGAGAACGTCGAGACGCACCAGAAGGAGAAAAATGCCGTAAATGAGGCCACTACCGCCTGCAGCAGTGAAAACGAAGGCGATTGTCGCGTTCATCTGGATTGGTGGGCACGCATCGAAACCCGACGCCCTGCGCCGACGGCGAAAGGAACCGATATATTTGCCAATGACATAGCGTCATCTTGCCAACGCGTACACATATCAAATACCGAAACTGGGCGCTTGTCTAGCAACAGGAGCTCGGTGCTCGAGGAGGTAAGAATCCCGGACGAGCCTGCTGGGAGCCCAACAGGAGACGACTCTGCCAGGCCACGATCTGTACGCTATTGCCGTAACGCTATCGCCAGGCGTTATTCATGCTGTTTGCTCAGGCTGCGGGGTTCGGGTAGCGCAGCTGGATCTGCCTGATGTCCTCCAGCGTCTCCTTGTCGAGCGCGAATTGCGCCGCGGCGATGTCTTCCTCGAGTTGCGCCGTCGTGGTCGCGCCGATGATCGACGCGCCGGTGAACCAGCGGCTCGCGACGTAGCCCAGCGCCAGCTGCACCAGGGTCAGCCCGCGCCGGCGCGCGAGCGCGGCGTAGGCGTCCACCGCCTCCGAGACCATCGGCTTGCGAAAGCGCAGTCCGAGCGAGTCGAACAGCGTGAAGCGCGCCCGCTCCGGCTTCTTCCCGCCCATGTATTTGCCGGAGAGGATTCCGGCGGCAAGGGGACTGTAGGCGAGCAGCGACATGTTCTCGCGGAACAGCGTCTCGGCGAGATCGTTGTCGACATTGCGCGAGAGCAGGCTGTAGCTGTTCTGGATGGTGACCGGGCCGGGAACGCCCAGCTCCCTGGCGGCGCGGCGGAATTCGCACACGCCCCAGGCCGTCTCGTTGGACAGGCCGTAGTGGCGGATCTTCTTCGACTCGATCATCGCCGCCATCCCCGAGACCTGCTCATGGATCGAGGGACCGTCTTTCTCCCTGGCGGGATCGAACTCGGTCGCACCGAAGTTCGGGACGTTGCGTTGCGGCCAGTGGATCTGGTACAGGTCGATGTAATCGGTTCGCAGGCGTTCGAGGCTGGTGTCCACCGCGTCGGAGATGACGTCCGGTGTGAGGTCGGTGCGCCCGTTGCGGATCCAGTCGCGGCGGCCCGGTCCAGCGACCTTCGTGGCGATGATCAGGCGATCCCTTTTCTGCCGCGCGAGCCAGGTGCCGAGATGCTTCTCGGTGCGCCCCTGGGTTTTCTCGTTCGGCGGCACCGGGTACATCTCCGCGGTGTCGATGAAGTTGATCCCCTGCCCGATTGCATAGTCGAGCTGCTCGTGGGCCTCGGCTTCGGTGTTCTGCTCACCCCAGGTCATGGTGCCGAGGCAGACCCTGGAGACTTTCAGGTCGGTGCCGGGCAGGATTCGGTACTGCATGACGGGCTCCGGTTCGCAGACAAGGACGCTAGGGTAGCCGAAATGCGGGAGACAATCTCCACGCGCCGTCGCTCAGCCCGATCGCCCGTTGGAGTGAAGCTCGAAACAGGTGAAACCGCCCGAAGGCAGGAATAGGTGCCGCTTTACAAATCTTTACCTTCGAGAGAACGGAGGTTAACGCTCCATCGACAGAATGTCGTCATCGGGCAATGTTGCCCGACCTTTCTTACGGAGACATCGAGATGGAAACTCTGGAAACTTCCCCCCAATCTTCCGGTTCGCGCTGCCGCGGTAGCGCCGGCTTCGGACGCGGAGTCGCGTTTCTTCTGATCGCGCTCGCCGCGGGCTTCGTCGGCGGCTATGCCGGCAAGACGTTTGGTCACGGACAGGGCGGGCTGACGTCGGAGACAGTTGATCCGGCGCGGGTGGACGAGCTCGCCGAGCGCCTCGTCAAACACGTTGCAGTCGAAGTGGATGCCACCCCGGAGCAGAAGGACAAGCTCACCGACATCGTCAAAGGCGCTGCCCGCGACCTCGCACCTTTGCGCGGGAACCTGTATCGCCTGCGACAGCAGACCATCGATCTCATGAGCGCCGAGCAGGTGGACAGGGCCGCCATCGAGGATCTTCGCGCCGGGCAGCTTGCGCTGATGGACGCCACATCCAAGCGATTGACCCAGGCGCTGGCCGACGTGGCCGACGTACTGACGGTGGAACAACGCAGGAAACTCGCCGCACGCGCGCAGCGCTTCGGCCACCGGTTCCATCACGGCTGAACCCGCGCTGCAAGCGCACCGACCGGACTTGCCGCAGCCCTTCGACAAGCCCGGTCGGTGCGGGTAGATTCAGGCTCAACGTGCCCGCCCTGCCATCCCCAGCCAGCCGCATCCTGCTGATAGAGGACGATCCCCGCCTCGCCTCGCTGGTCAGCGAGTATCTCGGCGAAGCGGGCTATCGCGTGACCGTGGAGGGGACGGGCGCAGCCGGGCTGGACCGCGCAGCGCGCGAACCCTTCGACGCCCTGGTGCTGGACCTGATGCTGCCGGACATGGACGGCCTGGACGTCTGCCGCAGACTGCGCGCCGGTTCGGCACTGCCGATCCTCATGCTCACTGCTCGCGGCGACGCGATGGACCGCGTCGTCGGCCTGGAAATGGGCGCCGACGATTACCTGCCCAAGCCCTTCGAGCCGCGCGAACTGCTGGCTCGGCTGCGCGCGATCCTGCGGCGCGGCAAGGCGGGTGCCGGGTCCGATGTGCTGCGCTTCGGCCGCCTGGAGATCGACCGGGGCGCCCGCGCGGTGCGCGTCGACGGCTCGCCGCGCGAAATGACCAGCCGCCAGTTCGCGCTGCTGCTGGCGCTCGCGGAAAGCGCCGGCCGAGTGCTCTCGCGCGAGACGCTGATGGAGAAGCTCAAGGGCGAAGCGCTCGAGGCCTTCGATCGCTCCATCGACGTGCATATCTCGCGCATTCGCGCCGCCATTGAAGACGACGCCCGGAAACCGCGCCGCATCGTCACGGTTCGCGGAAGCGGCTACGTGTTCGCGCGGCAACAGGATTGAATCGTCGATGACACGCCTGTACTTCCGGATCTATCTTGCGGTGTTGGCGAGCTTGATCGTGTTTGCGCTGGCTGCGGGCTTGCTGTGGCGCGCGCTCGGCGACTGGGGCGGTGCCTGGCAAGGCGTCGAAATGGCGGCGCGGTTCGCCCAGAACATCCTGCCGCCGGCAGCCGCTCCCAAGGCCGGGCAGCAGGCCGCACTCGAAAGACTGAGCGCCGGGCTGGACGCCGACGTGTCGCTGTTCTCGGCCGATCGCACCCTGCTCGCCGCCGTCGGTGCGCCCCTTTCCGTTCCGGATGAAAGTATCGAGCGCGGCACGGTTTCCTCGCGTCCCCATGGCTGGCCGGCGTGGACCCTCCGGCTTCCGGACGGGCGCTGGCTGGTGGCGCGCCGAACTGTAACGGATCGCCGGTTCTGGCGTGTGCCGGGACTGGCGCTTGCCATCGGACTGGTGCTGTTGCTCGTCGTGGTCGCGATCGCTGCACATCCTGTGGTGCGGCGCCTTACGCGCCGCCTGGAGCGCCTGCAGGCGGGGGTGGAAACGCTTGGACGCGGCGAGCTCTCGGCACGAGTGAACGTCGAAGGCCGCGATGAAGTCGCGCGGCTGGCGATGAGCTTCAACCGCGCCGCCGCGCGGATCGAAGAACTCGTCAAGGCCCACAAGATGCTGCTGGCCAATGCCTCGCACGAGCTGCGTACCCCGCTCACGCGCATCCGCATGGGCGTGGAACTGCTCAAGGCGGATGCCGACCCGGCGCGCAAGGCCGCGCTGCAGCGCGACATCGCCGAGATCGACGACCTGATCGAAGGCATCCTGCTCAGCAGCCGGCTCGACGCGCACAGGGAACCGGAGATCGACGAGGAAGTGGACCTGCTCGCGCTTTGCGCCGAGGAATGCGCCCGCTATGAAGAGTGCGGCGTGAGCGGGGAGTCGGTGACTGTGCGCGGCGATCCCGCACTGCTGCGGCGTCTGCTGCGCAACCTGGTGGAAAACGCGCTACGCCACGGCAAGCCGCCGGTAAGCGTTTCGGTGAAGCGGGAAGGTGGGCGCGCCGCGCTACGCGTGAGCGACTTCGGCCCGGGCATCGCGGATACGGAGGTCGAATCGGTATTCGAACCCTTCCGCCGTGCCCGGCACGCGAACACCACCGGCACTGGTCTGGGTTTGTCTCTGGTGCGCAAGATCGCCCGCCATCACGGCGGCGATGCCCGCATCGAAGTCAGCGGACCCGGCGGACTGACCGTTCTAGTTGTTTTGTAGGCGCGCCAGGAGGTTCCAGAAGGCCCGAGGTACGTGCGGGAAGCCTGGCTTTCACTCGTCGCTCGTCACTTGTCACGCGTCGCGGCATCACTTAGCGAGTCGTGGCGAACGCGAAGTCGCTGACCTGCGATTTGCCGTCGGGTTCCTGGCGGGAAAGCGGCGCGAATCGCGGCCCGGATCCGAGGTCCGCAACGTGCGGAGTCGTTTTCGACTGGGATTGCTGCATTCCCTGTTCCCAGAAGACGAAGCGGCGCTTCTCGGCGTGCCACCTTCCGATGGTGGGCGCATCGTCCAGCAAGCCGCTGTAGTCGGCGCCGTGCTGCAGCGAACTCAGCGGCAGGACCTTGCGTTCGAGCAATGCCTGCTGCGCCGCCGTGAGCTGGGGCTTCGCAGCGACCGTCCGGTTGCCGACCGGCGTTGAAAACTCGGTCATGATTGCGCTCCTTTTCGATGCCTCGTGGCGTGCCCCACGACTATTCCACGCCTGTTTCACCCTCGGGGAAAGCGGAATCCGCCCTGCGGCGGCTATGGCATGACGGACGGTCTCCGAAGGCCGGGATCCGCAGGAAGAAGCGGGCGAAAACGTGGAACGAACGGCAGGGAAAGCGTCTTCGGCAGACGACGGTCAGGCGGTACCTCTTTCAGGACCCAACCCTGCACTTTCTGCGGTGCTTGCGGGCCGGTAGACCCGAAGCGCCCCGTTTGGTCCGAACTATCTGCATCGGGCATGATGAGGCGCTGCGGCGTTCAACAAGAAATCCAGAGGGAGGCGCATGTACACCAGAACGGCATTTTTGACGTTCGCCATCACGATGGTCGCTTCGGGACATGCGCTTTGCGCGGAAGGCCCGGTGGTCTGGGCCGACGCCTCCTGCGGCTATTTCGTCGTTCAGTTGCCGGAAGGGAATCCGGACGAGGCGTTCGGCTTGTTCAGGTCCAACAACAACCCGATGCCAAAGGTGGGTGACGTCCTCGAAGGCGACATCGTTGCGGCGTATGAACTCGACGCAACCGACAAGGCGACCGGGCGAAAGTATTCGCTGTTGCACTGGGCCAACGGCAAGAGCGCCGAGATGCTGGTGCGCCACTCGCCGGTGTTTTGCACCAGCCGCTATAAGAAACAATAGCGGCCACCGTGGATTATGGTGACTCTATCGTCCATACGGAGAGCAACATCGTGCGAGTAGCGATCAAAGAGATTGGCGACGCGAATTCCGGTAACCCTGAGCAAGTCGCCATTCATCTTAAGCACCTCGCTTCAAACTTGGCAGCGGCTCCAGTGTAAAGGGGCTTAGAGCCGTGTTGTCGATAGAGTGTTGTGGCACTACCTTCTAAGTCCAGGTCTATCGAGACTTGGGCTTTGTAGCTGAATACCGCAGCCTTCGCGGTGGATTCCATCTCGATAAAAACACCGGGCGGAACGCGGAGTTGCGTCGAGCTAAGCGCGACCTGGATTCGATCGTCGCTCAGCTCCAGTTTCTCTGATCTGCGCGCCCTACCTACTTTTAATCGGAATCGCGATCGGCCGGATCGGCGACGCGGTCCCGCCTTTGAGCTTGAGCGGCGAGGCGATGATCAGGAACTCGTACACCCGGTCCTTCGACAGGTCTTCAAGCCACAGCGCTTCAAGGAGCGAGACCCCCTGCTCGGCCTGCAGGTAGGTGTGCACCGGAACGAAGTTCTCGGGGTCCTTGGAGGGAAAGCTCTCCACGCCGAAGTTGTCCGCCCCGAGCAGCATCGCCTTCTGCCCTTCCACCAGCCACTGCGCCGCTTCCAGGCTCAGCCCCGCCTGATCGGCGAGACGGTACTTGGCCACATCCGGCCAGAGGGTCATCAGCCCGGTGCGCGTCAGCACCACGTCGCCGGGACGAAGTGTCGTTCCCTGCTTCTTGAGCGCCTCCTGCAGGTCCGCCACCGTGATCGAATACGAGGTCGGCAGATGCGCCACGTTCTTCGACTTCGCCACGTCGATCAGCACGCCGCGCGCCACGATCGGCGGGTACTTGTCGGCGCCGGACTTGGTCCATCCGCGCACGCCGAGCGCGTCATCGGCGCTCACCTGGTTCCAGATCTTTCCGCGCAGCCCGAAGTGGTTGAGCGTGTCGAGGTGGGTGCCGGTGTGGGTGTACATCGACATCGCATCGCCGGAATAGGACAGCAGTTCCTTGCTTTCTTCCCGCGCAGGGATGTGCGTCATCCAGATCTGGAAGGTCGGATCGCCGAAGGGCGCGCAGCAGGTCGGCATCCCCACGAAGAGGTCCACGCCGAGGTCATACACCTTGCCCGAGGCGACCCGGCTGAGGACGTCGAGCCGCGAGCCGTCGGTCATCATGTTGAGCGTGCCGATCTCATCAGTAGGGCCCCACGGACTCTTCGCCGCCACGTTCTTGGCGATCTGCGCCTGGACTGCCGCGCTGCCGACTGCGAGCGCAAGCGCCGCACAGAACATTCCTGCCTTTGCCATTAGCCGGTTCATCGCAGCCTCCTCCTTGTTCGACATTCCTCTTATTGCCTTCCGCGGGTCGGAACGTGCCCGAGGAGTTGTCTTTCCGGCGGGTGCGCCGGCCAGGTAGTGCATGCTCATTGCATCTTATGCCCCTGCACTAGGCGCCGCCAGCGAGGGCTGGACCCATCCCGCGGGTGATTCGCCTTGGCGCGCGCAGCCAGCTCACTACCCTTGTTGCTTCCGAAGTGCTTTGATCATCTGCCAGGACGCCTGCCCCGGCATCCGGCATTGCCAGAAGTGCCAGCCGTTCACTGGGTTACGCGTTATCGAGATAGCCGCAGCCGAGGGCGAATCGAAGCGCTTGCCGTTGAGCACCAGCGCCCCGCCCTCAACGCGCCCCAGGTATGTTTTCCCCTTGTAGGTCGCACGGAACTCTGTGCCGGAGGGGAATCGAACACCCTTTGCAACCCAGTCACCCGGAGCCGGCCCTGAAGTCGCTGTCTCGGTCGGGCGCCTGGGGGAAAGGCCCAGCAACTCCCGAAGGACGTCGTTCTCCGTCACGGCCTCCGTCGGGCGGCGCAGCGTCAGCGCCTTGTAAACATCGAAATCCACTTCAATGGTTCTCATGGTGTCCATCCCGGCACGTGTACCCTTGGGACATTATAGCTCTATAGTACTTTAATGATCTTGAGGCTTAACGAGCGACCTCAATTTGCCCTTGCAAGGTTTGCCCGAAGTTCTATAATGTTCAATATATTTAACATTACCCAATCATGCGCCTGCAGGAACTTGGCTATCAGATCCGACGCGCCCGGATCGCGCGCGGCATGACGCAGGCTCGTCTGGCTGCCGAAGCGGGGCTGTCGAGAACCACGCTGAACCAGCTCGAGAACGGCCTGTTTCCCGACCTGGGCGTAAGGAAGGTCCAGGCGATACTCGCGCGCCTCGGCCTGGCGCTGGCCATCGAGCAGGCGAAGCCGCGCCAGGATTTCATTCGCATGGCCTGCACCACTGCCAGCGTGAGCTACAAGAAGGCGCTCACGGAGGACGAACTCGTCCAGGCGCTGCTCACGGCGAAGCTGCCGCCCGGCAAAGGGCCACACTTCCGTACGCTGCTGGATGAAGCGACGCCGGCCCTGCTGAGAGGGTTGGTCGATGAAGCCGGTCAGTGGACAAAACCCGGCCGCGTGGAGAGAAACCTTGCGAGAATCGGCCGTGAGATCGGTTCGACCAGAAGGATGGAAGATTGCCTGAAGACCGCCTGAAGATCTGGGAGACATTGTTCCAGCGCGCTCTGGTGCTGATCGATGCGGCAAGGGCCTCCGGAGCGCCGCTCGACGACTGGAGCTTCGGGGGAGGGACGGTGCTCATGCGCCGCCATCATCATCGCCTGAGCAAGGACGTCGACATCTTCGTTCCCGATCCGCAGTTCCTCGGCTTCGTGTCGCCAAGGCTCAGCGCCAAGGCCGAGGCTCTGACCGCCAATTACATTGAACAGGCGAACTCGGTGAAACTTTACTTCCCGGAGGGTGAGATCGATTTCGTGGCCTCTGCGCCGCTCACCTCGAATCCCGCGCTCACCGAGACACTCTTCGGCCGGCAGGTTCAAGTGGAAACCTCAACGGAAATCGTCGCGAAGAAAGTCTGGCATCGTGGCGCCGAATTCACAGCGCGGGACCTGTTCGACCTTGCGATGGTAGTAGAGAAAGAACCGAAGGCGCTGGAGGAGATCAGGCCCGTTCTCAGAGACCGCAGGGAGGTCGTTCTGGCAAGGATGAAATCGCACGAGACCGCGTTACGCGAGACGTTCGCGGCGCTCGAAACCCTTGACTACCGCCCCAGCTACGAGCGATGCGTTGCGCTCGTAGGAAAAGCCCTGGCGTAGCACCGCCCGATTGCAGCCATCACCGGACTGGAAGTACTGTTCGGTCTCATGAATAACGACTTCTTCGCGACCCTGTGTCTCCATGCCGGGAGGATCATCGGTGCCTCGTCCGGCGTCGCGGCCTGCGGGCTGTGGCTGTGGGCCCTCGGAACGCCCCAGGGCACCTTTTCGCTCTCGCCGCTGCATATCGCGATCGGCGTGCTGATGATGCTGTTCGCCATCTTCGCGGTGATTGCGTCGGTACGCGGTCACGGCGTGGTCCTGATGGTGGTTTTCGTCATGTCTTTCTTCCCGGTGGGCGGCTACCTGCTGGGAACCCCGCTCTGGCTGCGCTGGGTCGGCGCCGCGGACTTCGGCTTCCTCGCAGGCGGCCTGCTGATCTGGCATTTCGCGCCGAAGACCGCCGGGCAGCAGGCTGCGGTCACCGGCCCGGGAGACCGCCCTCGCGACTAGCTTCGTTCCAGCCGACCCGGGGTGCAGGTTCATTGCATCTTATGCCTATGGCGTAAGCACCGCCAACTCGGACCCGGGAGGCTGTTTTCAGGGGATCGCCGTGCCTATTCGTCAGCGTGTACCCGTACGCGCGGCTCGGCCTTCAGCCACGTCGTTCTCCTGGCCACGCGCAGGTCATAGTCGACCTGCAGGTTGAGCCAGAGCTCCGGCGAAACCCCGAAATACTTGCCAAGCCGAAGCGCGCTGTCGGCAGTGATCGATCGTTTCCCGTTGACGATGTCGCTGACCCGGTTGGGAGGCACGGCGATCTCGCGTGCGAGCGCGTTAATGCTTACCCCCATCGGTTTCATGAAATCCTCGTAGAGGATCTCGCCCGGGTGAATGGGATCGAGAAGTTTTGCCCCCATGATTCCGCTCCTATGCGTGGTAGTCGACGATTTCGACCTCGTACGCGTGTCCATCCGACCAGCGGAAACAAATCCGCCACTGGTCATTGATCCGGATGCTGTGCTGCCCCTTGCGATCACCCTTAAGCGCCTCGAGCCGATTTCCCGGTGGCGCCATCAAATCCCGCAGCGTCTGCGCGCGATGAAGATAAAGCAGCTTGCGGCGTGCCTGGCGCTCGATCGTCCTGAAGCGGGCGACCGGGCGATCGTTGAAGAGCATCTCGACATCAGACGACCGGAAGGTCTTGATCACCCGTCCAGCGTATTATGTCTGTCGTAATACGTCAACCGGGCCAGTTGGAATCGCCTCACCAGAAGCGCCAGCCCTTGTGGAGCGGGAAGTAGAGGCCGCGCCGCTGCGCGCCCACTGCGGACGCATAGGCATCGAGCTGCGCGGCGTAGCGCCTTTGCTCCTCGTCGAGGAACGCCTCGACGTTGGCGCCCTCGTGGCGGCTGGTCTTGTAATCGACCACCCACTTGATCCCGTCCTTGTCGCGAAAGACCCGGTCCACGACCAGCCTGCGGTCGGGCATGCGAATCCGGTATTCGCTCTTCGCTTCCGGATGAGGCCCCAGCACCCAGCGGCCCCGTTCGTCGCCGATCGCGGCGTGCAGGGCCGCGAGCGCGCGATCGGCCGCCGGGTCGAGCTCGGCGGCGCTCACGCCGCGGGCGGAGAGTTGGCCGCGCACGGTGGCGCGCAGCGCGGCGATCCGGTCCGCTTCCCAGCCCCTGAGCTCGTCCTCGGCGATGCGTTGCAGCCAGCGATGCACGACCGTGCCGATGTGCCTCGCCGTCTCTCCCACCCACGAGAACTCGATTTGCTCTTCTTCCCGGCCTTCCTCCGGCGATTTCCACGCGGCGGCCTCCGGCGCCGCGGGCAAGAGGAAATCCGCCGGCAGCCGCGCGAGCCTCGCTGAGGGCAACGCCCTTTCTTCCGGTTGCGCGCCTGCCGCCGCGGGCAGTTTCACCCCCGGGCCCAGCGCCCGCCAGGCCAGCCCGAGCAGACTTCTGCGGGCAGGCAGCTTCATCGCGCCGTGCTCGTCGAGCTTCAGGCAGGCGAGCAGATGCAGCCGCGACTTGGCCCGCGTCGCGGCCACGTAGAGCAGGCGCCCGGCCTCGATGTCTTCCGCTTCGCGGTCGAGCTGCCGCACATATTGGTAGAGCGGCTCCTTGTCGCCGCCGGTCTGGTCGATCGGCGCGAGCAGCAGGCCCCGCTCTTCGGGCGCCTCACCGGCGAGGGGAGAGGGGAGGAACTTGAAGGCGAACAACGGGCGCCGCCCCGCCAGCGGCGGCCGGTCCAGCCCGGGCACGATCACGGTGTCGAACTCGAGGCCCTTGGCCTTGTGGATGGTCATGATCTCGACCGCTCCCGGTCCGGCCTCGACATCCGGCAGCGCGTAGAGCTTCTCCAGGCTCTCGCCGAGCGCGGAAAAGTCCTCCAGCTCGCCGGCTTCCTCCAGCCGCTCCAGTTCGTCGAGGAAGATCCCGGCGTCCTCGAGATCGGTGGCGTCGCCGGCGCAGGCCGGTCCGCCGAGCGCAAGCCAGACGCCTTCGACGCGATCGCGCAGCGTGCCGCGCATGCGATCGACCAGCGCGGGCGCCAGCACCTCGCGCATGCGCGCGAGGCGCGGCACGCGCTGCATGAGTTCCCAGACGGTGGCCCCTTCCCCCAGGTTTTCCGTTGCGGGGGAAGAGGAAGGCCAAAGGCTGAGCTGGGAGTCGCCTGCCGCGGTGCGCGGCTTCTTCGTCTGCGCCGGGCGCCCGGCTTCGGCGGAAGCCGGGGCAGGAGAACAGAGCGTCAACAGCTCTTCGAGCGTGAGTCCGCACCACGGCGCGCGTAGGATGGCGAGCCAGGCCACCCGGTCGCCGGGATGGGTGAGCGCGCGCGTCAGGGCGTACAGGTCCTGCACCACCTGCTTCTCGCCCAATTGCTCGATCTCCACCGCGCGGAAGCGCACTCCGGCGTCCTTCAGCTCCGGAACGATCGCGTCGAGGTGGCTGCGGTTGCGCACCAGGATGGCGGTCCTGCCTCTTGCCGACTTCGCCAGCTCGACCACGCGCCGGGCTTCGCTCTCACGGTCGGCGAAGGTCTCGAGTGCCGGCTCGCCTTCGGGATCGCCCGCGTGCACCGGCTCCGAGGGCGCATAAGGCACCGCGCCCGAGGCTTCATCCTCGGCGGCGGGCAGCACCTCCGGAAACACGCGATTGACCCACTCGACGATCCGCGCCTGCGAGCGGAAGTTGGCGGACAGCGTCAACGGCTGCAGCTTCACGCTCTGCAGGCCCGCGCGGCGCGCGTGCAGGAACAGCCCGACCTGCGCGTCCCTGAAACGATAGATCGACTGCATCGGGTCGCCGACCAGGAACACCGTGCGCCCGTCGCCCTCCTGCCAGCCGGCGGTCAGCCGCTCCAGCAGCTCCCACTGCGAGTTCGACGTGTCCTGGAACTCGTCCACCAATAGATGGCGGACGCGCACGTCCATCGACAGCAGCAGGTCGGTGGGTTCGTCGGGCGTGCCCAGCGCGGCGAGCGCACCGTGCGCGATCTGGGTGAAATCCACCTCGCCGCGCTCGCCGAACAGCGCGAGCAGTTGCGCCACCGCGGGCTTGAGCAGCGCCAGCATGGCTTCGAGCGCTTCCCACTGGGTATCGGTGTAGGCGGGCGGCGGCAGCGGAAGCAGCGACGCCAGCGCCTGCTCCAACCCGGGAACAGCGACGAGCTCAGGCGGCGCGTCCTTGCGCCACTCGCCGGTCTTCTTCAGCACCGCCATTGCCAGCTCGGGTGAAGCCCCTGGATGGATCGCCCTTGCCCGGTCGATCACTCGCTTTCGCTCGGCGGCGAGCGCGGCCTCGAGTTCGCGCCGGGTGGGCACTTCTCCGGTCTGCCGCAGCCACTGGTCGCGCCGCTCGATGATCACCGCCAGCAGGCGGGTCGCCTGCAACACATCGTTGTCGAGGTGGGCGAGCAGCCGCGCCGCCGGCGCGGCGAGCGGCGCCAGCGTCCGTGCCGCCGCCTCGCGATACAGCTCGGAAGCATCCTCGGTCACCGCCGGCTGCGCGCCGAAGCGGGCGAGCACCGGCATCTGGCTCGTGAGCGCGGCGCACAGCGCGTCGATCGTCTGGATGCGAAGCCGCGGCGCCAGCTCGGGCGGGATCTGCTCGATGACGCGCCCACGCATTTCCGCCGCCGCCTTTTTCGTGAAGGTGATGGCGACGATCTCCTCCGGCTGTTGCACCGTCTTCAGCAGCCGCAGGTA
>Ga0187893_10000169_pt1 | contig 156001 bp, 133 predicted proteins | sample MA1701074metaG_FD_139574 | JGI IMG/M metagenome (GOLD analysis project Ga0187893, IMG submission 139574) | White microbial mat communities from a basaltic lava cave in the Kipuka Kanohina Cave System on the Island of Hawaii, USA - MA170107-4 metaG ...
CTGGCGATCCAAGACACTGGGCACCTCTCTGTCTGCCGGGTTGTATGGCTACAACCTCAAGAATCGGCAGCGCGGGGAGGTGCCCTCCTTCCCCGCCTATCTCCCTGCCATTGGGGCTAGGGCTTCTCCTCCAGCTCGGGCATCCGGAACTTCTCGCCCAAGTACACCTGCCGCACGAGCGGATCGTTCACGAGCTCGCCCGAGGGGCCGTGCCGCAGGATCCGCCCCTCGAAGATGATGTAGGAACGGTCGGTGATCGCGAGCGTCTCCCGGACGTTGTGGTCGGTGAGCAGGACGCTGATCCCGCGCCGCCTCAGACTCCGCACGATGTCCTGGATGTCCGCTACCGCGATCGGGTCGACGCCGGCGAAGGGCTCGTCGAGGAGAAGGAGCTGCGGCTCGGTGAGGAGCGAGCGGGCGATCTCGAGCCGGCGTCGCTCGCCGCCCGAGAGCGTCTGGGCGCTCCGCTCCTTCAGCGGCGTCAGCTCCAGCGCCTCAAGGAGCCGGTCGATCCGGTCCTGGCGCTCGCGGCGCGCGACCGGGAGGGTCTCCGCGATCGCGACGAGGTTCTGCTCGACGGTCAGCCGGCGGAAGACCGACGGCTCTTGCGCGAGATACCCCATGCCGAGCCGGGCGCGCTTGTACATCGGGAGGCTCGTGACAACGTGGCCGTTCAGCTCGACGGTCCCCGCGTCGGGCCGGACCATGCCCATCGACATCTTGAACACCGTGGTCTTCCCGGCCCCGTTGGGCCCCAGGAGCCCGACGATCTCGGCCGGCTCGACGGCGAAGGCGACGTCGTCCACGACGCGCCGCCGTCGGTAGACCTTGGTCAGGTGCTCAGCACGGAAGAGGCTCATGCAGGGGCACCCCACGGCCCCCCGCGCGCCCTTGTGGATAACCTGTGCAGATCGCCCGATCCGAGCGCGCCGGGACGACGCCAGGGCCAAAAAGCAGGCGGTTTACGTACTTGACGCACGAAGCCGATCCGTTCCTGAATACCGGGCCTACCGTGCAGGTAATCCCTTCCCTGTCAAGGGCTTAGGCGTGCGCGGCTCCGCATACATGGTTTCCGCTGTCCGGATCGGGTCAGGCTCCGGCCCCCGAGACCCCCTCAAGACTAGAAAAACCGCTGAAACCTGCCGTAAGTCGGGGGTAAACACCCCCCCTGCCTTGCGTGTGCATAAGTCAGGCTAACGGATGAGCCCGATCCGCGTCCCCTGCTTCACGACCGGCCACACATGGATGGGCCAGAAGATCGCGAAAGCGCGGCCCACGAGGTGGTCTTCCGAGACGAAGCCGTAGGGCACGTTCCTCTCCACGAGTTCCACGTCGCTCGTGTGGAAGCGGCGGACGAGCCCGTCGACGTCGGCCTTGACCTCGATCACACGGTCGGGCCCGTCGATGTCGAAGTCCGCTTCGGGCTGTCCGGGCACATCGCCCATGTGCAGGGCGTGCGCCTCCTCCCAGCGGATCCTGGTCCCGTCCTTCATGGTGACGTCGGCGATCTGCCACGCGCGGCTGTCCTTGCTCGACAACGTGTTGTCGCCCAGCATGAAGTAGTGGCCCTCGGGGATCTCCAGCCCGTGCCTTAACCGCTGGTCGTGGGTCGAGTCGATGGTGTAGTGGACGTCGCGGTCGATGCGGACGTCCTTGAGCGTCGCCTTGAGCCCGTCCGCCTCGAACGCCACGCGGGTGCGACCCGCGGCGAGCTTCCTCCGAAGCGCCTCGGCTTCGCCACGCAGGCGCGCGGCCTCCTTAGGGTCTTGGCTCTCGATCCGCGCCGCCTCCGTGTCGGCGTCCGCAACGTGCCGCTCGTCGGCGGCCCTCTGCTCCGCGTCGCCCTTCGAGGAGAACGCAAAGGTCTTGCGAAAGTCCGCGTCGCCCTCGATCGCGATGACCAGGGAGTCGTCCACGTTCGCGAAAGAGACCGCGTATGCGCCCTCGCCGAGGCGCACGTCCACCGGGAAGCGCTCCTCCGTGCCGTCCATGTTCGCGACGGTCGCGTAGCTTCCTTGGGGCGCGAGCACGAGCCGGCGCGCCAAGGCGTGCTCGGTCAGCTCGATGGCGAACGTACCCGCGCGCTCCACCCCCAGGTCGAAGCGCACGCGCAGGTCCCCCGCGGCCCCGTCCCCTTTCTTGTACTCGGGAAGCAGCGCGTTGCCCCAGACCCCCTCGCTGCGGTACTGGAGCACGTCAGCGAGGAAGCGGAGCGTGACCTTGCCGGTCGCATCCACGGCGAAACGGCCCCCGCGCTCGTCGATCTCCCAGCCGAGCCCCTCCCAGTTACGTTCACGCCGGTTCGCGAAGTAGTCGCGCTGCTCGACCGGCTCCGGGTAGTACGGGAAGAAGAGCGCCTCCTGCGGGCCCTCCGGCTTGCGCTCGATCCCGAAGTCCGCGCCCCCGCGGCTCGTCCAGATGTCGCCGTCCTCGATCTTCAGCGTCTCGCCCGGCATCCCCACCATCCGCTTGATGAAGTTCTTCGACCGGTTGAGCGGGTACTGGAAGACGGTGGGCTCCCACCGCGCGGGGTCGTGGCGCAGCCACCGCCCCTTGTCCACGAGGATCCGGTCGCCGCCCGTGTCGGCGCCGACGAGCGTCGGCATCATCGACTTCGACGGGATGCGAAAGGCCTCGAGGCTGTAGTGGCGGACGATCAGCGCGAGCGCGATCGCTACGGCGAAAGCCTCGAGGTTGTCGCGGACGAAGATCGAGAGGCCGCGCGTCATTTCTTCTTCTTCTCCTCGCGGCGACCGAGGACGGAGAGGAAGGCGTCCTGCGGGATCTCCACGTTGCCCACCTGCCGCATGCGCTTCTTGCCCTCCTTCTGCTTCTCGAGCAGCTTCCTCTTGCGGGTCACGTCGCCGCCGTAGCACTTGGCGGTCACGTTCTTCCGCAGCGCCTGGATCGACTCCCGCGCGATGATCTTGCCGCCGATCGCCGCTTGGAGCGCGATCTCGAAGAGCTGGCGCGGGATCGTCTTCTGGAGCGCGCGCAGGATCTCGCGGCCGCGGCGCGGCGCGACCTCGCGGTGGCAGATCACGGAGAGCGCGTCCACCTCGTCGCCGGCGACGAGGATGCGCAGCCGCGCGAGGTCCGCCGCGAAGAAGCCGCGCATCTCGTAGTCCATCGTCCCGTAGCCGCGGGTCGCGGACTTCATGAGGTCGTGGAAGTCGAAGACCATCTCCGAGAGCGGCAGGTCGCAGACGAGGATCGTGCGGCTCGGGCCGAGGTAGTCCTGCTTCACGAACGTGCCGCGCCGGTCGGTGACGAGCGCCATGAGCGAGCCGATCGCCTCCGGCGGCGCGATGATCGAGACGCGGACGACCGGCTCACGGAACTCCCGGATGTGCGCCGGGTCGGGCAGCTCCGCGGGCCGCTCGATGAGCTTCGTTTCGCCCTCGGTCGTGACGACCTCGTAGGTCACGTTCGGCGCGGTCTGGATGATGTCCACGTCGGAGTCGCGCTCGAGGCGCTGCTGCACGATCTCCATGTGGAGGAGCCCGAGGAACCCGCAGCGGAACCCGAACCCCAGGGCCTCGCTCGACTCCGGGTGGAAGGTGAACGACGCGTCGTTCAGGTGGAGCTTCTCGATCGCCTTCCGGAGGTCGTCGAAGTCCTGCGTGGACGCCGGGTAGATGCCGCAGAAGACGAGCGGCTTCGGGTCCTTGAACCCCGGGACCGGGACGACCTCCTTCGCCTTGGCCGGCGCGATCGTGTCGCCGACCTTCACGTGCTCGAGCGTCCGGAGGTTCGCGACGAAGTACCCGACCTCGCCCGCCGAGAGCAGGTCCACCTTCTCCATCTGCGGCCGGAAGACGCCGACCTCCGCGACCTCCCACTCCGAGAGGTTCGAGAGGAACTGGATCTTCATCCCGCGCCGAAGCGTCCCGTCGAAGAGTCGCACGTAGACGACCACGCCGCGGTAGTCGTCGTACGCGGCGTCGTAGATGAGCGCGCGCGTCGGCGCCGCCGGGTCGCCCTCGGGCGGCCGCACGCGATCGATGACCGCCTTGAGCACGTCGTCGACACCGAGGCCCGTCTTCCCCGACACGCGCAGGATCCCCGTCGTGTCGAGCCCGAGGCCCGTCGTGAGCTGCTCGATGACGAGGTCCGGCTGCGCGCCGGGCAGCTCCACCTTGTTGATCGCGGGGATCACGTCGAGCCCCGCCTCGATGGCCAGGTACGCGTTCGCGACCGTCTGCGCCTCGACCCCCTGGGACGCGTCCACGAGGAGCAGGGCCCCCTCGCAGGCGTGGAGCGCCCGCGACACCTCGTACGAGAAGTCCACGTGGCCGGGGGTGTCGATCAGGTTGAGCATCTTGCCCTGCCACTCCATACGCACGGCGCTGGCCTTGATGGTGATCCCGCGCTCGCGCTCGAGGTCCATGCTGTCCAGGAGCTGGTCCCGGAACTCGCGCTGCTCGACCGTGCCCGTCTTGAGGAGGAGCCGGTCGGCGAGCGTGGATTTCCCGTGGTCCACGTGCGCGACGATGCAGAAGTTCCGGATGTGGTCGAGCCGCAAGCGAAGGATTATAGGGGGGGGCTGCGGGGGCCTTCAGGGATCGATCTCGGCCCGGAGCGCCGGATCCGCGAGCTTCTCGGCGAGCGCCCGGAGCGCCGCGCCGCGGTGGGAGATCGCGTTCTTCCCGTCCGGGTCGAGCTCGGCCGTCGTGCAGCCGCTCGGCGGGTGGAAGAAGTCCGGGTCGTAGCCGAAGCCGTTCTCGCCCCTGGGCTCCGGGACGATCAGCCCTTCGACGCGCCCCTCCGCCTCGAGGACGACGCGAGGCACTGGCCCCGCGACCGCGACGGCGATGTTGCACTGGAAGTAGGCGAAGGGCTCCCGGAGGTCGCGCTCGTCCAGCCTCTTCAGCAGGAGCCGCAGGTTCTCCTCGTCGGTCGCCCTCTCGCCGGCGTAGCGGGCCGACCGGACGCCCGGTTCCCCGCCGAGCGCCGGGACGACGAGGCCCGAGTCGTCGGCGAGACAGGGGGCGCGCAGGAAGGTGGCGTAGGCCATGGCCTTCAGCGCGGCGTTCTCGCGGAAGGTCGAACCGGTCTCCGCGACGTCGGGCAGGTTCACGGCGATCACGGCGCGGATTCCGAGCGGCGCGAGGATCTCGCGCACCTCGATGACCTTCTTCGCGTTCTTGCTGCCGACGAGAATCATGCGGCGCCGACGTGTGCCAGGCGCCGGTCGGGGCGCCTCGCACCGCTCGGATCGGTTACTTCTCCTCGAGGGCCATCCGTTGGCGGGTGGTGATCTCGGCCACTCCCATGCGCGCGAGGCGGAGCATCTCCTCGAACGCCTTGTCGTCGTAGGGCTGCGACTCGGCGGTGCCCTGGACGTCGATGTACTTCCCCTCGCCGGTCATCGCGATGTTCAAGTCCACCTCGGCCTTCGCGTCCTCGCCGTAGTTGAGGTCGAGGACGACGCGGCCCTTGACGACGCCCGCGGAGACGGCCGCGACCGAGCAGCGGAGCGGCCACGACGGGAGCTTCATCGCGGTGCACGCGTCGTGGAGCGCGACGTAGGCGCCGCTCACCGCGGCCGTGCGCGTGCCGCCGTCCGCCTGGAGGACGTCGCAGTCGAGCCAGATCGTCTTGTCGCGGATCGCCTTCCGGTCCACGACGGGGCGCATGCACCGGCCGATGAACCGCGAGATCTCGAGCGCGCGCGAATCCGACTTGCCCGTGCGCCCCTCGCGCATCTTGCGCGAAGCGGTCGAGCCCGGGAGCATCCCGTACTCGGCGGTGACCCAGCCCATGCCGTTCCGCTCCATCCAGGGCGGCACGCCCTCCTCGACGGTCGCGGTGCAGAGCACCTTCGTGCTCCCGTAGCAGACGAGGACCGACCCTTCGGGCCGGTCGTTGAAGTGGCGCACGAAAACGATGGGGCGGAGCTCGTCGTCCGCGCGTCCGTCGGGTCGCATGAGGGGCCGCAAGTATAGCTCGCGGGCGTGCCTCGCCGTAGCGGCGCCTCCGCGCGGCGCGAAGGCGGGCGGGCCCCCAGGCCCCCCCTCTTCGGCAACCGTGGTAGCCTCTCCCCGCCATGCGCTTCACGAAGATGCACGGCGCCGGCAACGACTACGTGTACGTCGATCTCTTCGACGAGCGCGTGGAAAGCCCGGAGGCGCTCGCGGTCGCGGTGAGCGACCGGCACGCGGGGATCGGCGCGGACGGGCTGATCCTGCTCGGGCCGTCGCGCGTCGCGGACGTGCGGATGGTCATGTACAACGCGGACGGGAGCCGGTCGGGGATGTGCGGGAACGGGCTCCGGTGCCTCGCGCGGCTCGCGCGCGACCGCGGGCGGGCGAAGGGCGACACGGTGCGCGTGGAGACGGACGCGGGCGTGCGCACGGTCGAGCTGCTGGCGGCGGGCGGCGCGCGGGCGGACATGGGGCCGCCGGCGCTCGACCCCGCGAAGGTGCCGGTGAGGCTCAAGGGGCCGCGGGTCGTGGACGCGCCGGTGGAGGCCGCGGGCGAGACGCTCAAGATCACGTGCCTCTCGATGGGCAACCCGCACGCCGTCGTGTTCGTGGACGATGTCGCGCGGTTCGACGTCGCGCGGTTCGGCGCGGCGCTCGAGCGGCACGACCTCTTCCCCGAGCGCGTGAACGCTTCGTTTGTCGAGGTCGTCGACCGCGGCCGCGTGCGGCAGCGCACGTGGGAGCGCGGCGCCGGCGAGACGCGCGCGTGCGGGACGGGCGCGTGCGCCGTGTGCGTCGCGGGCGTGCTGACCGGCCGCACGGACCGGACGATCACGAGCGAGCTTCCCGGCGGCAGGCTCGAGCTCGAGTGGCGGGACAGCGTCTTCCTCGCGGGCGAGACGGTGACCGTGTTCACCGGGGATTGGGGGGGGCCTGGGGGGGGACGCCCGCCTTCGCGCCTAGGGGCGCTGCGGCGAGGCAGGCATGGAGTGTGACCAGTGCGGCTCGCGCAACGTCACGCGACGCGATGTCGAGGGGCACCTGCTGTGGGAGTGCAACCTCTGCGGAAACCTCCAGGGCGACGACGACGCCGTCGCGCGCGTCGAGGAGCTGCGCGCCGGCCGCGAGCGCAGGCTCGACGACCGGCTGATCCCTCTCGTCGGCGCGCTCGAGGCGTCCGAGGTCTTCCGCGTGCTCCAGGCGTCCGCCGGCGAGCCCAGCCGCAACGAGGCGCCCTACCTGTTCCTCACGCTCACCAAGAACGACACGGTCTGGATCGAGCGCCTCCTGCGCTCTCTGGAGCTCGCGAACCGGGAGACGCGCCTGCGCTGGCTCGTGGAGCTGACCCTTCAGCGCGGGATCGTCTACGTGCTGCGCCCGCGGTTCTTCAAGTCGCCGGGCGAGACGACGCCCGAGGACATTGAGGCCGCGCAGAAGGACCTGCCGGTCCTCGGCCGATGCCTGCGCCGCGACACCGCGCTGTCGTGGTGGCGAGGGTGACCTACTTGCCATGTCTCCTCCGCGCCACGTAGCCGGCACGAGCTCGCTGGGGTGCCGCGAGTTGCGAGGAATCCGAGCCCACTCTTCGTCCTTCCGGGAAACGTCAGGTATCCCTCTGCGCTCTTCAGGTGGATTTCGGCTCGGCGATCGAGTGGCCATGCGTGAAGCGACCACTTCAGCTGCACTGTGAGTAGGAACGACCCGGGTGTGCCGTGCGTCGAAGCGACACAAACATCGTCAACGCTCCATCCCACGGACTGCCAACCATCCGACACGCGTCGCTACGATGACGATACACGGCAGGACCGCAAGCGAGAAGAAGAGCCATTCATCGAGATCCCCCCTTCGGAGATCGCCCATTTTTGACTCGCAGTCGCATACACTATCCAGCCGAGGGGTAGCGCGAGCGCGATGCCGCCTCGACGAGTGAGCGCGCGGGGAGTAGAGGTAGTCCAAAGCCGCCGGACGATGAGTACCGCGGGCATCACGAGCGCCAGAAACAGGGGTGCCTTCACGACCAGGATCCAGAACTGCAGCCGCTCCGCGTACTCCTCGATCGAACCTTGTCTCTCCGCCACGTCGAGGCCGTACACAACGCTCGCCAGCGGACCGAGCAGGATCGCGAGGCGGGCGAAGACGAGCGTCCATCGGGAGTCGCTCGTGGGATGGCGAGACGACATCAGGCTAAGCTACCACTCTAACCCACGCCGGGGGACGGTCGTGGCGTTTCCGTAGCAGTCGCCACGAATTCACTCGACCGCGAGTTCGATGATTGAGCCGGAGTTCAGGCCGACGTAGGCGCGCGCAGACTGCGCCGACGCGCCGAATGCTCTCACCTCCCCGAAGGCATGTCCCACATCACTTACCGAAAAGGTCCCTGGCGCGACTTCAAACGCCCGGAGGGCGTGCGGTGTGCTGCCGAGCAGGAGCACGTCCGTAGGCCCGGGATGCAAGCTTTTCAAGCAAGAAACCCGCGCGCAGAGTTGTTCCCCCGGGAGAAGTTCGCGGATGAAACCCAAACCAAAGCTCGCGGAGTTGGAGGCGAGTGGGCCGCCTTGGCCGTCCGTATTCGTAGCAAATGACAGCCGAGCAGCGACTCTCGGTGGGCGCGGAACGCGTCCGCCTCGACTCTAGTCGTCCGCGGGGTGCATGCCGGGGACGCGCGGCGCGGGATCGAGGTAACCGGCCTCCGACGCCTCCTCCAGCGCGCGGTCGAGGGTTTCCCTAGGCACGCGCTCGCGGACGTGCGCGAGGTACGCGTCCGCGTCGCCCCGGAAGTGGCCGCCGAGGAGGTGCGGCTGCGGAAGCATGTCGAGGCGGTAGATCTCGGTCGTCACGTCGAGCGAGGGGACATCGTCGAAGCGGATCTGCAGGACCTCCGGCACCGCGCGGCCCGCGAGCACGAGCCCCCCTCGCTCCCCGCCGACGAGCTGGACGGTCCAGCCGCCGTGGAACGCGTCGATCCGGAACCGGCCGTCCGCGTCCGTCTTGCCCTCGCGCACGAGCGGGGGCAGCCGCTTCCGGATCCGGTCGGCGTCCACGAGGCGGGCGAGGACCTTCATCCCCTCGACCGGGCGGCCGAGGTGGTCGCGGACACGGCCGCGCACGACGGCATCGAGGCGCTCCAAACGCCACGTCACCGCCGCCTCGCGAACCACGCCGCCCCGGCGGTCGGTGATGGTCCGCTCCCCGGCGATCACCCGCCCCTCCTCCCCCAGGTCCCCCTCCACCGCGAACCCCGAGAGGAACGGCGAGCGGCGGCCCGCGGTGCGGTGGTTCACGAGCTTGCCGTCGATGACGCCCGAGACGGTCCCCACGATCGCGATCGTGCCCGGCATCACGTCGAACGCCAGCTTGTACTTGCCCGTCGTCGGCTCGACGAAGCCCTCGATGACCGGGTGCAGCTCCCCCGCCGCCGCGCCGCGCGACGAGAGCGCGCCCTCGCCGTCGCCCTCGCGCACGTCGGTCGAGAGCTCGTAGCTCCCGCGCCCCTCGCGCAGCTTGAACGCGAGCCGCGGCCAGCCGATCGTCGTCCGCGGCGGCTCCGTCACGAGCAGGAACTCGATCCGCTCGTTCTGGACCTCCTCGCCGCGCGTGATCTCCTTGCCGACGTTCCGGCCGCGCGCCTCGATCACGCCCTTCCACGCGCGCGGCTCGAGGAGCGCGGGGTCGCCCTCGGGCGCCTGGCCCGACGCGGCGCCGAGGAGCAGTATCAAGACGAGACAGCGCACCCCCCCCGGATCGGCCGAAGGGGGGGGTTGCCTTGAGGCCCGGGGGAACGGCTCAAGTCGCGACGCTCCCCCTTCCGACAAGCCTATTTGGAGAGCTCCGGAGAACGCATCGATGCCCCTCTGTCCCGGTTGCGGCAACGAAGTCCAGAACCCGCAGAAATGCCCTGTTTGCGGGGCGGGCAGGGCACCCAAGGCGTCGAACCTGAAGAAGCTCTCCAAGGGGCGCGGGAAGTGTCCGCGCTGCAACGTGTTCCTCGCCGAGCAGGACTGGGAGGGGGTCGTCACCTACACCTGCCCCACCTGCCACGGCACCTTCTTCGCCGACCGCGGCCTCGAGGAAGTGCTGAACAAGCTGCGCGCCACGTGCGACCCGGTGGACGTGCAGTCGGTGATGAAGGACTTCAAGGACCGGTTCACGCGCAAGCTCCCCGACGCGATCCGGTACAAGAAGTGCCCCGTCTGCGACACCGTGATGACACGCCGCAACTACGCGACGGTCTCCGGCGTGATCGTGGACTTCTGCGGCGACCACGGCACGTGGGTGGACGAGGCCCAGTTCGCGGCGCTCGCGGACTTCATCTCCCGCGGCGGCGACCTCCTCGCGAACGAGACCGGCAAGGTGCGCGCGCGCATCCAGCCCGGTCAGCCGGGCAGCGCGAAGACGATCATGGACCGCCTGTTCGGGGCGAAGTAGCGGGGGCGTCGGGGGCCCCCCGCCTTCGCGCCGCGGACGGCGCTACGGCGAGGTGGTAGGCTCCCGGCCGTGAGCTGGGTCGCCCTCGCGACGGCGCGCTACGACGAGGCCTGCGCCTTCTACGGCAAGACACTCGGCTGCCCGGTCGTGGACGGCTGGGACCAGCCCGCGGGCCGCGCGACCGTCTTCGACCTCTCGGGGATGAAGCTCGAGATCCTCGACGCGTCGCGCGAGAAGGCAATGCCCCTCGGCGACCCGAAGGACCGCGTCCACCTCGTCCTCGAGGTCGCGGACGTGGACGCCTTCCGGAGGAAGCTCAAGGGGGAGGCCCCGGAACCCCACGACACGTCCTGGGGCGCGCGGATCTTGAGGCTCCGCGACCCGGACGGGATCGCGGTCACGGTGCTCTCGTGGAGGCCGGGGAGCACGCGCCCCCCGACCCCCACCGCTTGATGGAAGTGTGCGTGACACCGATCAACGATTCAGCGTGTAGGAAGCGTCGAGCGCGCGCCTCAGCCGCGTCTCGCACTCCTCGAGGTGCGCGAGGATCGTCGTGCTCTTCGCGGCCCCGCGGGCCCCGTTGATCTTGCCCGCAAGCTGCGTCACATAGTGCCGGGAGAGCGTCTGGATCTCCGCGGGGTACGACTCGTACCCGTCGAGGAGCATGTAGACGAGCAGGCCCACGTACTCCCGCTGGAGGTTGCGCTCCATGTCGCTGAGGTCGCCTTTGCCGAGCCCGCCGAAGATGGCGCCTTCGAGCCCGTCGAAGATCTCGGTCGCGCGGAGCGCGTCGGCGCCCGCCGGCTGCTTGTGCGGCGCGCCGATCACGCGCTCGAGCCGCGACGGCGCGGTCAGCGCGAAGATCGCCCGCATCTGGACCGCGAGCGTGTTGTCGAGCAGCGGGTAGTCGTAGCCCTCGATCACGGCCCAGAAGTCGTCCGCCCAGAAGTTCGGGGCGAGCTTCTGGAGCAGCTCGGGATCGAACTGGAAGTAGCGGCTCGCGAGGATCTCGTCGCAGACCCAGCGCAGCGCCTCGCGCTGCTTCTCGGCCGCCACGGGCACGAGCGCCGGGCGCTCGTCCGGGTCGCCGCGGTGGTCGCGGTTCAGGTACTCGCCGCCGACGAAGCGCGAGGCGATCCCCGCCGACCACGCGGCCTGCCAGAACTGCATGTCCATCGCGTTGCGCAGCCGGTGGTAGCGCTCGCCCTTGTCCACGGCGCGGGCCGCGAGGTCCTTGCGCACGCGCTTCATGAGCGCGACCCGGTCCTTCGCGTAGGCGAGCGGGTCGCTGCCCAGGTCCCACCGGTTCGTGAGCGGGTCGTGCGCCATCGTGTCCTCGTCGGTCGCGTAGGCGTGCCCCTTCTCCGCGCCGCGCGCGGCGATCTTCCCGAGGTCGTCCTTCTTCGGCGTGTAGCCGTACTCGATCGCCCAGTAGTCGTAGGGCCCGATCGTGCGCATCGCGTAGTTGCCCTGCGGGCGCCCCTCGGGCGCGATCACGACCGGGTTATAGTCCATCACCGAGCCCGCGATGTCCGGGGGCTTGGCTTCGGAGTTGATCTCGTCGTAGGTGTAGAGGATCGACGACTTGAAGTTGTGGCGAAGCCCGAGCGTGTGGCCGACCTCGTGCATCACCGTGTCCTTGATGTACTGGCCGACGAGATCCTCGGGGAGCGCGTCCGTCGCCGCGACGCCGTCGCCTCCCTCCTGCGCCGCGAAGCCGCCGAAGAAGAGGCCGCAGATGCCGAGCTCGTGGCTCGCGCCCTGACCGATCCCGCAGAACGCGCGACGGGCGTGCGGCGGGAGGTTCGGCCGCGCCGCGTCGGCGGGGATGGCGAGGTCGTCCTCCGCGAGGACGAAACCGAACCGCTTGAACGGGCCACTCGCGAGGAGGCCCGCGTCGCGGCCCTGGGCGATGCCCTGCGGCACCTCGCGGATGAGGAGCCGGTACTCCTGGATCTCCGCGCGCACCATCGAGTCGTCCATGATGATGTCGGCATCGAGGATCTGGCCGGTGCGGGGATCGACCCGGCTCGGCCCCATCGCGAAGGCGATCTCGCTGTAGATCCAGCGGAAGAAGTTGTAGCGGATGTCCTCGGGGTCGAGGTCGGCGGCGATGTCCTCGGTCTGCTGGGTGACCTTGATCGCCTCGTCGAACCCGATCTTCTCGAAGGCCTTGTTCCACTCGAGGATCCCCTCGCGGACGTAACGCTGGAACTTCACCGGCACCGACTTCTCGACGAAGAACTCGATGCGCTTCTTGGGCGGCGAGAGGTCGAGCTTGTCGTCCATCTTCTCGAGGTGCCACCGGTTGGCGTAGCGGACGATCCGGTTCTCGTCCTTGTTGTCCGCGCTGAAGTCGATGAGATCGGTCGTGAAGTAGCCGATCCGGTCGTCCGCGAGGCGCGGCTTGTAGCCCGTGTCCTTGAGCCCCGAGATCGAGTACGCGAGCGTGATCAGCGTGCCCTCCGCGTCCGGGAGCGTCACGCGGACCTCCGTGTTCTCGGGGAAGTTCTTCGTGCCCTGGAAGGTCGCGAGCGACGGGTCCTTCGACCGCGCGATCCCGCCGAAGAAGAGCGTCGCGTTGTCCGCGAAGACCCCGCGACCGTCGAGGAGATACCCGCCGTTCGGCCCGCGCGCGACCACCTGGAAGCTCGCGAGCACGCGGTCGGTGTAGGTCCGCTCGACCGCCTCCTCGAGCTCCTTCCGCCCCTTGGCCTGCACCCCGGCGTTCCTCTGAAGGAGGACGAGCCGCTTGTCGTGCAGCCGCCACATGAGCAGCCAGTCGTTCCACTGCCAGCCGCGCATGATCGTGCCGCCGCTGATGGTCGTGGCCATCAGGAAGGACTGCTCGAGCTGGTTCGCGGGGATCTCCACCCAGAACTTGGTCTTCTTCTTGTCCTCGATCACGGGCCAGAAGCCCGCGCGGGGCTCCATGTCCTTGCTGACCTTGTCCCAGGGGGTGAAGTCGGGCTCCTCCTGCTCCTGCGCCGGCACGTTCGCGGCAAGGGCAAGGAGCGGGAGCAGGATCAGGGCAATGCGCTTCATCGGTCGGTTCTCCTCCGCTATAAGGAACGCAGATTCTCGCAGGGATGGCCAAGGCTGCACAACCCGGCCCCCGAGGCCCCCTCTCACCATGCGGACAGGACTGGTCACGGACCCCCTCTTCCTGCGCCATCTTACGGGCCCGGGTCATCCCGAGCGCCCGGAGCGTTTGCCGGCCGTCTTGAAATCGCTCGAGGGGCTCGACCTGGTCCCGGTCGCCCCCAGGGATGCGACGAGGGGGGAGCTCGAGGGGGTGCACGAGGCGCGGTACATCGATGCGATCCAGCGGGCGATCGAATCGGGCGCCCGGGCGCTGGACGCGGACACGGCGGTCTGCCGGGACTCCTACGCGGCGGCGGTGCGGGCGGCCGGCGCCGGGCTCGCGCTCGCGGAGGCGTGGCTCGAGGGCCGGATCGAGGGGGGGTTCGGGGCCCTGCGGCCCCCGGGGCACCACGCCTGCCCCGCGGAGTCGATGGGGTTCTGCCTCTTCAACAACGTGGCGATCGCGGCGCGGTTCCTCGCGGCGCGCGGGAAGCGGGTCGCGATCCTCGACTGGGACGTCCACCACGGGAACGGGACGCAGGCGATCTTCTGGCGGGATCCCTCGGTGCGGTTCCTGAGCCTGCACCAGTACCCGCTCTGGCCGATGACCGGCCGGCGCGACGAGCGCGGGGCGGGGAACATCTTCAACATCCCGATGCCGCCCGGAAGCGGCGACGCGGAGTACCTAAAGGCGTTCGACAACGAGGTGGTGCCGTGGCTCGAGGAAGGCAAGCCCGACGTGCTGCTCGTGTCGGCGGGTTTCGACGCCCACGCGGCCGACCCGCTGGCCCAGCAGCGGCTCTCGACGGAGACCTTCGCCGAATTCACGAAGAAGGTGGCCCGGCAGCCGGTACTGTCTCTTCTGGAGGGCGGCTACGACCTCGACGCTCTCGCCGCCTCGGCGCGCGCGCACGTCGAGGCGCTCCTCGGAGCCTGAGCTGCGGTCACTCGTGCCGCAGCGCGACGATGGGGTCGAGCTCGGCGGCGCGGCGGGCGGGGTAGATGCCGAAGACGATGCCGACGGCGCCGCTGATGCCGAGGGCGAGGATCACGCTCTCCGGAGTCACGTCCGTAGGCATGCCCGAGAAACGCTGGATGATCGCCGGGATCGCGATGCCGAGAGCGACCCCCGCGAGCCCCCCCACGACCGACAGCACGACCGACTCGACCAGGAACTGGCCGATGATCTGCCGCTTCTTCGCGCCGATCGCGCGGCGGATGCCGATCTCGCGCGTCCTCTCGGTGACCGACGCGAGCATGATGTTCATGATGCCGATGCCGCCCACGAGCAGGCTGATCCCCGCGATCGAGCCGAGGACGATGTTGAACGTCTTCTTCGTCGCCTCGGCCTCCCGCAGGAGCGTCAGCGGGACGCCGACCTTGTAGTCCTCGCGCTTGTGGAACCGCTTGAGCATCGTCGTAATCGACTCCGCGGTCGGCTCGACGTTGCTCGTCTCGTCGATCTCGACGATGATCTGGTGCAGCTCGACCATCTCGCGCTCGCGCGTCCCCGCCGTCTGCCGCTGCGTGATGTCGCCGAACCGCGCGCGGCAGACCGTCAGCGGGACGTAGGCGTCGACCTCCTGGTCGGGCGTCGGCAGGTCCGCGCTCTTCCCGACGTCGCTCTCGACGATCCCCACCACCTCGAACGCCGCGTTCCCGATCCGCACGAACGAGCCGATCGACCACGTGGCCGCGAGGAGCTTGCGCGCGCCGCCCTCCGTGAGCACGCAGACCGACGCGTAGGCCTCGAGATCGTGCGGCGTGAGCCCCCGACCCGCGAGCATCCGCCGCGGCACGAGGTCGAACCACCCGGGCGTCGTGCCGACGACGCGCACCTCGAGCGCGCGCTCCCCGACACGCCCCTCCTTCCGCACGATCTTCGCCGGCACGATCTTCCGGACCGTCGGGAAGCACTCGCGAAGCCGCTTCTCGTCGTCGTACGTGAGCCCGTAGATGCTCATCCGGCTCCGCTGCTGCGTGCTCGACTCGTCCTCGACGGCCTTCTTGGCGGTGAGCAGGATGTTGTTGCTCCCGAGCCGCCGGATCCGCTCGAGCGCCTGCGCGCTCGCCCCCTCGCCGACCGCGAGCATCCCGACGACCGACCCGACGCCGCAGATCACGCCGAGCACGGTCAGGAAGGACCGCAGCCGGTGGAGCCAGAGGTCCTTGATCCCGATCCGGATCGCGCGCGCGAGCGCCCTCAATCGATCCCCTGCACCTTCCCGTCGCGCATGTGGAGCCTCGACTTCGTGAACTCCGCGATCTCACGCTCATGCGTGACCATGAGGATCGTCTTCCCGCCCGCGTTCAGTTCGACGAGCAGCTCCATGATCTGCTTCGACGTCGCGGTATCGAGGTTGCCCGTCGGCTCGTCGGCGAGGATCACCGCCGGGTCGTTGGCGAGCGCGCGCGCGATCGCCACGCGCTGCTGTTGTCCGCCCGAGAGCTCGGTCGGCCGGTGCGAGAGACGATGGCCCAGCCCCACCCTCTCCGCGAGCGCCGCCGCGCGCGCGGCGCTCTCCTCCTCCTCCCAGCCGAGGTAGAAGAGCGGCAGCTCGATGTTCTCGCGCACGGAGAGCTGCGGGATCAGGTTGAAGCTCTGGAAGATGAAGCCGAGCCGCCGCAGCCGGAGCTCGGAGAGCTCGTCGTCGTCGAACTCCGAGACGTCGCGCCCCTCGAGCAGGTAGCGCCCCGACGTCGGCCGATCGAGGCAGCCGAGCAGGTTCAGGAGCGTGCTCTTCCCCGAGCCGGACGGCCCCATGAACGCCCAGAAGCTCCCCTCGGCGAAGGTGAGCGACACGCCGTCGAGCGCGCCCACCTCCTCCGATCCCATCCGGTAGACCTTCGAGACCTCGTCGAGCCGGATGAGATCGTTCACTTGCTGCCGCCGTCGCCGCCGCGGCGCGACCGGCGCTCCTCGGGACCCCGCTCGGGCCGCGCATCCGGGGGGGCTTCGGGGGCCGAAGGCGTGGCGTTCGGGGGTCCCGCCGGCCCCCTAGCCCCCCCCTCCTCCGGCTTCGGCGCCGCGGCGGCGTCGAGCGGCGGGTTCATGAGGACCTCGTCGCCCGCGGCGAGGCCCTTGAGGATCCTCACCATCGAGTTGTTGTCGAGGCCGACCTCCACGGGCACCGGCACGGGACCTGTGGGCGACGGGCGGTATGCGACCGTCCTCGACCCCTCGCGCACGATGCACTGGATCGGGACGAAGAGGGCCTTCGGGTAGATCTCGACGACGATCTCGGCGCGGCAGCTCATCCCCGCGCGCAGCTCGGTGCCGTCCTCGAGGTGGATCTCCGTGTTGTAGACCTTGAGATCCGGGTTCTGCCACCAGCTCGTCGCATCGGGGAGGACGCCGATCTTCGCGACCCGGCCCCGGAACGTGCGGTTGGGGACCGCGTCCACGGTCACAGAGCAGTCCATCCCGATCTTCACCTTCTTGAGGCTCGACTCGTGGACCTTCACCTCGGCGAGCATCGACTGGGCGGTCGGGAGGTAGATGAGCTCCTTGCGCTCCTGCACCTCGATGCCCTCCGCCAGCGGCTGCTCGTTGTCGCCGCGGCCCATGCCCCCGCTCCGGCCCGTGGTCGCGTAGACGACCATCCCGTCGATCGGGGCGAGGATCTTCGTCTTCTTGAGCTGCGTCTCGAGCTTCTCGAGCTTCGTCTTCTGCCGCAGGAACTCCTGCTCCTTCGCGGTGAGCTCGGCCTCCGCCTGCACGAGGTCGGCGGCCGCCTTGCGCTTGACCCGGTCGAGCGCCATCGTCGCCTGGGCGACCGCGCTCACGAGCGCCTCGCGGTCGCGGTTGTGCGAGAACTCCTGAAGGACCCTCTTGCGGCCGACCGCGAGATCGTGCTCGAGCTCCGCCTTCTTCTTCGCGAGCTCGTCGGCCTGGAGCTCGACGAGCGAGAGGTAGCGCTGCTCGTGGAGCTTCCTCGACCACTCGAGCTTCTCCGCCGCGCGCTGCACCTCCTCTTTCGCGATCGTGATGTCGGTCTCCGCCTGCTGGAGGGCCTGCGGGTAGTCGCCCTCGTCGTACTTCTTGAGGTCGATCTGCGCGAACTTGAGGTCCTGCTCCGCCTTGTCGATGTCGCTCGCGCTCTGGCTCTTCGCGACCGCGAGGTTCTCGCGGGCGCGGATGAAGGCGGCCTCGGCGTTGATGACCGTGATCGACTGCGACGCGCGCTCCTCCTCGATCTGGGTCCCGTCCAGCTCGATCAGGAGGTCGCCCTTCTTCACGTTCACGCCCTCGGCGACGAGGAAGAGGATTGCCCGCCTCCCCTCGACCTCGCTCCGGATCACGACCTGGTCGCGGTTCTTGATCGCGCCGGGCTCGTTCACGCTGATCGTGAGCGGGCCCTCCGCGACCGTGGCGAGCGTCGCGGACGCGGACGCGTCGCCCCCGGACCCCCCGAACATCAGCAGGAGCGCGAGGGCCACCACGACGACGCCGCCCGCGGCGGCGTAGAGGAGGCGGCGCCGGTCAGGCTTTCTCATCCGGCACGTACTCCCGCCAGAGGCCGTCGGAATCCACCGCGAGGACCCCCATGTCCCTCTGGATCGCCAGCTCGGACACCCGGTAGCGGATCATCGCCGCGGTGAACGCGTTCTGCGCCTCGAGGAGCGACTCCTGCGCGTCGAGCACGTCGCGCACCTCGCCGCGGCCCGCCTCGAGGACGAGGTTCGTGCTCGTCACGCGCTCGGCCGCGAGCGTCACGGCCTGCTCCTGGATGAGCACGCTCTCGCGCGCCTCGAGCAGGGCGCGGAGCGACTGCCGCACGTCGAGCTTCACGTCGTCCTCGAGCGCCTGGAAGCCGCGGACCGACTGCTCGAGCGCGATGAAGGTCGCGCGGTAGGCGTCGCGCTCCGGCGTGCGCTCGAGCGGCAGGTCGAGCAGCGCTGACGCGGAGTAGACGAGGTCGTCGAGGTCGCTGTCGCCGAGGTCGGCGGTCGTGACGCCGCGCCGCGCGCCGCTCGTGACGCTGCCCTCGAGCGTGAGGCCCGCGAGGAGCGCGTTCGCCGCGACCGCGACCCGGCGCTGCGCGTCCACGATCCGCTCGCGCGCGACGAGGAGATCCTGCCGGCGGTCGAGCGCGAGGCGGATCGCCTCGGGCTCCCGCAGCTCGTACGGCCCGCCCGCGGGCGAGGGGGGCGGAAGGTCGACCGGCGCGCCCGCGGGCGGCAGCTCCGCGGGCTTCGGCCCCTCGGCCTCGGAGAAGCGCTTCGCGCGCTCGATCAGGTCCTCAAGCTGGTCGCGCTTCAGGTCGATCCGCGCGTCCGGCGGCAGCCCGAGCGTGGCCTTGAACGCGTCGAGCCTCGCCTCGTAGGCCTGCTGCGCGGCGATCCACTGGTCGCGCGCGCGCAGCTCCTCCTGCCGCGCCTGGTCCTCCTGCACGCCCGGCAGCTGCCCGGCGGCCGAGAGCGCGCGCGTGCGGCGCGTGAGCACGATCAGGTTCCGGTAGTTCTGCGCGGCGTTCGCGACCTCGTCCTGCCGCCGGAGCACGTCGAGGTAGCCGGTCGCGACGTCGACCGCGAACGTCTGCTTGAAGAGCTCGAAGTCCTGGATCGCGTAGACCGTGTCCCGCTCCGCCTGCGTGAGCGGCTCGGTGACGACGAACTCGCCAGCGCCGCGCAGGAGCGGGATCGTGATCGACGCGTCGCCGAAGAGCCCGAGCGCGAAGTCCTCGGCGCCGGTGAGCAGCTTCGCGAGGTCGATCGCGATCGTGCCGGCGAGCAGCGCGCCGGTCTTCAGGAGCTTCGTCGCGGTCGCGTCCGCGCTCGCCTCGACGCCGTCGGGCCCGTCCGGCGACGTGTCCGCCTCCCCTCCTCCCGAGAGCGTCGAGAAGAAGAGCGTCTTGAAGTTGTTCCTCTCGATGTCGACGTCGAGCGCCGCGAGGAAGATCGCCTCCTTCTGCGTCTGGTAGTCGCGGCTGTTCCTCGCGCCGATCTTCAGCGCGTCCGTGAGCGACATCACGTACGGCGCGGGCCCCTCCCAGGGCGCCTCGACCTCCTCGGGGGGGAGCTTGTCGTACGGGTAGCCCTCCTCGGGCCAGTGGGGCACCGGTTCGAGCTTGGCGGCCGTGTAGGACTCGGTCCCCGTGAACGGAAGCCCCTGCGCGAGGAGCAGTTTCTGCCGGAACGTCTCCGAAGGCCGGTCGATCGTGAACGGATCGTCGCGGCCGTACACCTCCCGCTGTTTCTCCGAGATGATCGACGCGGCCGCCCGGTCGGCCTTCTCGCGGTGCCCCGCCGCCGGGAGGCAGCCCGCGAGCCCGGCGAGAAGGCAAAGGGCGGGGGCGCGGGGGAGGGAACGCACCGGGCAGAGTATAGGACAGCCGCGCGGTCTCCCGGGTTCCGTGCCGGATTCGGCCCGCCCGGTCAGGAACGCCGCGGGCGCCGTTCCCGTTCGAGCCACGGGAGCTTCTCGCGCGGCGGGGGCTTCGCGGGGCCGTACTGCCTCGGCCACGGCTGGTCATGCCACCCCTGGTCCGCGGCGGCGCGGAGCGTGAAGTTCGGGTCGAAGAGGTGCGGGCGGGCAAGCGCGACGAGGTCCGCGCACCCGCTCGCGAGGATCGCGTTGATCTCGCCGTGGCGCGAGATCGCGCCGACCGTGATCGTCGGGATCCCCGCGCCGAAGCGGATCCGCTCGGCGAAGGGGACCTGGTAGCAGCGCGCGAGCTCGGGCTTCTCGTCGTCGTCCGTGTGGCCGGTCGAGACGTCCACGATGTCGCAGCCCGCCTCCTTGAGCGCCGCCGCGAACGCAATCGTGTCCTCGATCGTCTGGCCCCCCTCCTTCCAGTCGATCGCGGAGAGTCGCACGGAGATCGGCCTTTCCTGGGGCCACGCCGCGCGCACCGCCCGGAACACCTCGAGCGGGAAGCGCATCCGTGCCCCCGCGGCCCCCCCATACTCATCCTTCCGGCGGTTCGTGAGCGGCGAGAGGAAGCTCGCAAGCAGGTAGCTGTGCGCCATGTGCAGCTCCAGCATGTCGAAGCCCGCCTCCTCGGCCATCGTCGCCGCGCGCACGTAGTCGGCCTTCACCCGGTCCATGTCGGCGCGGTCCATCGCCTTCGGCACCTGGCTGTGCTTGTGGTACGGCACGGCCGACGCGGAGAGGATCGGCCATGCGCCCTTGTCGAGCGGCTGGTCGTGGCCGTCCCACATGAGCTTGGTCGCGCCCTTGCGTCCCGCGTGGCCGAGCTGCAGGCCGACCTTCGCGCGGGTCCAGCGGTGCACGAACTCGGTCACGCGCCGCCACGCGGCGGCGTGCTCGGGCTTGTACATCCCCGCGCAGCCGGGCGAGATGCGCCCGTCGCGCGACACGTCGGTCATCTCCGCGATCACAAGACCCGCGCCGCCGACCGCGCGCGCGCCGAGGTGCACGAGGTGCCAGTCGTTCACCGCGCCGTCCTCGGCGCTGTACATGCACATCGGCGAGCAGACGATCCTGTTCTCGAGCTTGAGCGACCGCAGGGTGAAGGGGGTGAACATCGGGGGGGCTCTGGGGCCGCCCCGCGCGAACCAGCGCTCGACCGAGTCCGCATACGCCTCGTCGCGTTGGCGCAGCTGGTCGTGGCCGAGCCTCTTGTTCCGCGTCATCATCGAGTACGCGAACTGCTCGGGCTCGAGGTGGCGCCGGAGCTTCGCGGTCTCGAACCACCGCCGGCTCTCGTCGGCCATCTGCTGGAGCCGCTCGCTGTACCACTTGCGCTCCGCCTCGTACGCCTCGAGCGGCTGCTTCTCCTCCGCGAGGCAGCGCGCAAGGCAGATCGCGTCCTCCATGGCGAGCTTCGTGCCGGAGCCGATCGAGAAGTGCGCGGTGCGCGCGGCGTCGCCCAGGAGCACGAGGTTGCCCCTGGACCAGCGCTCGTTCTTGACGGTCTTGAAGTTGATCCACTCGGACTTGTTCGTGAGGAGCGGGTGGCCCAGGAGCTCCTCCTTGAAGAGGCGCTCGAGGTAGTCCACGGTCCCGCGCTCCCCCCCGCTTCCGAGGCCCGCGGCTTTCCACGCCTCCTCGTCGCACTCGACGATGAAGGTGCTCCGCTGCTTGTCGTACTGGTACGCGTGCACCTGGAAGAAGCCGTGCTCGTTCTCGCGACTGAAGAAGGTGAAGGCCTCGAACGGCCGCGTCGTGCCGAGCCAGACGAACTTCGCCTTGCCGGCCGAGATCGTCGACTTGAAGTCCGCGGCGAACCGCGCGCGGACGAGGCTGTTCACGCCGTCGGCCGCGACCACGAGATCCGCCTTCGGGATATCCCGTATGTCCGTACGGTATCTGAGGTCGACGCCCAGCCCGGCCGCGCGGTCCTGGAGGATGTTCAGGAGCCGCTTCCGCTCGATCCCGCAGAAGCCGTGGCCGCCCGACCGGATCACCTCGCCCCGGAAGTGGACGTCCACCGCATCCCACTTCGCGAAGGTCTCCGCGACCCTTCGGTAGCTCTCCGCGTCGCTCTCCTCGAGGTTGTCGAGGGTCGCCTCGGAGAAGACGACGCCCCAGCCGAACGTGTCGTCCTTCGCGTTCCGCTCGTGGACGGTGACCTCGTGGCCGCCCGCCTTCCGGAGGAGGATCGCGAGGTAGAGGCCGCCCGGGCCGCCGCCGACGATCTCGACTCTCACGTGCGGAAGTCTAGGCCCTCTCCGCCGTCACGTCGATTGCCGAGATGCGGCCGCGCACGACGGTGATCCGGAGCCGGCCGGCGGGCCTCTCCGGATCGCGCCCCCACGCGTAGACGGCCTCGACGCCCCGCTGCTCGAGGATCACGAGCTCGTCGTCGGGCGGGTCCTCCACGAAGGCCAAGAGGATCGCCTCGATCCCGACGAACGGCCCCGCCTCGATCCCGTGGAATCGCATCGACGCGTCCTCCGCGAGGAGTGCGCGAAGTCCGCTGAACCCCCCCGCGCGCACCCCCCCGTTGTGCCGCTGGACGTAGACGCGCAGGAGCTCCGCGGGGCTCACGGCCGCGCGTCCACCGCGAAGAGGAGCCAAGCGGCGTACCGATCCGGATCGCGCACGTTCTCGATCATCACCGCGAACCGGCGGCGGATCTCGGTCTCGGTACGGCCCGTGACCTCGGAGAGGATCGCGGCGTACCCCTCGCACCAATAGTGGAAGACCTTCGCAAGCTCCTCCCGGTCGGCGTTCAGGTTGTCGACGAGGAGCGGCTCGACCGTGATCCGCGTGAACCCGGCCTCGCGCAGGTGCCGGACGATCCGGCGCCCCTGGTAGAGGTCCGTCCCCCGCTCGCGGAACCGCGGCGCCACCTCCCGGAAGTGGTCGGCGGTCCCGTAGTCCTCCACGTCGAAGAGGATCGCGGCGTAGTCCTCGACGAGAAGGTGAGCGCGCCCGCCCGGCGCGAGGAGCCGGCGCGCCTCGCGCAGGAGAGCGACCGGATCCGGCAGCGCCTGGAGCACGTGGCGGACGAGGACGAGGTCGAACGCGCCGTCGCGGAACGGCGCGTGGTACCCGTCGCCCTGCACGACGGGACGGCGCGAGAGGAGAAGGTGCCCGCGGAAGAGGTCAAGGCCCGTCGCGAGCAGCGGCTTGAACTCCTCGCGTACGCGTCGGAGGACCTCGCCCGTGCCGCACGCGAGGTCGAGGACCCTCCCGAGGCGCGGCCCGCAGCGGCGCTTGAGGATCTCGCGCTCCTGCGGCCAGATGACGTTCGCCTGCGCGGCGAGCGTCTCCCGCATGGAGTCGTCCTCCATGTTCCTGCGCTGGCCGCCGTAGTCGAGGTTGCCGCCGGTCATGCGGGCCTCCGTCGCTTCGAGAGGAAGAGCACGACGCCGAGGAGCACGGCCGTGCCGAGGAGGCCCATGCCCATCGCGACCGCCCACGCCTTCCGCCGCGCCTGCGCGACCGCGAGGAGGTCGTCCTCCGCGCGCCCGTACCGCTCGTGGAAGGGGCCGAGATCGCGCGGGTCCGCGGCGCGCCGGATCCGGTCGCGTTCATAAGCCTGCAGCCCCTCGACCCAGACCCGCGCTCGCCGCTGCTCCTCCTCGATCTCGAGCGGGTCCACGTGGCCGCACAGGTCCTTCCGCGCCTGCAGGGCGGGTTTCAGGGCGGCGTCCGCCTTCGCCTGCGCCGCGTGGAACGCCCGGTACGCGAGCCCCTTCTCGCCGCGCGCGAGGAGCGCGTCGCCGAGCGCGGCGTAGACCTCGGGCGTGCCGTGCCCCGCCTCGACGAGCCTGCAGAGCGCGTCCACGTCCGCGGGCAGCGGATCCGGCAGCGCGACCGGCGCGGCCGGATAGCGCTGGAGGAACTCCGGCGAGTGGCCCGGGAACTTCCCCGCGAGCGTCTCCCTGGGCCCGAGAAGGAAGAGGAGCGCGAGGAAAAGGGACACGGCGGCATTCTAAACACGACCCCCGAGGCCCCCTCCGACCCAGTTCGCGGGATAATGGGCGCATGGCCGACACGAGGCCCCGCCGCCCCACCCGGTGGTGGTACGCCGTCTTCGTGGTCCTGATCGGCGGGATCGCCGCCGTGATGTGGAGCGGGGGCGAGCGCCCGATCGACTACTCCGAGTTCGTGCGGGTGGTCGAGGGCGGGAAGATCACGGGCGTGGTGCAGGTCAGCGAGACGCGCGTGCGCGGCACGATGCTCGAGGGGGGGAAAGAGGTCGCGTTCGGGACCCGGCCTCCTCCCCAGACGAACGTCGCGGCGTTCCTCGCCGAACGGAAGGTCGAGTACACCGGCGCCGGCGGGGCCGACCTCTCGCGCTACCTGCCGTGGCTCCTCGTCCCGGTCCTCCTGATCGCGGTCTTCTGGCTCTTCGCGATGCGCGGCCAGGGCGGCGCGAACCTGTCCGCGCTCCAGTTCGGCCGCCACCGCGCGCGCATCCACGCGGAGACCGACACGCAGGTCACGTTCGCCGACGTCGCGGGCGTGGACGAGGCGGTCGAGGAGGTGCGCGAGATCGTCGAGTACCTGAAGGCGCCGCAGAAGTTCCAGGCCCTTGGCGGGAGGGTGCCCAAGGGCATCCTCCTCGTCGGACTCCCGGGCACGGGCAAGACGCTGCTCGCGCGCGCGGTCGCGGGCGAGGCGGGCGTCCCGTTCCTCACGATCAGCGGCGCCGACTTCGTCGAGATGTTCGTGGGCGTCGGCGCGGCCCGCGTGCGCGACCTCTTCCGCCGCGCGAAGGAGCTGAGGCCCTGCATCGTCTTCATCGACGAGCTCGACGCCCTCGGGAAGGCGCGCGCCGCGGCCGCGAGCGGCGGCTCCGAGGAGCGCGAGCAGACCCTCAACCAGCTCCTCGTCGAGATGGACGGCTTCGAGTCGAACAGCGGCGTGATCGTGCTCTCCGCCACCAACCGGCCCGAAGTGCTCGACCCCGCGCTCCTTCGCGCCGGCCGGTTCGACCGGCAGGTGGTCGTGGACCGGCCCGACGTGCGCGGGCGGCTCGCGATCCTCCGCCTCCACGCGAGGAACGTCAAACTCGGCCGCAACGTCGACCTCGCGGTCGTCGCGCGCCGCACGCCGGGCTTCACCGGCGCCGACCTCTCGAACCTCGTCAACGAGGCGGCGCTGCTCGCCGCTCGCCGCGCCCGCGACCACGTCGGCTTCGCGCACGTCGAGGAGGCGATCGACCGCGTGATGGCGGGCCTCGAGCGACGCTCGCGCCTGATCTCGCCGCGCGAGAAGATGGTGGTCGCGGTCCACGAGACAGGCCACGCGATCGCCGCCTGCCTCCTCCCCCACGCGGACCCCCTCCACCGCGTCAGCGTGATCCCGCGCGGGAGCGGCGTCGGCGGGCTCACGCTCCAGCTCCCGCGCGAGGACAAGAGCCTCTTCACGAAGTCGGAGCTGCTCGACCGGCTTGCGGTCCTGCTCGGCGGCCGCGTCGCGGAGGAGCTGATCTTCAAGGAGGTCTCGACGGGCGCCGTGAGCGACCTCGAGCGCGCGACCAAGATGGCCTACCGGATGGTCATCGAGTTCGGGATGAGCGAGCGCATCGGGCCCTTCCACGCGGGCGAGGTCGGGCAGGCGCGGCGCGAGGGCCCGGAGCGCGCGGTCGCCGACGAGACCGCGCGCGAGATCGACCTCGAGGTCCGCGCGATCCTCGCGGCGCAGGAGGGGCGCGTGCGCGAGCTTCTCCGCGGCCGCCGACGGCACCTTGCCGCGATCGCCCGCGTGCTCCGCGACAAGGAGACGATGGACGCCTTCGCCGTCAAGAAGCTCCTCGACACGCCCGTGCGCCGGAGCGTCGAGAGTCAGGCGGCCGAAGGCTGATCCGGGGGGGCGGCGGGGGCCTCAGCCGGCTCCGGCTCCGCAGGCGCCGCCGTGGCCTCCTCGGCCGGGGGCGCCTCCTTGCGCGTCCGCGGCAGCGCGGCGACGAACCCCGCGGCGAGCGACACCGCGGCCGCCCAGAGCGCCCAGTCGTCCCGCCGCGTGCGCACGTAGACCCACGCGCCGACGACCGCGGTCGAGAGGAGCAGCGCGGGGATCCGGACGGCGCGCTCGGTCCGTGCCGCGAACACGCCCGCGACCGCGCACACGGCCATCGCAATCGTCCGCTCGTCGCCCGCGGCGAAGAGCACGTCCGGCGCGAGGCAACGCGCGAGGAGGACGAGGGCGAGGGCCCTGCCGTGCGCCCGCGCCATCGGCCACGGAAGGGGGAGGAGCGCGAGGAGGGGAAGCGCGAGGAGGAGCCCGCGCGGCCCTGGCCACGCGACCGTGAGCGCCGCGACGGCGAGCATCTCGGCCGCGACGAGGAAGAGGCCCCGGCGCGCGAGGACCGCGAGCACCGCGTGGGCCGCGGCCGCGGCACCGAGCGCGACCGGATCCGGCGCAACAAAGCCCCGGATCGCGGCGGCGCCGGCGAGGATCGCCGCGCCGGCGTCGAGGAAGCGAAGCGGGAAGCGCCGCGCGACCCCCTGCATTGCCAGGGCGGCCGCGATCCACGCGTACCCGAGCCACGGGGCGGGGACCACGCGCGCGAGCCCCGCGAGGAGGAGCCCGTGCGCCGCGGCGCCGAGGAGGAGGACGAGCGCCTGCGGGCTCGGCCCCTCCGGGCTCACCGCGCAGAGCGTGCTCGCGACCGCGCCGGCCGCGAGGAGGAGCGGCCCCGGCGCCCCCTCCCGGTGGAAGAGCCAGATCGTCACGAGGAGCATCGTCGCGCCCGCCGCGCGCAGGAACGCGTCCCTGAAGATGAGCGCGAAGACCGCGAAGAGGAGCGCGAGGAAAAGCGTGCTCGGCGCGAGGTTCCCCGTGTCGAGCCCCGCGGGCAGCGCGGCCAGCAGAAGGAGCAACGCACCCGCCTTGAAGACGCCGCGGAGCAGCCCCTGGCGCAACGGCAGCCGGACCGCGACCAGCGCCGCCGCCGCCGCGACGCCGAAGAGGATCGCGGCCTTGATCCAGCCCGGTCCGTCGTAGGGGACGTGGACGGTGTACGCCGCGTAGGCGAAGGCCGCGGCGGCGAGCGTGGCCGCCGACATGCTCCTGCGCCTGAGCACGAGGGGGGCGAGGAGCGCCGCCCCGACGTACGTCGTGCCGCAGACGGCGCCGCACGCGACCGCGAGCGGGCCCATCGACGCGCGCAGGAGGGGCGCGGTCAGCGCGGCAGCGGCGACCAGGGCCTGGAGGCGGTGGAACCGCAGCGCGCCGTACGCGCTCGCGACGTTGATCGCCGCGACGAAGGGCATCGCGAACTCCTCCCTCGACCCGAACCGGCCCGGCAGGAGCAGCGCGAGGCCGCAGCCGACGAAGAGGGCGAGCGGGTGGCGCGTCTCGAGGACGAGCCTCAATCCCAGGAACGCGACGAGGCCGCACGCCGTCGCCACGAGGACATCGGGGAAGTCGAGCCGCGGGAGCACCGCGAGCAGGACCGCGTTCAGGAGCAGAGCGGCCGTTCCCGCGAGGAGCGCGCGCACGTGGGCGGACGCGGTCCGCCAGAACCACGCCGCCCCGCCGCACGCGACCGCGGCGAGCCCCGCCGCGATCTCCGGCCACGCGTCGCGGGCGGGGCCGCTGGCCGTGATGGCGCCGCCCGCATAGAGCGCCCCTCCCGCGGCGGCGAGGAGGACGAGCGCGTTGAGGATCGGCGCCGCGTAGTCGCGCACGGCCGTGGAGCGCCGGTCGAGGTCGATCTGGAGCGCGGCGCCGAGATCGACGTCCGGCGCGGAGGGCTTGAGCGCCTCCGCCTTCGGCGCGGGCGCGGGCCCGACGTCGGGGGGCGGGACCACGGATGCCGCGGCCTCCGCCGCCGGGGCGGGCTGCGGCGGAACGCTCTCGGCCGGCGCGCGGCCCGCGAGTCGCGAGGCGGCCGCCTTTGCGCGACGAAGGGCGCCGCGGAACATGCCGCCCGGCGCGGGTTCGTGCGGCAGCTCGGGCGAGAGCGCCGCTTCTCTCGCGATCCGCTGCGAGGGGGTCTCGGGGGCCAGGGCAGGCGGCGGCGCCGGCACGGCCGCGGGCGGGGCCTCGGGCGCGAACGCAGGGGCCGCCGCCTGCGCGGGCGGCGCCTCGTCCGCTGTCCCCTGCGTCCCCCGCAGCGCCTCCAGCGCGTGCCGCATCGCGGCCTTGTGCTTCGCGCTCTGGTCGGGCGCGCCCTCGTCGGGCTCCTCCGGCACGAGGCCGAGCATCGCGAGGGCGCGGCTCACCGCCTGCATGTGGCCCGAGGCGGGCGCGCGGACGATCGCGGGGAGGAAGGGGTCCGGCCGCTCCTCGGGCGGCGGACGGTCGGCCGCGGCCGGGTCGGGCGCGGGGGGCGGCGTCGACTCGAGGATGCCGAGGCGGTCCTCGATCTTTCCGAGCCGGCCTTCGAGGCGCTCGATCCCCTTGAGCAGGCGTTCGACCGCCTCCTCCGTACGCATAAAGGACTATCGGAGGCGGGGGGCGGGAGGCTGTAGGCGGCAGGTCGGACGGGGCCTCCCCAAAAGCCCCCCTCCAGCCTTCGGCCTACAGCCTCTTGAGGATCGTCACGATGTTCTGGCCGCCGAACCCGAACGAGTTGTTCATGGCGTGAAGAAGCTTCTTCTCGCGCGGCTCGTTGGGCACGTAGTCGAGGTCGCAGGCGGGGTCAGTGTGCTCGTAGTTCGTGGTCGGCGGCATCACGCCCTCCTCGAGCGCGCGCACGCAGGCGATCGCCTCCACGGCGCCGGCCGCCGCGATCAGGTGGCCGATCATCGACTTCGTCGAGGAGACGGGCGGCGCCTCGCCGCGGCCGCCGAAGATGCGCTTGATCGCGCCGGACTCCATCGCATCGTTCTGCTGGGTCGACGTGCCGTGCGCGTTGATGTAGTCGATGTCCCCCGGCGCGAGGCCCGCGCTCTTCAAAGCGAGGCGCATCGCGAGCTCCACGCGCTCGCCCTCGGGTTGCGGATCCGTGACCCGGTAGCAGTCGGCCGTGTTGCCGTAGCCGACGACCTCGGCGCGCAGCCGCGCGCCGCGCCGGCGCGCGTGCTCGTACGCCTCGAGCACGAGGACGCCCGATCCCTCGCCGAGGATGAAGCCGTCGCGCTTCCGGTCGAAGGGGCGCGACGCGCGGTGCGGCTCGTCGTTGCGCGGGGAGAGCGCTCCGAGCGTCGCGTAGCCGGAGAGGCTCATGAGGTCGACCTGGCTGTGCGTGCCGCCCGCGAGGATCGCATCCGCGTCGCCGCGGCGGATCGCGCGGTAGGCCTCGCCGATCGCGTGGTTGCCGGCGGCGCACGCCGTGATGCAGACCCAGTTCGGGCCGCGTGCGCCGACCGCGCGGGCAACGTGGCTCCCCGAGTTGTAGTAGTCCTCCTGCTCGCGCCGGGTCGGGGAGAAGTCCTTCGCGAGCGCACGCACGAAGGCGGCGTAGTCGAAAAGGCCCTTCGCCGCGAGCGCGGCCTTGCACGCCTCGGTCAGGCGCTCGATCTCGGAGATCCCCTTGCCGGAGCCGAGGAAGACGCCTACGCGCTCGGGATCGACGCGGGCGCGCGCGAGCCCCGAGTCCGCCCACGCCTCGCGCGCGGCGACGAGCGCGAAGCGCGCGTGGATGCCGAGGTCGGGCACGGCCGCGTCTTCCGGGACCCGCGGGAGCGGGGCGACTTCGCCCGCGATCTGCACGGCCATCGTCGAGACGTCGAACCGCGAGATGCGTTTCACGCCCGACTCGCCGTCGAGCATCGCCTGCCAGTTGCGCGGGACGCCGACGCCGAGCGGGGTCACCATCCCGAGGCCGGTGACGACGACCCGGCGCGCGTTCAACCGGCGTACTCCCGGAGCACGAGGGAGGCGTTCTGGCCGCCGAACCCGAAGGAGTTGCTGAGCACCGTGCGCACCTTCGCCCGGCGCGCCTCGTTCGGCACGTAGTCGAGGTCGCACGCCGGATCCTTCGTGTCGTAGTTGATGGTCGGCGGGAGGATGCCGTCGCGGATCGCGAGGACGCTCACGACGGCCTCGAGCGCTCCTGCCGCGCCGATCAGGTGGCCGATCATCGACTTGATCGACGACATCGGCACCTTGGGCGCGCGCGCCCCGAAGAGCTTCTTCACCGCGACGGTTTCCGCGAGGTCGTTGAGGACGGTCGACGTGCCGTGGGCCGAGATGTAGTCGACGTCGTCGGGCGACAGGCTCGCGTCCTTGAGCGCCTCGCGCATCGACTGGACCGCGCCCCGCCCCTCCGGCTCGGGCTGCGTCGCCGCGAAGGCGTCGAAGGAGCTTCCGTAGCCGACGCACTCGGCGTAGATGGTCGCGCCGCGCGCCTTCGCGTGCTCCTCGGTCTCGAGGACGAGGACGGCGGCGCCCTCGCCGAGGACGAAGCCGTCGCGGTCGCGGTCGAACGGCCGGCTCACCTTGTCGGGCGCGCGCGCGGAGGTCGAGAGCGCGCCCAGGAGCGTGTAGGCGACGAGCGAGAGCGGGTCGATGCGCGAGTCCGCGCCGCCCGCGAGCATCACGTCGGCGTCGCCGCGCTCGAGGATGCGCATGGCCTCGCCGATCGCCTGGGTCGAAGCGCTGCACGCGGTCACGATCGTGTTGTTCGGCCCCTGCGCCTGGTGGAAGATCGAGACGTGCGCCGCCACCATGTTCGGCAGGTGCTTCAGGAGCCAGAGCGGGAAGAGCGTCTTCTGGCCCGAGGTCCCGAAGCGGCGCAGGTCGAAGCGCCCGGCCTCGTCGAGGCTCGCGAGGATCGCCTGCCCGACCTCCTCGACGTCGGTCGGAACGATCCCCGACCCCATCACGACGCCGAACCGGGCCGGGTCGGGCGGCGCCTCGAGGAGCCCGGAGTGCTCCATCGCCATGCGGGAGGCGGCGACGCCGAACCGGATGTTCCGCCCCATGACCTTCAGGGCCTTCCGGTTGGGGACGAACTTCGCGGGGTCGAACCCCTTCACCTCGCCCGCGGCCTGGACGGCGAACCCCGTGGGCTCGAAGCTCTCGATCCGCGCGATGCCGGACTTCCCCTCGCATGTCGCGCTCCAGAAGGACTCCGCGGTGTTCCCGTTCGGGGCGAGCGCGCCGAAGCCCGTGACGACGATTCTTCGTTTCATTGTCCGTCCCAGGGGATGCCGAGCGCCTGCCATAGGAGCCGCCTCTGCTCGCGGGCCGCGGGGCTCTCCTTGGGCGTCAGCGCCATCGGCAGGTACACGATCATGAAGTCGGCCTCAGCCACGACCCTCCGGTCCACGCTCGCGACCCCGCGGCACATCGTGCCCTCGGGGCGCGACAGGATCGCATCCACCTCGACGAGGATCCGGTCGCCGGGCCACGCCGGCGACGGGAACGCGGCGCGCTCGACCTTGCCGAGCATCGTGCGCGTCCCTGGCGCCGCGACGAGCCGCGCCACGGTGCCGCCCGTCTGCAGGATCGCCTCCAGGACGAGCGTCGGGGGGTACTCGTCCCCGTCGCCGAGGAAGCCCTCCCCCTTCGTGACGCACTTGACCGACTTCGCCCGCCGCCCGGCCTCCAGCTCGAGGAACCGGTCGATGAGGACGTAGCGCATACGGCGCGGGGGTCACGATGAAGCGAGCTTCATCTTCACGTAGTTGACAAGCAGGCCGACCGTGAACAGCTCGGGGACGCGGGTCACCCGCGGATCCTTCCGGAACCCGGCGAGATCCGCGAACGGGAGCTTCTCCTCAAGGAAGCGGAGACCCTTCTCGGTCACGACGCCGTTCCGCACGAGCTCCTCGTCCTGGAAGATCTTCTGCGGGAAGAGCTCGTCCTTGTCGATCGAGATGCCGAACGTCTTCTCGAGCTGGAACGTGATGTCGAGGTAGTCGATCGACTCCGCCTCAAGGTCGCTCTGCAGCTTCTTGTCGACCTGCACCTCGTCCTCGTCGCGGCCGAGGGCCGTCGCCACGCACTGCCGGACCTTGGTGATGATCTCCTTCTCGTCCATGGAGCCGCTCCCGCGAAAAAGCTAAGCGCGCGCCGGGGTCGCGTCAAATCCGGCGGTCGCCCGCGGCCGGACCGCGAACCGGAGCCGGCCGACGCTCTCCTCGCCCACGTACGCCCGTCCCTTGAACCAGACCGCCCCGTCCTCCTCCCTTTCCCGCTCCGCCTCGAGGCGCACCACCTCGCCGGGCACGACGAAGCGGTTGAATCGCATCTGGGCGACCTCGGAGAGAACCCAGCGGTCGTCGCCCCCCGGCCGACCCGCGAGGCAGTGCCGGGCCGCCTGCACGAATCCCTCGAGGATCATCGCGCCGGGAAGGACCGGCATGCCCGGGAAGTGGTCGCGGAAGAACTCCTCGTTGAACGCGAGCGCCTTCAGCGCCACGATGCGCTCGCCCGTCTCGCATTCGAGCACGCGGTCGATGAAGACGAACGCCATGCGGCCGGCTAGGAGTGGACGTTCTTGACGCAGCGGAAGCCGATCGCCTCGCACTTGTCCTTCGGGTGCGCCTCGAGCCGGTAGTAGACGTGCAGGTACTCGACGGGGTCGTTGTAGCTCCCGCCGCGCACGACGTGGAAGTCGCCGTCCTTCTTGTAGCGGCTCGCGGTCCACTCCCACACGTTGCCGCACGTGTCCTGGACGCCGAAAGGCGAGACGTTCCGCACCCAGCTCCCCGCCGCCCTCGGAGCGCCCGTTTCGGGATCCTGACCGAAGCATGCGTCGGACGTGCCAGGAGGGTCGTTGCCCCACGGATACGTGCGCCCGTCCGTGCCGCGGGCCGCCTTTTCCCACTGTTGCTCGGTCGGGAGCTCCTTGCCCGCCCAGCGCGCGAACTGCACCGCGTCGCTGTACGAGATCCCCGTCACGGGCTGGTCGGGCTGGTTCAAGCGCGCGTCGTCCACATAGCGCGGCGGACGGTAGGCCGTCTCGCGCACGAACCTCATGTACTCCGCGTTCGTCACCGGGCTCCGGTCGATGTAGAAGGTGTCGAGGAACACCTCGGCGCCGTCGGGCCCGTAGAGGAAGCTGCCGGCCCAGACCGGCACCATCCCCTCGACGACCTTCATGTCGGCGACGAGGGCTTCCGCGGCCTCCCGGCGCGCGTCGGTGTCGCGCGTGACGACGGCGGGCTCCGCCGGCTCCCCCTCCGCAACGGCGACCGCCGCCTCCACGACTTCCGGCGCCGGCGCGGCGATGACGGGAGCAGGCTCCGCGGGCACGGGAGGCGGGGCGGGGGGCGCGGGCGCGACCTCTTGAGCGGGCGGCGCCTCCTCCTCCACGAACCGGCGGATGTCGTCGAGACGGTCCTCCACCGCGGGCCAGTCGGTCTCCTGCGACACGCGGCGGTAGAACTCGAAGATCTTGCGCGCGCGCTCGAAGAGCTCCGCCTTCTGCTCCGGGTGCTCGAAAGCGCGCTCGAAGAGCAGGATCCCGAGGTAGACCTGATCCTGGCTGTTGCGGTTCCCGATCTCCGAGTAGAAGGCGTCGAGCGCCCGGATCGCGTCGTCCTCGTCGATGGAATGGTCGTAGTGGTCCGACCCGTCGATATGCCGGGCCCAAACGTATTCCTGGATCCGCTTGATCTGGTCCTTCACGCGGCTCTGAGGGGGGAGCGTCGCCGCTCCGCTGGTCATCTCCCGTTGTTCCATCGCCGAATGCGCGGGCAACGCCCCGCGCGGCAAGCCCTCGATTATAGGCGGAACGCGATGAACGGGCCAGTTGGCCCGGCGCGCGACGTAACCCTCTTGCTGGCCAAGGATTACGCGCGCCCGGTTCTCCCCCTCTACTCCGGTGGCCTAGGGATCCTCGTGCGGCGCATGAAACCTGCGAACAGGGGCTGCCGCCGCAGCCGCCCTTTGCGTACCTGTCGGAGCGGCCCTAGAATCCGGGGCTTCCCCCCACGAAAGGGGGCATCTTGGACCAGTTCCTCACCAAACAGAACCTGGAATGGCGGGATCGCGCCCGCGCCGTGGCACGCGAGGTCATCCTCCCGCGCGCCTGGAAGTACGACCGGCTCCAGGAGTACCCCTGGGACATCAAGGACGCGCTCGCCCGGGCCGGGCTGATGAAAGTCTGGATCCCGAAGGAGTACGGGGGGGACGGGGGGGGTGTGCTCGACCTCTGCGTGGTCGTCGAGGAGCTTTCGCGCTGCTGCGGCGGCACGGGCGTGCTCTTCGCGGTCAACGCCCTCGGCTCCTTCCCGATCCTCCTCGCCGGCACCGAGGAGCAGAGGCGCAAGTACCTCCCGGGGATCGCGCGGGGCGAAACTCTCATCGCCTTCGGCCTCTCCGAGAAGGGCGCGGGCTCGGACGCTGGCGGGCTCGCGTGCCGCGCCGAGCAGCAGGGGGACCACTACGTCCTCAACGGCCTCAAGAAGTGGAATACGAACGGCCCCGCGGCCGACCTCAACACCGTGTTCGCCGTGACCGACAACGAAAGCAAGAGTCGGCGCGTCTCCGCCTTCCTCCTCGAGAAGGGCACGCCCGGCTACCGAATCGGCTACGTCGAGGACAAGATGGGGATCCGGTGCGTGCCGGTCGGCGAGCTGGAACTCGACAACTGCCGCGTGCACGAGTCGCAGCTGCTCGGCGGCAAGCCCGGCCTCGGCTTCAAGCACGCGATGATGACGCTCGACCGCGCGCGCCCCGGCGTCGCCGCGCAGGCCGTGGGCCTCGCCCAGGGGGCCCTGGACTTCGCGATGGTCTACGCGCAGAAGCGCGAGCAGTTCGGGCAGCCCATCTCGTCCTTCCAGATGGTCCAGCAGATGCTCGCCGACATGGCGACCAAGGTCGCCGCGGCCCGCGCGCTCGTCTACAGCGCCGCCAAGGCGGTGGACGACGGTTCGCCCGACCTGACCAAGTACTCGGCCATGTGCAAGTTCTTCGCGACCGACGTCGCCATGGAGGTCACAACCACCGCGGTCCAGGTCTTCGGCGGCTACGGCTACATGCGCGACTACCCGGTCGAGAAATACATGCGCGACGCCAAGATCACCCAGATCTACGAGGGCACGAATCAGATCCAGCGCCTGGTCGTCGCGCGCAACCTGATCAAGGAGGCGGGGCAGCTCTCCCACCTCGAGAGATTCATCCCGGTCCCGGAGGATCTGCGATGAACCCTGCGCCCCGATTCCTCGCCTTCGTCGCGTTGGCCGTTGTGGCCACCGCGTGCAAGTCCTCCGCGCCCCCTGTGTCTCCGCTGTCGACCACCATCTTCGAGGACATCCTCGCCCCGCGCGGCGCGACCTACCTCGACGCGGACGGCCGCTCGTTCGGCTACCGCCGCCCGGCGTTCCGCTGCGGCCGCTTCGCGTTCGACTGGCAGGGCCCGGAGACCGACGCCGTCCGCTTCTACAAGGAGCGGATGACGGCGCCTCCCTACGGCTGGACCTTCTCGGGCGAGGACGGCGCGGAGTCGGGCTCCACGCGGCTCCACTTCGTGAAGGGCGACGACCGGTGCATGGTCGACATCGACCGCGTCCCGAAGCCCGGGATCGACAAGCGCGAAAACCTGTCGATCGTGATCCGTGTCAACTATCGCAAGTAGGCCGATCGAATGAGCAATCCGTTGCATCACAAGGATCCGAAGGCGCACGAGCGCCCCCCTATCCCGCTGCCCGACCCCGACGACGTCCGCCGCACGTTCGACGTGGCGATGGCCAAGGTCCGCGAGCGCCAGGGGTTCTATGTCGCGCTCGCCGCCATCGTGCTGCTCCTCACGGTCGGCGCGATCTTCGTCATGAACCTCGGCCCGTCCGAGACGCCGTCCGAGTTCCTCGGCCTCTGGAAGCGCGCCCACGCGGTGCGCAGCAAGCTCTCGATCGACCAGTCGGCGCGGCCCGAACTCGGCGAGCTCGAGGCGTACCTCGACGCCGCGCGCGGCACCGACATCGAGGGCGAGGCCCTCTGGCTCCTGGGCGTCTACCACTACCGGGAGGCGTGGACGGCGGACAAGGCGTCCGCGGAGGAGCGGCGCCCCCATCTCGAGAAGGCGCTCGGGTACCTCGGCCAGCTCGACCAGGCCCAGTTCGACGAGCTGCTTCTCGTGAAGCCCCGCTGGTTCGCCGGCGGCTCCGTGTCGCCCGCCGAGGCGCTGCTCAAGCAGGCGAAGGACGACCTCGAGTGGCTCGACGCGAACGCCTACACGGAGCCCCAGCCGAACCCCTCCGTCGTCGCCGTGCTGCGCACGAGCGAGGGGGACGTGCACGTGCAGTTTTTCAGCGACCTGAGCCCGGAGCACATGAAGAACTTCGTAACCCTTGCGCGCAAAGGGACTTACAACGAGACCCTGTTCCACTTCGGCCGCAGGGCGACGGGTCTCGAGCCCGTGGGCGTGATGGGCGGCGACCCGTACACGTTCTTCTACAACGACCCGCTGAACAAGAAACACATCCTCCGCTGGGGCGCAGGCGGCGTCGGCTACGACGTCGCGCCCGAAGGCGGCCGGTACCGGATCGCGCACCGCCCCGGCATCGTCACGTCGTCGATGCTGCCCGAGGGCGACTGGGACAACGGCGCCCAGTTCATGATCATGACCGGCGTCGATGTCGATCTCGACAAGCGCCACACGCCCTTTGCCAAGGTCGTCGAGGGCCTGGCGATCGCGGAGAAGATCGGCCTCCGAAAGACCGCCGGCCAGCACGCGTCGTACAAGGACGACACGGACTTCCAGACGGTCGCCGCTCGCGATCTGATCGTCGAGCCCGCCATCCTCCACAAGGTCATCGTGTACGAGAACGGCAAGGCGCTCCCCCACGACTTCCCGCTCGCCGAGGGCGAACAGAGCCTCGCCACGCTCTCGCAGACGCCGGTCCAGCCGCTCACGGGGGACGCGCTCTACGCGGGCCGGAAGCTGCGTACGCCGGATGCGCCCGGCGAGATCCGCATGGGGCTCGACGCCCCTTTCCCGGATCGGGTTGACGCGGCCACCGCCAATCCGCTCGGCGAGCGGGTCAGCGCGCCGCGCTGAAGCCGCCGCCTCACGTTCGAGGCACAGGGGGTTCGGGGCAGCGCCCCGGTGCTCGCCTGCCGGCCCAGCCGCTCGCCGCCGGCTGACGCCCGCCCCCGACGCCCCCCCACTTGAGGGAACGAGCCGCTAGGTCGCGGGACGGCTGAAGCCGCGCTCGCCGCGCAGCTGGTCCAGGAGTCGCTCGAACTCCTCGGGCGAGTAGTACTCGATGAGGATGCGGCCCTTGCCCCGGCGGTCCTGGATCTGGACTTTGGTGCCGAGAATCGTGCGCAGTTCGCTCTCGAGCGCCATGACTTGGGGCGGCTTGCGGGGCGTCATGCGGCGCTTGGGCGCAGCGGCCCCGTCGCGCACGAGCGCCTCGACGGCCCGGACGGACAGGTCCTCGCGCACGACGCGCTCGGCAATGTGCAGGCGGTCGATGTCGTCGGCGAGGCCCAGGAGGGCGCGTGCGTGGCCCATGGTCAGTGCGCCGCCGCGGACGAGGTCCTGGACCTCGGACGGCAGGTCGAGGAGGCGGATCAGGTTGCTGACGGAAGACGGGTCGAGGCCGAGGCGCCTTGCGACCTCGTCCTGCGTGACCTTCAGGTGCGAGACGAGCCGGCGGTACGCGAGGGCGCGGTCGATCGCGTTGAGGTCGGCCCGCTGGATGTTCTCGACGAGGCTCAAGACGAGGGTGTCCTCGTCGCTGTAGCGGCGAACGATCGCGGGCAGAGCGGACAGGCCCGCGAGCCTGGCGGCACGGGCTCGCCGCTCGCCGGCGACGATCTCGTATCCCAGGGCGCCCGGGCGCACGATGATCGGCTGGAGGACGCCGTTGGCTCTGATCGAGGCCGCCAGTTCCGCGAGGGCCGCCTCGTCGAAGTCCTGACGGGGCTGGTGCGGGCCCGCCCGGATCTGGTCCAAGGGGAGGTTCAGGATCTCCTCGCCCTCGTTCGGCTTCGCCTCTCCGAGGAGCGCGTCGAGGCCACGCCCGAGCTTTCGTTCCGACATGTCGTACCCCTCGCTACCTCTACAGCTAGTGGTGTTGCACGGATCATCCTACTACGAGGACCCGACTTTCCACGTGGAATCCAGCCGTGCGTGGTATGAGGGGCCAAGATACCCCCGATGAAGGCTGAGCGTCGCCGCATCCTCTACTCGGGCGCCGTCCAGGGGGTCGGCTTCCGCTGGGCCACCGCCGCCGCCCTAAAGGATGCCGCCGTCACGGGGTATGTGCGGAATCTGCCCGACGGCCGCGTCGAGCTCGTCCTTGAGGGTACGCCACTGGACATCGACGAGGCGCTCCGCAGGGTCCGTGCGGCCCTGGCCCGCCACATCGCCGCGGAGACCGACGAGCGCACCCCCGCGACCGGCGAGTTCCCTAACTTCCGGATACGCCGGTGATCCTCGCCATCGCTACGCACACCCTTCGCGAGTGCCTTCGCCGCCCGCTCCCCTATGTCGTTGCTGCAACAATTGTTATGCTCACAGCAGCATCACAGCTGCTCCATCTGGTCGCCTTCGGCGCGGGGGTCGCCGAGGCAATCAACCTCGCGGTCTCGGCCGTTCTCCTAGCGGGCCTTGCTACCGTCGCGTTCGTCGGCACCGCGCTCATACGAACAGACCTCGACCGCGGCACCTTGGCGCTCCTCCTCAGTCAGCCGGTCGGACCCGCGGCCTACGTGCTCGGGCGGTTCCTGGGCCTCGGCGCCGCGGCTCTCTGCACCTGCGCCCTGACCGCAGGGGGCGCCGCCGTCGCCCTCCTCCTCGCGGGTGCGCCGGATGGCGTCCTCTCCACCGCCCTCCTTCTGGGCTGGATCCGAGCGTTTCTCGCGATCCTCGTTCTCGCGGCCGCCGCGCTTGCCGTCTCGGCATTCGCGAGCCGGATCCTCGCGCCCCTCCTCCTCCTCGCCGTCTTCCTTGCGGGGGACGTCGCCCCGGCGGCGGCCGCCTCCCGCTTGGTGCCAACCTTCGGCGTCTTCGGCCTCGACGCGGGGCGGCCGACACCCCGCGCTTGGCTATCCCTGTATGCGATGCTCTACTGCATCGTGTTCCTGGTCGCCACGTATCTCCAGCTCGCGTTGAGACCGCCCAAGAGGGCGGAAGGCTGACCGCGTGCGCTACGCCATCTTCGGGGACATCCACGGGAATCTGCACGCACTCGAGGCGGTCCTCAAGGCCTACGACCAGGAGGACATCGACGCCTATCTCTGCACGGGCGACCTCGTAGGCTACGGCGCGAACCCGCACGAGTGCATCGAGCGCACCCGGGCCGTGTGCGACCATGTCGTCGCGGGCAATCACGACTTCGCCGCCTGCGAGAAGCTGACCCTTGAGTTCTTCAACTCGTACGCGAAGTCCGCCGTGCTCTGGACGCGCGAGGCGCTGACCAAGGAGGACCTGGACTACCTCCAGGGGCTCCCCATCATGGTCACGCCGGACGCCGACGTAACTCTATCCCACGCAACCATTTACGACGCGCACGCCTTCGACTACATTCAGACCCAGTACGACGCGCACCTCAGCCTCCAGGAGCTGCGCACGCCGTGCGGGTTCGTAGGGCACTCGCACATCCCGATCTCCTTCTACCTGCGCGACGGCGTGGTGGGGTGGACCATGGAGAGCACGATCGACGTGGACTCCTGCGAGAAGGTGCTCATCAACGTCGGCTCGGTGGGGCAGCCCCGCGACGAGAACCCGAAGGCCGCCTACGCGGTTTTCGACACGACGGAACGGAAGGTCTGGATCAAGCGTGTCGCCTACGACGTGGACGCCGCGATCCGCGCGATCGAGCAAAACAAGCTGCCGCGCATCCTCGGCGAGCGTCTGCGTCTCGGGAAGTAGCGCGCTCGCCGGCGACGGGCGATCGCGAACGGAGAGAGAGCGCGCGGTTCACAGGAACGCGGCGGCGACCTCGTCCGCGACGCGCCACCCGCGGCGCGCGAGGCGCAGCCTGCCGTCGGGCGCGACGAGGCCGGACGCGCGCAGGCGCGCGACGGTCTCGACGAGTCCGCGCAGCTCGACGCCGTAGCGCGCCTCCACCTGCGCGACGTCCACGCCCTCGGCCGTCCGCAGCCCGAGCACGATCGTCTCGCGCGCCGCGGCCTCCGGCGCGAGGCGCTCGTCGGTCGCGAGCGCGTCGCCGCGCGCGCGCACCGCGTTCGCGTACCGCCCGAGGTGGCGCTCGTTCCCCGTGCGGCGGCCGTCGAGGAAGCTGAACGCGCCCGCGCCGAACCCCGCGTACTCCCCGTTGCGCCAGTACACGAGGTTGTGGCGGCACTCCTCGCCCGGCCGCGCGAAGTTGGAGATCTCGTAGCGGAAGAGGCCCGCCCGCCTCAGCCGCCGCTCCGTATAGCGGAACATCGCCAGCTCGCGCTCCTCCGCGATCGCCTGCAGCTGGCCTGCGGATCGGCGGGCGTGGAACTCGGTGCCCGGCTCGAAGATCAGCGCGTAGCACGAGAGGTGGTCGGGCGCCCACGAGATCGCGGTCTCGAGCGTCGCGGCCCAGTCGGCGAGCGTCATTCCCGGAACGCCGTAGATGAAGTCGAGGTTCACGCGCGGGATCCCGCCCTCGCGCACCATGCGATACGCCTCCTCGACGTGCGCGGCGTCGTGCACGCGGCCGAGCGTCCTCAAGTGGCGGTCGAAGAGCGACTGGGCGCCGAGGCTCACGCGGTTCACGCCGTGATCGCGGAGCACGGCGACCTTCTCGCGCGTGAGCGAGCCCGGGTTCGCCTCCACCGTGAACTCGCGCGCCGGGTCCGGGCGAAGCCGTCTCGCGATGTCCGAGAGGTAGCGCGCGAGCTGCCCGGGCGTCACGACCGTGGGCGTGCCTCCTCCGATGAAGATGGTGGGGGGCGTCGGGGGCACGCCCCGTGCGTCCATCTCGCGAGCGAGCGCGTCCAGGTACCCGTCCACGTCCCGCCCCTCGATCGCGAACGAGTTGAAGTCGCAGTACGGGCACTTCGTCTCGCAGAACGGGATGTGGACGTAGAGGGCGGGCGACGCCCGGTGCGTGCCCGGCGGCCCGGCGGCAAGGGAGCCCGCGGCCGCGGAAGGCTCCTCGGCGGCCTTGCGCGTCACCGCTCGAGCCCCCGCACGAGCTCCTTCGCGCGCTCGAGCGAGACGAACCGGCGCGTCGCGTCGAAGCTGAAGCCCGGCCACTCGGCCGGCGGTTCGCCGAGGACCGCGCGGGCGGCTGCTGCCGCCGCCTCGCGCAACCGGTCGCTGCTCGCGCGCGCGGGGTCCTCGTCGCCGAGCGCCTTCCGCAGCGCAGCCACGGCCCCCCGGGCCCCCTCCGATTCCGCGAGGCCGAGGGCGGCGTGCGCGTTCGCCGCGTGGCGGATGACCGCGAGGTGCACGAGCGGCTCGAGCCCCTTCCTCCCCGCGGCGGCGTTGAGCGCGCGCTGGGCATCCATGAGCAGCGCGAAGACCGCGTACTCCTCCTCGAGGTAGGCCTCGAGCGCGGCGGGGGGGAGGTTGCGCGTCTCGTCGCCCCAGTCGCTCCGCGCGAGCGCGTGGCTGCGCGCCGCGCGCGCGAGGTCCCTCGCGTCGCCCGCCTGCACGAGCACGCCGAGGAGCGGCGCGCCCTTCGGAGGCGCGCGCAGCTCGGCGAACGCCGGCGCCCCGCGCGCGAGCAGCAGCGCGACGTCGGCGTCCCAGAGCGCGATCGTCTCGCGCACGTACGCGCGGCCGCCCGCGCGGTAGACGAGCGGCGTCGTCGCCCCGAACACGGTGCGCGCGTCCGGCGCGGCGGGCTCCCTTCCGCGCGGGTCGACGCGGACCTCGTCGATCTCCACGTCGCCGCGCGTCGCGCGGAGCCGGAACGTCCCCTTGAAACCGGGCGACGCGACGCCCTTGCCGTCGACCTCCGCGCCCGAACCGGAGAGCACGAGCGTGCGCGTCCCTGCTCCCGGCGGGAGGAGGAGGGGGGCGCCGTGGGGGGAGGAGAGCGGCTCCTTCTCGTCGAAGAACGCGACCTCGAGCGCGCCGCCCTTGTGCCGGAAGACGACCTCGATCCGTTCGCGCTCCTCGGGCAGGCCGCGCGCGACGATCCAGCCGTCCCGCGGGATCCTCAGCCAGCCCTTCTCGGGCCCATCCGGCACGCCGACATACCAGCGCGCGGGGTCGAGCGGATCGTCGAACCCGTCAAAGACCGCCGCGGCAAGGAGCAACGCGCAGATCGGGGCCACCCGCACAAGGATACACTTGGGCGCGTGCGTGCCCTCGCGCCCCTCCTCCTGCTCGCGACCTGCGGCGGGGCGGACTTCTCCGCCGCCTTCGACGACGCGGCCGTGCTGGGGCGGGCGCAGGCCCTGCACGTGGCGGCTGTGCACGCGCGTGTCCGCGTGCGCACGGGCCCGGCCGGTCGGATCGACGTGGCCGTGCGCGCCAACGGCACGCTCCCCGCCGCGCCGGTCGCGTTCGAGACGAGGGGGGAGAGCGTGATCGTCATGCTCGACGAGGCGGTGGCGACGCTCGAAGGGACGGAGATCGGCGTCACCGCGCCCGCGGGGCTCGACCTCGTCGTGTCGGGCGGCGACGGCGCGGTCGAGATCGGCGGGAGCTGGCGCCGCCTCGTCGTTCGGACGACGAACGGCGCGATCTCGGCGCGCGTGGAGCGGACGGACCACGGCGAGCTCCTGAGCCACACGGGGGCGGTCGCGTTCGCGGCGAGCAGGTCCGGTCCCACGGGGGACTTCACCGCGAAGTCGATCCGCGGCGGCGTGTCGGTCGAGGTCCCTGCGTCCTGGAGCGGCCAGATCCACGTCCGGTCGCAGACGGGGAAGCTCGACGTCCCCGCGCACGCGAACCTCAAGACGCTCTGGGACGAGGACGAGAAGGGCGTCGTCGGCCACGTCGGCGGGCCGCCACGGAAGGACGCGATCCCCCCCTCGCTCTGGGCCGCGTCGGCGACGGGCAACGTCTCCTTCCGTCTCGAGTGACGGCGCCGCGAAGGCGCCTCGGCCGGGGGCGCGGCGGATCGGCGCCGACGCGGGTGGCGTCGCGGGAGCGGGTCCGGTCGTACCGCCGCTCAGAAGGTGTCGCTGCTCATGATCTTCTGGAGGCGGCGCAGCGCTTCCGCCTCGATCTGCCGCACGCGCTCGCGGGTGAGCCCGATCCGCTCGCCGATCTCCTTGAGCGTCAGCGGCTCCTTCTGCCCCTTCTCGAGTCCGAACCGCAGGCGGAGGATCATCGCCTCCCGCTCGCTGATCGCGGAGAGGAGCTCCTCGATCTTCCCCAGGTCGTAGCGCTGGAAGAAGACGTCGTCGGGCCGCTGCACGCGCTCGTCGACGATGGTCTCGCTCGCCGCCGGGATCGCGTCGAGGCTCACCGTGCCCGCGCCGGTCGCCTCAGCCCGGATCGCGCGCTTGAGCACGCGGATGTTCTCCTCCTCGAGGTCGAGCGCCTTCGCCAGCTCGGAGAGCGACGGCTCGCGACCGAGGGACTGCTCGAGCTCCGCGGTCTTGTGGCGCAGCCGCGAGATCACCTCGACAAGGTAGCTCGGGATGCGCACCGTCTTCACGGTGTTCACGAGCGCGCGGCGGATGGCCTGCTTGATCCACCACGTCGCGTACGTCGAGAAGCGCGTCTCCTCGCCGGGGTCGAACTTCTCGACGGCCCGCATGAGGCCGATGTTGCCCTCCTCGATCAGGTCCATGAGGGAGAGCCCCCGGCCGCCGTAGTTCTTGGCGATCGAGACGACGAGGCGCAGGTTCGCCTGGATCATCTGCTCCCGCGCCTCGAGGTCGCCATCGCGGATGCGATAGGCGAGCTCCCGCTCCTCCTCGGCGGTGAGCAGCGAGACCCGGTTGATCTCCCTCAAGTACGCATTGAGGGCCGCGCGGTTCACGATGTTGCCGTCCTCCCGTTGTACCCACGCTCGGCGGTCGCGTTCGAACGGCCGCCTCTCGGCACTCATTTTCGGCGGAGGGGCGGGGGGCCTTGAGCCGGCGCCCGGAATCCGGGGATCAGGGGGCGGCCAAGAGCTCCCGGTAGACGGATTCATATTCGCCAATCCATAGGGATCGGTCGAAACCGCCCACCGCCCGCTCCCGCGCCGCCTTCGCCATCGCCGCGTGCGCGCGCGGGTCGGAAAGCAGCGCGATCGCGCGCGACGCCATCTCGTCCACCCCGCCGACCGGGCATAGGATTCCGCTTACCCCGTCCTCGATGACCTCGGGAAGCCCGCCGACGAGGCTCGCGACCGGCGGCACGCCGCACGCCATCGCCTCGAGGGCAGCGAGGCCGAAGCTCTCACTCTGCGACGGTAGCAGGAAAAGATCGGCGCACGGAAGGATGCGCTCGATATCGGAACGCTGCCCTAGAGAGCGGACGCGGCCCGCGAGCCCGAGCCCCGCCGCGAACTCCTCCGCGCGCTGGAGCTCCGGCCCCTCGCCGACGAGCAGGAGGCGGGCGGGCAGCTTCCTCGCGACCGCGGCGAAGATCGCGATCACGTCGAGAGGCCGCTTCACCGGCCGGAAGTTCGAGACGTGGAGGAGCACCTTCTCGCCCGGCTGCGCGAAACGGGCGCGCGTGGGCCCGCAGGGACGCGGCGCATACCGCTCCGTGTCCACGAAGTTGTAGACCACGCGCACACGGCACGTCTCGCAGAGGACGCGGTTCGTCTCCTCCTTCAGGTGCCGCGACACCGCGGTGATCCCGTCCGACCGCATGAGCCCGTAGCGCGTCGCGGCGAGGTAGCTCTTCTCCTGCCCGACGAGCGTCACGTCCGTGCCGTGGAGCGTCGTCAGCACCTTCACCGGTCGCCCGAGCATCTCGCGCGCGAGCACCGCGCTGACCGCATGGGGCACCGCGTAGTGCGCGTGGATGAGCTCGATCCCGTGCGTCTCCGCGACCTCGACGAGCTTCGACGCGAGCGCGAGGTCGTAGGGCGGGTAGCGGAAGAGCGGATACGCGGTGACCTGGACCTCGTGGAAGAAGACGTTCGGCCGGAAGTCGCCGCCCAGCCGGTAGGGCGGTTCGTACGAGAGGAAGTGGACCTCGTGGTCGCGCTCGGCGAGCGCCAGCCCGAGCTCGGTCGCGACGACGCCCGAGCCGCCGTACGTCGGGTAGCAGGCGATCGCGACCTTCATGCCCCCGAGGCCCCCTAGAAATCCCTTCGCTCGACGCACAGCTCCGCGACGGGGTCCGCGATCGCAGGCGGGCCATCCATCGCGAACGGCTCCGCGTAGAGCGCGCCCGCGCCTTGGCCGTGGAAGCGCCAGAACGCGCGCAGGTCCTCCTCGAAGTCCGGCGCCGAGATCGGCGTCTTCGCGCCCTGCTCCTCGCGCGTGAACTGGCTCCGGTAGCAGCGGATCGCCTCGAGCTTCTTCCCGATGTGGTCGGTGATGTCCACGACGAAGCTCGGCTGGAACCACGGGTGGCGCGAGTAGCGGATCACGCGCCGGGGACGGTGGGGGGCGCCGGGGGCCTCGAAGTTGGGAAGCGCCGCGAGGAAGCAGGCGCTCTCGACGATCCTCGCCGTCGCCGCGTGGTCGGGGTGGCGGTCGGACGGGTTCATCGACACCACGAGCTGCGGCCGCCACTTGCGGACCGCCTCGACCATCGCCTTCACCGCGGCGGGCGTCGGCTCGACGCGCGTGTCGGGGAGGTTCAGGCACTCGCGCGCCGCAGCGCCGAGGACCGCCGCCGCCGCCTGCGCCTCCTTCGCGCGTTCCTCGCGGGTGCCGCGCGAACTCTTCTCGCCCGCGGTCAGGTCGAGGATCGCGAACCGGTGGCCGCGCGCACGCATCGCGAGCAGGAGCCCGCCGCAGCCCAGCTCGACGTCGTCCGGGTGGGCGCCGACCGCGAGGATCTGGACGAGGTTCACAGCCGGACAAGATAGTGCCCGAATTCGAAGGGATCGAAGGATTCCCGCAGGTCCCGCGCGAGCGCGGTGCCGTGGCGCAGCAGGTACGGGAAGAGCGAGTGGGTGCGCTCCTGGAGGACGCCCCGTGGCCGCAGCTCCCGGAGGATCCGGTCGAAGTGGCGGCGGCCGGCGCCCCGGGCCTCGGCACGGGCGTCCTCGATCCGGCCCGCGAGCTTCTGGAGCTCTTCGCGAAGGCGCTCGACCGTCTTCCGGAACGGGCGCTCGGTGCTCGGCGGCAAGTCGAGGCGCGCGGCCTCGAGGTCCGCGGCCTCCGTCGCGAGACGGCGCAGGCGCGCGGCCACCGGGTCGGCCTCGGTGGCCTCGGGCGCCCTCGCGATCCCGCGCACGACCTCCTCGAGGTCGAGGCCGAGCTTGGCCGCGTCGCGCGCGATCCCCTCCTCGATGAGCGTCGCCGACGCGCGCGGGAGCACCGCGGGCATCGGGATCCCGAGCGCCTCGTGCGCCCCCTTGAGCTGGGACCAGTACCGGATCTCGGCCGGACCGCAGACCGCGGCGAGGACCGGCAGCGCGGCATTCTGGACGAGCACGCGGGAGACGACGTCGGTCGACCACTGCGCGGGCACCTTCGCCCCGCGCGCGAGCCTCCTGCGGGGGCCGCCGCCGTCGAAGAGGTAGGCGCCGTCGGGCGGCGCGAGCGCGCGCTCGAACCCCGTCTCGCCGCGGAGCGAGGCGTCGATCGCGTCGTTCGCGCGCGCGATCCGGTCCGCGAGAGGCCGCATCGGCTCGCGCAGCAGCGAGGGCTCGACGAAGACGACCCCCTCGCCCTTCACGAGCCGCGCGAGGTTCCTCACGTGCCAGCGCGCCACGTTCCGCTCGGGTTCCACGACCTCCCATGCCTCGCCCTCGCGGAGGGCCCCACGCACTTCCGCGAGGAAGGGCGCGGGATCCGCCTCGATCCTCCCGACGGGCGTGCCGGGCGCGACCTCGACGTCCAGCCGGTAGCGCCGGTCGCCCCAGAAGAAGCGGTTCACCTCTTCCCAGTCGTGGTCCTCGGTCTCGACCCAGAAGACCGGGACCACGGGCGCCTTGAGCTCCGCCTCGAGCACGCGGGCCGCGCGGATCAGGGTGAAGAGCTTGTAGGTCGTGTACGCGGGCCCGAGGAGGAGGCCCGCCTGCTGGCCCGAGACGACGCAGAAGCCCTCGTCCAGCCGCAGCGCGTTCTCCGGCGAGCCGCCGATCTCGCGGTTGTAGCGCTCGAGGGTCGCGCCGAGCCGCAGCCGCTCGCGCCGCGCGTCGAGAAGCGGGCGCATGGCGCGCGGCGCGCGGTAGTCGTGCGCGAAGAGGGGGAGCGCGAGGGGGAGGCCGGCCAGGTAGGCGCGCGCGACTTCGTTGCCGGGATCGAGGCGCGACCAGGGGACCGTGGCGACCTGCATCACGCCGCGCGCGTCTTTCGCGCGACGAGGATGCAGCGCGGCGCGTCGGTCGTGTAGTCGCGGCCGTCGAAGCCTCCGTAGGACGCGACCACCGAGAGCCCGGCCCCCTTGAGGAGGTGGATCAGGTCGTGGTGCAGGTAGAGGCGCACCGACTCGCTGTAGGAGAGGGTGAGCCCCTCTTCCTCGATGCGGACGTCCTTGACCACGCGGCCATCCTCGATCCGGCGCCGGACGTGGTACTTCCGGCCGTCGCGCTCCTCGCGGCTCTCCGGCACGAGGTGCGCCTCGACCGCGACCGCGTTCAGGAAGTCGAGCAGGAGCATGCCGCCCGGACGAAGCGCGCTCGCGACGCTTCGCATCGCGGCGGCGTTGCCCGCGTCATCGAAGTAGCCGAAGGAGGTGAAGAACGACGTGGCGGCGTCGAACGCGCCCCGGAACGGCAGCGCGCGCATGTCGGCGCGGATGCGCACGACTCCCGTCGCCTCCGCGAGCAGGTCCCTCGAGAGGTCGATGCCCACGGCCCTGAGGCCAAGCCCCGCGAGCGCCCGCGCGTGGCGGCCCGCGCCGCAGGCCACGTCCACGACGCGCGCACCCGCCTCGAGCCCGAGCGCGCGCGCCGCGAACGACGCCTCGCCCTTCGCCGCCGCGTCGTCGCGGTGGTAGTAGAGGTCCAGGTACTGCTTGCGGAAGGCCGTCTCGTACCAGTTCATTTCCGACGCGCTCTCTCGATGGCCGCGTGCGCGGCGCGGGCGGCTTCGCGGATCGCCTCCCTCCAGGTCGGCCAAGGCTTCCCTTCTCCGGCGTAGAGGATGCCGCGCGACGAGTTTACGACGGCGCCGCGCCCGCCGTCGGCGAAAAACGGCTCAAGGGAGGCCCCGCCCTGCGCGCCGAAGCCGGGCACGAGAAACAAGGTTTCCGGCAACGCCTTCCGGAGCCGGCCGCCGGCGGCCGGGTCCGTCGCCCCGACGACTGCCCCGTAGGCGGGCTCGGCTCGGATCGCTTGGATGAGCGCGGGCTCCGTCGCGTCCTGGAAAAGCGCCGCTCCGGGGTTGGAGGTCCTGAGCAGGACGAAGACGCCGCGCCCGAGCGCCGTGGCCCGCTCCGCGAACGGGGCGAGCGCGTCGAGGCCGAGGCCTGGGTTGACGGTCAGCGCGTCGCAATCGAAGGGGCCGCCGAAGTACGCCTCCGCATAGGCCCGCGCGCTCTCGGGGACGTCGCCCCGCTTCGCGTCAAGGATGACCGGGAGCCCCCGCGCCCGGGCCGCCGCGACGATCCGGACGAGCGCCGCGAGCCCGGGCGGCCCTTGGAGCTCGAAGAAGGCGAGGTTCGGCTTTACGCACGCGGCGAGGTCGTGCGTCGCCTCGATCGCGGCGACGCAGAAGTCCTCGACGGAGACGCCATCGGGCAGCCGCCCGGGCGACGGGTCGAGGCCGACGCAGAGCGCCGACCCGCGCTCCTCGAACCGACGGCGCCAGCTCATGCGGGGGGTGATTCTAGGAAGTTCGCGAGAAGCGCGCTCCCCTCGGGCGTCAGGTAGGACTCGGGGTGGAACTGGACGCCGCTGAGCGGGCGCTCGCGGTGCCGCACCGCCATGAGCTCGCCCCTGTCCGCGGTCCGCGCCGTGACCTCGAAGCAGGGGGGCAGGTCCAAGGCCGCGAGCGAGTGGTAGCGCGCGGCCGGGAACGGGTTCGAGAGCCCCCGGAAGAGGCCCTCCCCTCCGTGGGCGATCAGCGACGTCTTCCCGTGCACGACGCGCGGCGCGCGCCCCACTCGGCCGCCGAACGCGTGGACGAGGCTCTGGTGCCCGAGGCACACGCCGAGGAGCGGGGCCGAGGCCCTCCGGCAGAGCTCGACCGAGATGCCGGCCTCGCCCGGCGAACAGGGGCCCGGCGACACGACGAACCGGTCGGGGCGCCGCGCGAGCGCCTCGTCCACGGTGATCGCGTCGTTGCGGAAGATCTCCACGTCCGCGCCGAGGACGCGCAACGCCTGCGCGAGATTGAACGCGAAGGAGTCGTAGTTGTCGACGAGGAGCACCCGCATCGAGGGCCTGCCCCCGTGGCCCCCTGTCATTGGAACGCCTCGAGGAGGCGCGCCACGTCCTCCTCGTCGTTGAAGTGGTGGGTCGCGACGCGCAGGTGCCCCTCGCGCGCGGCGACGAGCACCTCCCGCCGCTCGAGCGCCGCCGCGTAGAGGGGAGCGTCGTCGAGGACGAAGCTCGTGATGCCCGAGGCCTCCGCGCCCTCGGCCTCGCAGGCGAGCCTGAGCCCCCGCTCGCGCGCGCCGGCGCGGACAAGCGACGAGAGCGCGAGCACGCGGGCAGAGATCGCGTCGATGCCGATCTCGAGGATCAGGTCGATCGCGGCGCGGAGACCGTGGATGCCGCACGTGTTCGGCGTCCCGTCCTGGTAGCGGCGCGCGCTCGGCGCCGGCGCGAGGTCGTACTGGAGGAAGCGCGTCGGGTGGCGCACCGACAGCCAGGACGGCCGCGTCGGCGCGACGCGCTCCCGCACCTCGCGTCGCACGTAGAGGATGCCCGCGCCCTCGGGCCCGCAGAGCCACTTGTGCCCGTCCGCCGCCAGCGCGTCGATCCCGCACGCGGAAACGTCCAAGGGCAGCGCCCCGAGCCCCTGGATCGCGTCCACGACGAAGAGCGCGCCGCACGCGTGGGCCGCCTCGCCGATCGACCGGAGGTCGGCGCGGTGGCCGGTCAGCCAGTCGACGAAGCTCACCGACACCGCGCGCGTGCGGCGGTCCGCGACCTTCGCGACGTCCTCCGCGACCAGCCGGCCTTCGCGCTTCGGCGCGTGCCGCACGTCGATCCCCGGAATGGCCATCCACGGGTAGACGTTCGCCGGGAACTCCCGCTCCGGCACGACGACGTTGTCGCCGGGGGCGAGACGCAGCCCGGCGGCAACGGTGGCGAGGCCCGCCGACGTGTTCGGGACCAGCGCGATCTCGTCCGGGGCCGCGCCGAGAAGCCGCGCGGCAGCCTCGCGGCACGCCTCGTAGGCCGCGAACCACGCATCGTAGTGGGCGGCGCCGTGCTCGGCCTGGTCGCGCACGAGCCGCTGCATCGCGGTCTTCGCCCGGTTCGAAAGAGGCGCCACCGCCGCCGTGTTCAGGTAGGCGTACTCCCTCGTGACCGGGAATTGAGCGCGCGTCTCCTGCACGCCTCGAAGCGGCAACACCTAAGAGCGTATCCCGAATCCCCTGCCTTTCCCTAGGGGGGCCTGGGGGGCGGGAAATCACCCTAAAATGGCGGCGATGCGGCGCATCTACGTCGACGGCAACGCGACGACCCCGCTCGACCCGCGCGTGCGCGAGGCGATGGAGCCCTGGCTCGACTGCGGCAACGCGTCGTCGCTCCACGCGGAGGGCCGCGCCGCGCGCGCCGCGCTCGACCGCGCGCGGGAGCAGGTCGCCGCGCTCGTCGGCGCCCGGCCGAAGGAGATCGTGTTCACGTCGGGCGCGACGGAGTCGAACTCGCTCGCGCTCGTCGGCGCCGTGCGCGCGAACGCGGTGCGCCGCGTCGCCTGCTCCGCGGTCGAGCACCCGTCCGTGCTCCGCGCGCTCGAGGCCCTCCGCCCGGAGATCGACCTCGCGGTGCTCGCGGTCGGACGCGACGGCCGGGTCGCGCCCGACGCCACGCTGCCGCCGGGGACGGGCCTCCTCGCGCTGATGGTCGCGAACAACGAGACGGGCGCGATCATGCCCGTCGCCGCGGTCGCGGCGCGCGCGCGGGCCACGGGCGCGCTCGTCTTCTGCGATGCCGCCCAGGCGTGCGGCAAGATGGAGGTGCGCGTCGATGGGCTGCAAGCGGACCTTCTGTCGCTTTCCGCGCACAAGATGCACGGGCCCAAGGGGGCCGGGGCGCTCTACGTCCGGGGCGGCGTGCGCCTCGCCGCGCTCTCGCGCGGCGGCGAGCACGAGCGCGGACTGCGGCCGGGCACGGAGAACGTCGCCGCTCTCGTGGGCCTCGGCGCGGCCGCCGATCTCGCCGCGCGCGAGCTCGAGGCCCGCCGCGGGCGCTGGGCGGCGCTGCGAGCGTCGTTCCTCGCGGGAATCCGCGCCAAGCTGCCGGGCGCGCGCGTCAACTCGCCGGCGGACGGCCTTGCGAACACGATCAGCCTCACGATCCCCGGGATCCCGGGCGACGCGCTCCTCGCCGGCCTCGATCTCGCGGGCATCTCGGCGTCCGTGGGGAGCGCGTGCGCGAGCGGCGCCGCCGAGCCGTCGCACGTCCTCCTGGCGATGGGCCTCACTCGCGCGGAGGCGTCGCAGAGCCTGCGCGTGAGCTTCCACGCAGGGACGGGCGAGGACGACGTGGCCGCGTGCTTGAACGAGGTCGCGCGCTGCGTCAAGGGGCTAGGCGCGGTGCGGCGATGACGTCGCGCGTTCGCCGTTGTTGACGCGCACTCCCGCATCTCCTAGGATGCGCTTTCACGCGGTGAGGGTCGCGTAGAAGAAGAGAAGCAACCGGCCGCGCGCAGGCGGGCCCCCTGAAGAGGGCAACGGGGAGCCCTCCGGCGCGAGGCGAGGGACGGGCAAGGCGCGGGGGGAGGTCGCACTCCGCCGCGCTGCGCTCTGCCCTTTCTTTGGGCAACGATGCGACGCGCGCGAAGGCGCGCGGAGGGACGAGCGGATGCCGGAGTCCGTCCCCGACAGGAGTGTCTGGGAGCGGGTCGCGACCATTCTGCGGCGCTCGGTGCCGCGGCAGCAGTTCGAGACCTGGTTCCGCGGCATGGCGCTCGTCGCGCTCACGCCCGACCGGGCGGAGCTGACGGTGCCGAACAACTTCCTGCGGGAGTGGATCCTGCGCAAGTACTTCGGGGTCCTGCGACGCGCGCTGCGGGAGGTGTCGGAGGGCGACCCCGAGGTCGAGATCCGGGTCGGCGAGGACGACATGCCGGCGCCCGAGGCGGCGGCGGCCGAGGAGCCGGCCCCCCGCGCCCCCTCCCCTCGCCCCAACCCGCCGCTCGCCTACGGCGAGAGCGACGTCATCCTCAACGCGCAATACACCTTCGACAACTTCATCCCGGGCCCGAGCAACAACTTCCCCTACGCGGCCGCCCTCGCCGTCGCCGACAGCCCGGGGAAATCCTACAACCCGCTCTTCCTCCACGGCTCGGTCGGCCTAGGCAAGACCCATCTCCTCCAGGCGATCTGCCACCGCCTGATGGAGCGCCGGCCGGACATGCGCATCCTCTACCTCTCGTGCGAGACCTTCACGAACCACTTCGTGACCGCGGTCGCGAACGGCGAACTCGACGGGTTCCGCTTCCGCTACCGCCACGTCGACGTGCTCCTCATCGACGACATCCACTTCCTCGCGAGCCGCGAGCGGACGCAGGAGGAGTTCTTCCACACGTTCAACACGCTCTACAACGCGAACAAGCAGATCATCCTCTCGAGCGACTCGAACCCGGCGGAGATCCCGACGATCGAGGAGCGGCTCGTCTCCCGGTTCAAGTGGGGCGTCGTCGCGAAGATCGACCAGCCCGTCTACGAGACGCGCGTCGCGATCATCGCCCGGAAGGCCCGCGTGCACGGCGCCACGTTCCCCGACGAGGTCGTGAAGTTCCTCGCCGAGAACATCAGGAGCAACATCCGGGAGCTCGAGGGCGCCGTGAACAAGGTCGCCGGCATGGCCCACATCTACCAGCGGGCAATCGACGTGGACCTTGCCCGCGAGGCGCTCCGCGACCTGCTTCCCCCTCCCAACTCCCGCGTGTCGGTGGACGGCATCGTCCGCACGGTCGCCGACCACTTCGGCGTCGCGGTGAAGGACCTCATGGGCAAGCGTCGCAGCAAGTCCATCGCCCACCCGCGGCAGATCTGCATGTTCCTCGCCCGCAGGCTCACGTCCCACTCCCTCGAGGAGATCGGGGGGTACTTCGGGGGCAGGGACCACACCACCGTCATGTATGCGTACGACAAGATCCGCCGCGAGGCCGAGGACAGCACGGATCTCGCCGACACCCTGGAAAAGCTGAAACTCAAGGTGAGTTCTTGAGCGGGCCGGTCTGCCCCGTGGAAAAGCGGTGGAAGCTACGTGCAGTCGCCTCCTTGCCCTCCTCGGTGCGAGCAGGGGCTCTCGCTTCGCCGTGCGTAACCTCCCTGCTTTTCCCCTGTCATCCTCTCTTACTCACCCCTTCCCTCTCGGCATGCCGGCTTCCTCAAGCCCTTGGCACCCCTCGACTTCCGCCTGCCTTGCCGCCCGTTGTCCACATAGGTCCGTCCCCCATACGAAGATGAAGATCTTCTACATCAGAGAAGAAAGGTCATAACGCATGCGCATCACCGTCCAGCGCGCAAAGCTCTCTGCCGTCGTATCGCTCGTCGGCCAAGCGGTCGCGGCGAAGAGCACGAAGAGGGTCTTCGAGTGCATGAGGCTCGTCGCCAAGGCAGGCGAGCTGGAGATCGCGGGCACGGACCTCGAGGTGGCGGTTCGCTATCGCCTCGCGGAGGGGGTGGAAGTGAAGGAAGGGGGGGAGGTGGTTGTGCCGGCCGCCCTCTTGGGGAACGTGCTCAGGGAGGTAGGGGACGAGCGGGTGTCGCTGAACGCGTCGAAGCAGAAGCTGACGATGGAGACGGATGGGGGCTCGTTCACCTTGGAGTGCGTGGACCCCGCCGAATACCCGGAGATCCCGGCGTTCCCGGCCGGGGAGGCGTGGAAGGTGAGATCGTCGGACCTCCAGGCCCTCGTCCGCAAGACGGTCTTCGCGGCCGGGAAAGAGGCCGCGCGTTTCGTGCTCAACGGCGTGCGCGTCGTGGCGGAGGCGGATGCGGTCAGGTTCGTCGCCACGGACGGAAGGCGGCTTGCGACGCTGATTCGGCCGCTGGAGCGAAAGAACGGAGGGGAAGGGAAGCCCGTCTCGGCGATCGTAGGCGTCAAGGGGATGCAGCACATCGACAGGTTGGCAGCAGAGGACGGGGGGGAGGTGGAGTTTGCGGTTGCGGATCGCTTCGTCGCGGCGCGCACCAAGTCCGCGGAAGTCGTTGCGAGGGTCATGGAGGGAGTGTTCCCTGACCACGAGCAGATCATCCCGAAGGAGTGCCCGAAGCAGGCGAGGCTTCCGGTAGCGCTCTTCGCCTCGAAGCTCCGGCAGGCAAGGCAGTTCGCGTCCCAAGAGACGGAGTCCGTAGCGCTTCGCTTCAAGGAAGGCGGACTTGAAATGATGGCGTCGGGCGGGGACGGCCGCGCCGAGGTGAGCATGGGGGTCGAGTACGAGGGCCCGGAGGAGCGCATCGGGTTCAACCCCGGCTTCCTCCTGGATGCGCTCAAGGTCGTGGACGGAGAGCAGGTGACGTTCGCGTTCAAGAACGCGAGCGGCGCGGCCAAGCTCGTCGACGACTCGGGGTTCGTGTACGTCGTGATGCCCGTCCTCATCGAGTGAGCAAGCCGAAGCGCCTAGGGGATCCGGCCCCGATCGGGGAGTTGCTGCCTGCCGTGCTGCGCAGCCTGAGGGGGGCGGCAGGCCCGGTCGACCGCCTCCGCAAGGCGTGGGGGGATGTTGTCGGACCTGTCGTCGCGAGCCGGACCCGGGTTGCCGGTATCGAGAACGGCCAAGTGCGGGTGGAGGTCGCGTCCGCGGCGCTGAAGCACGACCTCTCGACCTTCCGGCAACCGGAAATCGTCAAGGGGCTCACGGAGCGCCTTCCGGACTTGGGGATCCGGGGCGTCTCCTATCGGCTCGCGGCGGTCCCGTAGAGGCTGCCCGGCCGGGGCTTCCAATCGCCCCGCGACGGGCCCTCGAAGATGGGACTCGGGCGCAGGCGCGGGGTACAATCCTGGACTCGCGTCGGCGGGCGGTCCGCCGGCCGGGCCAGCGCCCGGCAGCTCGGGTAGGCCGCGAGCGCAAGCCGTTTTCCGGCAAGGACTTACGATGGACAAGCCGGCCGCGAGCGACAGCCAGTACGGTGCCGACCAGATCCAGGTCCTTGAGGGGCTGGAGCACGTCCGGAAGCGCCCCGCGATGTACATCGGGGACACGGGTCTCCGGGGCCTCCACCACCTCGTGTACGAGGTCGTCGACAACTCGGTCGACGAGGCGCTCGCGGGCCATTGCACCGAGGTCCAGGTCACGATCCACGCGGACGGGTCGGTGGATGTCGTCGATGACGGACGCGGGATCCCCGTGGACATCCAGAAGGATGTCGGGCTGCCCGCGGTGACGGTCGTCCTCACGACGCTTCACTCCGGGGGCAAGTTCGAGCACAAGGCGTACAAGGTGTCGGGCGGGCTCCACGGCGTGGGCCTCTCGTGCGTCAACGCGCTCTCGGCAAGGCTCGTCGTCGAGGTCTACAAGGACGGCCACATCCACCACCAGAGTTTCGCGCGAGGCAAGCCGACGAGCGGCCTGACGCGGTCGGGGCGCACGGAGAGGCGCGGCACACGCGTTCACTTCAAGCCGGACGAGGAGATCTTCGCCGACACGAACTTCCACTACGACACGCTGGCGAACCGGCTCCGCGAGCTCGCCTTCCTGAACCGCGGGCTCACGATCGAGATCCGGGACGAGCGGGACGCCCCGAAGCACGAGGTCTTCCGCTACGAGGGGGGGCTGCGGGAGTTCATCGTGGAGCTCAACCGGGGGCGGGAGCTCCTGGACGAGCGGGTGACCGAGTTCGCGGGCGTGCAGGACGGCGTCCAGGTCGACGTCGCGTTCCAGTACACGACCTCCTACGACGAGCGCATCTTCACGTACGTCAACAACATCAGCACCCGAGAGGGGGGCACGCACCTCGCCGGCTTCAAGGCAGCGCTCACGCGGAGCCTCAACAACTACGCCAAGCGCGAGAACCTCCTGAAGAAGGACGACGCGCTCGGCGGCGACGACTGCCGCGAGGGGCTGACCGCGATCGTGAGCGTGAAGGTCCCGGACCCGCAGTTCGAGGGCCAGACCAAGATGAAGCTCGGCAACTCGGAGGTGCAGTCCGCGGTCGAGCAGATCGTCGGCGCGAAGGTGTCGTCCTTCCTCGAGGAGAACCCCAAGGTCGCGCGCACGCTCATCGAGAAGGCGCTCAACGCCTTCGCGGCGCGCGAGGCAGCGCGCCAGGCGCGCGACCTCGTGCGGCGCAAGAACGCGCTCGCGGGCGGGGGCCTGCCCGGCAAGCTCGCCGACTGCACGAGCCGGAAGCGCGACGAGACCGAGCTCTACCTCGTGGAGGGCGATTCGGCGGGGGGATCCGCCAAGCAGGGGCGCGACCGCGGCTTCCAGGCGATCCTCCCGCTGCGCGGCAAGATCCTGAACGTCGAGAAGGCGCGCATCGACAAGATGCTCGCGCATGAGGAGATCCGCACGATCATCACCGCGCTCGGCACCGGGATCGGGGCCGACGAGTTCGATCTCGAGAAGCTCCGCTACGGCAAGGTCATCATCATGACCGACGCGGACGTGGACGGGTCGCACATCCGCACGCTGCTGTTGACCTTCTTCTTCCGCCACCTTCCGCAGCTCATCGAGACCGGGCACATCTTCGTCGCGCAGCCGCCGCTCTACCTCCTCCAGAAGGGGAAGGCGCGCGAGTACGTCTTCGACGAGGGCTCGCTGGCGCGGCGCCTCGTGAGCCTCGGCCTCGAGGGGAGCGCGCTCGAGGCGCGCGACGGGCGCGAGGGCCGGAAGCGCCGCTTCGCCGGCGAGGACCTGCGCCAGCTCCTCGAGGTCGCGGAGGGGCTCGACGCCTGCTGCCGCGTGCTCGAGCGCCGCGGCGTGGACCCGAGGGGGTTCTTCGCGCGGCGGGAGGAGGGGACCGGCGCGCTCCCGGTCATGCGGTCGCGCCACGGCGCCGAGGAGCGCTGGTGGCCCGAGGGCCAGCGGCGCGGGTTCGAGGAATACGAGCGCGAGCTGAGCCGCCGGCTCGGCCGGGACGCGGTCGTCGCCTACGAGGAGGACGCGGAGGCCGTCGCGACCGCGGACCTCGTCGTCCAGGAGTTCCCCGAGGGGCGCGAGGCCTCGAAGCACGCGCGCCGGCTCGTGGAGCTGGGGATCGACCCCGCCGCCTTCCTCGAGGGGGCGTTCGCGGTCGTGCGCGGGGACGGGGAGACGTCCTTGGGCTCGCTCCGGGACGCGCTCGCGGCGATCCGGAAGCTCGGGCAGGAGGGGCTAGGGCTCCAGCGCTACAAGGGGCTGGGCGAGATGAACGCCTCCCAGCTCTGGGAGACGACGATGGAGCCCGGCGCGCGCACGCTCCTGCGCGTCTGCCTCGAGGACGCGGTGCGCGCCGACGAGATCTTCAGCATCCTCATGGGCAACGACGTCGAGGAGCGGCGCGAGTTCATCGAGAAGAACGCGCTCGAGGTCCGCGACCTCGACGTGTAAAAGGGGGGAGGGGGGCCTGGGGGGAGGCGAGGGCCCCCGAGACCCCCTCAACTCCCGACCCCCCTAGGCCGATGGTTCCCTAGGCCCATGACCAACTACGACCGGATGAAGCGCAAGCGTCTCGGCGACATCCTCGTCGACGACGGCCTTGCGACCGAGGAAGTCGTCATCGCGGCGCTCCAGGAGCAGCAGAAGACCGGCCGCCTCGTCTCCGACGTCCTGCTCGAGCAGCGGCAGGTCGGCGAGCACGATCTCGCGCGCGCGATCGTCGAGCACTACCAGGTCCCCTACGTCGAGCTCAGGAACTACACGATCCACAAGGACCTGATCCAGACGATCCCGGCGGCGCTGCTCAACCGCGCACGCGTGGTGCCGCTCGACAAGTACGGCAAGCAGATCTGCTTCGCGTGCCAGGAGATTCCGCCGAAGGAGCTCGTGGACGAGCTGCGGAAGCATGCCACGGGCGGCGTCTACTTCTTCATCGCCTCCGCGGTGGAGATCCGCCGCGTGCTCGCGGACTACGCGTCGGTCGGGAAGGGCGCCGTCGCCTTGCCGCCCGCGCCGGCGAAGCAGAAGGCGGCGGTGGCCGCGACGCCGGACGAGAACACGGCGTGGAAGGACCTGTTCGACGCCGCGAACGAGTCGATCCTCACGGACATCAAGACCCGCGACGACTAGGGTCCGTCGCCCTTGGGCGGGCGCCAATCCGGAGGCGGCTCGTCGCTGCGGGTCGCATCCTCGACCTTCCGCATCTCCTCGCGTATGCCGCGCCGGAACTCGGCGAACGTGCGGCCGACCTTCCTCGCCGCGTCCGGCAGCCGGCCGCCGAAGACGAGGAGGGCGACGAGGAGCACCACGAACATCTCGCCCCAGCTCAGGTCGAACGGCACCGGGCCATTCTACCGGCGCCGGCCAGCGGGGTTCAGCGCACCTCGATGTCGGAGGCGCGGCGGAGGTCGATCCCGTCCTTCGTGAGCGCGAAGAGCAGATCCCGGAATCGCAGGTCGCGGGGCCAGCCCTCGGCCGCGACGCGCGCGTTGCCCGAGACGCGCACCTCCCTCGTGCCCGCGACGTAGGAGAGCCGGTCCGCGGTGACGACCGCGGGGGTCTTGCCTTTGCCCTCGACGCGTACGCCGCCCGAGCCCTTGATCTCCTTCGCGGCGATCGCGCCCTCTTTGACGTCGAGGAGGATCTCCACGCGCTTCGCCTCGCCCGCGATCGCGTCGTTCTCTCCGTCCCAGGCGAGGAGCTTCGCGCCCGCGGCGATCACCACGCGGTCTCCCTCGAAGCGGGCGGGGCCCTTGAGCTCCGCGAGCCACCTCCGGAAGCCCGGGTCCTTCCCGTCCGGGTCCGCGGGCGGCATGTAGTCGATCGTCGACGGCCCGAGGCTCGACCCCTCGACGACCGCTCCCTTCTCCATCCGGAGGGAGAGCCCCTTCGGCGCGACGAGCGAGATCTCCTCGCCGCGCCGCAACCGCGCCGGCTCGCCGTGGAGCGTGGCCACGCCCTTCGTGCCGTCGTACGCGAGGGTGTCGCCCTCCGCGACCTGCCCCCCCGGCCCCTCCGCACGCACGCGCCCGCGCGCCTCGACTTCCGAGGGCGTGCCGTCCGCGGCGAGCGATCCGCGCGCATCCCGGCAGGCGAGCTTCCAGGCGGCTCCGTCCGAGAGCACCGTGCAGACGTCGACGCCGCCGGTCGCGGCGAAGGTCCCGTCATCGCGGTACGTGATCGTCGGCGCGCGTACCGAGCGGCCGTCTTTCGTCGCAACCACGGCGGGTCGCCCCTCGACGGTGGCCGCGTCCGCGGCGTACGTGAAGGAGTCGCCCGCGATGTCAGCGCCACGCGAGGGCTCCGAGGCGACCACGCCGCCTGAAGCGCCGAACGAGACCAGCTTGCCCTTCGAGAGCGTCAGCGTGAGCAGGTCGCTCCGGAGCCGCGTGCCGCCGTCGGTGGACGCGACGACCTCCTCCTCGGCGCGGAAGGAGACCTCGTCGCCGCGGGTCTGGACCGAGAGCGGCCCCGCTGCGGCGAGCCGGATCTCGCCCCGGCCGCCGTCTCCGAGCGGCCCGAGGCGCCCCTCGGCGCGGTAGCGGATGCGTTTTTCCCCGCGCACGACGAGGCCGAGGCCGTCCTGGCCCGATCGCGCGACCTCCACCCGGTCGGCCGTGAGCCGTCCCTCGGGCGTGGTCGCGTCGACCGCGCCCTCGAGGACGAGGGTGTCCACGTCGCGCGCGTAGACGACCGAGCGGCCCGCGAGAGAGCCGGCGCCCTCCGTGTCTTCCGCGCGGAACCCATCGAAGCGAGCCTCGTCGAGCAGAAGGCGGCCGTCCTCCGCGCGGCCGAGCCGGAACGAGGCCGCGGCGGCCACGATCCGCGCCGTGCGTTCGCCGAGGGCCAAGGCCGGCAGCCGGCCCCGCCACGTCGCCTGCACGGGCCCTGTGCACGAGATGCGCTCGGGGCCGTCGATCGCGAGCGCCGGCATCTCGACGGTCTCGATCCCTTTGCCCGCGTCCGGCGCGAGCTCGAGGCGCACGCCGCCGGAGAGCGTGGCGCGGCGGAAGGAGAGCGCGCCGTCCGCGCGCGCGAACACGGCGTCGAGCCGCGGGCATGTCGCGCGCCCGGCCGCCTGCTCGATCTCGACGTCGCCCTCGAAGGTGACGCGGATCTCCTCGCCGTCCTCGGCCTCCTCGACCGCCGCGCCCCCGGTGGCGCGCAACGTGATCGTGCCGCGCGGGTCGGCGGCGCTCGCGGCCACCGGGCCGCGGAGCCGCGCCTTGTGGAGCCCGAGGTCGGCGTCGAGGCCGGCGCCGCGCACCTCGGCGCCCCTCTCGGGGAACCGGAGGCTGACCGGGGCGTCGGTCGCCGCCGTCCTCGCGCTCGTGTCGATCGTCAGGGTCTCCACCTCGGCGAGGGCCGCCCGGCGGCGTCGAACGCCTTGACGCCGCCGTCGAGCGTGACGACCCTCGGCTCCCCCTGCGGGGCGTGGAGCAGCTCGCGCGGGTCGCCGCGCACGAACGCGGCGCGGAGCGTGAGCCGGAGGCTGGGCCTGCCTTCCTTGGGCGGGTCGAAGATCGCGGCGCGCACCTCCTCGAGCCGCGGCTTGTCGTCGTGTCGGCCGAGCCGCTCGACGCACAGGTAGAGCCGGAAGTACCCCTCCTCGACCACGCGAAGCTCGAGGCCGTCGAGCCTCCGCACCGCGCCGGAGAAGGGCGAGAGCCCGTACGGGTCGGCGAGATCGCTCCCCATGAGCAGCGCCGGCGCGCCCTCGGGCGGCCCCTCGTCGGGCAGATCCTCGGCGCCCCGGCCGAGGCGGTCGAGCCAGGCGAGGAGCGCCGTCGCTGGCGCCGCGCAGAGGAGGAAGATGAGGAGCGCCTTCAAGGTCGTGGCCGGATCATCGGGCCCGGACGCCGGGCCCGCGTAAGCGTCCCGTAAACCGCGGCCCTCTCCCCGCCGCCCCTCAACCCCGCCCGGAGGAGAACCCCGCGTCGAGGAGATCCTGGACGTCGAGCAGGCCCAGGTACCTGCCCTCGTGGTCCACGACCGGCAGCTCGTCGAAGTTCCGTTCCTTCATCATGCGCCACGCCTCGGCGGCGAGCTGGTCGGCCCGGATCGTGAGGGGCTTCGGGGTCATGACGGCCTCGATCGGCTTCTTGACGAACGACGGGTCGCGGAGGACGTGGCGCCGCACGTCGCCGTCGGTCAGGAGGCCCGCGAGCTTCCCGTCCGCGCCGACGACGGGCAGCGCTCCGGGACGGCGACCGAGCCCTCCCGCCTCGACGAGCGCGTCCTTCGTCACGGTGCCGACCCGCGCCGGGGGGACGAGATCCGCCCGGCGCATCAGCTCGCCGACGCGCAGGAGCGAGCGGCCGAGCTCCCCGCCCGGATGGTAGAGCGCGTAGTCCTCGCGGCTGAAGTTGCGCCGCTTTGCGACGGCCATCGCGAGCGCGTCGCCGAGGGCGAGCTGCGCGGTGGTCGACGTGGTGGGCGCGAGGCCGACCGGGCACGCCTCGGGGAGCGCCCCGAGCGGCAGCACGCAGTCCGCCTCGCGGGCGAGCGGCGAGTCGAGGCCCCGCGTGATCGCGACCAGGCGCGCGCCGATCTGCTTCACGCTCGGGACGAGCCGCAGCACCTCGTCCGTCGCGCCCGAGTTCGAGAGCGCGATCACGAGGTCCTTCGGCGCGACGCGTCCGAGGTCGCCGTGGATCGCCTCGGCCGGGTGGAGGAAGAAGGAGGGCGTGCCCGTCGAGGCGAGCGTTGCGGAGAGCTTCTGCGCGATCATCCCCGACTTCCCCATCCCGGTCGTGACCACGTGCCCCTCGCACCCGAGGACGAGGTCGACCGCGCGCCCGAAGCGCTCGTCGAGCAGCGCCTCGAGGGCGGCCACCGCGGCCGCCTCGAGCCGGATCACCTGCCTCGCGAAATCGATGTCCTCGCGCACCCGCTCAATGATAGGCGACGCCCGGCGACTTCAGGTTGTCGAGGAGGAGGAATGCGCCGAGGACGGCGCCCAAGGGCTTCTGGAACCAGAGCGCCGCGCCGATGACTCCCGCTGCCGTCACGAGGGAGATGACCCGCATGATCCTGTCCGCGCGCAGCCGCGGGAGCGCGGCGCGCAGCGCGGCGCGGAGCGCCTGGCCGCCGTCGAGCGGAAGCGCCGGAAGCAGGTTGGCGAGGGTCCAGACGATGTTGATCCAGACCATCACGACGAGGAAGGCCCGGAAGAGGGAGGGCGACGCGGGGAGGAGCTCCGTGGCCCCGTAGGAGAGCCCGGCGAGGGCGAAACTGAAGGCGGGTCCCATGAGCGAGATCGCGGCCTGCTGCCCGGGCCGGGGGGCGCCGCGGTAGATCGTCAGCCCGCCGAGCATCCAGAGCACGACGAGGCTCTGGGTCTTCAGGAGCCGCTGCACCGCGAGGACGTGGCCGAACTCGTGCACGAGCACCGAGATGAGCACGGCGGCGCTGAAGAGGGCGCCGGCGAGGAGCCCCGCGGACCACATGTAGAGCGCGATCAGCAGGAAGAACGAGATCTCGCAGTAGATGTCGGTGCCGAAGAGGCGCCCGATGAGCAGGCCGCGCCGCATGGGCAAGAGTATCGCCGCGGCGGGCGCTTCCGGGGAAGTGCCCGGCCCCCGAGGCCCCCCCGGGATCGAGCCCGCGTATACTCTCGAGGTGGCCGAAGACGCGGACTACCGGGCCAGCCTCGGCATCTACAACGGCCCCCTCGACCTGCTCCTCTACCTGATCCGCGAGCGGGAGCTCGACATCCACGACATCCCGATCGCGGAGATCACCGACCAGTTCCTCGCCCACCTGGAGGTCGTGAAGCGGATCGACGTGGATCGCGCCGGCGACTTCCTGCTCATGGCGGCGACGCTGATGCTCATCAAGAGCCGGATGCTGCTCCCGGAGCCGGTCGAGGACGACGAGCACGACGAGGAGCTCGACCCGCGGACCGACCTCGTCCGGCAGCTCCTCGAGTACAAGCAGTTCAAGGACGCGTCGTACGGGCTCGCGGAGGCGGAGCGGCTGCGCGACCTGCGGTTCGAGGGAGGGCTCGATGGGCCCGTGGACGCCGGGCCCGACGCGGGCAAGCTCCTCGCCGACATCGGCGTCGGCGACCTGCTGCTCGCGTTCGAGCGGATGATGCGGGAGACGCTCGCGGAAGTGGACCACCAGGTCTTCCGCGAGGAGCTGCCGCTCCGGGCGGTGGAGGAGCGGATCGCGGAGCAGCTCGCGTCGGGGCCCCTGCTCTTCCGCGACCTGTTCGGCGAGCGCAGGGACCGGCTCTACATCGTCTCGGTGTTTCTCTGCCTCCTCGAGATGCTCAAGCGCCGCCGGATCGAGATCGAGCGGGGACGCGACATCGTGGACCTGAGGATCAAGCTCGGGCCCGCGGAGGCGGAGGGGGCCGGGGGGGCGCCGGCGCCAAAGGAGCCGAGTGCCGAGGGGCCCGGGGCGGCGGTGCCGCCCGACGAGGCCCTGGCCGCGCGCGCAGCGCCCGCGGCGATCCTCCCCGACGAGCCGGGGGACCTCGACGTGCCGCAAGTCGGGGGAGAGCGCCTCTAGCGGGATGCGGCTCGTCTTCCTCGGGTCGCACGGGTTCGCGAACGAGAGCCTTCTCTCGCTCGTCCGCGCGGGCCTTGCTCCCGTGCTCGTGGTCACGCCGCCCCCTGCCCGCCGCCGCCGCCGCGGGACGGAGGAGCCGACGCCCGTGCATGCCGCCGCGGCCGCGGCGGGCGTCGACGTCTTCACGCCCGCGAAGGCCAACGCCATGGACTCGCTGGCGCGGCTGCGCGCAGCGGCGCCGGACCTCTTCGTGGTCGCGGAGTACGGCCAGATCCTCTCCGAGGAATTGCTTCAGATCCCGCGACTCGGGACGATCAACGTGCACGCGTCGCTCCTCCCGCGCCACCGCGGGGCGACGCCTGTCGCCGCGGCGATCCTCGCGGGCGACGCGGAGACAGGCGTCACGATCCAGCGTACGGTCCTCCGGCTGGACGCGGGGCCGATCCTCGCGGCGAGGCGCACGGTGATCGCGCCGGACGAGGACGCGGGCGCGCTCACGGCGCGTCTCGCGCGGATCGGCGGCGATCTCCTCGTCGCGGTCGTGCGCGCTTTCGAGGCCGGCCGGCCCCCGCCGGAGACGCCGCAGGACGAGGCGGCCGCGACCTACTGCCGGAAGTGGAAGCCCGAAGCGTCGCGGATCGACTGGTCGAGGCCGGCCGAGGAGATCGCGCGCCTCGTCCGCGCGCTCAGGCCCGAGCCCGGCGCGCACGCGTCCCTCCGCCGCGAGCCCCCGCTCGAGCTCGAGATCCGTCGCGCGGTCGCGTCGCCCGGGAGCGCCGAGCCCGGCGTCGTCGCCGGGATCGCGCGCGACGGCTTCGACGTCGGCGCGGGGCGCGACCTCGTGCGCGTCCTCGAGCTCGTGCCCGCGGCGAAGCGCCCGATGGGCGCGCGCGCCTTCGCGAACGGCTACCGGCTCCGCGCCGGGGAGGCGTTCGCGTGAGGCGGGCGCTCCTCCTCGCCGGCCTCGCCGCCGCCTGCGCGAGCGACCGGCCCGTGAACCCGTGGCGTCTCGACGGGTTCCCCGGTGCGCCGATCGAGGCGGGGCTCTTCCCTCTCCGCGACGGCGCGCGCTGGACGTTCGCGGATGCGGAGGGGAAGTCGCTCGCCCTCTCGATCCGGGCCAAGGACGGGGGGTTTGTCCTCGCGGGCCAGACGGAGGGGGAGGCGGAGATCCGGGAACACGAGGGGTTCCTCGAGATCCTCTACCAGGGCACGCTCATCGACCGCCCGCTGAAGATGGAGGGGGTCGCGGGGGACCAGTGGCGGGCGGCGGGCGCGACCTACATGGTCTTCGGGTACGAGGAGATCGAGGTTCTCGGGAAGAAGACGCGGGCCCTCGTGGTGGCGGCGGACCGCGCGCCCGTCCGCGACCTCTACTGGTTCGCGAAGGACGTGGGCTGGGTCCGCCTGCGGACGGAGCGCAACGGGAAGACGATCCGCGACGCGCGCCTCGTCTCGTTCGAAGCGGGCGGCCCGGGCTGAGCGGAATCGTTGCCCGTGCCGTATACTCCTCCCCCGAGATGAAGCTCAACATCCGCAATTCCACCCGCAAGCGGCGGCGGGTCGGCTTCCGGGCCCGGATGAAGACCGCGGACGGCAGGAAGATCGTCAACCGCCGCCGCGGGCTCCGCGGGACCTTCCCGTAGGCGCATTGGTCCCACGCGGGGCCTCCTAGGCCGGTTTCTGCCCCCCCGCCCCCCTCCTTTTTAGTCTCCCATTGGTCTCTTTTGGTCCCAGTGGGTCCCATTGTCGATAATGTCCGCCATGCAGCCTGGGGCTGTCATCGCGGGCCGGTACGAGTACGTACGGGACCTAGGCGCGGGGGGCGCCGGTGAGCTGGTCCTCGTCAAGGACACGAAGCGGGACGCCGAAGCGTGCGCATTGAAGGTCCTGCGCCCGCGGGCCCGCGACCCCGGGCTCGGACCTCTCTTCCGGGCGGAGTTCCTCCAGCTCTCGCAGATCCGCCACCCGGCGATCGTCGGCGTCCGCGACTTCGGGGTCCTCGATACGGGCGAGCCGTACTTCACCATGGACTTCGTGCCCGGCGAGAGCTGCCGGGCGTTCGTGCGCGAGGACCGGCTCAAGACGGGGGAGTACATCGATCTCGCGGCCACGGTGCTCGAAGCGCTCGCGCACGTCCATGCGCGCGGGATCGTGCACCGCGACGTGAAGCCGGAGAACCTGATCGTCCGGCGGGGCGACGGGCACCTGGACGCGGTGCTCATCGACTTCGGCCTCGCGGTGTCGGCGGGCGCGAACCGCGCGGGCGAGGCGTCGGGCACGCTCCCGTACATCGCGCCGGAGGTGCTCGCGGGCGCGGCGGCCGACGCGCGCTCGGACCTGTTCGCGGTCGGGATGGTGCTCTTCGAGGTCGCCACGGGGAAGGCGGCCGGCGACCGCGGGGAGCTGCTGAGGTCGCCGGGCGTGACGCTCGCGGCCGACCGCGTGCGTCGCGTGCTGCGCCGCGGCGCGCGCGGCGCGGTGCCCCGCCGGTACGAGGACTTCGTCGCGCGGCTCCTCGCGCCGGCGCCCGCCGAACGATACGCGTCGGCGGCGCACGCCCTGCGCGACGTGGCGGAGATCTTCGGCCGTGCGGCCAAGCCCGTGGAGGCGGGCCCGCGGCCGCGGCTGCCGGAGGCGCCGCTCGTCGGCCGCGAGGCCGCGCTGGGCGAGCTGCTCCAGCGGCTCGAGGCGCTGCGCGACGGGACGCTGCTCGATCCGCTGGTCGTCGTGGCGGGCCCCGCGGGCATCGGCGCCACGCGCCTCCTCGCGACCCTCCGCAACCACGCGGCGGTGTCGGGGTGTCTCGTTGCCACCGGCGGCTCGCTGCGCGAACTCGTGGCCGATCTCCTCGGCCATCCGGCGGTCGTGGAGAAGGGCGAGGTCGGCGCGTCGCCGCGCGAGCACGTCTTCCGGATCGACGCGGCGCTCCACTCGCTGCCGCAGAGCGAGCTGCCGGTGCTTCTGCTCGACGACGTGCATCGCATGGGGGAGGAGGAGTGCGGGGCGCTGCGCGACTGGATCGCGGCGCTGGAGCGACGCGAGGGCCGCGCGGCGGCGCTGCTCGCGCTCGGGGGGAGGGGCGACGGGGAGGGGCCGGGCGCGGAGATCCTGCGCACGGCGGGTCGCGCCGTGCCGCACGACCTGCGCGACCTCGCGCCGCTCGGCCGCAACGAGGTGCGAGCGGTGCTGGGCGCGCTGCTCGGGCAGCCGCGCGTCTCAGGGGACGTCGTGCAGGCGTTGCACCGCGCGACCGGCGGCAACCCGCGCCTGCTCGCGGAGCTGCTCCAGCTTCTCGTGGACGAAGGCGTGCTCGACCTCTCGGGGGACGAGCCGAAGCTCGCGGAAGAGCGGCTGAAGGACGTCAAGCTGCCCGAGGGAGTGGCGGAGGCGGTGGCGCGTCGCGTAGCACGGCTGCCCCCGGCCGCGGCGAAGGCCGTCGCGCGCTTCGCGCTCGTCGCGACCCCGCTGCCCGCCGGCGCTGCGCAGGCGCTGGGCGGTGCGGAGCTCGCGGCGCTCGTCGGGGAGAGGCTCCTCGTCGTGGACCGCGGGCGCGTGCGCTTCCCCTCGGAGCTGACCCGTCGCGGCGCGGACACGCTCAAGGGCGCGGCACGGAAGAAGGCGCTCCTCGAGACCGGCGCCGCGCTGGCCGCGGAGGCGCCCGAGGCGGCGGCGCTGCTTTTCGTGGAGGCGGGCGACGGGGCCCGTGCGCGCGAGGTGGGCCTGCCGGCCGCGCGGCAGTTGCGCGACGCGCGCCGCCACGAGGAGGCCCGCCGGCTCCTCGAGACGCTCGTGGGGGAGAACACGGACCTCGAGGCGGGGCGGCTGCTCCTGGATGTGCTCCACGCGGCCGGCCGCTGGTCGGAGGCCGCCGAGGTGGGGCAGCGGCTCCTCGCGCGCCACGCCGACGTCGAGGTGAGCTTCATGACCGCTGCGGTGCTGCGGAGCGCGGGCCGCGCCGACCAGGCGCTCGCGCTCCTCAAGGGCCTGGAGCGCGGCGCGTCCAAAGACGTGTCCACGCGCGTTGCCAACGCGACGGCGGCGGTCTATGAGTCGCTCGGGCGCTACGAAGAGGCCCTCTCGGAGTCTCGGCGCGCCGAGGCCTCGGCCGGCTCGATCCTGGGCCTCGGCGGCCGCATCGCCCGCGTCCGCGCGAACGTGTTTCGGAAGATGGGCCGTCGCCGGACGGCGATGGAGATGGAGAATGAGATGCTGCGTACGCCGCAACAGTTGGGCGAGCGCGAGTTACCCGTCACCCTCCACAATCGGGGAGCTGCGCACGACGCCGCTGGCGCATGGGCACACGCAGCGCGGGACCTCTGTGCCGCGCGCCGCCTAGAAGCGCGCCTTGGATACACGGCAGGCCAGGCAGCAACACTGCACGATCTGGGCATCTTGTCACTCTGGCGCGGGGATGCGGCTCGCGCCGCAAGGCTTTTTGAGCGGTCGCGAGCATTGTATGGTCAGCTCGCGAACGACGAGGAGGTCGGATGGGCTCTCGGACAGGAAGCCGAGGCGCTCGTCCGCGCCGGTCGTCCCCGGGACGGCGATCACCGACTCGCGCGAGCCCAGGCGATGCCCGGATTCCAGCGCTTCGCCGTTGCCCAGCGGCGCTGCGCCCTGGCTCGGGCGCTCGCGCTACATCTTGCAGGTCATGTGCAGGAAGCGATACGGATTTGCGACGACCAAGACGAGGCCCAGCGGCTCGGCGATGTTGATCGTTGCGACATCGCAGTGCGTCGTGCCGCGTGCGTGACGGGAACCAGCGAGCCAGAGGAGGCCGAGGCCGTCTGGCGCGGAGCGCTGCGGCACGTGCTGCGCGCGCGCGCGCGGCGGTATCTCTACGAGGCGCGCGTCGGGTTGGCCGAGTGCGCCGCGGCGAGAGGGGCGTGGCATCTTGCGGAGCGCAGGCTGGGGACTCGCGAGCCGGACCCGTTGCGGTTCCGGACGTCTCTCCGCGCCCGTGCGCTCCTCGTGCGCGCGGGCGCCGCGTTGGGTCGCGGTGAGGCTGGCGGCGCCGGCCGCTTCTTGGAAGAGGCGGTGGCCGTCGCGAACCGGTGCACGGACGCGCCGCTCCGGGCGCAGGTCTACGCCTACGCAGCATCGCTCCTCGAGGAGGGAGAGATGCAGCGCTACCTGCGCCGACCGACCGCTCCCGCGGCCGCGGCCCTCCTCGAAGCCGCGCGCGAAATCTGGGCCATCTACGGAAACGAGACCATGCTGCGCAAGATCGACCTCCACCTCGCCGAGCTGCCGCGTCCCATGAGCGACCCCCTGGGCGGGCCCGAAGCCGACCGGCTCGTCAAGGTGCTCCACATCACGCGCGAGATGAACCGCGAGTTCGAGCGCGACCGCCTCCTCGGTCTCATCCTCGACCGCGCGATCGAGCTGACGGGTGCCGAGCGGGGGTTCGTCATCCTGCTCGACGAGGGGAAGGAGACGGTGCACCTCGCGCGCAACCTCGACCGGGAGTCGATCTCGGAGCCCGAGCGGAAGATCTCGTCCCAGATCATCAAGGAAGTCGTCCGCACCGGCCGCATCGTGCGAAGCGAAAACGCCGAGTCCGACCAGCGGTTCGAGGAGTACATGTCGGTCCGCCAGCTCCACCTGAAGTCGATCGTCTCCGTGCCGTTCCGCTCGGGCGGGAAGACGGTCGGGGCGCTCTACTTGGACAACCGATTCCGGGTCGCGAGCTTCGGCGAGCAGGACGAGCGCCTTCTTGAGCTCTTCGCCGACCAGGCCGTGGCCGCGATCGACAAGGCCGAGCTGGTCCGCACGCTCGAAGGGCAGCGGGCGGAGCTCGAGGGCCTCTATCGCCAGCAGAAATCCGAGCTCCAGAGGCGTGGCAAGGAGCTCAAGTTCGCGAAGCGCGAGCTGCGCCAGCACCGGCAGGCGCGCGGCTGGAGTTTCGACAAGCTCGTGACGAGGAGCGTCGTGATGCAGGGGGTCGTGCGCGAGGCGAAGCGCGCAGCGCCGACGGAGCTGTCGCTCCTCATCTCGGGAGAAAACGGGACCGGGAAGGAGCTGCTCGCGCGGGCAATCCACTACGCGAGCGCGCGGCAGGCGATGCCCTTCGTCGCGCTCAGCTGCGCGTCGGTTGCCGAGGGGCTCCTCGAGTCGGAACTCTTCGGCCACGTGCGAGGCTCGTTCACGGGGGCGGACCGTGATCGCGCGGGGCTCTTCGAGGAGGCGGACGGCGGGACCCTCTTCCTCGACGAAGTGGGGGACATGCCGCTGTCGATGCAGGTCAAGCTCCTCCGCGCGCTGGAGCTGGGCGAGGTGAAGCGGATCGGCGAGTCAAAGATCAGGATCGTGGACGTCCGCGTCATCGCCGCCACGAACGCCGACCTTGAGCATCTGATCTCCTCCGGCCGCTTCCGCGAGGACCTCTACTACCGGCTCGCCGGCCTGAGCCTGCGCCTGCCCGCGCTTCGCGAGCGGCTTGAGGACGTGGAGCCGCTCGCCTACTCCTTCGTCGAGGAGGCGTCGCGGCGGGAGGGGAAGGGCGACCTGAAGCTCACGAACGACGCGATCGCGAAGCTCGAGTCCTTCCCGTGGCCTGGAAACGTGCGGGAACTGAGGAACGTCATCATGCGCGCGGTCGTGAGCGCGGAGGGGAGCAAGATCCGGCCGGAGGACATCAAGCTCGATTCCCGCGAGCCGACGCTGCTCCCGGGTTTCGACCCGGGGCAGGTGGATCGGGTGCTCGCCGAGCTGACGAAGAGGGGCTTCGAGCTGAATCACCGTCAGCAGACCGCGGTCAACCGGGTCCTCGCCCGGGGGAAGCTGATGTTCGGGGAGTACAGGGAGCTCTTCCGGGTCTCCAAGTCCACGACAGCACGCGACCTCGAACTCCTGACGGTCCCGGGGCTGCTCGAAAGGCGCGGGAAGACTCGTTCCGCCGTGTACTTGGCGGGAGCGATGCTGAACGAGGTGGCGAGGAAAGTGATCGAGGGGTAGACCAATCGGCGCAAATGAGACCTTTCGGGAGTAATTCCCCCTCCGCGCCGTGTTCCGTAATCCCTTTCCAGTAAAGCACTTCCGTCGCCTGGCCCAAGTCGGGACTCGCCCCCGTCGCGCGACATTGCACCGCCCGCGCGCAGTGATTCTCTCCGGTTGGAGACGGGCTAACCGGAAAGGAAACGGGAATGATGCGTACAAGCGGGATTGCGGGAAGGGCCAGGCTGGCCCTTGTCTTTGTCGTCGCTATCGCGGGCTCGGCGCTCGCCGCTGAGACTTGGGTCCAGTGCGTGCCGCCGGGCAACTCCTATGTCGTTACGGCGGTTCTGGTCCCCGGATGTGGGGGCGCAGAGGTGTGCGGCGGCGACAAGGGCGATGGCCACGTCGATTTCCGGATTGGGTTCGGGACAGACATGAGCCTCTCTGTCAACGGCATCTGCGCGGGGGAGTTCAGCCCTCAGGCCACGTACCGCGTGACGGTGGCCTGCCAGAAGACCGGGTGCCTGTGGTTCGCCACGACGTCCGTCGTGAACCAGAGCACGGGCGCAGTCGTCTTCCACCAGGCAAACTACCCCATGCCTGCCGCGGCGGCAGAGGCTTGGGCCGTGGCAGATGACGTGATGGTACTCAGCATTCAGTAGCAAAGGGCGGCTCAAGCGCGCGCGTCCAGAGGGCGGAGCAATGCTCCGCCCGCAGCGTTTTCTTGGCACGGCGCCTCCTTGTGGAGACTCGGTGGAGAAGCCGTGGATGGCGGGAGTGCGCGCCATTCGGGCTACGCGCGCGATGGCGCGAGTGAGCTAGCGCGGGCCGTGGGCGCGCCTGTTTGGGCCGCTGCGCTACCCACACGGGGCTCGAGTCACGGCGGCGCGCGATTTGCCCTCCCTCCTCAAGAAAGGAGGGGTCATGCCCCTGTCGACTGAAGGCTTCTGCCGCTGGCTCGCCATCGCTGTTTTCGTCCCTTACGCCATCTCAGCCGAGGAGCGCGACGACCTTGAGTTCTCCGGCGTGAAGGGCCAACAGCATGTTTCGATCGATCCGCAGCGCGCGTGTGCCATCGAGGTCGTGGTACTCCGCAGCGACAACGGCGCCGAGATCTACGGCGACAACAAGGGCGACGGCCACGTCAGCTTCCGCGTCTTCGTCCGGCCGGACGGCGGCGTCGAAGTCAACGGCGAACAGCTCGCCGCCTGCGACCCCACGAGAGGCTGCCGGCTCTCGATCGTGTGGTGCCCCGACTCGGGCACGATCGTCGCACAGGTCGCCGACGCGACCGGCGCGGTTCGCGCGGGTCAGTACGCGCTGGCGCGCCCGCCCGACGAAATCCACGTGACGGCGGCGGAGATCCTCTCGCTCGTCGTCATGCGGTAGCGGCAGGTCGTGCCGCTACGTGATCGCCGCGAACAGGGCGGCCACGCCCAGGTGGGACGCCGTGTACTGGAGGTACATGAGCCCCCACGAGGGGTGCGGTCGCCCGCTCGCGGGCGGCGCAGGGTCCCGCACCAGCAAGGCCCCCGCGGCCCCCCCAATCGCCGCGAGCGGAAGCCCGACCAGCGCCCAGGCGCCCGCCCCTCCGGGCAGGAGCCCCGCCGCCGCGAGCGCCGGCAGCGCCAGATACGGCACGACGAGAAACGGCGCGACGAACCGCGCCGCACCCCTTGGCCCCCAGAGAATCGGCAGCGTCACGCATCCGGTCGCGCGGTCGCCTTCCGCGTCGGCGAAGTCCTTCGTCGTCGCGGCGCCGAACACGTAGCACCACGCGACCCCACCGAGGATCCATGCCTCCGGTCGCCACACGCCGCCGCCGACCGCCCACCCCGCGAGCACGAGCAGGAGCCCGCGCGGCGTCGCGATCGTCGCATTCGCCGCGAACGGCAGCCGCTTCGTGCGCAGCGGCGGGAACGAGTACGCCGCCGTCACCGGCACCGTCAGGAGCACGCACGCGAGATACGCGACGCCGCACGGCGCCGCCGCCGCGCCCGCGACCGCGAGGAGCGCGAGCGTCAGCGTCCACGCCTGCCGCACGCTCATCCGTCCCGACGGCAGCGCCCGCTCGGGCCGATTGATGCGATCCGTCTCCACGTCCGCGATCTGGTTGAGCCCGTTGCTCGCGCCGGTCAGGAAGAGCGCGCTCGCGACCGCGAGGGCGACCACGAGGGGGTCCGGGGGCCAGCCGCCGCGCGCGGCCACGGCCCCGCCGACCACGCCCGCGACAGGCGCCGCGAGCGTCGCGGGACGCACGAACGAGAGGACGTCGGCAAAGGACACGAGAAGGTCAGCGCTTCTCGTCCGCCCGGACCCGCGCGACGATCAGGTTCGTGATGAGCCGGTGCATCGCGATGAGCCCGTGGAGGTTCCCGTCCTTCTGGTAGAAGTGGCCGACCAGGTGGACGACGAGGCCCGCGCCGTACTCGAACTTGAGCGCCACCACGTTCGAGCCGTAGCGCTGCTTCATGTCCTCGCTCGTGATGAGCGCCGTCGCCCGGTCGCCGACGATCCGGACCATGGTGGTCGAGTCCTCGAGCCACCAGGAGCTGTCGTGTCCGCGCACGAAGACGCCCTCGAGCAGGCGATCATCGCCGACCGGCTCGACCATGACCGTCGTGTCGCGCTGCGACCGCTGGGTGCCGATCGCCTGCACGAACCCCGGGAACGCGGTCAGATAAGGCTCGATCGACCAGTCGCTCGTGACGACCCAGCAGCCGCGGGCGAGAAGCCGCTTGACGATCTCGGCGAGCTTCCCGGCCTGCGCCGGCGGCGGCTTGTTGCTGCAGTTGATGAAGAGGACCCGCGCCTTCGGGAACGGGTGCTGGAGCAGCTCCTCGCGCGACACGAGGGTGTACGGCCACTCGTAGCCGTCGAGGAGGAGCTCGATCTTGTCGTGGGCGCCCTGGACGACCACGATGTGCTCGCGAGAGAGCAGCCGCTTCGCCTTGTCGAGCCCGTCGCCCAGGTTGCGCTTGACCTCGTTCGCCGCGCGCCCCTGCTCCCCTGCGAGATCCGCCTTGTTGAGGGTGTCGGCGCCCCCCTTGATCTTCGAATAGGGGAGCGGCTTGTCGAGCAGCTTCATCGGCCGCCGGCCGCCCGCGGTCCCGATGTGGTCGGGCGGCACGATGTCCTCGAACTCCGAGAAGTCCGCGTCGTTCGGGCTCTTGCGCGTCGCCACGGAGGGCTCCTCGAATTCGAGCTTCTCGAGGCTCAGCGGGTCCTCTTCGAGCGCCGACAAGTCGGGCTCCGCCTCCGCGGGGACCTCGGGCTCGAGGAGATCCTCTCGGACCACCGAGCTCAGGTGCGCGATCGACTCCGTGGGCGGCTGCGTCGTGTCCACGAGGGTCAAGACGAGGAGGACGAGGATGTGCAGGACGAGCGAGATCAGGTACCACGGGGCCTGGGCGACGGCCGCCCGCACTTCCCGCGCGAAGTCGACGGGCGGCGGTTGGCGATGCGGAGGGGGCTTCGGGGGCGCAGGCGCCGCCGCCGGCTCCTCGAGCTCGAGCGGCGAGCCGCACGCCATGACCCGCACCGCGGTCGCCCCGACGAGGAATTCGGCGCCCGGGGCGAAGAGCGCCTCCCGAGCGTCGGACGAGAGGCTCAGGAGCCTCAGCCGCCCCTTCTCCGCGCGGAGGATGCAGTGGTTCGGTGCGACCGAGGGATCGGCGAGCCGCAGGTCCGCTCCCTCCCTGCTCCCGACAAGCACCTCGCGCCGATCCGTCGCGAAGACGCGTTCGCCCGAGGTGTCCCTGATGACGAGCCGGAGCATGGCGCCCGCCCTTAGAATACGGCTTCGATACGGGCCTTGCACCGGGATCCCGAGGGAGCCGGTGCGAAGCGGGACCCGGCGCCTTCGGCCGGGATCCGGCAGGAAGAGGGGTCCGGCCTCGGGCCGGGCCCCGGAAGCCGGCGCCTCCTGCGGGCCGTGCAAGGACGATCGAGTGCGGTGCGTCGCGCGCGCGCGACGCCGAAGTGTGGTCGAGAGCGGCCCATGCCCGACATCCGACGACTGGTCCATGTGCTGCGCAAGGGGCCCCGCGCCCAGCGCCTCCAGGCGTGGGGTGGGCTCGTGCTCTTCGCGGGAGCGGGGCTCTGGCTCGTCTACAACGTGATCGCGCTGCTCTGGCCGATCCTCGCGTGCGCGATCGTCGCGTTCCTGGGGATCCTCCTCGTCCGGCGCGCGGTCCGGGGGTCCCGGCCGTCCTCCTGAGGGCGTGGCCCCTCGCGGCGCTCCTGCTCGTCTCCGCGCGGGCGGACACCCTCGTCGCGCCGGAGTGCGTCGTCCTCTTCGCGCCGCCCGCAAGGGAGAAGGCCGAGCGGATCGTCGAGGCCTTTGCCGCGCGGCGGGACCGCGCGGCCCGCTGGCTCGGTCTCGAGCCCTCCGGCAGGGCGGAGATCCACCTTGCCGCGGACCTCGCTGCCATGCGCGTCCTGGCCCCCGGGGCCCCCTCCTGGTCCGTGGCCGTGACGAGCGGCGACCGAATGGTCTTCCGCCTCGATCTGGTCGACCACGGCGCGGCGAACGCGCTCGACCTCGTGCTCAGGCACGAGTGCGTCCACTTCGCGCTCAACCGCACGGGCGCACGGTTCCCCCGCTGGTTCGAGGAAGGGCTCGCCGTCCACCACGCGGGCCTTCCCTATCTCGAACCCGACGCGACCGTCGAGCGCGCGGCGGCCGCCGGTCGGCTGCCGCGTTTCGTCGGGGCCGACCGCCTCTTCGAAGGCGGCGAGCGTGAGGCCGCGCTCGGCTACAAGCTCGGGCAGCGCGCGGCGGGCGCATTCGTGCGCCGGTTCGGCGACGCGGCCGTCGCGCGACTCGTGCGGGCCTCCGCGGCCGGGGCGCCCTTCCCCGACGCCTTCATGGCCGCGACGGGCGAGAGCCTCGACGACTTCGAGCGCCGCCTCGTCGAGGAGATCACGCCGGCGCTCCCCTTCTGGCTCTTCGTGATCGTCGAGAACCTGGAGCTCGCGCTGCTGACGCTCGCCGCGCTGCTCGCCGCGGCGGGCTACCTGCGCTGGCGGCTCCGGCGCGAGCGGGCGATGTCCGCGCTCGGGCCGGGCGACGAGCCGCCCGCCTGAGAGCCGCAGCGTCGCGCGGCCTACTTGGGCGTCTGCCCCGCGGCCGCGACGACCGCGTCGTAGCGCGCCTTGTTCTCGCGATAGCGCTTCGCGGCGTCGGCCTGACGCCACGTGCCCGCGGCGGTCGCGAGGAGCTTCATGCCGTCCACGAGGTACTTGTCGCTCTTCGCCTGGTCCTTCCCTTCGAGCCGCCCGCTCATGTCGAGGAAGCACTGGCCGGCGTTGAAGTAGGCGAGGCCGTCGTAACCGGAATCCGGGTACATGAGCGCCGCCCGAAGGTACGGGAAGCGCGCCTCCTCGACCTTGCCCTGCGCGTAGAGGATGTTGCCCTGCGTGACCAGCAGGAAGGCGCGCGTGTTGGGCTCCACGCGCTCGATCGCGGCGGCGCGATCGAGGATCGCCGAGGCGTCGGGGAAGCGGTCCGCCTTGCCGGAGCGCCAGATCGCCTCGGCCTGGAGGACCTGCGCGAGCGCGTTCGGGTCCGCGAGGTCGCTGCGGTTCTGGGTCTCGCGGGCGGTCGATTGCGCCGCGCGCTCGGCGTCGTCGTACTTCCGTTCCGCGATGTCCACGCGCACGGCCCCGAGCCTCGCCTTGAACTTCCACGAGTCGGAGATGCCCGGGAGCTTCGGGATCTGATCGTACTGGGCGCGAGCCTCGGCGTACTTGCGCTGATCCGTGAGGAGCTGGGAGAGGAGGTTGAACGCCTCCGGCGTGTACTTCGAGTTGACGGGCTTCCACGCCTGAAAGTGCTTGATGCAGTCGGCGACGCGCCCGGCGTTGTAGTAGCAGATGCCGATCTTGTAGAGCGCCTGGTTCTTGAACGCTTCGCGCTCCTCGGCGTTCTGGACGACGTCCTTGAAGTCGCTGATCGCCTGGAGGAACTGGCCGCCCTCCATCTTCTGGTCCCCCGAGACGAGCACGTCGGGCTGGGTCGAGTAGTAGACGGCCACCACCTCGGAGAGAGGGAAGGACTCGGGCTTGGCCGTCGTAGTCCTCTTGAACGTGATCGCGTCGTAGCCCTCGGACTCGATGACGCCGGTGCTTTGGTCGGCGTAGAGCGCGACGTTCTCCTCGGTGATGTCGATCTGGAGCCCGCCGGAGGTGATCTGCGCAGGCATCCCGGGAAGCTGGACCCTGCCGCCCCTCCTCACGACAAGGCAGTCGGCGAGGGCGGATGCGCCGAGGGCCGCGAGTGCCAGGAGGACGATGGAAACGCGGGTCATGATTCTCCTCGCGAAAGAGGGCCGGGCATTGTAGCGGAGGGGGCGCGGGGGCGTGAACGGCCCAGAAGCCCTCCGCAAGCAGCGCCGGCCGTGTCGGCCAGGAGATCGGCCCACGAACGGGTCCGGCCGGGGACACGGCCTTGGACCCACTCGTCCAGCATACCCCAGGCGAGCCCGATCAGGGCGCCGAGGAGGAGCGCGCGGCCCGCCGCCCGCGGGGAGGAGGCCCGCGCGGCGAGCGCGCCCAGGACGCCGTAGCCCACCGCGTGGAGGAGCTTGTCCGCGCCGGGCAGGCCGAGGAGCGGGCCGCCGGGCAGCGATGCGCCGGGCCGCGAGCCCACGAACAGGAGCAAGGCTGCCCACAGGGCGGCGCCGACCGTCCAGCCGGGCCGGAGCCCCGGGCTCACGGGGCCAAGAGGCGCGCGCGCCGCGCCTGATCCCGGAACGGGACATCCCCCGGTCCGCGCCGTGAATCGGCCCATGGCCGCGTGCCGAAGAGGAGGGCGCCGGCCGGGGCGAAAGGTAGGGAGCCCGGATGGCGCGAATCAACGGTCTCCACGCCCCAATCTCCTTACCTTGATAAGTTGGGCGACGATCGACACGGCGATTTCCCCAGCGGACTTCGCCGCTAGGTCCAGCCCGACCGGGGCGTGGAGCCTTGTCGCCTCGACACCCTCCCGCGCGAGCGCCGCGCGGATCACCTCGGCCTTCTTCCGCGACGCGAGCAGTCCGACGTAGCGGGCGGGCGAGAGGAGCGCCGCTCGCACGCAGCGGAGATCGAGGCCGTGCGCGCGCGTCGTCACCACGACGAAGTCGTCCGGCCCCGGGGCGGCCCGGGCGAGTCCCTCCTCGAGCGGCGCGCAGATCACCTCGTCGCAGCTCGCCCGCGCGGCCTCGGCGGGCCGGTCCTCGACGGCCGCCACGAGCAGCCCCGACTCGTGCGCGACGCGCGCGACCGCCCGGCCCACGTGCCCGACGCCCACCACGATGCAGCGCGGCGCGAGCAGGGGCTCGACGAAGACGTTGCCCTCGAGCCGGGGCTCCTCGCCCTTGAGATAGGGGAGCGCGAGGTCCCCCTCGAGGATCTCGTGGGCGACCCGTTCGCCCAGCCTCGCGACGAGCGCGGCACGCCGCCCCCGCGCGCGCAGCTCCGCCGCGCGGACCGCCCACGCGGCGGGCGGATCCACGCGCTCGACGAGGATCCTCACCGTCCCGCCGCAGAGCAGGCCGCCCTCGTCCGCGAGGTCGTCGTCGAGGGTGAAGGACAGGACCTCCGCGCGCCCGGTCCGAAGCGCCTCGAGCGAGCGCTCAAGCACGGCGGCCTCCACGCGACCCCCGCCCACGGTGCCCGCGAGCCTGCCCGCGGCGCCCACGGCCATCCGCATCGCGGGCTCCGCCGGCGCGGACCCGACGGTCTCGATCACCGTGGCGAGCGCGACGGCCTCCCCCGCCGAGGCCCGCCGCGCGACCTCGGAGAACGCGCTCACAGAACCTCCTCCACGAAGATCTTGCCGTCGCCGATCCGGCCCGTGCGCGCGGCGTTCGTCGCCGCCTCGATCGCGGCCTCAAGGGCGGCGTCCTCGACTGCGCACTCGAGCCGCACCTTGGGCAGGAACGTGACGTGCGTCGAGTCGTCCCGGTAGAGGTCCAGGTGTCCCTTCTGCCTCCCGTACCCGCGCGCCTCAGCGAGCGTGAGCTCCGTCGCCCCCGCGTCGAGCAGCGCGCGGACGACCGCGCCGACCTTGAACGGCTTGACGACGAGCGTGAGCCGTTTCACGCCGCGGCGCCCCCCAAGCCCCCTGTCTTCATGCGACCGAGATCGGGGCGACCCCGCCGCGGCGCAGGAGCGCGGTGGTGACGCCGCAGCCCTTCGCGACGCCCTTCTCCGTGTGCACCTGCCCGCAGCCGCAGGAGGGCGACCGCTCCTTCAGGTAGGCGACCGCGCAGCCGTGGAGCCGGGCCGCGTCGAGCGCCTGCCGCGCGCCGTCGAGGAACGCCGCGGTCACGTCCTCGCCGCCGTCCGTCACGACCCTAGCCCTCCCGTCGAGAACGTCCTCGCCGTCGCCGCCGACGATCACGGCGGGGGGCCTCGGCGTCCCGAGGCCGCCGGCCTCCTCGGGACAGAAGGGGACCGCCTCGACCTTCTCCGCGCGCAGCGCGTCCTGGAGCTCCAAGACGAGCTTGTCCTTCCCGTCGAACCGGCAGGCCCGGCCGAGGAGGCAGGCGGAGACCAGCACTTTCGCCACCCATCCAAGGTATCCCGCGGGGTACGCTCCTGCCATGCGCATCAGGATGGTGTCCGTCGTCGGCTCCGGTCGCACGCTCACGCCCGCGGAACAGGCGCTCGCGGAAGGGGTCGGCGCCGCACTCGCCGCCGCGGGTTACGGGATCGTCAGCGGCGGCCTCGGCGGCGTGATGAAGGCGGTCGCGCGGGGCGCCCGGACCGCCCCGACCCCGCGGCCGCCGATCGTCGGCCTGCTCCCGGACTACGACTTCGCCTCCGGCAACGAGTACCTGGACGTCGTGCTCCCGACCGGCATGGGCCATGCCCGGAACACGCTCGTCGCCGCGGCGGGCGAGGCCATGCTCTGCATCGGCGGCGCCACGGGCGCCCTCTCCGAGGTGGCGCTCGCGCGCAAGATGGGGCGGCCGGTCCTCGCCTTCCCGGCCACCGGGGGGACGGCCGCGGTCGTCGCGAAGTCGTTGGAGCAGGTGATCGCCGTGGCCACCCCGGAAGAGGCCGTCCGGAGGCTCCGGGAGATCCTCTGAAGCCGAGGCCGCGCCGTCCGAAAATGAGAATGTGCCGAAGGCAAAGCGCCGGGAGGGCCCCGGGAGGGTGCGGCGTGTCGCGTTCGTCCTGCCCGCACTCCTCGCCGGGTGGCTCCTCCTCTCCCACTTCGTCGTCCGGGCGAAGATCGAGACGTGGCTCGGGAAGACCTTCCGTGGCCGCGCGGAGGTCCCTTGGGCCGTCCTCTGGCCGGACTTCGACGCCACCGCGTACGGGGCGATCGTCGAGACGGAGCACCACCGCCTCGAGGCTTCGCGCGTCGTGGTCGGGCTGAGGCCGCTCGCCTTCTTCGGCGGCCTGCCGGTGAGCGGCGTCGAGGTCCACGGTCTCCGCGGAGAGTTCGACGAGGGCGAGCCGGTCGAGCTGCTGCGCGTCCCGGCGGCGGGGGAGGAGGGGGTGCGCGCGGGGGAGGAGGAGTCGCCCTTGCCGTCCTCACCTCTCCGCGCCCCCCCTCTCCGTTTCGTGGGGCCCGAGGTCTTCCTTCGCGGCGAGTCCGGGAAGCACCGCGTCTTCGCCGCGGAGGTCCTCGATGCGATCCAGGTCGGCGACCTCACGTACCGGCTGGAGGCGACGTCGGGCGCGCTCTCGGTCGTCCCCTTCGAGAAGCTCACCGGGCGGCTCATCCCGCGCGCGGGGCACCTCCTCCTCTCCCGGATGAGGCTCCGGGCGTTCAACGGCATGGTCGCGGGGATGCTCGACGTGGACACGGCGAGCGCGGGCGGGTTCAACGGCGAGGCCGAGTGGCGGTTCGTCGAGGTGGACGAGGTGTGGACGACCTACGGGCTCCCGTACGCGGAGAAGCGGAAGGGCGATCTCGCGGGCAACGTCGTCTTCCAGGGGGACCGCGTGGCCCTGGACGCGCTCAAGGGCAAGGGCGAGATGAGCCTCGAGAACGCGGCGTTCTTCTCGCCGCTCTCCTTCCGCGTATTCCTCGTCATGAAGGTGCCCGTGGCGGCCGAGGCGCCGCTCACGCGGGGCTCGATGACCTTCTCCTTCGAGGACTCGAAGTTCTACCTCGAGGACGCGCGCTTCGAGGCCCGCGACTTCGAGCTCGACGGGCAGGGGATCCTGTCGTTCTCGGGGGGCTGCGACCTCGAGGTGTCGCACGCCGGCACGGTCGTGGCGGTGAGCGGACGGCTCGAGGAGCCGACGATCACCGTGCTGCCGCTCTCCGCCATCACGGCGCCCGTGGACCGGCTCTTCCGCGAGAGGGTCCGATGAGGCATCTGCCCCTCCTCCTCGCGCTCCTCCTCCTTCCCGCCTGCCGCGGGTACCGCGACCCCGAGGACAGCGTCGAGCTGCGTCGCGCGATCGAGGACAGCAACGCCGCCACCCGCGTTCGGATCGCGCTCGGCGAGGACCCCCAGACCGCGCCCTACGCGACGATCCGCGTGAAGTGCGAGAAGGGCGTCCTCACGCTCGAAGGGGCCGTGGACCGGGCGGCGGTGCGCGACCGCGCCGGCGACCTCGCCTCGGTGGACCCCGCCGTGTTCAGGGTCCGGAACCGGATCAGCGTTCGAGACCCCAGTTCTCCACGTTGACGATCCTGAAGCGCCCGTCGCGCTCCGCGAACGTGACGCGGAAGGGCCTGCTCACCTCCTCGCGCCGCGTGCGCACGTGGATCGTCAGCAGGGGGACGACGACCTCCTCGCCCTTGGGGACGGCGACGATCTTGCCGGTCGAGAGCTCCTCCGGGCGCTCCTCGACGAGGTGGCGCCGGACGCGGGACTCGATGTTTGCCCGGGAGTAGAAGCCTGTCCCCCGGTAGTCGTCGGCGAGCGCCGCGAGGATCTCCTGCGCCGCCTCCTCGCCGCCCTGCCGCGCGAGATCGACGAGCCGCTCCACCTCGGCCTCCACGCGCTCCGCGTCGGTGACGATGAGCGCGTCGATCGCGAGCCACACGGCGATCGCGGAGAGAAGCGCGACCAGCGCGGTCCGCCACACGGCGCGAGTATACTTCCCGGCTTGAAGCGCGGGGTCCTTGAGCGGGTCGCGCTCGCGGCGATCGCGGGCGGCGTGACGGCGGTCTTCGGCCTCACGACGCGCTACCTGCGCCACTCGTGCCGCTGGCACCTCGGCGGGCCGCTCCACGACGCGCTCGCCGAGGGGAAGCCGCTGATCGTCGCGTCGTGGCACCAGGACGCGCTGCCCTTCTTCCATTACCTCGCGAACTACACGAGGCTCGAGGCGCGGCGGCCGTTCGTGATGCTCGCGAGCCGCTCCTTCGACGGGGAGGTGACCGAGCGGATCATGCGCCCGTGGGGCTTCCGGTTTGTGCGCGGCTCGTTCGGCCGGGCAGGGGGGCAGGCGGCGGTCCGCGGGCTCCTGCGCGCGCTCGCGGCGGGCGAGCGGGTCGCGGTGGTCGCGGACGGCCCGCGCCCCCCCGCGGCCGTGATGCGGCGCGGCGCGGCCTTCCTCGCGCGCGAGAGCGGCGCGCCGCTCTACGTCGCGCGCGCGTGGGCGCGACCGCAGGTGCTCGTGCCGCGCACGTGGTTCCGCATGGCCGTGCCTCTCCCGCGCGCGCACCTCGCCTGCCTGTCGGCGGGGCCGGTCGACGTCTCCGGCACGCTCGAGGACGCTCGAGCCCGCGCCGAGGGCGAGCTGCACCGCCTCTGCGAGGAGGCCGACGCGCTCCTCTATCTGCGCCGGCGGCTGGGCGGCGGGGTCCGGTTGGCCGCGCGGCCCGTATAATCCGGCGGGGATGGACCTCGCGTTCTACGATCGCACGATGCGCGGGCGGCTGATCGTGACCGGCCGCGACCGCAAGGACCTCCTCCACCGGCTCGCGACGAACGCGATTGCGTCGCTACGCGCCGGGCAGGGAGCGACCACGTGCTTCTGCACCGCGAAGGGGAGGCTCATCGACTGGACCGCCGTCCTCGACCGGGGCGACGACCTCCTGCTCCTCTCGGGCAACCCGGAGCGGCTCGCCGGCCACATCCTCCAGTTCACGATCACGGAGGACGTCACCGTCCGCAATTACATGGCGATCGAGATCATCGTCTGCGGGCCCGCCTCGGCGTCGTTCCTCGGCGTCAACCTCCAGCCGTGGCAGTTCGCGGACGCGAACCTCGGCGGCGTGAAGGTGCAGATCGTCCGGGTCGAGCCGCTGCTCGGCGAGGCCTACGCGGTCCTCGCCCCCGACGCGGTCGCGCTCCGGCGCCTCCTCCAGGAGCGCGGCAAGCAGCTCGACCCCGCGGAGATCGAGGCCGTGCGCGTGCGTTCGGGAGTCCCCGCGGTGCCCAACGAGATCAACGAAGACGCGAACCCGTGGGAGGCGGGGCTCGACGAGGCCATCTCGCTCACGAAGGGGTGCTACGTCGGGCAGGAGGTGATCGCCCGGATCCGCACGTACCAGAAGCAGCGCCGCCGCCTCGCGGGCCTGCGCCTGTCGGTGCCGTGCGCGCCCGGCGCCCGCCTCCACCGGGCAGGGGCCGAGGCGGCCCTCGTCACGACCGTCGCCGGGGACCGCGCGCTCGCCTACGTGGACGTGGAGTGCCTCGCGCCGGGGACGGAGATCGAGGGCGCGGCCGTCGTCTCCCTTCCGATGGCCGACTGACTCGACCGAAGGGGCCACGCGCGCACCCCAGGGCCGGCGTCAGAGCTGCTTCGTGAGCCAGGAGGAGTAGGAAGGGTAGGCGCCCGGCATCTCGCTCGGCCGCCACTTCCACCGCTTGTATCCCCACATCCACGCCTCCGGGTGCGCGCGGATCGCCCGTTCGAGCGCGCGGCTCAGCTCCTGCGTGAGACGCCGCACCTCGGCGTCGGGGTCGTTGTCCCTGCGCACGGGGATCTCCTCCCCCTCGAGGCGGTAGCGCCGGCCGCCGTGGACCGGGCGGCAGACGAGGAAGAAGAGGAGGGCCTCGCGCCGCACGGCGAGGAGCGGCAGCGCGGCCGACGTGCTCGCGGGTGTCCCGAGGAAATCGACGAAGATGCCGCCCTCGTCGGGGAGCACGGCGATGTCGATCACGGAGCAGGCGACCTCGCCCCGGCGGAGCGCGGCCACGCACCCTCCGAGAGCCTGCTCGCGGTAGACGAGCCGGTTCCCGCCCTTCTCCCGCTGCCGCCGGAGGTGGCGGTCGATCAGGGCGTTCCGAACGGGGCGCGCGATGAACGTCGCGGGCGGGAACCCGAACGCGCGCGAGCTCAGGTTGAGCATCTCCCACGAGCCGAAGTGGGCCGTGGCGACGACCACGCCGCGGCGCGTCGCCGCGATCTGCTCCCGGACCGCGCGAATCTGCTCGCCATCCGCGTCCACGTAGCGCGCCGCGCGCTCCGGTCGCATGTTCGCCGCCCAGAGCGCGTCGAGCAGCGCGACCGCCTGGAGCTTCAGCGACCGCCGGAGGATCCGGCGGTGGTCCGTCCGGTCCGGGAAGACGCGCCGGAGGTTCTCCATGCCCACGCGCCGGTCCCGCGCGCTCCACGCGTAGTAGAGGGCGCCCAGCCGGTGGCCGAACCAGACCATCGCGCTTCGCGGCAGGAGGGGCACGAGGAACGCGAGCAGACGGTAGAGGGCGTACTCGAGAACCCGCCTCATCCCGACCCCAGCGCGATCGTCGCGAGCAGGCGCTCGGGTTCCGGGGCCTCCCTGCTTGCCAGCTCCAGATCGGGCTTGGCCGTGGCCGGCTCGTGGAGAGCCTTCAACGCGAAGAGCCCGAAGTAGCACGCCTCCTCCGGGCCCTTCGCCGCGAGGCCGCCGCCGCTCTGGTAGTGACGCAGCACCTTGACCGCGATCTTGTCCCGCGGGTTCGCCGGCCGCGTCGTCTTCTCGAGGTAGGTCCGGAGCGCGGCGACGGCGTCCGCCTGCCGCCCCTCGAGCATCAGGCACCCGTAGAGGAGGAGCGCCGCGCGCGCGCGGGCGTCGGCGAACCACCGACCGCGCTCGAGATCCTCGCGCGCGCCCGCGACGTCCCGCCTCCGGAGTTGCGTCTCCGCGGCGGCGATCACGGGATCGGGCCGCATCGATCCCTTCGCCGGCGCGGGCCCTGCGGGGGCGGGCGCGGACGGGGCGGCGCACGCCGCGAGAAGGAGGGGCGGGAGCCACCGGCCCATCCCGTAGAGGGTACTATGCGGCCGTGCGGCGGATCGCCTGGCTCCTTGCCCTCTGGGTCGCGGCGGCGTGCGACGAGCCCGCCCCCGATGCCGCGGAGGTCCAGCGACGGGTCGATGCGTGCTGCGCCGCGGCGACCGCGCGGCTGGAGGACTACCTCGGAAAGAAGTTCAAGGCCAAGGTCCCCGTCGCGATGAAGACGAGGGAAGAGGCGAACGCTCTCCTGCGCGACCTGATGGAGCGGGAGGTACCCCGCGATCTGGTGGCGGCGGCGCAGAAGATCGCGGAGCGGCTCCGCCTCGTGCCGCCGGGCTACGACCTCCTCGCGAAGCAGGTCGAGATGCTCGGGAAGGGCGTCGCGGGTTTCTACGACCCCGACGGGGACTGCTTCTACGTCGTCGCGGGGTACGGCACGTCCGACCCGGCGGAGTTCCAGGTCACCGTCGCCCACGAGCTGGTCCATGCCTACCGCGACGTGGACAAGGACTACTGGCAGCGCATGCTGCGGCTCTGCCGGACGAACAGCGACGAGATGCAGGCGCTGAACTTCCTCGTCGAGGGAGACGCCACGCTTCTCGGCTACGCCATCGGCTACGCGCCTCCGGGCGGCGACGCGGGGTCCGTGGTCGAGTCGTTCTCCCGCGTCGAGCACCCCGAAGCGCTGGTCGAGTTGGCGCTGGCCGACCCGGAGCTCGCGCCGTTCCCGCTCGTGCTCAAGGAGCCGCTCATCGCGCCCTACATCGAGGGGCAAGCGTTCGCCGGCGCGATCTTCCGGGCCGGCGGCAAGGAGGCGCTGGACAAGGCCTTCGACCGCCCCCCGCGATCCACGGAGCAGGCGCTCCACCCCGAGAAGTACCTCTCGAAGCCGGACGAGCCCATGGTGGTCGAGGGCGGCGACCCGACGGCGGCGCTGGGCGACGGGTGGCGACTCGGCTTCACGGACGTGATGGGGGAGTTCGACCTGCGCGTGATGTTCGCGGAGAGGCTCGGCAGGTCGCGGGCGCGCGCCGCGGCGGCAGGTTGGGACGGCGCGCGCTACTGGTTCTGCGAGAAGGAGGGGGCGGCTTCCTTCTTCGGCGCCACGACCGTGTGGGACGCCCCGGAGGAGGCGCGCGAGTTCGCGCAGGCGTGGGCCGACTGGGCCCTCGCGCGCGACGGCAAGGAGGGCGAGGTAGGGGGGCACGGGGGGGAGTGGCGCGTCGAGACCGCGGATGGTCTCGTGGTCGTGCGCCAGGGAGGGTCGGACGTGCTCATCGCCGACGGGGTGCCGCGGGACCGCGTGGACGCCGTGCTCCAGGCGATGGCCGCCGCGCGTCGCGTCGAGCGCAGGGCCGAGTGAGACTCCGGCCCCGCCCCCGGTCCTCTCTCGCGTCGCGCGCGACGTGCTAGACTCCGCGCCGGAGTGCTGGGGCAGATCCTCCCCGACCAGGCGGTCGCCGCGGCGGAACGCGAACGCGCGCTCCTGGAGAAGGTGCTCGCCTTCGCCGGCGGCTTCGACGCGGACGACGCGCAGCGCGTCCGCGAGCTGATCGGGCACCTCGAGGACATGTTCCTGCTCGTCGTGGTGGGCGAGGTGAAGGCGGGCAAGTCCGCGTTCATCAACGCGCTCCTCGACCACGACGCCTGCCCCGAGGGGCCGCTCCCGCTCACCGATCGCGTCCACGTCCTCGCGCACGGCGCCGTGCCCGGCGAGCACGCGTCCGAACCCCACGTCGTGCGCCGCACGCTCCCGATCGAGTACCTCCGCCGGATGAACGTGGTGGACACGCCCGGCACGAACTCGCCGCTCCGGCGCCACCAGCAGATCACCGAGGCCTTCCTGCCGCGCGCGGACATCGTCTTCTTCGTCACGTCGATCGACTGCCCGCTCACCCAGACCGACGTCCGCTTCCTCGGCAAGATCCGCGAGCGCTGGAAGAAGGAGATCGCCTGCATCCTCGCCAAAGTGGACATGCGCCCGGAGCGCGACCGTACGCTCGTCATCGATTACCTCAAGGGGAGCTTCCGCGAGCTCCTCGGCTTCGAGCCGCCTGTCTTCGCCGTGTCGTCGCATCTCGCGCGGCAGGCGCGGCGCGACGGCGACGAGGCGCTGCGCGAGGTGAGCGGGCTCCCCGCGGTGGAGCGGTACATCGTCGAGAACCTCTCCGAGGGGAGGCGTGTGCTCCTGAAGCTGCTAAGCCCGCTCGGCACCGTGCTCGACGTCCTGCGCCGGGCGGAGGCGACGGCCACGGGCCGCCTGCGCGCGCTGGAGCAGGATTTCGCCGGCTGGAAGGCGATCGAGGAGCAGGCGGGCCTCGCCGCCGGGTCGCTCAAGGAGCGCGCGGAGCGCCAGCTCACGCCGATCGCTGCCGCGTTCGAGAGCCTGGAGGCGCGCGGGCGCGTCTTCCTTCGCGATTCGATCCGCCTGCGGCGCCTGAGGCTCCTCTCCGACGCCGGGCGCTTCCGGGAGGCGTTCGAGCGCGAGGTCGTCCGCGGCATCGGCGAGGAGATCGAGGTCAAGGTGGAGGCCGCGGCGGCGTGGCTCGCGGCGGAGACGCAAGCGCTCTGGCAGCGCGCGCTCGACCACTTCCACCGGACCGTCGCGCTCTCGAAGTATCGCGAGGAGATCCCCGCGGGCGGGAGCCTCTCCTTCCGCGAGACACGGAGGGAGACGCTCGACCGGATCGTCGCGAACGCGCGTCGCGACCTTGCGGGCTGGAGCGCCGAGGGCGAGTGCCGGCGCGTCCGGGAACTCGCGTCGAAGAGCCTCGCGAGGATCCTCGGCCTTGAGGCGGTCGCGATGGGCGTCGGCGCCGGCGCGGTGGCGGCGCTCGGGGCGTCCCTCGCGGGGTTCCTGGGCGTCGCGGTCGCCGCCGGCGTCGCGCTCCGCGGGCTCCTCGTCCTCCCGTCGCGCCGGCAGCAGGCGGTCGTGCGATTCGAGGAGGGCGTCCGCGCGACCCGCGACGCGCTGCTCGCCGCGGTGCGCGGCGCCGTCGCGGCCGAGGCGGACCGAGCGGCGGCGGCGGTTCTCGACGCGTTCGCGCCCTTCCACGACTTCTACCGGAGCCGGCGCAAGGGCTTCGAGGACCTGGGCGGAAGGGCGCTCGATCTGAAGGCGGAGGTGGAGCGGTTCCAGGCGTCGCTCGAGGCGCGCGCGTGAAAGGGGAGGCCATGGGGAACCCGGGGGCCGCGGTCGTGCTCCTCTCGGGCGGCATGGACTCGGCGGTGGCCGGGGCGTGGGCCCGCGCCGAGGGGTACGGGATCCTCGCTCTCACCGTGGACTACGGGCAGCGCCACCGGATCGAGATCGAGGCCGCCCGCAAGGTGGCCCGCTGGCTCGGCGTCCGGGAGCACGTCGAGCTGCGCGTGGACCTCCGGCCGGTAGGAGGCTCTGCGCTCACCGGGGGAATCCCGGTGCCGCACGGCGCCTCGAAGGGCATTCCGGTCACCTACGTGCCGGCCCGGAACACCCTCTTCCTCGCTCTCGCGCTCGGCCTCGCGGAGGCCCGGCAGGCTGCCGCGATCGTCATCGGGGCCAACCGGATCGACTTCTCCGGATACCCGGACTGCCGGAAGGAGTTCCTCGATGCGTTCGCGCGGGTCGCGGAGACCGGGACGAAGGCAGGGGTGGAGGGGAGGGCGCCGAGGCTCCTGGCGCCGCTGCTCGACCTGTCGAAGGAGGGGATCGTGCGGCTCGGCGAGCGGCTCACCGTGCCGTTCGCGGACACGATCTCCTGCTACGACCCCGGCCCCCATGGGCGGCCCTGCGGCGCCTGCGATGCGTGCCGTCTTCGCCGGAAGGGGTTCGCCGCGGCGGGGACGATCGATCCGGCTGCGCCGCCGGACGGCCCGTGAGCCGTCACCGGGCGGAATCCCTATAGGCCCGAAAACGCTCGAATTCTTGCGTTTTCCGGCGTTTCGCAATTTGATGCCGTCCTTCGGCTCTGCTAAAACGCGAGCCCATCGGGGTGCCAGGCACCATGGAAGCGAGTTTTCAGTCGATTCGGAGGATCCCATGAAGAAGTCTGCGGGCGGCAAGGGCCGCGAGGCGCTGGTGGTCGGCAGCAAGGTCAAGGGCTACATCAAGGCCAAGAAGTTCAAGTGCTCCGGTGAGCTCCTTGACGCTCTCAGCGAGACCGTGCGCCGCAAGCTCGACGGCGCGATGAAGCGTTGCGAGGGCAACAAGCGCTCGACGGTCCGTCCCGTCGACCTGTAGTCCGCGCGATCGACCGCGGCGGCGGCCGGGCGTTTTGCGCGCCCGCGCCGCCGCGCTTTTTTTCCGGCGATCGCGCCCCGCGGCGATAATGTCCGCGATGCGCCTTTTCCTGCTCTCTTGCCTCGTTTCCGTCGCCGCGGCCGAGGACGCGTTCCAGGAGCGGCTGAAGGCGCTCGACGAGGCGAGGCCGTTCACGCTCGAGGCCGGCGGCCAGGCTCGCGTCTACCCGGCCGTCGAGGCCCTCGCCGCGACGCGGGACGTCCGCGCGGTCGCACCGCTCGCCCAATACCTGCTCGAGACGATCACGAGCGAACGGCGCCTCCTCGAGGAAGCGCGCAGTACCCAGAGGGAGGCGGCGGACCTGTCCACGCGGGCGGAGGCGCTCTCGAACGACCTGAAGCGGCTCGAGCTCAAGGAGAAGGCGGGCGACCACGCGGTGGGCCCCGCGATCGAGCGGTGCATGAGCGAGCGGCTCCAGTGCCAGCGCCGTCGCCACGAGCTCATGAAGGGCCTCGAGCAGGTCGACCGCACGATCCGCTTCCTTCGCGAGCTGCGCGACCGCCTGGCGCGGGACTGCGCCGCGCTGCTCAGGGACCGGGCGGGGCAGGAGGCGACAACGGGCATCGAGGGAGTCCGCCGCGCGCTCGATCCGGCGGACCGCGAGCAGGGACTCTTCCTCGTGCGCATCCTCGCGGCGAGCGACCTGGACCGCGCCGAGGAGCAGCTGCTCGAGATCCTTTCGGCGCCGAAGGCCGACGCGTCCGTCCGCATGCAGGCGCAGTACGCGCTCGCAAAGCACCTCTCGCGCCGCGGGGCGGAGACGCTCGTGAGGCTATGGGAGCGCGACCCCCAGCGTTCGGGCGAGCGGGTGCGCCACGTCCTCTCGATCGCCGCGAAGAAGCGCCTCGAGACGGTGGCCGACGCGCGAGCGTGGATCGCGACGCTTCCCTAGGGCTCCGTCTGAGAAAGCCGCCTGGATTCGAGCGGCTGCGCCGGCGCCATACTTCGTCGTGCCTCCTCGCTGGGCCTCTCCGTCGGCCCAGGTCGTCGGCACTCCTCGTCTGGCGCCGGCTCGCTCGCTCTCGGTCCTGACGGCAGCTTTCTCAGACGGAGCCCAGCGGTCCCACGAGCCAAGGAGGCGTCGCGGACGTCCGATTCCCTTTGCCCGGCAGCGCCGGATGGCGCCGCGTTCACCGGAAGTGAAGAAGCCCGGGGACTCCCCGTGGAATGGAATTGGAAAAGGGGAAAAGGGAATGATTAGAGGTGGGACGAAGAGCCCCGGGCTGTTTTCTGTTTCTCGCCGATTCCCTGCGCCGGGTTCTCCTCCCCGTCGCAATGAGGATGAGGTTCGCAGACTTTCGGGCGTGCGTCAAGCCCCCCCGGGCCCCCATTACGGCACCCGCCGGACGGTCAGCGCCACGACAAGCTCGACAAGCCTGTCCGGGCGGCTTTCCGTCGGGTGGGGGATCCGGCACAGGAACGCCGTCCGCGGCGCGTCCGGATTCCCTAGGTCCAGAGCGCCCCGGACGCGGCTGCCCGAGAAGAGGGTCCGGTGCGCCGGGATCGCGATCGCGAGCGCCCGCTCCTCCTCATCCGACTCGAGGGCGCACGTCTCGAGCGCCACCTCCGCGCGCAGCGTGTTGTCGCGCGCCGTGTAGGGGCGCACGGTCACGCGCAGGCCCTCGGTCACCGTCCGCGTCTCGCCGGTCGCGAGGTCCTCCTCCGACCGGTACGCGGGCGACGTTCGCGCGCGCGACGAGAGCACATGCCTCGCCTGGAGACCCTTGGCCGTCGGCCGCGCCCACTCGCCCGCGGGCGCGAAGACGTCCGCGGGTTCCGCGGGCTCGAGCCGCCGGAGCAGGGGCCCCGGGTCGGATGCGTCCGAGAACGCGACCTCGGCCCCGTCGATCGGCCGGAGCTGGAGTCCTTCCCGTGCGAGCCATCGCGCGAGCACCGGCGAGCGCACCGCGCGCGTCTCGATCTCGATCACGTACGAGCGCGCGCTCTCCCGCTCCATCGAGGCGACGACCTGCGCGGCGTCCTCGAGCCGAGCCGGGGGCACGCGCAGCGCGGCCTCCGCGACGTCGACCTTGGCCTCGTCGAGGCCGAGCTCCTCGCGCACGAACCGCTCGAGGAAGAGCGCCCGCTCCCTCAACACGCCGAGCGCCTCGGGCGCGACGAAACCGAGCGCGCTGTCAGCCTGCGGCCCCGGGAAGTCGCGCTGCCGGAGGAGGAGCGGCCCGAGGGGCACCTCGGCGCCCGCGGGGAACGAGTCGGCCGGCCGCTCCGCGGGCGCGTCCTGCGCGGGATTGAGCCAGAGCAGCGCCATCTCGCGCGCTCCCGGGTCCCCGGGGCGCGCCGCGGCGAACGGGTCGAGGATCCCGGTGACGATGAGCGTGGCGCCCGGAGGAAGGTCGGCGAAGAGCTCCGCCTCCTGGGTGAGGTAACGGGGGGTGTCGGGGGCCAGCGGGGGCACGGGGGTCGTGGCGAGGAGCCGCATCCCGATCGCGGTGCGGCCCGTGCGGTCCTTGAACGGGTAGACGTCGAGGGAGACGCCAAAGCGCGCCGCCGCCGCCCGGGCGTCCTTGTAGGCGGCGACGCGGGTGAGCGGGGCCGCAGCGAAGAGCGTCTGGGGCGTCCCGTTCCGCAGTTCCGCGGCGAAGGTGTCGTGCGCCGGCCGCACCTCTGCGCCAAGGTCGCGCAGGAAGCTGCAGATGTAGTCCGCGCTGCGCGTCGTCACGACGCGGAAGAAGGCGGTCTCCGGCCCGCGGCGCGAGGCCTCGAACTTCCCGAACGCCTCCTCGAGGCGCTCGAACGTGCCGGCGGGCACGGGCACGAGCAGGAACCTCGCCGGGAGCGTCGCGGGCGACGGCTGCTCCATCCGCTTCACTTCTTCGAGGAGCGCGTCGAGCACCTCCGGCCTGTGACGCGCGACGAGCATGTCGCCCACCGGCTCGAGGAAGTTGTCGCGCTGCGCCCACGACTCGGGCGCGACGCGGAGCGGCAGGTAGAGGCGCGCGAAGAGCGCCGGCGACCACGCGGACGGCAGGTCGCGGAGGAGGCTCATCTCCTCCGGCGCGCTCTGCCAGCCCGACCCCGCCGCGGCGCTCGGCGCCTGCACGGGGACCAGGCGGTACTCGTGCTCGCCCGAGGAGACGAGGTCGAGGAGCTTCTGCAGCTGGTTGAGGTAGTCGGCAAGGGGCGTCGGGGAGCGCGCCGGCGGGGCCATGGCGGCGGGGTCGAGCGGCTTCCCGTAGGCCGCGCGGTGGACGGCGTCCCAGCGTGCGACCACGCTTGTCCGCAGGTCGACGAGGCGCTCCGAGTCCGTCCCGAACTCGCACGCGTCGATCTGGGCGAGGGCCTCCTTGAACGACGCCTCGGCGAGGTTCCAGCGCTTGGCGTCCGCGTGCCCGGCGCCTTTCGCGAGCGCCGCCTGGGCGTCGGTCGCGACCTGCGCGATCCGTGTCTCCGTCCACTTGCGGACGAACCGCAGCGGGTCGCGGATGAAGTCGGCCGCGCCGGAAAGCCGGCGCTCCGCCTCCGCGTCGATCTCCCGTGCGGCGGCGTTGCCCGGATCGAGGTCGAGCACGGCCTTCGCATGGAGGAACGCCCGCCACGCGTCGCCGCTCTCGAGGAACCCCCGCGCGGCGCGCAGCTCCTCGTCGATGCGCGCCCTGGGGTCGCGGCGGGTCGGCGCGAGCTCGGGCGCGGGCTTGGGCGTCTTGCCCTGCACCTCGCGCCTCGCCTCGTCCGCGAGCCGCCGCAGGTCCGCCGGGACCTCGGGCCCCGCATAGATCGCGGGCACGAGGTGCAGGTCGGCCCGCGCCCAGTCCTCGAGCGCCACGTAGCAGAGCACGAGCCGCAGGTGCACCTCCGCCTGACGCCCGCGCGGGAGCGCCGTGTCCTCGAGCGCCTGCTTGTAGAGGCGGATCGCGAGGTCGACGTCGCCCTCCACGAGCTGCGCCTGCCGCGCACGGAAGAGCGTCTCCTCGGTCGTCTCGGCACGGGCCAGCGCGGCGACCGCGGCGAGCGCGATCACGGCGCGCCGAGCGCGCGTCATTCGGGCCCCGCGCCCGCGTCGGCGTGGAAGAGGCGGCGGTATTCCTGGATCGCCTCGCGGTCGGTCATGCCCGCGATGTAGTCGCACACGGCGCGCGGCGCGCCGTGCTCCGCCGCCCACGCCTGCGCGGCGGGCGGCATGAGCCCGGTGTCCTCGACGAGCGCGACGAACATCTCGCGGACGAAACCCGACGCCTTCCTCCGCATGCGGCGGACGCGGTAGTCGTTGTAGAAGTCGCGGGTGAGGAAGCGCGACAGCTCCATCTGCCGCCGTTCCATCGCGTGCGACGGGGCGACGAGGCGCTCCTCGCGCTGCGCATCGGGGGGGGCCTTGGGGGCCGCGCGCAGCAGCCGTTCACGGGAGTGGTCGAGGAGGTCGGTGACTGCCGCGTCGATGAACTTGCGGACCACGTGGTACCGGCGCCGCGCGGGATCGAGTCCCGGGTAGCGCCGGGTCACCTCGGCAAGCGCGTCGCGCCAGAGCGCGACCTCCTCGAGCGCCTTCTCGTCGAGGATCCCCGAGGTGAGCCCGTCGTCCACGTCGTGGGTGTTGTAGGCGATGCGGTCCGAGGCGTCGACGACCTGCGCCTCGAGGCAGAGCCGCTTCTCCCCGTGCTTCAGCAGCGAGTCGCGCACCTCCGAGGTCAGGTTGAGGCCGGGGAATCCGGGGTACTTCCGCTCGATCTCGTCCACGATGCGCAGCGCCTGCCGGTTGTGCTCGAAGCCGCCGTGATCCCGCATCAGCTCGGCGAGCGCGTCCTCGCCCGTGTGGCCGAAGGGCCCGTGGCCGATGTCGTGTGCGAGCGCGATCGCCTCGGTCAGGTCCTCATTGAGGCCGAGGGCGCGCGCGACCGTCCGCGCGATCTGCGCCACCTCCATCGTGTGCGTGAGCCGGGTCCGGTAGTAGTCGCCGAACGTGTTGACGAAGACTTGGGTCTTGTACTCGAGGCGGCGGAACGCCCCCGAGTGGATGATCCGGTCGCGGTCTCGCTGGTAGGCCGTGCGGTAGGCGTGCTCCTCCTCCGCGTGCTGCCGGCCGCGCGAGAACCGCGACTTCATCGCGTAGGGCGCGAGCTCCCGCAGCTCGCGCTCCTCGAGCGCCTCGCGGGTCACCATCGTCGGTGCATCGGCAGCCATCAGATCTCCCGCCTCAGGATACGCGCGAGGACGTCGAAGTCGGCGTTGCCGCCCGTGAGGATCACGCCCACCGTGCCCGGCGGCTCGTCGAGCTTCCTGTGGAGCATCGCCGCGAGCGCCGCGGCGCCCGAGGGCTCGACGAGCACCTTGGCGCGGCCGAGGAGGAACCGGACGCCCTCCGCGATCTCGGCCTCGCTGACCGTGAGCACGCCGTCGAGCAGCGCGGCGCAGATCTGGAACGGGATCCGCCCCGGCGAGAGGGGGCGCAGCCCGTCGGCGATCGAATCGCTCGGACGGATCGTCACGGGGCGGCCCGCCTTGAGCGAATCGCGCATGCTCGCGGCCGTCTCGGGCTCGACCCCGTACACCTTGATCCGCGGGTTGCGCGCTTTGGCCCAGATCGCGCAGCCGGAGACGAGCCCGCCGCCGCCGACGGGGACGAGGATCGCGTCCAGATGCGGCGCGTCCTCGATCATCTCCTTCGCCGCCGTGCCCTGCCCCGCGACGATCCAGGGGTGGTCGAAGGCGTGGACGAAGGTCGCGCCCGTCTCCTTCGCGATCCGGTCCGCCTCGGCGAGCCGCTCCGTGCTCGTGCGGCCGCAGACGATCACCTTGGCCTCGTCCCGCGCGATCGCCTCGCGCTTCGTCTCCACGATGTCCTCGGGCACGACCACGGTCGCGGGGCAACCGAGAAGTCGCGCCGCCCGTGCGACCCCCTGCCCGTGGTTGCCGCTCGACGCGGTCACGACGCCCTTCGCCCGCTGCTCGGGTTTCATCTGCGCGAGGAAGTTGTAGGCGCCCCGCAGCTTGAACGCGCCGACGCGCTGGAAGTTCTCGCCTTTGAGGAGGACGCGGCACCCCGCCTCGCGGTCGAGTGCGGTGCAGGTGAACATGAGCGTCCGGTGGCAGACGCCGTAGAGGCGCTGGTGGGCCGCCGCGACTTCCTCGGGCGAAACCGGCAACGCGCCGCGCATGCCGCGCACTCTAACCGCCGTCGCACCTTCGGTGCTACGGCGGGCGAGCCTGCCGGGGACGCGACGATGCGCACGCGGCTTGCCCGGCGTAGCCGCGCGCCGCGCGGCGAAGGTTGGCCCCCGAGGCCCCCTCTCTTGCCGGCTTGCACGGACCTGCTTGGGGCGGTAACTTACCGTCCCGCCTCAAGTTACGCCCGCTCTCTCCGCCAACCGATGCTCGCCTTCGCCGACGCGCACTTGGACATCGCCTGGTCGAGCCTCAAGCACGGGCGCGACTTCGTGACGGGGCATCCCGACTCCGCGCTCGGGCTTCCGGAGCTGCTGAAGGGCGGGGTCACGCTCGCGGGCGCGACGATCTTCACGGGCGAGCACGAGGACGACGAGACCCACTCCGAGGTGGCGGAGCGGCAGCTCGCGTACTACGAGGCGCTGCCCGGGAGGAGCGGGAGGAAGGTTCTCTGGCCCGCGGACGTGATGGACGTGGGCAGCGCCGTGCCGGGCGAGCGGGTCTGCCTCGTCGGGCTCCTCGAGGGGTGCGACGCGGTGGGCGAGGTGGACGACCTCGCGACGTTCCACCGGCGGGGGGTCCGGGTCCTCGGGCTCACCTGGAACCCGCGCAACCGGTGGGCGGCGGGGTGCGAGGCCGAGGGCGGCCTCACCGCCGACGGGCTCGCGCTCGTCCGCGAGGCCGACCGGCTGGGGATGGCGCACGACCTGTCCCACCTCTCCCGGAAGAGCGTGGACGATCTCCTCGCCGCGGCGAAGGGGCCCGTCATCGCGAGCCACGTCGGTGCGGACGCGGTGCACGCGCACCACCGCAACCTCGTCGACGCGCACCTGCGCGCGGTCGCGCAGCGCGGCGGCGTCGTGGCGCTCGTCCTCTACGAGAAGTTCCTGACCGGCGGCAAGGCGACCTTCGACGACGCGTTGCGCCACCTGCACCACATGCTCGAGGTGTGCGGCACGAACGCGGTCGGCATCGGCTCCGACTTCGACGGCGGATTCGGCCGCGATCAGCTCCCGGCGGGCATCCGCACGGCGGCCGACCTCCCGAAGTTCGCGGCGGCGCTCCGGAAGGCCGGCGTGCCCGAGGTGGACGTCGCGAAGATCTGCGGAGGCAACCTCCGCCGCGTGCTCACGACCGTGATGATGTAGCCCGTCGTTCAGAGCTTGTGGACAAACCCCTGCTGGCTTCGACGCCAGGACTTCTTCACAAGCTCTCAGTCCCGCTGGAAGCCGGAGACCGCCACGAAGAGGGCCAGGGCGACGGCCACCACGATCAGCGCGGTCACCGGGCCCCTCGGCACGCGGACGAGCCGAACGACGCGCGCCGAGCCGACGAGGCCGAGGACCGCCGCGATGAGCCCGTTGCGCCACCGCCGCGAGCGAGACGCCCGAGGGGGGTCGGGGGCCGCCGGGGCTCCGACGAGCTCCGCCCGCGCGGCCATCGCGGCGGGGAGGTCCTCGGAGGCTACCTGCACGACCTGGTGATCGCCCTCGGCGTCGCGTGCGCACAGTCGCAGCCGCACGGCGATCCCGCGCCGCTCCAGTTCGTACTCGAGCGCCCCGGCATCCGCCGGAGAGAGCGGCGTGCCCACATCCACGAACTGCAGGTCCATACCCGGTACTACGCCGTCGCCGCTGCGTGCGACAGCGATTTCCCCCCGGCGCCCCCTTCCTACGCCTGGCCCTGCTGCTGCCGCTCCGCGATCCGGCGCTTCTTCTCGCGCAGCTCGAGGATCTTCCCGTGGAGCTCCTTCTCCTTCCGCCCCTCCTCGGACTTGCGCCACTTGGCGAGGGCCTCCTGGAGCGCCGTGGCGCCCTGGTACCGGTTCTCTGGCGCCTTCTCCATGAGCTTCAGGCAGATCTCCACGAGGCCGTCGGGCGCCATCTCCTCGACGTCGTGCGGGTGGGGCGGCGGCTCGGTCATGTTCTTCTTGAGGATCTCGAGCGCGCTCCGGCCCGTGAACGGGCGGCGGCCGGTCAGGAGGTAGTACATCACCGCGCCGAGGCTGTAGAGGTCGGCGCGGCCGTCGACCGCGCCCATCTTGCCGCGCGCGGCCTGCTCGGGCGAGAGGAACGCGGGGGTCCCCATGATGAGCCCCTCGGCGGTCTCCGCCGCGTCGTCCTGCTCGCGCTCGACGGTCGCGATGCCGAAGTCGATGAGCTTGATCTCGCCGCTCCGGTCCATGAGCACGTTCTGCGGCTTGATGTCCCGGTGCCAGATGTTCTTCCCGTGGACGAGCCGCAGGACGTCCGCGAGCTTGTCGATGACCTCCATCGTCTGCCAGAACGTCAGCGTGCGCTTGAAGCCCACCGCGAGCAGGTCCTCGCCGTCCACGAAGTCCATCGCGATGTAGTGCATCCCGCCGTGCTTCGACAGATCCTGCACCTTCACGATGTTCCTGTGGTTGAACGCCGAGATCGCCCACGCCTCCTGCTTGAACCGCGCGATGTTCTCCTCGTCGACCTTGTCCGTGCGGAGCACCTTGAGCGCGACGAGGAGCCCCTCGATCTTCCGGCTCCGCGCCTTGAAGACGACGCCCATCCCGCCCGCGGAGAGCCGCTTGAGAAGGGTGTAGTCGCCGAAGACCACCTCGCGCTCGCCGCCCGCGAGGAGCTGGTCGAGCTTCTCCGGCGCCGCGACGAGCTGGTCCAGCGCCGCCTCGCTCTCGATCGCGAGCGCGCCCTTCGACGGCGGGATCACCGACGGCGCGGGGTTCGCGACCGCGGCGGCCCGCTCCTTCTCGAACGCGCGCCGCGCCTCCTCGCGCTTCTTCCGCGCCGCCTCCTCCTTCTCCTCCTTCTCCTTCTCGGCGCGGCTCTTCAGGACGACCGGCTTCGCGTCCAGGAAGACGATCGTGCAGTCGCGGCCGACCGTGATCGTGTCCTTGTGCCGGATCCGTGACACCTTCACCGGCTGCCCGTTGAGCTGCGTGCCGTTGGTCGAGTCGAGGTCCTTCAGTCGCCAGTCGCCGTCCTCGTGGCGCCAGATCCGGAAGTGGCGGCGCGACGCCTCCTTGGCGGGCAGTGCGATGTCGCACCCCTCCCGGCCGGCCTCCAGCGCGTCCTTGCTGATCTCGTGCTCGACGGTCTTCCCGGCGGCGCTGATCCGGAGCTTCGGCATCGGCCCCAGATCATAAGGAATACGCCGCCTGCGCACGGCGTCGTTTAGGCTGGAACCCGTGTCCGGGCGCACCGAGCGGATCCTCGCCTTCGCCTTCCTCCTCGCCTCCTGCGCGGCGGTCCTCTTCGTCTTCGCGACGCTCCGGCGCCCTGGCGGCGCGTGGAGTTCCGTGGGCCCGAGGCCTGCGGACGAGACCCCTCTCCCCCGCGCCCCCTCACCCCGACCGCCAGTGGAGGCCGCGCCCCCGGCGGCGCCCCCGGCGCCGGAGGAGAAGCCTCCCGCCCCTGAGCCTCCCGTTCCCGGGGAGGAGGGGGTGCCCGCGGGGGAGGAGGGGAAGCCGCCCGCCGAGGAGCCCGAGAAGGACACGGAGGGGGTGGCGGACCTCGTGCTGGAGCTGATGCCGCCCGCGGACCCGGAGGACCGGACGGTGCACGTCCGCGTCGTGGACACGGGGGGCGTGCCGGTCGCGCACGCGCTCGTGGTCGTGCGCGAGGGGACGGCGATCCTCTTCCGCGTCCGGACGGACGCGGCGGGGAACGCGGCGTTTCCGCCGTACGCGGAGGAGAAGGGGCCCTTCCGGGTGGACGCGATCGCGCACGGGTTCGTGACCGGGCAGGCGCCGTCGGTCGCGGCCGGGGCGGACACGGAGATCGTCCTCGAATACCGGCCGGTGGTCGAGGGGAAGGTGCGCGGGGCCGAGGGCAAGCGCGGGATCGTGCGGCTCTTTCAGGGCGCGGAGGAGCGCGAGATCGCGCTCGCGGCGGACGGCTCGTTCCTCTTCGAGGAGCTGGACGCGGGCGAGACGGTCGTGCAGGCCGAGGTTGACGTCTACGGCGTCGACACGGAGAGCTTCTTCCTCGAGGCGGGGACGCGGCGGTACGTGTCGCTGCGGGTGAAGACGAACAACGCCGCGACGATCCAGGGGACGGTCGATGGGTGGCCGGGCTCCGGCGAAATGCGCATCAACGGGCTGCCGGTCGGCGTTCGGCCTTCCGGGGGCTACACCTTCGAGCACGCGATCGTCGGGTTGAACGAGGTCGTGATCGACGCCCCGGGGAAGGCGCTCCTGCGCGAGCGGTTCACCGTGCGCACGCTGCAGATGTCGTTCTACCCCTTCCGGGTCAAGCCGGAGGGGACGATCCGCGGGCGCGTGCGGAAGATGTTGACGAGCGAGGCGGTCGCGGGGGCCGAGGTGCGCATCGGCTTCGACCGGGGCAACCCGCGGAACGAGCGCGTGCCGCTCTTTCCGATCGAGCGCGTCCCGGTGATCACGACGGACCGCGACGGGAGGTTCGAGATCACGCGGCTCGACAGGCAGCTCATCTATCTCGTCTCCATCGTGGCGCCGGGCTTCGGCCAGTTCCTCGGCGAGGTGGTCCCCGACGGCGGCCACCTGACGGTGAAGATGCCGGAGGGCCCGTTCGTGTTCGGGCGGCTGCGCGGGCTGGGCGGCGACCCCGACGAGGCGGTCGTGACCGCCGTGCCGCTCGAGGGGATGCCCACGGGCCGCCTCTTCAACAAGGTCGAGTGGGACCGCGCGCGCACCGAACGCGACCGGAAGGGCTTCTACGGGCTCTCGGGGCTCCTGCCGGGGCCTTACCTGCTCCGGGTGGACGCGCCCGGCTTTGGCTCGATCGAGACGGTGGTGGACCTCCACGAGGGCGAGCGCATCCGGCTGGACCTGCGCGTGCGGCGCGGCATCGAGGTGGACCGGGACGAGGAGGCGCTGCTCAGGCGCCTGCCGCCGGTCGAGCCGGAGTCGGAGGGGGCGTCGGGGGCCGACGTGACGTTCCTGAAGATCGATGCGCGCCGCCCCGCGCACGAGCCGCAGTTCACGGGCCTGCGCGTCCGCTTCTTCGACAAGGACATGGAGTTCGCGCCGCCGATGGAGTTCGACGACGCGGAGATCGACCTCGTCGGGCTGCCCGAGGCGACCTACCGCGCGATCCTCTCTCACCCCACGCTCGTCCGCCCGATCGTCCGCGACAACATCGTCCTCCGTCGCCGGGAGCCGGTCGAGGTGGAGATGCGGTAGGGGGCCCGCCCCCGCGGCCGTCCAGGCCGGGAGCGGACCGCCCCCGGTGGCGGCCCGTGGCAGAATGCAATCGAATACAACCAAAGGAATCCGACGATATGTCCAAGACGATCACGATCCGGCTCGGCGACAACGTCTACCGGGAGCTCAAGCGGCGCGCCGCCGCTGCCAACCGTGCGATCTCCAACCTGATCGAGACCGCGGCCGTGCGCTACGTTCGCGAGGCCGATTTCGTCTCCGAGGACGAGATGGCAGGCATTCTCGCCGACGACACGCTGGTCAGGAGGCTCAGGCGGGGCGCGCGCGAGGCCAGGGCTCGCAAGGGGCGGCTCGTTGGGTGAGTACCGGGTTTTCGAGACCGCGGGTTTCCTTGCCGATCTCCGCAAGATCGCGCGTGCCGCGGGGGCGGGGGTCGAGCGGAAGCTGCGCGAGCACGTCTATCCGCCCCTCCGGAAGGAGCCCCACTTCGGCCCAGGCGTTCGCAAGCTTCGAGGGTGGACGCCCGAGACCTGGCGCATCCGCATGAGGGACTGGCGCTTCTTCTGCCAGATCGACGAGCGCGACAAGCTCGTGATCCTCACCGCGGCCCACCATCGGCGGGAGGCCTACGACTGAACGCCCCGCTACCCCGTCCCGCGCGCCACGACGACCGTGAACTCGCGGTCGCGCGGCTCGTCGGGGGCCTGGATGCTCAGTAGGCTGCGACCGGCCGGTCACCCGGCCACGTGGCTCCAGCGGTACACCTCGAACGCGCAGACGAAGCGAAACCCGAGTCGCGCGCAGATCGGGGCCGATGTCGCGCTCGCGCAGTGGTTCGTCACGAGCCGGATCCCGCGCTCGCGGAGGAACCGCATCCGCTCGAGGACCATGGCGCGGTAGACGCCTCGCCCGCGGTACTCCTCCGGCACCGCGGCGCCGTTGAAGTGGCCGAAGCCGTCCAGCAGCCGGAGCGAGCTGGTCCCGGCCGGAGCGCCCCGCTCGAGCGCGACGAAGTAGAAGCGCGTCGGATCCACCTGCGCCATCGCCTGCTTCAGCTCGACGCGGAGCCTCTCGATGCCTGCCTGCGGCATCTTGAAGCCCTTCCCGCTGCACTCGGCCCACGCATCGATGCCGCCCTCATCGATCCTCTCGACCCTGATGTCGTTGCCCGCAGCGTGCGGGGGGAACGCCGCGGAATCGGCCACCATCGCGTGCAGGGTCTCGAGGTGCTCGAACCCTCTTCCCAGAAGCACCTCCCCCGTGTCCAAGGGCCGCGTCGAGGGGGTGACCATCCAGCGGAAGGGCACGCCGACGCTCCGGTAGTGCGCGGTCATCCGGTCGATCCGGTCCGGCAGCGCTTCTGCCGCGAGGACCGAGCGGAGGACGCCGTTGCGGTAGTGGGTCTTGACCTTCGGCGTCGTGAGCTGCACCCACTCGTCGTTCCGCACGAGATCGCCGTCGCCGTAGCGGTCGCCGCAGACATAGAGCGCGGACTCCAGCTTCGCGATCAGCGCGCGGTCGCCCGCGGGCCCGTGATCCGGCCCGCGCCCGGCCGGCGCCACGCTACTCCGTCCCGCGCCCCACGACGACCGTGAACTCGCCGTCGTGCGGCTGGTCGGGGGCCTGGATGTTCAGGATGAAGTAGAGGTTGCCCGTCGCGGCTGCGACGCCCGTGTAGTTGCTCCCGACCCGGAAGAGTGCGCCCTTCTCGCCGATGCGCGCGGCCAGCGTGCCCAGCATCATCCCGTTCATCATGCCCATGTTCTGGTTGCCGTCCGGGGTGAATGCCTGGCCCCAGTTGGGGAAGAAGATCGTGCCCGACGCCGTGAGCCTCAGCTTCTCGCCCTTCTCGACCTTGATCTTCGAGTCGAGCCAGCCGTTCGGCCACACGTTCGTGCCGCCGACCGTCACCTTCTTCGACAGGTCGGGCCCGAACGCGCGGACGCGAGCGACATCGCCCCTCCGCACGACGAGCGGTCCGAGTTCGGGCACGTTCACCTTGAACGCCTCGAGCTCGATCTGGCCCATCAAGCTGAACCTCGCGGTGTCCACCTGGTCATCGTCGGGAACGACCGCGTCCTCGTCGAGGTCCAGCTCCTTGAGCATCTCCCCCGCGATCCGGCGCACCTCGGGGTCCTCGTGGTCCTTCGCCGCCTTGCGCAGCGACTGCGCCGCGAACGCCCCCTCCAGGAGGATCGCCGCCTTCGCGTGGTCGCGCCGGTCCGGGTTCGCCGACGCGAGGTCCTTGACCGCCTCCTCGACCTTCGCGAGCCGTTCGGGCTGCGACCGCCGTCCGAACCGCACCCGCTTGATCTCCGCGACCGGCACGGTCAGCTCGCCGAACGCGGTCTTGACCTTCCACGTCGCGGGCTCGAGCCTGCCGACGAGAACGGTCCCGCTCCTCAGATCGACCGCATGGGGCGCGGGCTCGCCCTCGGGCGTGGAAGCAGGCTCGGGCTCCTGGGCGCGGGCCGCCGCGAGGAGAAGCAGGGGGGCCAGGGGGGCAAGAAGGCGTCTCATTCCCCTTCCTTCGGCTTCCCCGGCTTCCCGTCTGGACCGGGCATCGGGATCGGGATCTTCTCCGCGGACTCCTCGGCCTGCGGCCGCCGGTCCAGATCGGCCTCGAGCTCGATCTCCTTCCCGTCGCGCTGGACGAGGAGCTTCGCCTTGTCGCCCGCGCGCCGCCGGCCGATCTCGAACCGCAGCCCGAAGGCATGCGCCACCGGCGCTCCGTCCACCGCGAGGATCACGTCGCCCTTCAGGAGCCCTGCCTTCGCGGCCGCCGTGTCCGGCGCGACCTCGTTGACGAGCGCGCCGGGCCCCGGCCGGTCCTGGTCCGTCACGACGCCCAGGAACGCGGGGAAGAGCTCCGTGCCCTCCTTGCCGAGGCGCCGGATGAGCTCGTTCGGGTCGCGGATCGGCGTCGCGAAGCCGATGCCGGAGTCGTACCAGTTCGGGTTCGTGTCCTCGCCCTGCGCGCCCAAGGGGACGATGATCCCGTAGACGCGCCCCTCGAGGTCCACGAGCGGGCCGCCGTAGTTGCTGGGCGAGGTCGCCGCGTCCGTCTGGAGCGCGTTGCCCTCGATCCGGTTCTTCGCGGAGACGATCCCGTACTTCACGTCCGCCCGCTTGTCGAGCGATCGTCCGACGGCGAACGCCCACGCGCCGACGTCTATCGTCTTCGGATCGAGGAAGGTCGCCGCGGGCAGTCCCTCGCGGTCGATCTTCAGGAGCGCAAGGCCGGCGGCGCGGTCGATGCCGAGCAGCCGGGCAGCCGTCGTCTTCCCGTCGCCGGTCGTCACGGTCACGACCGTCGGCTTGCTCTCGAAGTTCCATGCCGACGTGATGATGTGCCCGTCCGCAGAGAGGATCACGCCCGTCGTCGGCCCTTCCGCCTTCTGGAACCCTGGCATCGCGAGCATCTTCTTGAACTCGTCGCCGAAGCGCGGGGTCCTGCCCTCGGGCGCGGGCTCCTCCGGCTCCCCCTCCTTCGGCGCATCCTTCTCCTCGCGCGGCCGTGCCGGGAGCGTCATCTTGTCCTTCGCTTCCGGGGGAAGCTCCACAAGGCGTACGCCGCCCACGGTCTCGATCGTGACGACGGAGGGCTCGACGCTTCTTAGCGCGTTCGCGATCGCGGCCTCGAGGGCATCGAGCTCGTCGACGTCCCCGGGCGCGAGGAGCAGCAGCAGGGCGAGGATCACGGCTTCACCTCCGGGAGGATCACGGTTTCGCTCCGAGCGTCACGGAGAGCACCTTGACCTCCTCCTTGCGCTTGATCGTCAGCTGCGCGGTCTCGCCCGCGCGGTACTTGGACATCATCCGGTCGAAGGTCTTCCAGTTCTTCACCGTCGTCCGGTCGATCTTCAGGATCAGGTCGTCGGGGAGGACGCCGGCCTTCGCGCCGGGGGAATCGGGCGTCACCCGGTCGACGTAGGCGGGCGTCGCGGTGTTGATCCCGGCCTTGAGGATCGAGATCCCGTGGTAGCCCGGTTCCCCCCGCCCCTCCTCTTCCGGCGCCTGCTCGCCGGGCCCGGCGTAGGTCTTCCCCGCGTCCGGCCTCTCGAGCGTGTCCGCGAGGAAGGGCTTGAGATCGTCGATCGGCACCGCGTAGTGGAGCTGGACGTTCGTCTCGCGGCTCTCGACGAGCGTGCCGCTGATGCCGATCACCTCGCCCGAGAGGTTCACGAGCGGCCCGCCGTAGGCGCCGGGGTTGTTCATCGCGTCGTGGAGGATCACCTCGCCGGGGTAGTCGAAGCTGTCGGCGAAGCCCGCGCGCATCGACGGCGACGTGATCGCGCTCACCACGCCGAGGTTCACGGCGCACGGCTCGCGGCCCTCGGCCACCCGGTAGGCGTTGCCGACGAGGAGGACGAACTGGCCGGCGCGCACCTTGTCGGACTCGCCGAGCTTCGCCACGGGGAACTTCGTGCCGGGGTCGGCGAGGAGGCGGAGCAGCACCATCTTCGACCTGCGGTCGTAGCGGACGAGCTCGGCGAGGAACCGCCTGCCGTCGCTCAGGTGGCACTTGATCTGCGGCGCCTCCTCGAGCGTCACCGAGCCCCGGGTCATCACGAGGCCGCTCTCGTGGACGATGACGCCGGTCATGTAGCCGAAGACCCCGCGGAAGCCCTTGACGCCGAAGACCTTCACGACCGCGGGCTGGACCGCGGCGACGGCGGCGTCGATGCGCGGGTTGCGCGGCTGCGGTCCGGCGACGGTGGCGGCGGCGAGGAGGAGGAGCGCCGCGGTCCTCACGAGCCGATCCTCTCGTAGACGATCGTCTGGAGGAGCTTCTCCTTGTCGCGGTCCCACACCTCGATCCGGTAGGGGCGCAGGGCGCCGTCCGGGGGCTTGCGCCAGTCGTCGTGGATGAGCGAGATCCAGCGCGCCCATGCCTGCGAGTAGAGGTCGAGCCGGCGCAGGAGGCCCGTCTCGAGCTGGACGAAGTAGACGCGCTCCCTCCCGTCCTTCGTCTTCGTCTCGATCCGGTCGACCGTGTCGTGGCCGACGAGCGCGCCACCCGTGAACGTGACGGTCGCGAAGGCGTGGCGGCCGTTCTCGCCGAGGAGTTCGTTCCACGACGCGACGCGCTCGAGCATGTCCTTCGCGACGTCGGGGTCGATCGGGTTCGCGCCGTCCGTGCCGCCTTCGGGCGTCGCCTCTCGCGTGCGATCGCCGGCCGTCACCGTGACGCGTCCGGGCGAGAGCGCCTCCTTGAGAGGGACCGGATCGCGGCCCTCGACCGTGAGCGTGCCCTCGCGCGTCTCGGCCCCGACCGGCGGGAGCGCCGCGCGCGCGGCGGCGAACGTGCGGTCGATCTCCCGGTCGAGGTAGCTCTGGGGCGCCTTCTTCTGCGCCTTGTCCTTCTCCTCGAGGAGGGGGATCCCGTCGAGGGTGAGCCGGTATGCGATCTCCTTCCACTTCCCGTCCTCGAACCGCGCGGCCTTGAGCCAGACGCGCCGCCCCTTGGGCTGCACGGCGATGAGCCGGGAGAACTGGTTCACCTCCGTGATCCGCTCGCCCATGAAGTCGACGAGCGCGTCGCCGAGCTGGATGCCCGCGGCGTGCGCACAGCCGGGCGCGAGCAGCTTGTCGAAGGTGACCCGGACGCCGCCGGGCCAGTCGGTGTCGTCGATCGAGCGGACGGTCGCGTTGAGCGTGCCGTGCTCGACGATCAGGCCCGCCCGCATGTCCGGGAGGCAGCGCTTGATCTGGTTGCTGCTGATCGCGTAGCCGACGCCGATGTTCACCCGGCCCCGTTCTCGGAGCGAGACGCGCCCGTTGATGCCGACCACCTCGCCGCGGAAGTTGAACAGCGGGCCGCCGCTGTTGCCCGGGTTGATGCTCGCGTCGGTCTGGATGCAGTCGGGGTAGAGCAGCGTCCCGCGGATCGACCCCGGCTGGTAGCGGTTGATCCCGCTCACCACGCCGAGCGTGATCGTGGGGCTGAAGTCGGTCGCGAGGAGGAAGGGGTTGCCCATCGCGTACACCCAGTCGCCCTGGTGCAGCGCGTCCGAGTCGCCGAGCGGGGAGAACGTCCAGTCGCGCTCCTCCTTGAGCCGGAGGAGCGAGAGGTCGCCGGACGGGTCCACGCCGAGGACGACCGCCTCGTGGATGCGCGCGTCGTTGAGCCCGATCCTCATCTCGTTCTCGAGCTCGGTGACGTGGTAATTCGAGAGGACGAGGCCGTCCTTCGTGATGACGACCCCCGAGCCCCCTCCCTGTCCCCGGAAGACGGCGCAGACGGCCGGCGCGAGCGCCTGGGCGAGTTCGATCCGCTGCCGCTCGAGGGTGCGCGCCTCGGCGAGCGCGTCTGCCTCGGGGGGAGGCGACGCTTCGAGCGCGGTCAGGAGGACCGCGAGCAGGAAAACGACCCTTCGCATGTCGTGCCCTCTGGAGCCTGCCCGCCTGCCGGGCGGCGGCCCCTATTTTCCACCAGGCTCGCCGGCCCTTGTGTTGAAAACGCGGGCCTCCGCCCAGTCGCAGAAGTCGGAGACGTAGGAGTCGCCCGGGGCGGCCTCGAGGACGAGGCGATCGACCCCCGCCACGTCCACGCGCACCGTCTGGGGCTCCTCCCCCCGGCGCCGCCGCACCTCCGAGAGCACCTTCCCGTCGGCCACGACCCGGAACACGGCGTCCCCCTCGGCCCCCCCGGCGTCGTCGATCCCGCAGCGGGCGAAGAAGGTCTCCCAGCGGCCTCCGAGGACGTACTCGAGCCTCGCGTAGGTGAGCGCGCCGATGCCCCGCTCGTAGGTCCGCCCGGCGAGCCTGAGCGGGCCGCCGAGCGCCATGCCGTCGCGGCGCCAAGGCGTCGGCTGGCCGAGGAGCGCCGTCTGCTTGACGTCGATCGGGTCGAAGTCCGAGAGGTGGGCGACGTGGTCGCCGAGGAACTCGAGCCGCTCGACGTGGTCGCGCACGACGTGCACGCCGCCCCCTTCGACCGACGCGGACGTGATCCGCCCGAGGGGCAGCGTGATCCGCTCGCCTCCCGCGAGGTAGGCGCGGACGCGCACGCCGGGAGTGGCCGGGCGCTCGGCGTCGAGCGCGCGCACGAAACCGTAGACGCGCGCGAAGTCGAGGTCGCGACGGCTGTCCTCGACGCGCGCCGCGAGCGAGGCCTCGCCGATCTCGAGGACCCGCGCCTGGACCGGGAAAGGCCGCGTGTCGCGCTGGATCACGATCACGTCCCGGGCCTTCTGCAGCTCCTTGTCGAAGACCTCGGCGTAGGAGTACTGCTGCGGGCCGAGAAGACGTCCGAAGCGCACGGCGCGCACCGCGTCGAGCGGCACGCGGAGGCCGAGCACGACCGGGCTGTCGAGACGCACCTCCTCGCCCGCGCCGGTGACCGCGCCGCGCAGCCGGTCGCCGCCGTGGAGGTAGAGGTTGAACGGGGCCCCCGCGCCGGGCGCCCGCTTCGGGTCCGCGGCGGTCGCGACGACGAGGTTCCGCACGGCGATCCGCTCCTCGCCTCCAGCCGCAAGGTGCACGACGGCGGTCTCGCCGTCGGAGGTCCCGATGGCCCCCTCGATCTCGCGGCCGTCCACGAGCACGACCGTAGGCGCCGCCGCGGCCCATGCCGCGCCGAAGAGGAGCGCCGCGATCCCGGCGCGAGCGCCGGCCATGCCCCGCTCTCGGCTCACCGGTCGCTCGCGGGCTCCGTGACGCGCTTGCCCTCCGCGAGGGCCTTGTTGTACTGCTCGAGCAGCTCGCGGTAACGGTCGGGGAACTGCTCCTTGAGCGCCTGGAGGACCTCCTCGCGCTCCTTGTCCCGCATCTCGCCCCACGCGTCGCCGGGCTTCTTCTTGGGATTCGGGCGCAGGTCCCCGATGCGGCTTGCCCCGGGAGGCGCCTTGGACTGGTTGGCGGGGCTCGAGGGCTGCTGGTTGCCCTTGGGCTGTCCCCCGTTGCCCCCGCCGCCCCCTTTGCCCTGCCCCTCGTTCTCCTCGGCGCGCTTGATCAGCTCGTCGATGATCGCGACGATCTCCTTCTGCTTCTGCTGCGTCGGGTCTCCGGTCTCGCCGCCGTCGATCTTCTTCGCGACGTGGCTCATCCGCCCCGCGAGGTCGTAGAGCGGGCTCTCCCACTCCTGGACCAGCTCGTTCTTCAGCTGCTCCATCGCCTTCCGGTAGCGCTCCGGTGCGTCGGGGTAGTCCTTCAGGAACGCGTTGGCCGCGGCGATCGCCTTCTCCTTCTCGCGCTCCTGCCCGAGGCAGACGACGAGGTAGAAGGCCGCGTCCGTGTCGCAGCCCGTGAACCGGAACTCGTTGAGCACCTGCGTGAACGCCTGCCCCGCCTCCTCGTACCGCTCGCGGTTCATCTGCGCGAGCCCGTAGCGGAACGTCGCGTAGCCGCGCACGTACTCGTCCTCGCTCCGCTGCAGCGCCTCGAACCGCTCGACGGCCGCGCCGTACCGCTCGCTCTGGAGGAGCGCGTCGGCCCGCTGGTAATCCGGGTTCGTGAGAAGCAGCGCCTGGTGGATGCAGTCGTACTCGCCGCCGAGGAGCCCGGCCTCGCGCAGCTTCAGCACGTCCGCCTTCGTCGCCGCGGGGAGCGTCGCGTCCGCCTCGACCCGCGAGAAGAACCGGGAGAGCTTCTTCTGGCGGAGCTTCTCGACGAGGTCGGAGCCCGCCGCCGCGGGGCCCTCGGCGCGCGCGGTGGCGAGGAGGAGGAGGGGCACGGGGAGGAGGAGGGTAAGGCGCATGTTCACTCGTCCTGCTTGTTGAGCTTGTCGGCCATCGTGCGGGTGAGCGTGCCCACGCCTTCCTGCTTCTCGGCGATGCGGGTCCGCTCGTCGTCCTCCTTCTTCACGTACTTGTCGAAGTCGGAGGTGCGCTTGTTCACGCGGACCTGGAGGGACTTGAGCATCTTCAGCTCGGCGGAGGTCGGGAGGAGGTCCTCTTCCTGGTCCCCCTCGCTGCCGTCGTTCTGGCCCTCGCCGCCCCCCTGTTTCCGCTCGAGCTCCTCCTTGATCACCTCGATGAGTTCGCGCAGCGTTGCCATCACGTCCTGCTGGACCTCCTGCGTGTACTCGCCGGCGTCCAGCTTCCGGAGGCGCGCCGCGAGCCCGTCGAGGTCGCGCTTCATGTCCTCCATCACGTCGGGGATGACGATCGTGGTCCCTTCCTCGCGGAGGATCTCGAGCACCTTCTCGGCCTCGGCGGAGAGCTCCGCCTCGCCGTTGCCCAGCTCCTGCCCCTTGTCGACGACCGCGCGGGGCGGAGTGGGGGAGTCCTTGAGGCGCAGGTTGAGCGAGAGGGTCTCCTTGAAGATGCGCGTCTGCACCTGGAGCATCTTGTCGAACCGGCGCTCAAGAGCCTCGAGGAGCATCAGCTGCTCCTCCTCGCGGAGCTGGCGCAGGATCTCCTCGAGCTCCTCCTTCGCCTTCTCGAGGCGCTCGATCGCCTCCTTCTGGTCCTTGTTGGCGCGGTTGGCGGACTTGCCGCGGAGGTTGCGCTCGGCGCGCTGCATGGCCCCCTTGGCCCCCTCGACCCCCTGCTGGCCCGGCGCGCCGCCCTCGGCGCCCTGCTTGCCCGCCTCCTCCTTCATCTTCTTCAGGAGCGCTTCCGTCTCCTCCGTGGTCTTCTGCTGCTCCTCGGCCATCTTGTCGTAGTCGGGAAGCTCGATGAGGCGCTTCAGGTCCTCCTCGAACTTCTCAAGCTTCTTGTAGGCGTTCTCGAGCTCCTTCTTCGCGTTCTCCTCGTGCGGGACCGCGTCGGGGCGGTTCCCGGCGCCGAGCTTGTTCTCGGCCTTGCCCATTTCGCCCTGGGACTTCCGCACCTCGCCGGCGCCGGAGTCGGTCCCGGGCGCGCCGCGCTGGAGCTTCTCGAGCTCCTCCGCGAGACGGCCCGCGTCCTCGCGGATCCGCTGCTGGTCCTGCCCGAGCTTCTTCTCGCGGTGGTCCTCGAGCCGCTTCGCCAGGCGCTTCAGCGCGTCCTGCGCCTCGCGGAGGTCCTGCTCGGCCGCGTCCTGCGGCTCCTTGAAGGCGCCGCCGGCTCGCATGCCCTCCTGGGCCTTCCCCATCCCCTCGGCGGCGCGCGCGACCGCGCCCGCGGCCTGGTCGGCGGGGTTGCGCCGCCCCTCGGGCTCCTGCTTGAGCGCGTCGGGGAGCGTCTCGGCGAAGCGGCCGAGCGTCTCGGCCAGCTCCTTGGCCTTCTGCGCGAGCGCCTCCTGCGCGGCGGCGTCGTTCTTCCCGCCTAGCGCCAGCTGCTCCTTCAGGATCTCCGTGAGCCGCTTCTCGATCTCGTCGAGCGTCGCGTTCCCGCCCTCGGCCTTCGTGCCCTCGATCAGCGACTGCTCGCGGGCGATGAGGTCGCTGAGCTTCGCCTTCGCGGCGGCGGCGCGCTGCAGCGCCTTCTCGGGGTCGGCGAACTTCTCCGACTTCAGGTGCTGGTCGCGCTCCTGCTCCAGCACGCGGTTGAGGAGCGACTGGATGTCCTCGAGCCGCTTGATCTGGTCCTGCTTGTCCTTCCGCTCCGCGTCGTGGTCGAGGAGGATGTCGAGCAGCCTCTGGAGCGCGGCCTCGAGCTGCTTCTGCTTGTCGAAGGCCTCCTGGAAGTACTCGGAGCGGAGCAGCGTCTCGATCTCGTCGATCTTCTCGGTGTTGCGATCGTCCTTGCTCCGCTGCCACGCCATCTTGAGGCGGGCCGCCTGGTCCGGGTTGTTCTTCGCGAGCTGCTTCATGATCCGCTGCATCGTGTCCTCGATGCGCTTCAGCCGCTCGCCGACCTCGTGCTGCTTGTCGGCGATCTCGCCCGCCTTGGGCGCGGGGGCCGGGGGGGCGGGCTCCTGGGCGAGGACGAGGGAGGAGAGGAGCGCGCTGAGAAGAAGGGCTCGCTTCACGGCTTGACTCCCGGGTTCGGCGGGCTCCGCGCGCCCGCCTTGTCATTCTACCCCCCAGCGAGGGGCTGGCTGCCGGCCCCGGAGCCCGGTTTCCGGCGGTTCCGCCGCCTTGGCCGGTCGTGCGGGACGGGGTCCTTGAGCGTGCAACCGCCCCCGACGAGGGGGAGTTCAGCCTTTTTACGTTCCCGGGACCTACTTCCCTTCGTCCTTCGGCGGCTTGTCCCCGAAGATGTCCCGGAGGACCTCCTCGTACTTGATCCGGGTGAGGTCCTTCACCTTCCCGTGCTCGGCGAGGATCGCGCGGACGGTCTCGACGATCTCCGTGAACCCTTCCGCCTTCTCCATCCGTGCGAGCATCGCCTCCATGGCCTTCAGGACCTCCTCATAGCCCGTCTCGATCGCGTCGCCGTCCGGGCCCCCGAGCGCCAGCGCCGCGGCGCGGACCGCGGCGTCGTCGAGTCGCCGCGCGTGGGGGTCCATGACGTCCGTGCGGAGCTGCTCGAGCCCCTTCACGATCGAGGTGCGCAAGCGGTTGATCGCCGCGGGCTCCGCGATGCGGTTGTAGAACATCTCGTCGAAGATCTGGTCGAAGGCGCGCTCGATCGCGTGGATGCGCCGCGCGATCTCGCGCTGATCCTGCGCCTCGCTCTCGAACTGCGCCGTCATCTCCGCGGCGGCCGGGGGCTTGTCGCGCAGGTCGAGGAACCGGTCGCGCAGCCGCCGCTCGCGCTGGATCAGCTCCTCGAAGAAGTTCCGCTGCTCCTGCTGCCGTCCGAGCAGCTCGTTCGTCAGCTCCTCGAGCGTCACGACCTTCAGCGCGACGGGGTCGGACTTGCCCTCGTGCGCCTCGGGCGCGTTGTCCTTCCCGTAGGCGGTCAGGGCGAGGAAGGCGCCCGGGGAGAGGTCCAGCGGCCCGAGCTCGAGCTCGCCTTCGACCTCGACGTTCTCGGTGCCGAGCCGCTCCGCGGGGAGCGCGACGAGGTGGGGCTGCGGGGCCTCGCGGTCCCCGGAGCTCTTCACGATCTCGAGCCGGCCCTCGACCACCTTCACGTCGTCGGTCGCGCGGATCGTGTAGGGAACGAGGGCCACGGGCACGACCATCGACCCGACGCCGCGTTTCTGGAGGCGGACCCGCGGCGCGGCGTCGTCCACGACGCGCACGACGAACCGCGGCGCGAGCGACGGGTTCGAGAGCCCGTCGACGTCGAGGAGGCGGATGCCGACGAGCACGGTCGCCTCGGGGGCGATCGTCACCTCGAAGGAGTCCGTGCCGGTGAGCTTCCCCGGGACCGCGTCCTCGCCTGCCTCGCCGAGGACGAGATCCACCCCCTTCAGCGCCTTCGACGAGCGGCCGCGGAGCGTCACGGACCCGCCCTTGAGCATCTGCGGGTCGCCCTGCGCCGGGTCCACCGGCAGCGGTTCGCGCCCGGCATAGGCCGGGAAACCTACCTCGATCTTCAGCTCGGTGACCTCGGGCGCGTCCATCAGGTCGATCCGGTACTCGTCCGTGATCTCGTCCCCCCCCTCGAGGTGGAACGCGATCGGGAAGGCGATCGACGTGAACTCGTGGCGGTAGACGTGGCCCTGGAGGTCCGACTTCATCGTCGCCTTGCCGCGCTCCCCCTCGGTGTCGCGGTAGTGGATCACCACCTTCTCGGGATGCACCTCCCCGACGCTCTTCGCGGAGACGACAAGGTCGGCCCCGCGCACGATCCTCGCCACGCGGTTCGGGAACATCTCGGGGTCCACGACCAGGTAGGTCCTCTGGGGCCAGCGGACGTCACGGAGGAGCACGTTGCGGCGGAACCAGATGCCCGCCGCAGCGGGGTCGGCGGCGGCGCCTGCGGCGAGGAGCCCGAGCGCGAGGAGCCCGAGCGCCGCGCGGCGAGCCACGCGGCCGGTCGCGAGGATCCGCCCGAAGTCCAGGTGCTTCACCGGCTCGACCACGCCGTGCACCGCGTCCTCGATGAGCTGCGGGGACATGCCGTACTTCTCCGGGTCCCCCACGCGCGCGAGCTGCAGGGCCGAGATGAGCCTGTCGGAGAGTTCCGGATAGCGCGCCTCGACCGCGATCGCGAGCGGATCCTCGCCCGGGAGGCGGCGGAGGCGGCGCAGGAGGAAGCGCCAGAAGACCCAGCCGAGCGCGCCGAGGGCCGAGAGCAGGATCACGGCGCGCGCCGGGATCTCGAGGCGGAAGACGCGGTCGAGGAGGAAGCTCGACAGGACCGCGCCGAGCAGGACAAGGGCGACGCGCGCGCCCCCGTCGAGGGCAAGCGCGGCGGCGATCCGCCTCCGGAGCGCATCGAGCCTCGCGCGGATCTCCGGGAGGTCGTTCATGCGATGCCTCGGCGGCCGTGCGCCTGGGTGCGTCCGCCCGCGCCGTTCGCGGGGGTGCGGCGGACAAGACGGGAGCCGCGATCGAATCCTTGCATCTCACACCATCCGGTAGCGCTTGCGGAGGATCCACTCCGCGCAGAGGAGGACGAGGACGACGATGACGGTGGTCCACGTGTCCCAGAGGGGCACCGGCCGTCCCTGGGTGACGACGCGCTCGCTCGCCGGCGGGATCAACTGCGGGTCGCCGAGCCGCGCCAGCTCGTGGATCTCGGCCATCGCGCCGCGCGTGCGGGCCGCGAGGTCCTTCAGCAGCGGCCGGTCCGCGCGCACGTCGCCCATCTCGCGCTGCGGCTCCTCGGCGCGGAACGAGGCGGCGGGGGCGTCCGGCCCCTCGCCCCGGAACTCCTGGGCGGTCGCGCGCAACTCGTAGTCCCCGACGGCCGGCGGCGCGAACGAGCCGGCGAAGTGGCCGGGCTTCCCCTCGACCGGCTGGAGCGCGATCTCCTGCTCGAGCTGCGGTCCGTTGACGGTGACGCCGACCGACGGCGCCGCGAGCGGCTCGAAGGACGGGTCGACGACCTCGGCCGAGATGCGCACCGAATCCCCGAGGTCGACGAGCTCGCGGTCCAGGTAGACGCGGAAGCGCCGTCGCGCCCCGCCGATGCGTCCTTCGATGAGGAAGCGCGTCGTCTGGACCCAGAACCGGTCGAAGATGTTCTCCGCGGTACCGCGCCACCGGTGCGTCTCGTCGGCAGCGAGGAAGAGGACCCGGCCCGCGCCGTAGCGGTGGACGGCGAGCACCGGTCGCCGCCCGTAGGGCTCGACCGTCTCGCGCGGGTCGTCGTGGCGCGCGAGCACCTGCGCGCCCGGCTTCGCCTTCAGGACCGGGAAGCACCAGTAGAAGGGGGGCAACCGGTCCCAGACGAGGTCGCGAGCCTGCTTCGGGTCGGAATGGAACCGCGTCGCGGGGTGCGCGAGGCCCAGGGGCTCCGGGGTCATGTGCCAAGGCGAACTGAAGAACCCGCCGTAGCCGATGCCGATCCCGGGCTGGTCGGCGCGGTCGATGTCGAGCACGACCGGCAGGAGGCCCGAGATGTCGTTCTCGCCCGACGGCGTGTCGCGCAGGAGCGAGAGCGTGTGTTTGTTGCCGGCGATGAAACCGAGGCCGCCGCCGTGGTCGGAGACGAACTTCTTGAGGAGCGACTGCCAGTCGGGGGGGAACGCGGTCGGGTCGGGGTCGTGGAGGATGACGACGTCGTAGCCGAAGAGGTCCTTCTCCTCCTTGGGCAGCTCCTCGATCGAGACGTTGCCGTCCTGCCGGAACTGCGGGTCCGCGCTCTGGAGGAAGCAGGCGAGCGTGATCGTCGAGTCCCGCATGAGCGTGTTCTTGATCGCGTAGTACTCGTACGCGGGGGCGCCGGCGACGAGGAGCACCTTCGCCTTCTCCTCGACCACGCGGGTGACGAAGATCTTCTCGTTGTCCTTCGGATCGCTCTCGTCGGACTCCGGCACGATGCGCGCCCGGTACTCGACGAGCCCGGTCTTCGGGGGCCGGTCGGTGAACTTGAGCACGGCGGGCTGGTCGCCCGTGGGGAAGGCCGTCGCCTCGCTGCCCACGTGGTCCCACACCTCTCCCGCGTCCGGGTAGCGCCGCGTGAGCTCGACGGTCGCGCTCCCGTAGCCGCGCCCGGTCGCCCGCACCTCGAAGACCGCGGGGTCGTTCCGGAAGATGCGGTCCGGGCCCGCGAGCGACGTGACGCGCAGGTTGCGCGGCAGCTCCGACTCGCCCACGACCACCGTGAACAGCTTCAGGTCCTTGTTGCGCAGGTAGAGCGCGAGGTCCTCGGGCGGCGGGCCGAGGTTGTTGCGTCCGTCGGTGACGAGGACGATCGCGGCGACCCGGTCGGACCCCGCCGCCTCGACCGCCTGCCGGACCGCGCCGGCGAGGTTGGTCCCCCCCGCCCCCCTCCTTCGCCCCTCGTCGGAGCCGAGGTCGATCCCCTCGATGCGCGGCGGGTTCCCGCCACGTTCCACCCGCGGCACGACGACCGGCGGCGACAGGACGTCCGAGAACTGGTGGATGACCACGCGGTTCTGGCGCGCGAGAAGCGCGATGAGCCCGGTCGCGTCGAGGGCCTCGTTGACGATCCGGTAGCGCTGGAGCTCGCGCGGGTCCTTGCCGATCGCGTTGCGGAGCGGGGCCCAGACGGCCTCGCCCGCGTAGCGGTCGCGCGCGGTCATCGAGAGGGAGCTGTCGAGGAGGACGAGCGTGCCCTTGTCCACCTGCTCGACCTGGTCGATGGCGAGGACCGGCTCGAGGATGAGCAGGAAGCCGGACGCGAGCACCAGCGCGCGCAGCGTCGCGAGCGTGATCTTGAGCCGTCGCGGCGCGGAGCCCTCGCGGCGGTAGACCCAGAAGACGCCCGCGCAGAGCGCGAGCGCGAGGAGCAGGAGGGCGAGGCCGGCCGATCCGTGCGGGAGGTTGTTGAACTCGAACGACGTGGCCGCGTCGGGCGGGATGTCGGCGTCCTCGACACCGAGCAGCGCGCGCAGCCAGTCGCTCATCGGACGAACACCTGCTTCCCTTCCGCCTCGACGCGTTTCGCGGCGTGGTGGCCGAAGCGCCACGCGAGCACGGTCTCGACGGCGGCGACGATGATGAGCGCGACGACGAGCGCGCGCCAGAACTCCGACCGGTCCGCCTCGTCGTCGCCGACCGCGGCCTCCTCGCTGCCGCGCTCGATGCTCGCGCCGGGCGCGGCGGCGCGGAGCTTCTCGAGATCGACGCGCGCGAGGTCGCCCTCGGAGGGGTCGAGGTTGAACGCGTAGAGGCGCTCGAAGGGCTCGCCCAGCGGCGTCTTCATGCGCACCGCGTACTCGCCCGCCACGTTCGTGCGCTCGTAGCGGTAGAAGAGCTGCTTCGTCGCCTCGTCCTTCGCGGAGGCGAGCTGGAGCGGCGAGCCGCCCAGCTCCGGAGGGGGCACGACGGCGACCTGCGGCGCCATCTCCTTCGGCTCGTAGCGCACGACGATCGGCTCGCCGACAACCTTCGTGAAGACGTCCGGGTCGCGCCGCACGACGTAGCGCGCGGCCTCCTGGAGGATCGGCACGTAGAGGATCGAGTGGGGGAAGTTGGACCACTCGAGGTCGGCGGCGGTCGTGAAGAGGAGCACGCGCCCGTCGCCGTACGACTTCTCCGCGAGCGCTGGCGAGCCGTCCTCGTCGGTGAGCGAGAGGAGCACGCGCGCGTCGCCGCGCTGCGACGCGTCGGTCTTGACGAAGCGGTGGACCGCGACCGTACGGTAGACCACCGGGTGGAGCCCGCGCAGGAACCGCACCGCCGGGTGGTCCGGTGCGTTGGGAGCGATGTTGAAGTAGTCGTCGGACGACCCCTCCACGTCGCGGACCGCGAGCGGCAGGAGCCGCCTGCCCGCCTCCTCGCCGCGGCCGTAGAAGATCGAGTTGTAGACCTGCGGGTCGATCTGGTCGCCGAGGAAGAAGACGAGGCCGCCGCCCGCCCGCACGTACTCCTCGAGCGCCCTCACGCGGTCGTCCGCGACCCGGTAGACGTTGCAGAGGAAGATCCCGTCGTACGCGTCGGGGTCGCGGCCCGAGAGCCCGCCCTCGGGGACGACGTCCACCTCGATGCCGCTCGACACGTCGCCCGGCGGCATGAGCGCGCCCGCGAGGAAGTCGACCTCGCCTCGGTACGCCTCGGGCTCCGGCTCGCCGTCCACGAGCAGGAAGCGGAGGCGCGGCCGGACGCTCACGACGCGGCGACGCACGTCGTCGCCGGGGAGGACGCCGCTGGGCACGCGCGCGCGGACGACCATCGGCCCGGCCGCGCGGAACGTGAACTCGGTCTTCACCTCCATGGGCTCGCCGCCGGGCTGGATCTCGCCCGCGATGCGCACCGGGACCTGCTGGTGCGTGCCGAACTCGAACTGGACCGTCAGGTTCGCGACCGGCTCGGGCCCGTAGTTCCTGACCCGCGCGACGAACGTCGCGGGCACGCCGGCGATCACGGCGCGGTCCACGGGCTCGAGCCCGATCACGCCCACGTTGCCGACCGGCGGGGAGCCGACGTCGACGAGGCGCACGTCCGCCCGCTCCGAAAGCGCGGCGAGCGCCTTCAGGACGTCCGGCCGGATGTCGCCCGCGCCATCCGCCCAGTCGCGCCGCCGGAAGTCGGAGATGACGTGGACGACGATGCGGTCCTCCCGCTCCTCGCGGTCGGTGAGGATCGCGTCGATCGCCGCGACCACGTCGAGCGATCCGTCCGAGGGCTTGAGCGCGTCGATCGCGCGCGCCAGCCGCGAACCATGGGCGCTCGCCACCGAGACGCGCCGGAAGCCCTCCTCCGCGTCGCGCGGCCGGCTGCCGAGCAGCAGCGTCAGGCGGTCGCTGCTCTTCTCGTCGTGGAGCCTCTCGACGAGTCGCTTCGCGAGCGCCTTCGCGGTGTCGAACGCGGAGCGGTTCCCCTGACCGGCCCGCATCGAGTGCGAGTCGTCGAGGAGGAGGACGCGCTCGGTCGGCCCCGACGCGCCGAAGAGCGAGGCGAGCGCGTCCTGGTCGCGGGTGAAGGGGCGCGCCACGGCGGTGATCAGGAGGAGGACGAGGGCCGTGCGGAGGAGGAGCAGCAGCAGGTTCTCGAGCCGCACGCGGCGCCGGTTCCGGACCGCGGCCTTGAGCAGGAACTCCATCGCCGCCCACTCCATCGTCTTGAACCGGCGGCGGTTCAGGAGGTGGATGATGATGGGAAGGCTCGCGAGGGCGAGCCCGCCGAGCATCGCGGGGTGGACGAAGGAGATCGCGATCATCGCCGGCGCGTGCTCCCGCGCACGACCCGGGCGCGCGCCGCGAGGAAGCCGGCCAGCGACTTGTCGAGGCGATCGCCGGTCGAGAGGAGCATGTAGTCGATCCGCATCGAGGCGCACATGCGCCGCACCTGCTCGAGGAACTCGCGCAGGATCTGCAGGTAGCCGTCGCGCAGCGACCGCGGCTCGGCGATGAGGTCGGGGAGCTGCTCGAGGCCGACGAAGCGCGTGTTGTCTTCGAAGGGGAAGGTCAGTTCCGTCTCGTCGAGGACGTGGAAAAGCGCGACCTCATGCCGCTTGTGGCGCAGCTGCTTCAGGCCGTGCTCGATCGTCTCGAGCGGCGCGAAGAGGTCGGAGAAGATCGCGATGAGCGAGCGGCGGCCCGCTGCGTCCGCGAAATCCCGCATCGGGACCGCGAAGTCGCTCTTCCGCTGCGGCTTCAGGGGCTCGACCATCCGGAGGATGTTCTGGAGGCCGTGCCAGTTGCTCGACACGGGGACGGCCCCCTGGAGCTTGTCGTCGAAGAGACGCAGTCCGACGGCGTCGCGCTGCTTCAGGAGGAGGAACGCGATCGCCGCGGCGGCCGTCGCCGCGTACTCGAACTTCGAGAGCGGCTGCGTGCCGAACCGCATCGACTCGCTCACGTCGAGCAGGAGGTGGCACCGGAGGTTCGTCTCCTCCTCGTACTGCTTGATGTAGTAGCGGTCCGCGCGCGCCCAGAGCTTCCAGTCGATGTGGCGGATGTCGTCGCCCGCGGCGTACTCCCGGTGCTCCGCGAACTCGACGCTGTACCCCTTGCGCGGCGACTTGTGCAGCCCCGAGACGTACCCCTCGACGACCTGCCGCGCGCGCAGGTCGAGACGCGAGATCTCGGCCAGCACGGCCGGGTCGAGGAACCGGCTCTGCCCTCCCGGATGCGCCATCACTGGTGGAGGACGGGAGCGGCTTCGGCGCCGCCGGCGGCGACGACGTCCTTCGCGGGCGTGGCGTCGAGGATGCGCGAGACGATCGCGTCGGGCGTGATGCCCGCGGACTCCGCGGCGAAGTTCGTGAGGATCCGGTGGCGCAGCACCGGCAGCGCGACCGCGCGGATGTCGTCCGTGGTGGCGGCGTGCCGGCCCGCGAGCGCGGCGCGCGCCTTTGCGCCGAGGACCAGGTACTGGCAGGCGCGCGGTCCCGCGCCCCACGAGACGTTCTCCCTGATGAAGTCGGGGATCCCCTGCTCGCCGACGCGCGTCTGCCGCACGAGCCGCATCGCGTAGTCCACCACGTGGTCCGCGACCGGCACGCGCCGGACGGCGCGCTGGCACTCGAGCATCTCGACCGCGTCGAGCGCGGGCGAGACCGACGCCTCGCGGTCGGACGTGGTCGTCTTGATGACCTCGCGCTCCTCGTCCCAGCTCGGGTAGGTGACCCGGATCTTGAACATGAACCGGTCCTGCTGCGCCTCGGGCAGCGGGTACGTGCCCTCCTGCTCGATCGGGTTCTGGGTCGCGAGGACGAAGAAGGGCGAGGGGAGGTCGTGCTTCTCCCCGGCGACCGTCACCTGCCGTTCCTGCATCGACTCGAGGAGCGCGGCCTGCGTCTTGGGGGGCGTGCGGTTGATCTCGTCGGCGAGGATCACGTTGGCGAAGACCGGCCCAGGGATGAACTTGAACACCCGCTCCCCGGTCGACTTGTTTTCCTCGATCACCTCGGTCCCGGTGATGTCGGCGGGCATCAGGTCCGGCGTGAACTGGATGCGGCTGAAAGTGAGCGAGAGCGAGCGCGCGAGCGTGGAGACGAGGAGCGTCTTCGCGAGCCCGGGCACCCCCTCGAGGATGCAGTGGCCCTTGGAAAAGATGGCGAGAAGGAGCTCCTCGACCACCTGCTCCTGCCCGATGATCACCTTCCGGATCTCGCTCCGGATCCTCCCGTGCGCGTCCTTCAGGCGCGCGATCGCCTCGCGGTCGTCCATCGGCTTCCTCCGTGTTGGCCGGGGCCTCCTGGCCCCCTCTTGTTACGCCGCCCTCGTCCCGCGCCTCCCGGTCACCGCGACAGGATGGGCAGCTGGTTGAAGGGGATCTGCAGGATCAGGAGCGCGATCGACGTCCCGTAGACGAGGCCGACGCCGTCGCCGCTCCAGGAACCGTTCCCCTGCTGCGTCCGCAGGAGCATCTTCTGGATCCCCGGATAGTACTCGGCCCAGTACTTGTCCCCCTTTTGCCAGCAGGCCTGGGACATGTACAGTTGCGTGTAGTAGTAGTGCCCGTCGGCGCTCAACCCGGGCCTGCAGTGCTTCCAGGCGAAATCGAATGCCTTGTGGGCTGTCGGGCTGTCGTACTGGCCGGCGTTGTAGAGCACCGCGCAGGCCGCGGCCGAGATCGCCGGCCGGCTGCCGCGCGAGCGGACGCTGTACGAGATGCCGCCGTCGGAACCCTGCGACCGCTCGATGTACTTGATCGCGCGGTCGATCGTGTCCTTCGGCACGAGGATCCCCGCGTTGCGGCAGCCGCGCAGCGCCTGCACCTGCGTCACCGTGACCGACCCCTCGTCGCCGTTCGCGTCGGGGGTGTAGAGCCACCCGCCGTCGTTCGACTGCGCCTTGGCCGTCAGCACGATCCCGCGCTCGAGCGCGACGCGGATCCGGCGCTGCCGCTCCATGTCCTCCTCCATCCCGTAGGCCTGGGAGAGGAAGAGCATCGCGAAGCCGTGGCCGTACATCGACCGCTGCTCCTCGGCCGGCGCGGCGAAGAGCCCGTTCGGCTGCTGCTGCGAGAGGCAGAAGTTGACCGCGCGGCGGACGTGCTTCGCGTAGGGCCCGCGCTCGGGCGTCGAACCGCCCGCGATGAGCGCGAGCCCCGCGAGCGAGCTCATCACGACCGGGTACGTGCCCATGTTGCCCGCGGACCGCCACGAGCCGTCCTTGTTCTGCTCGCGCGCGAGGAACTCGAGGCCCCGCTGGATCGCTTGCACCGTGTCGGCCGTGACGCCCTCGGGCAGCGTCGGCACCGCCGCGTCCTGTCCCCCGGCGTTCGAGGCGAGGAACCCGGCGAGGAGGAGGAGCGCAGCGACCCGCATGATCAGGAGTCTATACGGAAACGGCGTCCCTGGCGCACGACGAGAGGGGGCCTCGGGGGCACTAGCGGCCTCCCTTCGCGGGCTTTTGGAGACGCGTCGCGCCCCACGGGTGGCCGACGACGAGGCCGCCTCCCGCGGCGGCGACGCCGATGCCCGCCCCGAAGCGCGTGGTCCCGGCGGCGCGGAAGTCCATGTCGGCCGTCTCCTTCCCCGCGGGGTCCACGAAGAGCGGCTGCGGGCCGCGCGACGGCGCCGAGGCGTCGCGGTCGAAGAGGCGCACGTGGGCGCCGCGCGGGAGCACCGCCGCGACCGCGATGTGGTGCTCCGTGAGCACCGGCCTCGCGAACGCGGCGGCGCGCACGGCGTAGTCGTACGCGAGCACATCGGCCGCCTTGGGGTCGACGCGGAAGAGCCGGCAGCCCTCGTCCTCTAGGCCCGGGCTCGACGTCAGGAGGAAGACCCACGGCGGCGCGGCGAGGAGGTGGTACGACCGCAGCAGCTCGGGGCCGCGGCAGGTCCTCTCCTTGCCGCTCGCGAGGTCGACGAAGCGGAGGTTGTCGGTGCCGCTCGAGCCGTCGTGGTAGACGAGCGTGGCCCCGTCCGCGTACAGGGCCGCCGCGTTCGCCGTCGCCAGGGGGTAGCTCCCGCGGGAGTTCCCCCCGCGCACATCGAGGATCTCGATCCGCCCGTTCGAGCCGTCCTTCTGCCTGGAGCTCGTCACGAACACGCGCCCGAGCGGGTCCACGATCGGCGGCGCGAGGAGCGTCGTGTCCGGCGGCCGCCATGTCCGCACGGGGGCGCCGTCCGCCGCTTGGTAGACCCGGACCCAGCCGGGCCGCGCGAAGCCGACCACGACCATCCTGCCGATGGCCGCGGGCGGTCCCACGGCGACCTGCCCCTGCGTCTCCGGGCCCACCCACACCACGTCGCCCGTCGACGCGTGGATCGCCTCGACCCCCGCCTTCGGGTGGACGCGCACGATCACGCCCTCGGCCGGAAGGTAGGCGGGCAGCGGATGCGCCCGAGGCACGAAGCCCGTCGTCCGCGCGAGCCGCAGCTCCTCGCGGAGAAGATCGATCGCGACGTTCCCCTCCTCGCGCGCGACCGCGTCGTTCGCCGGGTAGCGCCAGCGGACCTCGCCGCTTGCCGCGTGGATTCGCATGATCCCCGTCACGTCGCCGAGGAGCACGTCGCCGTCCTCGCACCTCAGGGCGAACCGCGCGGCCGCGACCGCGCCCGCGGCCGCGGTGGTCGTCGGCTCCCCGTCGGGGCCCGCGGGGACGCCGGTGCGGCTCGGGTTGAAGGCCCGCCACCGGATCGCGCCCAGGGCGTCGACGGCCAGGTACTCGGCCGCCGTCGCGAAGAGCGCGAGATCCTCCGGAAGGCCTCCCTCGACCGGAACGGCGGCCGCGCCCTCGAGCGCGATCGGGGTCATCGCGAGCGGGAGCCGAAGGGGGGGCGTCTTCTCGACGGGGGCCGATGCCGCGAGGAGCGCGTCGATCTCCGCGACGAGCGTCCGGTTCTCCGCTCTCGTCACCTCGTCCAGCCGGGAGACCGCCTCGAACCGCTCGCGCCGCGCGGCAGCCGGCTTCCCCTGCCTCGCGTAGAGGCGCGCGAGCCGGAGGTGGGCGACCGCGGCCTTCGGGTGCTCCTTCTCCGCGGCCACGAAGTCCTTGAGCTCGGCCTCGGCGTCCGCGATCTGCCCCTCTGCCTCGTAGAGGTCGGCGAGCGCGAAGCGGGCCTCCTCGGCCGGCGGCTCGTCGCCGTACCTGGCGAGGATCGCCTTCAGGCCGGCCACATCCTTGCGCAGCACCGCGGCCTCGATCCTGCCCCGCACGGTCTCCGCGAAGGCGGCGGCGAAGGCGGGGCTCTCGGACTGGAGCTGCTCGCGCACCGCGGCGCCGGCAGCCGCCGCGTCCACGACCCGTCCGCCCCGGACCACGCGCATGTGGCCGAACCGGTCCACGAACCGCTCGAGCGCCGCGAGGGACTCCGGGCCCTTCCCGAGCCGGCCGAGCACCTCGGCGCGGAGCATCGCGATCTGCGGATCGTAGGGGTGGGCGCCGGGTTCGGCCCCCGGCGGCTCCAGCTCGCGCAGGGGCGCGACGATCTTCTCCGCCTCGTCGAGGGCCGCCGGATCGTTCCTCTCCCCCGCGATCGCGAAGAGGTTGTCGAGCGCGTGCCGCCGCGCGTTGGCCTCCGTCTCGCCCTCGGCCGCATCGAGCGCCCTCCGGAAGTCTTCGCGAGCCTGGTCGCGGCGCTTCGTGCCGCCGCGGAGCGCGAGGAGCGCGCGCTCGAGCAGCAGGTCGCCCTTGGCCGCGCCGGGTCGGGCGAGCGCCGCGTCGATGCCGGCGACCTCCGCCTCGTACGAGGTGAAGCACATGATCTCCTTGCCGTTCGCGACGATGAGGCGCCCGTCGAGGCTCAGCAGGTTCCCGAGCCTCGCGACGTCGAAGACGATCGGGTCCGCCGGCCGCCCGGTCCTGAGCTCGAAGCGCTCGACGAGCGAGCGGCTCGCGTTCTCGTGGTAGCCCGGCACGTGGACGTACCGCTCGCCCACGAACCCGCGTCCGTAGCGGAACGCCGAGAGGCCCGCGCTCCAGACGATCTCGCCCTTCGTGACGTCGATGGCGAACACCTTCTCGCCCGCGAGGAAGAGGAGGCCGTCCTTGACGCCCAGCACGTAGGAGGCCATGAGGAGCGCGCGCTTCGGGATCGACCAGACGACGCGCCCGGTCTCCGTGTCCAGCGCGAGCACTTCCGCCCCGTCGGCCGGCGCGACGATCACCTTGCCCTCGGCCACGATCGGCGCGTTGAAGGCGAACGCCTCCTTGATGCTTCCCGCCCGGCCGCTGCGCGCCTGCGGCGCCAGGTAGTTCCGCGCGTAGCGCGTGATCCACCGGACCCGCCCGGGCGGGAGCGCGTCCACCGCGGCCACCACGCCCGCCTGCGTCAGCGCGTAGACGGTGCCCCCCGCCGTTGCCACCGCCGCGCCGCGCGGCAGGAGCCGGGGCACCTCGTCGTCATAGTGGAGCGAGGTGCGGAAGCGGACCCGCCCCGACGCGATGTCGAACGCCCAGAGGGAAACCATGCCGGGCTCGTCCCCCTCGCGCTCCGTCGCGATCGTGTAGAGGGTCCCGCCCGCGGGCACGCCGGGGCCGAGGAACGACGCGGCCCGATGGAGCTGGAAGTCCTTCTGCCACGCCTCGAAGAGGGCCGGGTCGCGCTTCGTCGCCTCGCTGTAGAGGAGGCCGGGCTCCTCCCACGCCCAGATCACCTTGCCCGAGGCGCGCGAGTAGCTGAAGAGCGCGTTGGGCGGCCCGGTGCCGGCGGCTTCGGTGCGCAGCTCCTGCGGCGGCCCCCTCCACTCGGTCGCGACGATCCTCCCGCCGGCCACGAAGAGGTCCGCGGCGCCGTAGTCGAGGAACTGGTAGATGGCCTCGAGAACGTTCGAGTCCTTCACCGTGTCCTGCGTGCCGGGACGCACCTCGGAGAGCGGCCAGCGAAAGAGCGGGTCGTCCATGGAAGGGGGCGGCCGGGGCCTGCCCAGGAGGTTGACGAGCGTTCCCGAGCCCGGTCGCCGGGCGACGATCTCGCGCCCGTCCCGGTAGAGGAGGAGCCCGTCGTGGACGACCGGGAAGAGCGTCGGGTAGGGGATCACGTGCTCGCGCGCCGGCGCCGTGCTCTGGGGCTCGGGCGACGGCTCGCGGTCGTGCACGAAGACCCTCCAGGCGCCGTCCTGCGCCGCGAGGCGCGAGTCGCGCTCGCCGAGGCGGAAGGACCAGAAAGGCTGCCGCGGGAGGTCCTCCGCAAGATCGGCCGACGTGCGGGAGCGGGCCGGGTTGCCGCCGGGCATCGGCCAGTCGGAGTCGAGCAGCGCGTCTCCGCCCGCGCGCCGGAAGAGCGGGTGGTCCTTCATCTCCTGCGCGGGCACCGGCTTCCCCTCCACCTGGACGATCGTGCCCGCGTACTCCGAGCCGAGCCGGTCGAGGAGCGCCGTCAGCTGCTCGCCGTCCCCGATCCGCGCCGCGCAGTAGGCGGCCTTGGAGAGCGCGAGCGCGACGTCGCGGTCCGTGTCCTTCGGGTAGAGGTCGACGAGGCGCCGGTAGAGCGCGAGCGCCTCGTAGGACCGCCCGAGCTGGAGGTTCAGGTCGCCGGCCCGCTCGAGTGCGTCGTCCCCGACGCTGCTCGGCAGGTAGCTGTCGTGCACCTTCGCGTAGGCGAGCAGGCGTTCCTCGATCTCCGTGGTCGCCTCCGCGGTCGCGAACAGCTGCCGCGCGGTCCCGTCGTGGACGTCGCGGTAGGCCACGAGCCCCTCCGGAGGCAGCCGCGCGAGCTCGAGGAGACACAGCTCGCGGGCGGGGTAGAACGTGCGCCCGTCCTCGCTGTAGACGGCGGACCGGAGCACGTCGTCCTTCACGTCCGGGAAGACCTCTGGATCGCCGATCACGATCCGGTGGAGCACGTCCACGACCTTGTCCCACTGCTGCGCCTTCGCCAGCTCCTGCCCGCGGGCGAGGTAGCGGGGGATCGCGTCGTCGGTCAGGAGGCGAACCTCGCCGTCGGCGACCGCGCCGGCGGGACCGAGGAGCAGGAGCAGGAGGAGCCGCCGCATTCCCTTCCTTAGGACGTTCCTGGCTCCCGGAGCGTTCATCCTTCGTAGAGATTAACCGGCCGATGCGTCACGGTTTCCGGAGCAGCAGGATCAACGGGATCGGTACGCACGCCAGCGCCGCCGTCGCCACGAGCGCCACATTGAGGCCCTTCTGGCCGAGCGCCCACCCCGCGAGGACCGCCATGGGGCAGAAGGCCACGCGGCACGCGAGGGAGTCGAGGGAGAGGATCGTGGCCCGGCGCCGCGCCGACCGGACGAGTCTGTTGAGCAGGTGGCGCGTGAGGATCGGGTAGAGGCCGAAGGCTGCGCCTTGGACGCAGAACAGGGCGGCCGCGCCCGGCGCCCCGAGCAGCGGGAGCATCAGGAAGAGAAGGAGGAGGGCCCCGGGAACCAGCGCGACGACCGTCCGCTCGCCCCGGGCGAGCCAGCGGTGCGCCCGGAACGCCGCGAACGCGCCGAGGAGGTTCATCGCGGCGAGGATCGTGCCGTAGAAGTCCGGCGGCACGCCGTGAGCCTCGAGCACCGGGTGGAAGAAGAGCACGACCGCCGCCCGGAGGAGCGCGAAGACGGCGACACTATACGCCATCACCCGAAGGACGCCCGGCACCGTGGCCACGTCCCTGAGCGCCCCCAAGGTGATCTCGCGCGCGGACTGGCGCTCGCCCCGCGGCGGCTCCACGAAGCGCGCCGCGACGACGGCGCCGACGAGGCTCAGCGCGCCCGAGATCCAGTAGGCGAGCTCGGGGTTGCCGTCGACCACGAGGATCCGGTCCGCGAGCGGGTAGCCGACCGCGGTCGCGAGGAGCCAGGAAGCCTCCGCGGCGCCGGCGGCGCGGGGGAACTCCGCCTCCCGCCGCTCCGCGGCGAGCGAGTCGTAGAGGAGCGCCGAGTCCGCGCCGCTCACGAACGCGGTGCCCAGTCCGAAGAGCAGCTCGCCGAGCGCGAACGTCGGGAAGTCATAGGACATCGCGAAGACCCAGCAGCCGACGCCGTTGACCGCCGCGCCGACCGCGAGGATCGACTTCCGGCCGAACCGGTCGGCAAGAACGCCCGTCGGCACCTCGGCGGCCACGACCACGAGGTAGTAGAGCCCCTGGAGGAGGCCGTACTCGGCCGGCGAGAGGCCCCGCACGCCCGTGATGAAGAGCTGGATGTAGGGGGCGAAGAGGAGCAGCCGCGTGAGGACGCGGTAAAGAAGGAACAGGCGGAAGTTGCGCACGCGCGTGGGCTGCCTCGCCGAAGCTCGCCAGAGGCGAGCGCGAGCGGGACCCCCTCATATCAAGCGCTAGGGTCTATAATCCCGGCTTATCGTGGACCTCGAGTCGCTGCGCTCCTTCTACCACGTCGCCCGCGAGCGCTCGTTCTCGCGCGCCGCGAAGACGCTGCACGTCTCGCAGCCTGCCGTGTCCGTGCGGATCAAGTCGCTCGAGCAGGAGCTCAACGAGCGGCTCTTCGACCGCGCGCGCCGCGGCGTCGCGCTGACCGAAGCGGGTTCCGTGCTCTTCCGGTCGGCGGAGAAGATCTTCTCGGACGTCGAGGAGGCGCGGGCGAGGCTGCGCGAGCTGCGGGAGACGGGCGCCGGCCGCGTGCGGCTCGGCTGCTCGGACACGGTGAGCCTCTACCTCCTGCCGCCGGCGCTCAAGCGGTTCCGGCGCAAGTTCCCGGCCGCGGAGCTGCTCATCCGGAACGACCACAGCGCGGGAATCCTGGACCTGCTCATGCGGGGCGAGCTGGACTTCGGGATCGTGACGCGGCCGCCGTCGATCGACCACCGGCTCGAGGCGCGGGAGATCCTCACGGAGCCGTTCGTCGCGGTCTGCCCGAAGGATGATCCGCTGCTCCGCCGCGGGCAGGCGTCGCTCCAGGCGTTCGACGGGAGGCCGATGGTCGCGCTCGAGCGGGGCACGGTGACGCGCGACGCGATCGACCGCGCGCTCCGCGCCGCGGGCATCCGGCCCAGGGTCGTCCTCGAGACGGGCAACGTCGAGGTGCAGAAGCTCTACGCGGCGATGGGGTTCGGTTGCGCGGTGCTGCCGCTCTGCGCGGTGACGGACGCCGACCGCCGCCGGCTCGCCGTGCTCCCCATCCGCCGCGAGGAGCTCGAGCGCTCGATCATCGCGGTCGTCCCGCGCGACCGCTACGTTCCCCGCGCCGCACAGGCGCTTCTCGAGATGGTCGCGGACCGCGGGGCGGGGGCCTAGGCCCCCCCGCCCCCTCAACCTCATGGGCCGGAGGCCCTAGAATCGCGCGTATGGTCGCCCTCCTCCTCTCCATGCTCCTCGCGCCCGAGGGGGCGGTCGAGCTCAAGCTCCGGTTCGAGAAGGGGATGGTCTACGAGGAGGCCTCGAAGAGGCAGATCACGTTCAGGGCGATCCACAAGGGCCACATGACCCGGTACGACTCGGAGGACGAGGTTGTCGTGCGCCGCACGATTCTCGCGGTGGGCGAGGACGGGTTGCCGACGGAGGAGAGCGTGGAGGTCGTGAAGTCCGTCGTGACGATCCGCGAGGCGCCCGACGACAAGACCGGCACGACGGTGCGGCCCTCGCAGGGGAAGACCTTCGCGTGGCGGAAGGGGAGACTCTACGAGGCGGGGAAGGACGTATCCGAGGAGCACAAGGCCATCGTCCAGCGGCTCAAGAGCCTCGGCTCCGTGAGGCTGCCGAAGGGGCCGGTCGCCCCCGGCGCGACGTGGGAGGTGCCCGCGCGCGACTTCGAGGCGTCCGAGGGTCGCGAGGTCCCAGAGGGCGTCGAGGGCAAGGCCGTCTTCAAGCTCGAGGAGGTGAACGACGGCGTCGCCCGGATCTCCTTCGAGATCCGGCTCGCCATTCCCCAAGGCCCGCGCATGCTCAAGAGCACGGGCAAGGGCACATGGCTCTTCGACCTGAGGAGCGGGCGCGAGCTGAAGCTCGAAGGGGAGGCGAAGATCGACATCGACGACGCGGAGGGGGGCTTCGGGACCCAGCGGACGTTCCGCGAGCTCACTTACCGCTAGCGTGCTCCTCGGCCCAGCGAGCGCGGTTCGCCTCCCACCACGTCCGGAAGTCGCGGATCTCGGACTGCCGTTCGTCCACCGCGAGGCCGGTCCAGTCGAAGAGGATGCGCTGGATCTGCCGGTTGGTCTCCGGCGCGCAGTTCTGCGACTCGAGCAGCTTCACGAGGCACTCGACGGTCGCGACGTGCTTGTGGCCCCGCAGCGCCCGGACCACCTCGGCCTGCAGCTCCTGGTCCGAGGCCAGCCGGAGAAGCCGGTTTCGCGCCTTCACGGACGTGTACTTCCCGAGTCCGACCACGGCCGCGCGTCGCACGGCCGCGTCCGGATCCTCGGTCGCCTTGAAGACGAGGTCGAAGTCCTCCGCGGCGCCGAGCGCCGCCAGCCGGCGGACGGCCGCGAGCCGCAGCGGGCCCTCCTTCGCGTGCTGCCGCAGGATCGGGATGACGGACTCGTCGTCGCGGAGCGCGATCTCCTTCGCCGCCGCCTCGCGCTCGCGCGCGCTCTCCGAACGGAGCGCCCGTTCCAGCTGGCCCGCGGTGCGGCCGAGCACGTGGATCTTCACCGGCGTGCTCTCGAGCACGAGCGGGAACATCTCCTCGGCGTCCTCCTCGGCGGCGCCGTACCCGCGCGCCGCAGTCCCGCTGAAGAGGACCGAGACGTCGTACAGCGCGGGCCGCCGCAGCGGCGACGTGTCGCCCTCGAGGGTCAGGCGGAACCGCCGGGTTCCGCCCGCGAGGATCGCGCCGGTGCCGTCCCCCCAGTTGACCTGGTCGAACCCCACGCGTACGGGCGCCTTTCCTCCCACGCGGATCCCGAAGGGGCCCGCCTGGCCCTGCCGCGCCCCCTCGGGGAGAAGCCAGTGCGTCTGCTCGGTGTTGTTGATGACCCGCACGTCGAGGACGAGCGGCGCCCCGATCGCGACGGGGCCCTCCGGTTGCGGCAGCAGTTCGAGCTGCAGTTTCCCGGCGGACCGCAGCAGGTACCGGATCGAGCGCTTCACCTCCGGGTCGTCCGAGACCACGCGCTCGAGCAGCAGCCGCACCTTGTCGCCGTACGCGGCGAGCTGGAACTGCGCCATCGTGCGCACGTCGGCGGTCGGGGCGCCCAGCTGGCCGACGAGCTCGTCGACCCGTCGCGCAAGCTCCTGATCGTCTTCCGCGGCAGCGACCGCCGCGGCGACGAGAAGCGCAAGAACCCGCCGCACGCCCCTATTCTCCCTCAAAAGAGCTCGCGGGTGACCTTGAGCGTGGTCTTGAAGTGGATCTTCGAGACCGCCTTCAGGGCCCCCATGCCCCCCTCGTTGAAGATCCGTCGCGCCACCGCCTCCACGGGCGGCCCCGCCCCCTTCGGCAGCTCGATCCCGTGCTCGTTCCCGAGCTCCTTCAAGCCGAGCAGGAACTCCGCCCGCGCGAGGACCGAGGCCGCCGCGACCGCGGGGTTGTCCTCCGCGCGCGGCCGGATCTCGACGGGCAGCCTCACGCCTTCTTTTCCGAGCGCCTCCTCGAGCCGCTCCGCGAACGTGAACTGGTCGATCACGACGCGCGCCGCGGGGGCCTCGCGCAGCGCCTTCGCGATCGCCTCCGCGTGGAGCGTCGCGAGGAAGAGCGCGACGTTCTTCTCCGCGTCGTGGCGTGCGTTGTATTCCTCGGGCGAGAGCACGCGCACCGCGTGCGGGAAGCGCCGTACCGCCACGGCCGCGCGCAGGATCGAGCCGTCCGACATCTCCTTCGAGTCGCGCACGCCGAGCGCGCGCAGCTCCTGCTCCTGGCCCGGCTTCACGACGACCGCGGCCACCGCGAGCGGCCCGAAGTAGTCGCCCTTGCCCGACTCGTCGCTGCCGCACACGGGTCCCTTGAGCCTCGGCGCGGCCGGCGCCTCGCCGAAGTGCTCGGCGGCGGCCGGGCCCTGCACGACGACCTTGCCGCTCCTGTACGCGCTCACCACGACGCCGGGCGCGCGCGCCTGGAAGTGTGCATGCTGGAGCGGACGGAACTCGAAGCCGCGCTGCTCGAGGCGCGCCCTGAGCGCCTGGATCTCCTCGGGAGTGAGCGTGAGCGTCATGCGGGAAGATGGGGAGGGGGTTCGGGGGCCGGAAGCCCGAGCAGCCGGAGGAGGTGGAACGCGTTCGCGACCGCCTTCCCCGCGAAGTGGTTGTTCATCACCACATAGGTAGCTTCGGTTTCCTGGGCGATCTCCCTTACCCGGTCGGCCCAGGGAGTGAGCTCGTCCATCGAGTAGAGGTAATCGTACTTCTGCGCGACGCTCGCCTTCGGGTCGAACCACGCGTCGCGGTTCCGGCCGTGGAAGCGGACGTAGCCGAGGGGGCCGGTCGTCCACGACCCCGGCGGGATCGAGGTCTTGGTCTCGCAGATGTCGATGTTGCAGAGGGAGAGGCCGCGTTCGCGGAGGAACGAGAGCGCCGCGGGCAGGAGCCAGGAGCGGTCGCGCACCTCGATCGCGCAGGGCCAGCCCTCGAGCCGTTCCGCGAGCGTCCCTACCCTCCCGCGCGTCTCCTCCGTGTTCCTGAAGTAGAACGGGAACTGCAGGAGGATCGCGCCGAGCTTCCCCGCGTCGCGGCAGGGTCTCAGCGCGTCGAGGAAGGGAGGGAGCATCTCGTCCTCGGTGTCGTGGGTGAGGCCGCGGTAGAGCTTGAACGTGAACCGGAAGTCGGGGTTCTGGGCTGCGGACCGCATCCACTTGACGACGTTCTCCGGCGTCGGCACCCGGTAGAACGTGACGTTCATCTCGATCGTCGGGAAGAGCCCCGCGAGAAACGCGAGCGGGTCGAAGTCCTTCGCCTTCGGCGAGGGGTAGACCTTGCCCTCCCAATCCTTGTAGGCGAACCCGGCGGTCCCGACGCGGATCATCTCGGCGGTCGCACGCTCCCCCGGAGGCGCATTCTAGCGGGTGCCTCCTCTTCCCTGTCCTGCAGCGTTGAGCATCCCGGCCCCTCGCCCTTCGTGCCGGCGCTCCTTGGCGTCGTGGGCATCCGTTTTTCTGCGGGCGCGGCGGGTCCGGGTTCTCTCTTGTCGTGAAGGAGCCGCTCGCGTCCGCCCTTCCAGGCGAGGATCGCCTGCTGGTCGGGGATCTCGGCGACGAGCACCGCGGTCGAGAGGAACTTCCCGGCGGCGTGCGCCGTCGCGGCGAGCGCGAGCAGCACCGCCCAGCGCATCGGGCCAAAAAAGATCGGGCCCCGCGAGTGCGGGGCCCGTGAAGTAGACGCGCAAGCTAGACCGCGCGGGGGCTCCGGCGAGCCTAGTGCCGCGAGGGAACCGTGGATTTTTTTGTCAGCGTGCGGGAAACGGGCCAGCGCGTCAGCAGCAGCTTCGGCCTGGCCGGCGACCTCCTACGCGGTTGCCACGCATGGGATCGGTCCTTACTCCGAATACTGTGTAACCCAAGGGGTTGCCGAGGCAAGGCGTAAAATCCCGGGGTGCGCGACGTGGCGGTCGAGCTTGGCCCGGAGGGAGACGCTGTCGAGCGGGTCCTCCGGGCAGCCGGGTTCGAGGCCGCCTCGGCTTCGCCGTGGGCGCGCGTCGTCGAGGCCCGCGAGGGTACATTCGAGGATGCCACGCCTCTCGTCTCCTGGGTTCTCGAGGGCGGCGTTCTAGGGATCTGTGGCGGCACAGGGCCGCTCCTCGCGGCGCTCCACCTGACGCCCGGGGAGGCGCCGGTCGAGGGGCCCGTCGAGGCCTCGGCCCCCGAGGCCCCCTCCGTGGAGATCGCGGAGGCGCGCCCCGTCACGGGAGTCGGCTATGCGCTCTACCGTGCACCGAGAGGGTGCGTCGCCCTCGCCGGCCGTCGCGGGCGCGGCTGGGTCGTTTACGCCCTCGAGCCCGGGCTTCTCGCGGCCTCTCTCTCATGGGTTGCATCCCGGGGGCCCGCGTAGGCGGTCCAAGTTGTATGGCGCGCTCACTCGCGATCCTCCTCCTCTGCGCCGCGACCGCGTCCGCCCACGGCGGCGGAGCCCACAGCGGCCGAAGCCAGCCCTCGTCGTCGGGAGGCAACCCCGTCACGATCGTTCCGTTCGGCGGCGGCGCGCGGCCGGACGGGAAGCCGGGCCCGGGGCCGACCACCACCAAGGACCGCAGCAAACGCCACACGTGGGAAACCTGGTGGAACTACAACCGCGAGTACTACCTCGCGCAGCGCTCCCGCGGCACGCCGGTGACCGGGCTGCGCGCGCTCGACGACCGGCAGCAGCGGAAGGAGATGCGCGAGGGCCGGCTCATCGACCTGCTGCTCACCGCGATCGAGGACAAGGACCACGGCGTGCGCAACGCCGCGGCCGTGGGGCTCGGCAAGTTCGGCGTCGCCCAAGGCGTCCGCGACGCTCTCGAGCGCCACGTCCACCGGCCGCCCGAGGACTGGCCCGACGTGCGCGAGGCGGCGATTTACGGCACGGGGCTCCTTGCCCTCGCCGAGAACCGACGCTTCCTCGCCACGCTCGCGCGTCAGGGCGAACGCGACGCGAAAGAGCGGGACCTCGCGCTCCTCGGGCTCATGATGGACGACACGAAGGAGTCGGCCGACCTCCTCGTGAAGTTCGCGACGGACGGGCAGGATCGTGCCCGCTTCGCGGTGCACCTCCTCGGGTTCGTGTCGGCGCCCGGGTACGACGACTTCCTGTGGTCGATGGTGGGAGGGGGCGGGGGGGAGGGAGCGCTGGCCGTGACCGCGCTCGGCCGCCGCGGCGCGCGCGACTACCGGGAACCGCTCTTCCGGCTCCTCCACGCGCGCAACAGGGACGCGGGCGTCACGCGTTCCGTGCCGATCGCGCTCGGCCTGATGCTCAAGCCCGACGACGAGGCGGACCTGAAGCGGCTCGCGCGGTTCGTCCGGGACTCGCGAGGCGATCCGATCGCCCAGAACTTCGCCGTGATGGCGCTGGGCCAGGTCGGCGGGGAGGTGGCGGTCGAGCTCCTGCGCGATCTGACCGGGGCCTTCGGCGACGAGGAGGACCGTGCGTTCGTGTACCTCGCGCTCGGCCTCTGCGGCGCGCGTTCCGCCGCCGCGCGGGAGGTCCTGCTTTCCGAGTACGAGCGCGCCGAGACGGACACGGAGCAGGGCGTCCTCGCGCTCGCCTGCGGCATCGCGCGGGTCGATGCCGCGGTCGAGATCACGGTCAAGGCGATCGAGAAGCCCCATCTCCGCGACACGACCGGCCTCGGCGCGCGGGGCCGGTTCGCGGGCTGGGCCGCGCTCGCCCTCGGGTTCCACGGCGACGCGCGCGGGCTTCCCGCCGCGCGCCACGTCCTCGCGGAGCGCAACGACGCGTTCGTGCAGGAGCAGGCCGCGATCGCGATCTCGCTCCTCCAGCGTTCCGCCGCCGTGCCGGAGCTCATGGCGATCCTCGAGGAGGCGGGCACCATGCACGCGAAGGCGGCGGTCGTGACCGCGCTGGCGGTCCTGCCCGAGCCCTCGACCGAGGCGGTGGACGCCCTCGTCAAGGTCTACCGCGACGACTCGATTCCGAACAACGTCCGCTCGATGGCGATCGTCGCGCTCGGCGCGCTGGCCGACCCCCGCCCGGTCCCCGTCTCCGCGCTCCTCGTCCGCAACTACAACTACTTCATCCGCAACCTCGCCCTCGACGAGATCGCGTCGTACCTGTGATCCCATCCCGCGGCGGGTCGGTGGGCGGCTTGGCGCCGGGCGCGTCGAGGGATCGTCGCGTGCTGTCGCCCGCCATCAAGGCCGCCCTCGCGCGCTTCCGTCCCCGGCGAGCCCTGCAACGACCTGCGTTCGTCGGAGTGTGTCAGGCTCCGTCCAACGGCAGCACGAGCGAGAACACCGCGCCGCCACCCTCGCGGTTCGCCACCTCGACGCGGCCGCGGTGGGCCAGCGCGTAGTGGCGGACGAGCGCGAGGCCGAGCCCCGAGCCGCCGCCCGCGGCGTTCGCGCCCCGCGTGAAGGGGTCGAAGATCCGCTCGCGCTCCTCGGCGGGCACGCCCGGGCCGCGGTCGAGCACCCGGAGGACGACCGCGCCGTCCTTCGCCGTCGCCTCGACCCGAACCTCGTCCTTCCCGTGCTTGCTCGCGTTGTCGATCAGGTTCACGAGGATCTGCACCAGCGCATCGCGGTCGAACGTCGCCGCGGGGAGCTTCTCCGGCACGTCGATCTCGAGCCTCAGCCCCTTGTCCTTGAGGTAGGGCCGCAGGGTCTCCGCCGCCTCGCGCACGACCGGCGCCGGGTCGCCCACCCGCATCTCGAACGTCTTCTTCCCGCGCTCGATCCGCGAGAAGTCGAGGACGTTGTTGACGAGCCGCGCGAGCCGCTCGCTCTCCGCCGCGATCAGGGCGAAGTACTCGCCCGCGGCCTTCTCGTCCTTTACCCATCCCTCCTTGAGCATGTCCGCGTACATGCGGATCGACGTGAGCGGCGTCCGGAGCTCGTGAGACACCGTGCTCACGAACTCCGCCTTGCGCGCCGCGAGCCGCGACTCCGCCTGCACCGCGCGCCAGAGGAAGACCGAGCCGAGCAGCACGACGAACCCCGTCACCCCAAGCGTCCAGAGCAGCCGCTCCTCCGCTGCCGCGAGGTCCGTGGCAAGCGAGGCGGCCGGGTGGACGTCGAAAAGGAGGACGTAGCCGGGCGGCAGGAGCACCGGGTCCGCCGCGATCCCCGCAGGGACCGGGTAGAGGAAGATCGTCTGGGGGAGTCCGTGGGGGCCGCGGGGGGCGAGCATCGCGCGCGCGTCGTCGCGCACGAGCGTGACCACCCGGATCCGGGCGTCCACGCGCGGAACGACGCTCTGGGGCGACAGGGGGTCGAGGAAGACCCGGTTCACCTGGTCCGGCGAGACGCGGAACCCCTCGAGCACGCCCTTGGCCCCGCGTACCGCGAGGTCGCCGTGGAAGTAGTACCGGGGCTGCGGCTCGGCGAGGAGCGTCCCGGCGATCCCGCTCTGCGCGAGCCGCTGCACGTCCTCCGGTTCCCCCTGCCCCTCCATTTCCACGCGCCCGTCGGCGCGGATGCGGAACCGGTCGCTCGTGAACTCCGTCCGCTGCCCCGAGGCCTCCGCGCGGTAGAGCTCCTGCAGCCGTCGCACGAGGAGGTCGCGGATCTCGCCCGCGCGCGCCTCGATCGCGTCGCGCTCGCGCTCGACGAGCATCGAGCGCTCGCCCACGAGCCCCGCGCCGCCGAGGTATGCGGCCGCGGCGACAGGCACCCCCACGAGGAGGACGAAGAGGAGCAGGAGCCCGCTACGCGTCCGCAAGCCGGTAGCCCTTGCCGCGCACCGTGAGGATGTACTGCGGGCGCGCGGGATCGGGCTCGACCTTCTGGCGCAGCTTCATGATGTAGTTGTCCACGGTGCGCGTCTGGATGCCCGCGACCGGGTACTCCCACACCTTCATGAGCAGCTCGTCGCGCGAGACGACGCGGCCGCGGTTCTCGACGAGGAAGCGCGCGAGGTCGATCTCCTTCGGGAGCGCGGCGAGGATCTGGCCCGCCTTCTGGACGACGCGGCGCGAGAAGTCGAACTCGACGTCGCCGAGCTGCACGGTCGCCTGCGACCCGGCCGCGAGCGTGCGCGACCGGAGGTGCGCGGCGACGCGCGCGACCAGCTCGCGCACGCTGAACGGCTTCACCACGTAGTCGTCCGCGCCGAGCTCGAGACCCTTGACCCGGTCGCTCTCCTGCCCGCGCGCGGTGAGGATGAGGATCGGCGCCGAGCAGCCGTCCTTCCGGAGCCTCTCGAGCACGACGAGCCCGTCGAGGCCCGGGAGCATCAGGTCGAGGATGATCAGGTCGTAGGTCTCCTCGCGGGCGCGGCGGTAGCCCGTGGGGCCGTCCTCCGCGACCTCGACGGAGTAGCCGTTGAACGACAGCGCGTCCTTGACCCCCCGCGCGACCGCGGGCTCGTCCTCCACCACGAGGATCCTGTGCTTCATCCGTACGGGAAACCTACTTCTATAGACGCACTCTAAGGTCAACTGTTCGTCATAGGATTTGCGGGTGCGCGCTTTCCTCCTCGCGTTCGCGGTCGCGGCCACGGCGCTGGTCGTCTGGCTCGTCCTGTCGGAAGGGGGCCCGGCGAGCCGCGGCGGGAGCGCCCGGGGGGCCGACGTCCGCGAGGAGCCGACACCCAGGGCGCCCGAGGTTGAGGGGGCGCGGGGGCCCACGAAGGCCCCCGCCCCCGGGCGGACCTTCCCTCTAGCAGGCTACGTCCGCGACCCGGGCGGCGCTCCCGTGGCCGGCGCGACCGTGCGGGCGACCGTTCAGGGCGGCTCCGTGACGGACACGACCGGCGCGCAAGGGGAATATGCGATAGAAGCACCATCTCCGTTCTGTTTTTTCGATGTATGGGCATTCGGCTACCTGCCTAACGTCGGGACTGCGAGCGGACGCTCGAACGGCGAGCTCGACTTCGTCTTCGACGGCGACGGCCCTTGGCGGAAGGACTTCGTGCTTCGGCCGGCCGCCTCGCTGACGGGCTACGTCTACGACGACGCCGGCCAGCCGGTGGGGGGCGCCCGGGTCTACGTGATCCCCGCCGCCTACCATCTCCTCGACCGCGAGACGGTGGGGAACGTCGTCATCTCCGACGAGAAGGGCGCGTTCAGCTTCACGGGCCTCCCCGCGGGCGTCACCGACCTCGGCGCCCGGGCCGAGGGCTTCCTCCCGCTGATCGTCAAGGACGTCGCGATCCCGACGCGCGGCACTGCGCAACAGGACCTGCGGCTCGCGAGGGGTCGCGAGGTCCTCGTCACGCTCGTGGGCGGGCCGAAGTTCGAGCATGACGTCGAGATCGCGCAGGACTCGTTCATCCGGAGGAACTACGTCCGGGTGATCGGCTCGGATTCCCGCTTGCGATCCATGCTGCCCCCGCCCGGTGGCGTCGATACGCTCTGCGACGCTTTGGTCGGTCGCGCCTTCGTGGATCTCCCCATGGTCGCCGCCAAGCCGCGAGACGACGGGCGCTATGGGCTCTCGGGGGTTGCGCGGGGGCCTGCGGACGTCAGTGCCCGGATCACGGACCTCGAGGTCAGGGCCGACGGGACGGTCTTGTGGTACGGAGGATTCATCGTCGAGCCCGGCCTCGGCGAGAAGCTCGACACGACGGAGCCCGAGGTGACGATCACGCTCGTCCCGGCCACCGAGATCACGGTGAACGTGCGCGACGCGGTGACGGGGAACCCGCTCGAGCCGACGGTCGTGCGGCGGACCGCCGGCGTCGAGACGCCGCTGCCCGTCAGCCTGTCCGGCACCTCCTACCAGGTCCCGTGCGACGACCGGCGGCACGCACTCATCTTCACGCTCGACGGCTACCAGGAGGCAAGGCTCGACCTGCCGGACTTGCGGCAGTTCGGTCGCGACGCCCCCCGGGCCCCCTCCTTTGACGTCGCCATGCAGCCGACGGCCGCGGGCGAGACCGGCGCGTTCTACGTCGTCTTCGAGCCGCCGCTCGACGGGCGCGTCGCGCTCGTCGGCCGCGACGCGACGGGCGCGCAGCGGTGGGTGAAGCACATCGAGGACGCGGACAAGGAGGGGAAGTGGGCCGTCGAGGAGGTGCCGGTGGGGGAGTACGCGGTGAGCGTGCTTGCGACCGGCATGGTGCCCGCGTTCCTCCCGCGCGTCGTGGTCGCCCGCGGGCTCAAGGACACCTACCGCGTGACGCTCACGGCGGGCGGCGGCCTGTCGCTCAAGGTGACCGACGCCGAGGGCCAACTCCTCGACCAGGTCCACCTGATGCTCAAGGACCAAGCCGGGAACCAGATCGACGTCCACGTCCTCTCGCACGTGAGCGAGGGGCGCGCGTTCCTCTCGGTCAACTACCTCCCGAGCGCCGCGTCCGCGAAGGCCGACAGCGGCCTTGCGGCCGGTCTCTACGAGATCGCGGTCTACCGAGAGGGGTTCGAGGTCGGCCGGCAGTCCTTCCAGGTCCAGGGCACTTCCGTCGCCGAGGTCGAGATCGCGCTCAAGAAGAAGTGAAGGGGCGTCGGCCTCAGTTCCCGCTGCGGTTCTTGGCGATGTCCTCGAGCGCGCGGTCGCGGCCCTCGGTCCAGAGGCGCTTCACCTCGTCGGGCCACTTGACCCGCGAGAGGCGGCGGAGCCTCGTCTCGGCGGCGCTCGGGTCCTCCTGCGCCTCGAGGCGGATCGACGCGAGCTGGTCGAGCAGCAGCGCGCGCACCGTTTCCTCGGCGCGGCTCGCGCCGACGGTCCACGGGAACTCCTGCGGCAGGCGCGCGTAGGCCTCGATCGCCTCCGCGACCGCGTCGTCGGCGCGACGGCGGACGAGTCCTCCGAGCGCCGCGCGCGACGCCTCGTGGAGCGCCTCGGCCGCGAACCACTCGCGCGACCCCTGCCAGAGGCCGCCGCCGAGCAGCAGCCCGAGGAGGGTGAACGCCACGCGGCGGCGCCGGCGTCTGCCGCGCGCGGTGTGGCGGGTCCTCTCGATCTCCTCGATGCGCTTCGCCGCCTCCTCGCAGTCGCGGTCCACCGCGAGGACGTTCCGGTAGTAGTTGAGGGCGCGGTCGAAGTCCTTCTTGTCCCACGCGCGCTGCGCGAGGAAGAGGAGCTCGCGGGCGGCGAGCTTCGATTCGTGCAGCTTGATGTAGGTCGCCGCGAGCGACTCGCGCAGGATCACGCTCTCCTGGTCGATGGCGAGGAGCTTCTTGTAGACCTCGAGCGCCTCGTCGAGGAGCGACTGGGTCGAGAGCGCCTCCGCGAGCCGCAGCCCGGCGCGCATGTGCTCCTTCGCGTCGCCCGCCTCGTAGATGGCGGCGATCCGCTCCAGGGCCTCGACATCGTAGGGGACGAGCGCGGTCGCCTTGGCGTAGGACTCGAGCGCGCCTTGCGGGTCGCCGGCGGCCTCCTGCGCGCGGCCGAGGCGCTTGTACTCGCCGCTCGCCTCCGCGCGCCGGCCCGCGCGCTCGTAGAGGCGGATCAGCTCGTGGCGCGCCTCGAGGTGGCTGGGGTCCATGGTGAGCGCTGCCTCGAGCTGACGGACCGCGCGGTCCATGTCGCGCTGCTCCTCCGCGGCGCGGGCGAGCGCGCAGAGCTGTGCGGGCGCGGCGCGGACCACGAAACCCTGCTCGGAGAGCGCGGCGAGGTGGCGGAGGACCTCGAAGCGGCCGTAGGGAAGCTCGTCGATCAGCCGCCGCACGTCGCGCGTGCCGTCGAGCCGCCCGACGACCTCGCGCCACGCCGCGGGCGCCTGCTCGTCGAGCGCCTTCGCCGGAAGGAAGATGTCGGTCTCCGAGCGGACCTGGGAGGAGATCGCGTCCCACTCGTCCACGCGGCGCGCGGCCTCCACGATGACCACGTGCGGGTCGAGCGCCACGTGGCAGTCCAGCTGCTCGCGATCGAACGCACCGGCCTGCGCGCGCCCCTCCTCGAACACGAACGATGCCTCGCGCCAGCTGAAGAGGAGGATGATCTCCTCCTTGAGCGCGGCCTGCACCGCAGCGTCGAACCGGTCCTCGTCGAACGTAGCGATCGCCTTCAGGGCCTCCTTGAGCGTGCGGCGTCGCAGCCGCCGCGCCGCCTGTCGGAGGGTGTCCACAGAGGCCGCATGGGCGCGCTCGGCGATGGCAACGTAGTCGAGCGGGCGCTCGCCCTCGGGCTTGAAGGCCCGGATCGTGCCCTCCTCGATGTAGACCGAGGCCTTCCGGTCGCGCTCCGACACGGTCAGGATGCCCGTCAGTCGGTTGAACGCGACGTTCTGGAAGACCTCGGAAAGCCCGATCGTCGTCAGTTCGCCGGCAAAACCCATGGAATCCCCGTCCGCCTAGGGACGCGGCCCGCACGGTCCTATCGGCAATCCGTGAGCCCCGGGGAAAGCCGGCCGCAACGTCGGTTTTTATCGACATTGGGGCCCTTCCAGCCCGGAAACGGCATGGGCTCCCGCCGCTGAGGGCCTATAATGCGCGTCCGGAGGCCAGGAAGGGTGCTGAAGGCAAGGCAGTGGCTGCTTCTGTCTGCGCTGGTCGCGCTAGGGAGGCCGGCGGCCGCAGATGCGATCGGGGGGGGGGATTTCCTGCCTACCCGGACCTGGCCCGCCCTCTCCGCGGCCCCCCTCGTCTACGTCCTCGTGATCAACCCCATCCGCGCCCATACGTGGGCGGAGCGCCAGATCGAGGAGATCCGGGTCGGCGCCCGTGGCACCCTGCGCGAGGATGCGAGTCCGATCTCGCGCTTCGTCCTCTGTGCGCTCCACACGCAGGTTTCCGTAGCGTACGCGCTGGAGATGATGGAGGCTCCGGGCGAGCCGGACCCGGCCGGACCGGAGCACCCCTCCCTCCTGGATCTCGTGGCACCGATGGGGCTGCCACGGGCGATCGAGGCGATGGGGCTCACGCGGCAGGACCTGTTGGGGACGCCCGAAATCCCGCCTATCGCGTTCACGCTCGCCGCCACCCTGCTCGGCCTGTTCGACTGGGGGCTTGCCCGCCCGCCCGACCTCAGCGAGGGCGTTGTGGGCACGTCCCTGCAGATCGATCCGGAGGGGCGCGGGCCTGCCCCCGTCAAGGCTGAGGTCGAGGAGCCGCCTCTCGTCTTCACGAAGAAGATCGTCCGGTCCCTCTACAAGATCCTCCTCGGCGTCGCGATCGGCCTCCTCATCTGGGGCTTCGTCCGGAACACGACGTAAAGAGGGCGCGATTGGAGGGGGCGCGGGGGACCTGCCGATAGGGGGGCGTGCGCCCCGTCTGCGCGCTCCTGCTCGTCGCAGCGGCATCCTCTGCCGACGAGATCGTGCTCGCGGGCGGCGGCCGCGTGGCGGGAGAGATCGTCGCCGAGGACGAGCGTCAGGTGATCGTCCAGCTCCCGAACGGCAAGATGGCGATCCCGCGATCGAAGATCGCGGAGATCGTCCGGGAAGACCGGCGGGACTACCTCCGCCGCGAGGCGCGCGGCGCGGCGTCCGCACGCGCCGCCGTGCAGCTCTTCGAGCGCGCCTTCGCGCTCTCGCCGGACCAGGAGAACCGTCGCGACCTCGCGAAGGCGCTCCTCGAGCGCGCGGCCGAGCTCCTCCAGCTCTTCCGTCTCGACGAGGCGGACGCGGCGCTCGCCCGGCTGCGCGAGGTGGCCCCCGAAGCCCCCTCGGATGACCTCTCGGCGCGGCTTGGAGCCGAGAGGGCGAACGAACGCGAGGCGAAGGCGCAGTCCCTACGCGCGCTTCGCGCAGCCCGGTTCGACGAGGCCCTCGTCCACATCGAGGAGTGGCGGCTCCGCGCGCCCGACGGCGACGAGGCGGTGAGGGCCGCGCTCCTCGCGGCGCACTTGGGCGCGGCCCGGGCGGCGGAGTCGCGAGGCGCGCTGCGGCCGGCGCTCGACCACTTCCGGATGGCCGGGTCCTCGGCCGACCTCGACCGGCTCGCGCCGATCTCGGTGCTCGAGGCGATGCACGGCGGGGACCTCGAGGGCGCGGCGCGGATGCTCGAGCCGCTCTCCCGGTACGGCGACCCCGCGGTGCCGCGGTTCCTCGCGGCGGTGCTCGCGCACCTCCGGGGCGAGGTGGCGGACGCGGTCGCGGCGTACGCGGACGCGGCGCGGCTGGCGGAGGGCGGGAGTGCGGAGGGGTGCCTCTCGTACGAGGAGGTGCGGGCGTACGCGACCGCGACGCTCAAGCAGGCCATCGCGCGCCCGCCGCAGGAGGGCCAGAAGAGGTGGCGGCAGACGTTCCTCGCGCCGCTCGCGTCCGACGGGAGCTGCCCGGAGTTCGTAGTCTACGCGGCGAGCGCGGGCGTCGCGCAGGACGCGGCGGAGAAGGCCGCGGAGATCTACGACCGGATCGTCTCGGACCTCTTCGGGACGCCACCCGCAGGACCGCCGGCCGAGGTCGTGCTCCACCCGACGCGCGAGGCGTACGTGGCCGCGGACCCGACGCCCGAGGGGTCGCCGCTCGCCGGGCTCGCGCTCGGCCGCGAGCCGACGGCGGGCGTCTGCTACGACACGCTCGACGAGGAGGGCGCGACGCTCATCCGCGTCGAGGTGGACGCGGGCCAGTCCCGCTGGCTCACGGACACGCTGCCGCACGAGCTGGTGCACCTCGCGCAGCGGCGGGGCTGGCCGACCTTCCGCAAGGGCCACTGGCTCGACGAGGGGCTCGCGACGCTCTACGAGTCGCAGGAGGCGCAGGACTCCCGGCTCACGCTCTGGCGCCAGGTCAAGGACGAGTCGATCCCCTTGCCGGAGATGCTCTCGCTCCGTTCGACGCCGCCCGACCGCGCGTTGCTCTTCTACCTCGAGGCCCACGCGTTCTGCCGCTATCTGAGGGGGCTTGGGGGGCCGGAGGAATGGCGTCGCTTCCTCGACGCCTTCGGCGACGTCGACTTCGAGACCGCGGTGCGCACGACTTACGGCGTGGAGTCCGTGGCCGATCTCGAGCGCTCCTTCCGCGCGTGGCGGGGGTGAACGCGGTCCGTCACCGGGAAGCCCGGCACGTCCACGGCCGACACCGCGTCGCGCGCGAGCACGCGACCCCTCCGCCGCGCGGAGCGCGACCGACTCCGCCGCGAGAACGGCTGCCCGCCCGCGTCCGCGCCTGCCCGCTGGAGCATGCGCACGTCGCTCATCCCGCGTACGCTCTCCGGGGCATGGGAGCGAGCAGATCGGCGGGCCGGCGCCTCCTCGCGTGGTACCGCCGCAACCGGCGCGACCTGCCTTGGCGGCGCACGAAGGACCCGTACGCGATCTGGGTCTCCGAGATGATGCTCCAGCAGACGCGCGTGGTCGCGGTCATCCCGTACTACGAGCGGTTCCTCGCCCGGTTTCCGGACGTCCACGCCCTCGCGCGCGCCCGCATCGACGACGTCCTCGCCCTCTGGTCGGGCCTCGGCTACTACCGCCGCGCGCGCCACCTGCACGAGGCCGCGCGCCGCGTCTCGAGGGACGGCTTCCCCCGCAGCGAGGCGCACTGGCGAGAGCTGCCCGGCATCGGCCCGTACGCGGCCGCTGCGATCGCGTCGATCGCGTTCGGCGAACGCGCCGCGGCGGTGGACGGGAACGTCATCCGTGTACTCTCGCGGCTAAACGCCACGCACGCCCCCGTCCGCGAACTGGCGCAGGCTTGGATCTCATCGCGAAGCCCCGGCGACTTCAACCAGGCGGTGATGGAGCTCGGCGCGACCGTCTGCACGCCCAAGGCGCCCCTCTGCCCCCGGTGCCCCCTCTCTTCCTCGTGCGCGGGAAGGCACGACCCGCTCCGCTACCCCGCGCCCCGGGCGAGGAAGCGGATCACGGAGGAGCGCCTTTCCGTCGCGCTCGTCGTGCGCGGCGGCAAGGTGCAGCTCCGCCGCCGTCCCGAAACGGGTCTCCTCGCAGGGATGTGGGAGCTTCCGCCCGCGCGACCGCGGGGCGCGCCGCTCGCGGTCGTGAGGCACTGCGTCCTCGACCGGAGACAGGTGATCTCGGTGTACCCCGGGCGGCCGCGTCGCGGCGCGCGCTTCTTCGGCGACCTCTCGAGGGTCCCGCTCACGGCGGCCGCGCGGAAGTGCGTGGTAAGGTTACTCGGATGAAGTGGGTGGGCTTCCTCCTCCTTGCCGCGGCCTGCGGCGGCGGGGGGGGCGGCGTCGGTCCGCTTGCCGCGATCGAGCAGGGTGTGGTGCTCGGGCTCGTCCGCGCCGACGTGCCCACGCCCTTCAACGTGGACATCCTGAACCCGCTCGAGGCCGACGCCGCGGTGGAGGAGCTGGGGGGGCCTGGGGGGCCGTTCGCGCCCGGGGTGGGCTTGCTTCCCGGCATCGTCGCCGAGGGCGAGGAGTTCAGTCTGCGCGTCGAGTTCACGCCGACCGGGCCGGGCGCGCACGCGGGCGAGATCCATCTCCGGTTCGTCGCCGGGAAGAAGGAGCGGGAGGTGGTGCTCAAGCTCGCGGCGACCGTCGAGACGCCGACGCTCATGCTGCTCACGCCGACGCTCGCGTTCCCGCCGACGCTCGTGGGCGAGCAGGTTACGCTCGACGCGCGCGTGCGGAACAGCAACGTCCTCACGCCGGTCGCGGTCACGGCCATGAGCGCCTTTCCCGCGGGCTTCACCTCGACGTTCCAGCCGCGCACGCTCTTCCCCGGCGACACGATCACCGTCCGGGTGACGTACGAGCCGCTCTCGACCGGGGACCACGACTTCTTCGTGAGCTTCGCGAACGGCGTGGGCGCGGCGCTGAACATGCGCGTGACCGCGGGGTCGGCGACGTGGGTCCCGGAGCAGGTGACCGACTTCGGCACGGTGCCGCTCACGAACGGCGAGACGGACTGGCTCGAGGTGGAGGTGCCGCCGGACGCGATCAGCCTCTCGATCGAGGCGCGCACGTTCTCGGCGGCGACGCCGGGGCTTCTCGCGTTCGAGGGGCCGGGCGGGAAGATCTACGAGAACGAACAGGCGACCGGCCTCTTCCTGTGGACGCCGGGGAGCGAGGGCGTCTTCTCGGCGACGCTCCCCGAGAGCGACGTCCCGGCCGTCCAGCTCGTCCCCGGGGGCGGCACGTACCGCTTCCGCCTCTTCCTCTGGGGCGGCTCCGCGTCCTCGTTCGACGTGCGCGCGATCGTCGAGAACCGGCTGGGCGCGGTCGCGGACGAGGGCGCGATCGACCTGAACGTCTTCCTTGCGCCGGGGCTCTCGATCGCGAGCCCCTCGACCGACACGAAGCTCCAGGCCGTGCTCCTGCGCGTGGACGACATCTTCCAGCAGATCGGGCTTCAACTCGGCGACGTCGACTACTACCAGCTCGCCGACGCGGCCTACAACAGCGTGAGCGGCGGCGAGTTCGCGCAGCTGCTCGAGGAGTCGTCGGTCGCGTCGTCGGTCCGCATGAACGTCTTCTTCGTCCAGAGCTCGCTCGGCGGCGGCACGCTGGGCGTCGCGGCGACGCTGCCGGGACCGAAGCTCAACGGCACCGGCGTGAGCGGCGTGATGGTCGACTACGACTTCGACAACGCGGCCGCGGTCGGCCAGGTGACCGCGCACGAGATCGGCCACTACCTGGGCCTCTACCACACGACGGAGTCCGACGGCAGCCACGACATCATCCTGGACACGGCGGAGTGCCCGGCCAGCGGCACGAACGCGGTCTGCACGACCCCCGGCGGCGGCTACGTCATGCACTGGCAATACATCGGGCAGACGCTGCCCGGGCTCAGCGCCGGCCAGGCACACGTGGTCCTCGCCCACCCGCTCGTCGATCCGGTGCCCCCGGGGCTCTCGGGCCTCTCCGCGCTGGCCCAGAAGCGCGTCCCGGAGCTCGCCTACGTCGAGCTCCCGCCCGGCTTCTGCGGGACCTGCGCGAAACACAAGTAGCCGCTGCGCGGCCCCCGCGGCCCCCTCTTTCCGTGACCCGCGCAACGCGGCACGGCTCGGCGGGATACTGGAGGCGTGGGCCCCGACGCCGAGACGCTCCTCCGGCACGCGAGCGGCATCCGCGCGCTGCTCCGCGGTCTCCTCTCGGACGACGCGCAGATCAACGACGTCCTCCAGGACACGTGGGTCGCGGCGCTCGCGAAGGGGCCGCGCCCGGGCGTCCCGCTCGGCCCCTGGCTCCGCCGCGTCGCGCGGAACTTCGCGCTGAAGCTCCGGCGCGGCGACGCCCGCCGCGCGGCCCGCGAGCGAGCGGCATCGCGGCCCGACGGCACGCCGGAAGCGCGCTTCGACCTCCAGCGCGCCGTCGTGGACGAGCTCGCGCGGCTCGGGGAGCCCTACCGCGCGACGCTCATCCTCCGCTTCTTCGAGGGGCTCTCCCCGAAGGAGATCGCGGAGCGGCGCGGCGAGCCGCCGGGCACCGTGCGCAGCCACCTGAAGCGGGGGCTCGACCGGATCCGCGAGCGGCTCGACCGCTCGCAGGGAGGCAGGGGGGCGTGGGGGGCCATGTTCCTGCCTTGGCTCGCGGCGCGCGAGGCCGCCGCGACGGGGGTGATCGTCATGAGCGTGAAGACGAAGCTCGTGCTTGCCGCGGCGCTCCTGCTTGCGATGCTCGGCGGGACCGCGGGGGTCGTGGCGTGGCGCGGATCCTCGACGCCCGCGGACGCGGGGCGCGCGGCGACACCGCACGCGGCGCCCCTCGTCGCGGAGGCCGAGCAGCCCGCCGAGGCCGGGGGCGCGCCGCCGCCGCCCGCCCCCGAGCGCTCGCTCATCCTCCTCGGGCGCATCCTCGACGCGGCGACGAAGCGGGTCGTGCCGAACGCGAGGCTGCACATCGCGCTCGCCGGCGGGGACCGGACGCTCGACCTCGTGACCGACGATGCCGGCGAGTTCTCGGGCACGTCGCCGCTCTTCTCCGAGCGCTCGCTCGACTTCCTCTTCCAGGTCCCGACGATGCTTGCCCGCAACCTGGCCGTGGAGGTCGAGGGCTACGCGGTGCGCCCCGTGCCCGAGACGAAGGCGGCGGGCGAGGACCGCGTGGATCTGGGCGACATCGAGGTGAGCCGCGGCGCCGTCGTCGCGGGCCGCGTCGTCCGCCGTGACAGGAGCGGCATCGCGGGCGCGATCCTCCTGCTGTCGTTCCAGGGCACGCTCTTCCCTCCCGCGTACGCCTTCGGGGCGGGGCGGAGCGGCGCCGACGGCTCGTTCGCCCTGGCGGCCACCGTCCCCGTGACCGACCAGTGGCCCTGGACGCTCATGGCGATCTGCGAGGAGGGGCTCGGGTGCCGCACGATCGACGTGCTGAGCGGTCGGGACCGCGTCGAAGGCGTCGAGATCCTCGTGGATGGGGCGGCGCCGCTCGAGGTGACCGTCACCGACGACGCGGGCACGCCGATCCCGGGCGCGCGCGTCTCCGTCGAGCCGTGGTTCGCGCCGCTGCGCTGGCCGTTGGGCATGGAGCACAGCCACGACCTGTGGCACGGTCGCCGCGAGGACGTGAACGCGCTCTTCACCCGGAAGACGGACGCGCAGGGGAAGACCGCGTTCCCGCGGCTGCCGCCGCCCGGCCCGTACGACGTGATCGGCTGGGCCCAGGGCTTCACCCTCGGCTGGCAGGATCGCGTTGCCGTCGACCTCGCCGAGAAGCGCTCCGTCACGCTGCGGCTCGCCCGCGCGCGGCTCTGCGCCGTCTCGGGGCGGGTTCTCGCGGACGACGGCACGCCCATCGCCCACGCGACCGTCGGGCCCCGGTCGCGCACGGTCGAGACCGACGGGGACGGGAACTTCCGCATCGAGGGCCTAGAGACCGATTACGGCAAGGCGATGTTCGCCGCGAGTGCCGAGGGGTTCGGGGAGGCCACGCGCGACATCCCGCTCTCCGCCGAGCGCGACGTCGAGGGCGTCGAGTTCCGCCTCGAACGCGCGGCGCCGATCGCGGGCCGCGTCGTGGACGACCGGGGGCAGCCGATCGCGGGCGTGTACGTCGATCTGCTCCGAAGCAACCAGCAGCTGCGGCCGTCGCCCCAGGAGGTCGGGCCGGACGGCCGGTTCGCCTTCCCGAAGGCCACCAAAGGGGCGTGGAAGCTGCGGGTCTTCGCGCCCGAGGGACACCCCGACCTCGAGCAGATGCGGGAGATCGACGTCCGCGGCGGCGACGCCGCGCTCGAGATCGTCCTGCGCCGGCTCCGGCTCGGCGCGACGAAGCTCGTCGCGCGCGTCGTCGAGGCGGGGACCGGCAAGGCGCTCGACGCGTCGAACGCGTTTCTCATGCGGCGCGACTGGGCGGCGCGGACCGGGTACGCGGCGCCCGCTCCCGTCGAGCGCAGGAGCGGCGAGGTCTCGGCCGACCGGCTCCACGCCGACGCGTGGCGCCTCTGGGTCAAGGTCCCAGGCTACGCGGCGGGCTACGTGGAATTCGAGGTGGTCGAGGGGCAGCCCGAGGCGCGACCGGAGGTGCGGCTCGGGCGCGCCGGGCGGATCGTGGGCCGCGTGGTCGGCGCGCCGGCCCACAGCGTCTGGACGATTCCCGCGGGCAGCACCCTTGCGCCGGGCCAGGACTGGGAGGCCGACGGGCGTGTCCGCGGCTGGGCGCAGGTGGCGGCCGACGGCACGTTCGTGATCGAGAACCTCGCGCCCGGCCCGACGGTCGTGACGCTCGGGGCGAGCGGCTTCCTCGGCACCGCGACCGCCGAGGTGCCCTCGGGCGGCGACGCGCAGGTCGAGATCACGGCGACGCCGGCGGCCCAGCTGAGGTTCCGGAGCAAGGACCCCGTTCCCGAGGGGACGGAGATCGTCGAATTCCAGGTGTCGCAGGGCGGCGACTGGCGGTGCGTGATGCGGCTCGGAGGCGAGGCGGGCCGGCGGATCGACTACTCCGAGACGCTCCCCGCGGGCACCACCCGCTGGCGCGTGCAGTTCGAGTCGGACGGCCGGGTGAAGACGCAGGAGGGCCGCCTCGACCTCGTCGTCGGCGAGACCGCCGAGGCTCTCGTCCCGATCGAGCTCGAGCGGTAGCCCCACATCGGGACACCGCCCCCCGGCCCCCCGCTGATCCCGACCGGCGGGTCGGGAATAATTGGCGTATGCCTGACGCCTACCCGCCGCCCCCGGACTTCGCCAGGAAGGCTCGCATCCCGTCGATGGAGGAGTACCGGAAGCTCTACGACGAGTCGGTGAAGGACCCGGAGAAGTTCTGGGCGAAGATCGCGGAGCGGATCACGTGGCGGAAGAAGTGGTCGAAGGTCCTCGACTGGAACTTCACCGAGCCGATGATCCGCTGGTTCGAGGGGGGGACGCTCAACGTCTCCGAGAACTGCCTCGACCGGCACGTCGCCAAGGGCTTGGGCGACCGCACCGCGATCCTCTGGGAGGGCGACGACCCCGCGAAGAGCGAGAAGCTCACGTACAGGCAGCTCCTTGAGCTCACGTGCCGCTGGGCGAACGTGCTGCGCGATGCCGGCGTGAAGCGCGGCGACCGCGTCTGCCTCTACCTGCCGATGATCCCCGCGCTCCCCGCGGCGATGCTCGCGTGCACGCGGATCGGCGCGGTGCACTCGGTCGTCTTCGCCGGGTTCTCGTCCGACTCGCTCAAGGGGAGGATCAACGACTCCAAGTGCACGCTGCTCGTGACGGCGGATGAGGGGGTCCGAGGGGGCAAGGGAGTCCCGCTGAAGGAGATCAGCGACCGTGCGCTCGAGGGGACGCCGTCGATCCGCCGCGTGCTCGTCGTCAAGCGCACGGGCGCCGCGGTCGCGATGAAGGAAGGGCGCGACGTCTGGGCCGAGCCGCTCCTCGCGAAGGCGAAGACCGCATGCCCGCCCGAGGAGATGGGGGCCGAGGACCCGCTGTTCATCCTCTACACGTCGGGATCCACCGGGAAGCCGAAGGGCGTGCTCCACACGACCGGCGGCTACCTCGTCTACGCGAGCTACACGCACGAGATCGTCTTCGACTGGCGCCCCGAGGACATCTACTGGTGCACCGCCGACATCGGCTGGGTCACGGGCCACAGCTACATCGTCTACGGCCCGCTCTCGAACGGCGCCACGTCGGTCATGTACGAGGGTGTGCCGCAACACCCCGACTGGGGCCGGTTCTGGGACGTCGTGGACAAGCACAAGGTCACGATCTTCTACACGGCGCCGACCGCGATCCGCGCGATCGCGCAGCACGGCAACGCGCCCGTGAAGAAGCGCTCGCGGAAGTCGCTGCGGCTCCTCGGCAGCGTGGGCGAGCCGATCAACCCCGAGGCGTGGCGCTGGTACCACGCGGAGGTGGGCGACGGCCGCTGCCCGATCGTCGACACCTGGTGGCAGACGGAGACGGGCGGCATCCTCATGTCGCCGCTCCCGGGCGCGACCACGCTGAAGCCCGGCTCCGCGACGTTCCCGCTCCCGGGCGCGCGGCCCTGCCTCGTGGACGACGAGGGGAAGGTGCTCCTTGGTAACGGCGTCGCGGGCAATCTCTGCCTCACGTTCCCGTGGCCGGGGATGATGCGCACGGTCTACGGCGACCACGAGCGGTTCCGGAAGACCTACTTCGACAAGTTCAAGGGCAAGTACTTCACCGGCGACGGCTGCAAGCGCGACGAGGACGGCTACTACTGGATCACCGGAAGAGTGGACGACATCGTGATCGTCGCGGGCCACAACCTCGGCACCGCGGAGATCGAGAGCGCGCTCGTCGCGCACAAGGCGGTCGCCGAGGCGGCGGTCGTGGGCATCCCGCACGACATCAAGGGCAACGCGATCTACGCGTTCGTGATCCTGAAGGACGGCTTCGAGAAGTCGGCCGAACTCGAGAAGGCGCTCGTGCAGCAGGTGCGCGACACGATCGGCCCGATCGCCGCGCCGGAGCGGGTGCAGATCACCCCCGGCCTCCCGAAGACGCGCAGTGGCAAGATCATGCGCCGCATCCTGCGGAAGGTCGCGCAGGGCCACACGGAGGACCTTGGCGACACCACGACGCTCGCCGACCCGTCCGTGGTCGACGCGCTCGTGAAGGGGCGGTAAGCTCCGGGCATGTCCACCAAGAAGCTGAAGCTGAAGGTAGGGGGCCTGGGGGAGCTGAAGCTTCCGCAGGAGGCGCTTGAGGCCTTGGAGCTTGAGCCTGGCCACGAGCTGACCCTCGAGATCGACACGCGTAAGAAACAGCTCCGGCTCGAGAGGTTCGTCGCCGACGCGTGGGCGGAGGCGCTGAAGGAGAAGCCGCAGAAGGGCATGGAGGACCTCCTCGACGAGCAGAAGCAGCGCGACGAGGCCGCGAAGGATCTTTTCGAGAAGCGGCTCAAGGAGAAGTCGCCGAAGGACAAGCGCCGCCCCGAGGACAGCCCGGACTACTGGCGGTAGGCCGCGGGAACCGCCCGGCACCGGGGCGCTATACTCGCGTCGATGCGGGCGGGTTCGCGGTCGGTCGCGCTCATCCTCCTCGCCGGTTGTGGCCCGTCCGGTCCGCCGTCGCCCCCGCCGGAGGCCTTGGCCGCGCGGGCGGCTGCGGAGGATTGGAAGCGGGAGGGTCCCGCGGAGGGTATCGACGCCGTCGCCGCCGACCAGGCGCTCGCGCGCGCGGACAGGCTGCTCGCGGCGGGAACCCCCGACGTCGAGGGATTCCGCGCGGCGGAGGCCGCCTACCGGGATGCGATCTCGAAGGTGCGCGGTGCGCGCGAGGCCAAGCGCGACAGGGCCTATCGGGACGCGCTCGACGCCCGTTCCAGGGCGCGGGCCCTGCGGACGCGGCTCGACGAGCGGCGCGCGGCGATCTCCGCGAGCGCCGCGATGCCGGGTCGCGAGGGCACGTACTGGGCGTCGGTACGCGACGTCGCGTCGAAGCGCGTGTTCACGAGCGACAAGATGCTCGCGACCGACGTCGCGCTCGAGAAGGCCGACGCCCTTTTCTCCGACGGTCATCACGAGGAGGCGCGCGAGACCTTCGGCAAGGCCGCGACCGATCTCGAGTCGTTGATCGAGCGGATCGCGGAGGCGGAGGCCGAGGCGCGGGCGGGCGAGACCCTGGGCGAGGCGGAGCGCGCGGTCGGCGCGATGCGAACCCGCGTCGGCAAGACGCGACCCCCGTCCGCGCGCCGTGCCGAGGAGGCGCTCGACGCAGCCCGGCGCGCGGCCGCCGAGCGCGACTTCGCCCGCGTCGCCGAGCGCGCCGGCGAGGCGAAGCGGTTCGTCGAGAAGGCCCTGCAGCACGACGCCGCGCTGGACGCGGCGAAGGTCGACCGGAGCGCGGCGCAGCGGGCGCTTGCGGAGTGGACCGCGGCCGGCGAGGCCGAGAACAGCCGCTCCAAGGCGGGGCGCGAGCAGATGCGCGCGGGCGAGGCGCAGCTCGACGAGGATCCGGCGGCCGCGTCGGCGTCGTTCGAGGCCGCCAGCGCGTCGTTCCTGGCCGCGCTCGCGGAGAGCCGCTCGGCGCTCCGGACACGTCTCGCGCAGCTGCGCGTCAAGAAGGAGCCTCCCCCGCTGCCCCCGGACCCCCTCGACACCAAGCGGACGGCGGAGGCCGTACGGCTTGCGCTCGACTGGCTCGCCCGCCACCAGGACGACGACGGGCGCTGGTCGTGCAACGATTTCATCCGGCACGACCCGCGGGGACTCGATCGCGCGGACACGGGCGGGCCGCTCTACGACACCGGCGTCACGGGCCTCGCGCTGCTCTGCTTCCTCGAGGCGGGGTACTCGGACCGCGGCGACGGCGAGAGAGGCTACTACAACGTCAACGTCGAGCAGGGGCTCCGCTGGCTCAAGGAGGCGCAGGCCGACGACGGCGTCTTCGGCACGCGCGCGACGCACCACTTCATGTACAACCACGCGATCGCGGCGCTTGCGATGTGCGAGGCATGCCGCCGCAGCAAGGACCCGCGGCAGAAGAAGTCCGCGGAGATCGCCGTCCGGTTCATCGAGCACGTGCGCAACCCCGACCTGGCGTGGCGCTACGAGCCGCGGGGCGGCGAGAGCGACACTTCGGTCACCGTCTGGTGCGTGGAAGCGCTCGCCGCCGCGCAGGCGGCCGGGATCGACGTGGACGCGGCGGCGTGGCGCGGCGCGCTCGCATGGGTCGATTCGATGACCGACGCCGACGGGCGGGTCGGCTACAACACCAGGGGCGGCTCGCCGAGCCGGCCGGAGAAGGCGATCGCGCGCTTCCCGCCGGAACGCAGCGAGTCGATGACGGCGGCGGGGATCCTCGTGCGCGTCCTCTGTCGAGAGTCGCCGCCGAAGAGCGGCGTGATCGCGTCGGGCACGACGCTCATCTTCGACCAGCCGCCCTTGTGGGTCCCGGAGTCCGGCACGGTGGACATGTACTACTGGCGCTGCGCGTCGCGGGCGCTTCGTCTCTCCAAGTGCCCCGACTGGTACCGCTGGAGCGAGCTCGTCCAGAAGGTCGGCTTCCGGTGGCAGGTCCCCGCGTCGGGCGCACACAACGCGGGCTCATGGGATCCCGTGGATCCCTGGGGCGAAGACGGCGGCCGCGTCTACTCGACCGCGATGATGACGCTCACGCTTCTCGAGAGCGCACGCACGACCGAGTAGCTACTTCGCCCCCGCACCCCCCGCCGGTTCCTCCTGCGGCACGAAGCGCACGTCGCAGTCGTGCAGCGGGTTCCACTCGTGCGCGAGATCGAAATCGTGGATCGGGTCCCACTCGTGGGCCATGTCGAACTCGTGGATGGGGTCGAAGGGGTGCTCCGTGTCGAACTCGTGCGGGATGTCGTACTCGTGCTCCGTGTCGAACTCGTGCTGGTAGTCCCACTCGTGCTTGTAGTCCCAATCGTGCTCGTAGTCGAAGTTGTGCAGGTAGTCGAAGTCGTGCAACGGGTTCCCGTCCGCGTCGCGGTGCCTGCACGGGCACGTGTGGACGCATGGGACTTTGTGCTCGCAACGGATCCGGTGGACGCACTGGGTCTTGTGCACGCACGGCGTGTGGTGCTCGCAGGGGACCCGGTGGACGCAGGGCGTCCTGTGCACACACGGCGACTCGTGCTTGCACGGGACCTGGTGGGTGCACGGCTTCGGATGCGTGCAGGCGATCTGGTGCCCGCACGGGCCTTTGTGGAGGCACTCGACCTTGACCAGCCCGAGAAGCCCCTGCGGGCGCTCCGTGCCGTCGGCGAGCCCCTCGTTCGGCGGCGGGAAGGTCGTGAGCCCCTGGCCGTGGTCGAAGCGCGCGTTCAGGAACTCGTCCCGGTTCGCGAAGAGCGAGGCGGCGAAGGCCGCGTCCAGCTCCTTGCCGCTCCCGAGCGTCGCGACGTTGCGCTTCCCCAGGTACCACCCCGCGAGGTAGTCCGCGTGCCGCTCGCGCGCCCACTCGGGCAGCAGGCAGCCCCGCTTCTCCTGGACGATGTGCGCGTACTGGTGCGCGAGGACCGCGGCGACGGTTGCGACGCGGTTGTCCCCGGCCCAGATCTCCTTGAGCCACTCCGCGCTCACGACGACCGCGCCCTTGCCCTCCGCGACCGCGAACGCCCGGCGCTGCGGCGTGCCCGCGAGCATCGCGAACTCCGCCCCGACGCCGAAGAGCCCGTTCAGGAACCCGCACTCGGACTTGATCCGCTTGTCCAGCTCGTCGAGCCCGGTGTCCGCGACGGTCTTGAGCCCGGCAGGCCGCGTCGCGAGCATGCACCGGCACGTGGGCAAAGCCTCGTCCGCCGGCCCCGCGTGGGCGGCGCAGAGAAACAGGGCAAGTACCGCGATCTTCCGCATTGCAACAGTCTAAGCAGCCTCGCGTAAGGAACGCACGGATTCAAGGCGGAGGTTCAGGCCGAGGCGCCGGGAGCGGTTGAAGGCGGCGACGGCCTTGCGGATGGCGCGGCGGAGCTCGTCGACGTCCCCGAAGAAGTAGTTGTGGATGGCTTTGGCCTTGAGGTGGCCCCAGTAGCGCTCGATCAGGTTGAGCTCGGGGGCGTAGGGGGCATTCCAGATCGGCGTCAGGCGGTCCTCGTGGTCCGCCCAGAAGCGGCGAACGGCCTTCGCGGTGTGGATCGAGCAGTTGTCGAGGAAGACGAAGACGTGCTGCCTCGGGTAGCGCCGGAGCAGCAGCTTCAGGAACGCCACGAAGTCGGCGCTCCGCTTGTGCTCGGCGACGAGGATCGTCGCCTTGCCCGTGTGCGCGTCGAGCGCCCCGAAGACCGGGACGCGGCGATTCTGCCCGGCCGAGGGCACGAGCCGCTGCTCCCCGACCTTCGCCCAGACGCGCGTCAGGCCGGGATTGAGGTGGAACTCGCATTCGTCCACGTAGACGAAGGCGTATCGTCGAGGGTCCATTGCCCCTTTTTTAGGGCCGCCTCGCGCTCCGCCTTCGCCCGTCGCACCCGCCACGGCTTCTGCCGGTGCTTGAGCGAGAGCTTCGGCCGCTTGAAGCGGTAGCCGAGCCGCCGCATCGCCCGCCGGACCGTGTCGATCGAGACCCGGACGTGCACCCTCTCGTAGAGGTATTCGATCAGCGTCGGCAGCGTCCACCGGGTGAACACGTACCCGAGATCCCGCGGATTGTGCCGCAGCGCCTCCTCCAGCGCCGCCTCCCCGTCCTCGTCGATGAGTCGGGCCCGACCGGCAGGCTTCTCGATCTCCAGCCCCTTGATCCCGAACCGGCGGTAGTCGGCGAACCACCGCCACACCGTCGAGACGTGCACCCTGAGCAGGCCGGCGATCTCCCCCATGCTCCGGCCCTCCTCGGACCAGAGCACCGCCCGGCACCGGTCCCGGAACTTCGGCTCCCGGGACTTCGCCAGGCCCCGCTCGAGGCGCTCTCGCTCCTTCTTGCGCAACTTCGGGATGAACACGCGCGCCACCGCAGCCACGTCATGCCTCCTCGGCGTGGCTGCGGCGGTCCATGGGTCTACCTCACCCTTGAACCATGCCCCCCCGACAAGCTTTGCGCCCCGTCTGCGAGACTACTTAGCAGGGAGAAAGGGGGCCTTGGGGAGCAGCCGAAGCCTGTCGTGAGAGGGGCTTCGGGGGCAGCGCGGCCCGGTAGACTTGACGCCGTGGTGCGTCGTGAAGCAGGCGAGGAATCCCGCAAGGAGACCGAGCCTGTCCGCTGCACTTCTCCAGCGGGTGAGAGTCCCGTCCCGGAAGGCGCCGGAGCACCGGGTAGCAGGCCCCCGGGGC